>Ga0326762_1000088_pt1 | contig 48012 bp, 42 predicted proteins | sample NORPS_S_FD_207669 | JGI IMG/M metagenome (GOLD analysis project Ga0326762, IMG submission 207669) | Hot spring sediment microbial communities from Norris Geyser Basin, Yellowstone National Park, WY, United States - NOR.PS_S | ecosystem: Environmental > Aquatic > Thermal springs > Near-boiling...
GTGGGCTTCGCCATGACTAGGAAGCAGGCGCGGCTAGAAAACTACGTCAAGAGAAACACTGGTGCACCCACCCTCCCCCAACCATTTCCCAACCCATCCTCAAAATAATAACTAATATTGGGGCCGGCCGGATTCGAACCGGCGACCTCCGCCGCGTCAGGGCGGCGTCATAACCGCTAGACCACGGCCCCGCCGTGTAAATTCTAAGCGCGGACCCGTTTTTAAAATTTAGTTGGGGTGGGGTTAGATCTTTCTGAAGTGGCAGTTGACCCCTATTGGGGGTAGGTTTTTGATGCTTGGGCCTCGTTCGAGGCTTATTATACTGTAAGCCCAGTAGCGGCTGTTTACGTCGCATATCCAGGCCCTCGTGACCCCCACGACTTTTCTCCTGACTATGAGCCCCTTTGGATGTATGTGTAGGGTTAAGGCGTCGTGGGGCTGGGCCTCCTCCTCTACTGCCCGCGATCCTATGAATACTTTGTACCGATCGAGCTTCTTCTGGTGGAAATCTTTTAGCCACTGTTCTAGGCTTCTGCCTAGAACCTCGACCGGCCCACCCCTCTCGATCACCAATATTCTTCTCTGATCCTCCATGAAGAGGCAGAGGTCTCCCGCCGTAGCTATGAGGGATGTTGTCCAGAGTGTTGTGGGGACACGTATCTGGAACTCGTAGAGGGCTATGAGGGTAGCTGGGTCGGGCCTATGGCACTTTATGCTTCTGAGGAGTCTTGAGAGGTCCTCCTCGCTTTCCAACATGTTGATCTTGAGGAAGTTCAGCCTCCCAGCGCACGACCAGGCGTATGCCTGGAACCTGGCGCCACTCGCCGTGCCCGTGACCCTTAGCCCCCTATGGCCCCCCACCGTTGTCTCGTCTCTATCGAGTATCTCCCACTTGTCTTTCTCCCTGCTCTTGACTAGCCTATCAATCCATGGGCCAAGATCCGCGAACCCGTAGCTCCTAGACCTGTCGACTATAAGCTCGAGCCTCGGATAACCCATGTCTGTAAAGATGGAGTAGGAGCTTTGCGGGCCGACCCGCTCGGCCGCCAGACGGAGGGATGGGGGTGCGTAGAACTCGACGCCGCGCCATCCTATTAGTGGCCATTCGTGGGCATCAGACTCGCTAGACAAGCCCAAGCAGCAGCATGATGACGAAGGCTGAGAGCCACGCGGCGATCGCTCTCTTCACGCCTATTCCGTAGGCGATGTTGAGGGAGTATGCGCCGAGGCCCGAGATCCACAGCCAGGCGATGGGGGATAGGGCTCGCCTGATAGTGTTCAGCAGCGCCTCCTCCTCGGTCATGTGTTGGAGCCCTATGATAGTCGCGTCTATGTAGTTGTATGATACAACTTCGAAGGAGCTCCAGTTGAGGAAAGTCGGAACCATCAGCGAGATGTTGAAGGGCACCGCGAGCCTCCCCCTATTAACCACCTCCCCCTCGCTGAATATGACGCCGACGAGGATTACGCTCTGGTTATTGGACGACAGTATGGCTCTTTTCTGCTCGTCGGAGAGCGCTGTCAGGTTGACTCTTCTACCCACTGAGTCTATTATCTCGGCCCTTAGTGACGAGACGAAAACTCTTGGGCTCTGGATCACGGACCCGTTGACGACGAGGTCGCGCCTAACCCCCTCGGGGACCTCCACTCCGAAGTATTCTCCACTCACCGTGAACTCGCTGAAGCCGACGTCCCTCGCCTCATATCCGTAAACCACTATTGTGGATGGGGGTATGTAGAGGCTTATCAGCGCTCCAGCAAGAATAAAGATGAGGAGTATGAGGGATGCGTTCATGACTGTTGACAGGACGCTGATGATGTTTCCCTGCCTCTTCCTGAGGACCGCGCTGAACATCCAGTAAATCCCGACCAGCACGCCTAGTGAGAGAAAGAAATAGGCGACCTGCCTAGCTATGACGAAGCGCGTATCTATCGTTGGGGTCGGAATCTTCAGCTTAAAGGCGTTGACAATCTCTATCCTAGGCAACGAGATAAGAATGTCCAGCGAGATGCTCGCAGAGACAACGAGGGCGAAGAACAGAAACGCTATAGATGCTCTAGGGTTTTCAGCAATCTCCTCCAAGATTCTTCTCGGCCTATAGATTATCTTCACAGGCCTTGCAACAGCGGCGGTAAAAGACATTCTCTGAGCCCCCTAGCTGCTCCCCCTCGAGTGCTGAGACGCTATGAGGGGACGGGCAGCCTCCACGTACTTTGACCTCTCCTCCGCAGATATAGCCCTCCAGATCAGTACTTGTTTCCTCAGGTCGTCGGCGAAGAAGTAGGACTGAACGGCCCAGAGCGAGTCGGAGCCACTCGTCTTACTCATGACGAGGTCGAACAGGTACCGCTTCGACGACTCGTCGTACTGCGAGATTATCTCCACGTTCTGGTTGATTCCCTGCTCGTAGGGGGCCAGGGAAACGGCGAGCTCGAGGTGCAGGAGCCCGTCATCGGTGATGACCGGTGGGTTGACTGCCCTGACTCTAAAGTTGGGCTTCTCCGCCCCGGCGCCCTGGTAGTATTCATGGAGGAAGTACGTGAATGCGGCTGCCTCCTCGAAGGTATCTACGCTCAGGGGCAGCGGCATCCTCCAAACCCCCTCCCGAGGCCTCGTCGGCGGCTTCCACCGCCTCTCCAGGGAGGGGGTCACCAGCATGGCCGCTATTCTGGACGGGTAGATCGACGCTAGTAGGGCGGCGATAATCACTACTCCGAGGGACAGCATGATGAAGATCGAGGCGTAGTTAAGTGTGTAGGCCTGCGGCAGGATACCTATATCTATGAAGAGTCTGTTGAGGAAGAAGCCAAACAAGTATCCGACTAGTGCTCCGAGGGACGCGTAGACTGCTGACTCGACGAGGAAGAGGAAGCTGGAGCCGAGCGGCGGGAGGCCAAGCACGGAGTAGACGGCTATCTCCCTCTTCCTCTCTACGACGCTTCCCATAAGGTTGATGACCGTGTTGAGGGCGCCGATTACTATCAGGGCGGGCACGATCTCCCAGCCCACCGCCTTGAAGCTGGAGACCCTTGACGCCCTGTATGTGGTCCCCCTCTCCCCCACGTAGACAGCCAGGTCCGTGGCCATGGCTAGGTCGCTTGACAGGGATCGGAGGTCGCTTGGGGATGTGTTAGGTCCTGGGTAGATGTTGTATGAGGCCACATAGCCTCCCAGCTGCGTGACTATGCCGAAGGGAGCTACTACAAGCCTGTCCCAGGGTAGGGGCGGAGGTGTCTGCTGGGTCGGGATGGTGGCGCCAAACGCCACCGAGCCAACATAGTAGGGGTTGATCGGGGCCATGGAGAACCCGCTTATCTCTCGGAGAGCCTCAGCCTCCTGCGACGAGAAGATCCCGACCACCCTGAATCGAAGCCCCATCATGTAGACATCGTCTCCTACCCGGAGCTGAAGCGCGTCAGCCATCGCGTCCGGCACTATTATCTCGTACGAATGTAAGTCGCTGAATGTGGAGCCAGCCTTAATTACGCGCGACAGGACCATTTGCGCATCCTGTGGGGTGAGGCCAAGCACTGCGTGGATGTTGTAAGATGACTCGCGGAGCGGGTTCTTGCTCACAGATAGGACCGGCCCGATGTTTGGATATATCGAGGCTGGGTATAACCAGGCGCGTGGAGCAACTATCATCCCCCGCTGCTCGTAGGCCTTCAACGCCTCCATACCCTCGACACCCATAACCCCGCCCACCGGAATAGCGTATCCTATCCGCACTGAGACGCCGTCCATCGGCGCCTCCTGCGGGATGGTTGGGAACATCACGTCGACCGACGGAGCCACGGAGGTAAAGACCGACAGGCCGAGCGTGACCCCTACTATGGACCCGAGGACGAGGGCGGTTCTTAGACGGCGCCGCCTCATGTTCTCAAGAGCCGTGTTGTAGGCCACAGCCGCGATGCCTACCCTGCCCATCTCCATGACGTGCGACCCTAGGAGTCGATACGATATGCTCCTCCTGACCCTCTCCACCTCGTTTCCTAGGACCGAGATGACGATAAGGTAAAGTATGATTGTCAGGAGGCCGAAGACGGCCATTATAGCGGTGCTCATGACTGTGAAGGCTGGATGGACTAAGGTGAAGAGGAGGAAGAAGATGCCGCCGACAAGCGCTATGAATAGGAGCCTTCTACGCCCCTCGCTGTGTACCAAGAGCCTCTCAGTGAAGACGCTGCTTATGACGACTAGGGTGATGAAGAAGAGGCTGGTGGATGAGGAGTCGTTAATGAGACCCATAACCTCGTTATACGCCCTGTAGGCCCATCCCCAAGCCAAGATAGAGTAGGACTGGAATAGGGAGTACTTCTTCTCCCTGAGAGCCTCCTCGGCCAGCGACAGATACTTCTCCGCATGCTCGAGCTTCTGCTCCACACTCAGGGTCCTTACACTCCCTCTGCTCAGAGATTCGTACCTGTGCTTGCTTATGCTGTACATGTCGAGCGCTATCCGATATGCAGTATGGTGCAGCGTTGTCTCTCTCCTCGGCGAGAACCCGACACCCTCCATCTTCTCCGAGGTCGAGTTGACGAGCGCTATGTAGGGGACCCTGGATAGCGCCACGCCAGTCCCTCCAAGCCTCCCAAGAACCATGAAGATATCGCCCGGCTGTGTGAAAACCACGCCGACAGGCTCGTACATGTTGAAGTAAACGCCGTAGAACAATAGGTCGCCTTTAATGATGAAGTTTAGGGGTACTACGGAGGCGCCGCTCGTGTGGTACCAGCCTCCCCCAAGCCCGGCCTGCCCACCGGTTGTGACTGTGGCCCATCCTGGGAGGTGTGGATCGGGGACCAGGGCACTCCTGAAGTTTGTGAGGTCTATCAGGTCGAACAGCTGTGTGGGAATAGCCCTGAAAACAACTACGGATACTTCGTCGAATGGGGCGAGAGGCGAGACGGTGGGCACGATGGATCTCGCGCCATAGATTCCGAGGTCAGGCGCATAGATTATCTCGCCGGTTTCCTCGCTGAAGCCCCACGCCTCTACGAAGTATCTGCTACCTGGGACAAACGGGTATGGGACGAGACCCTTTACCGTGAAGTAGCCGTTCTCGTCGGCGAACGTCATCATCTTATTGAACGGGTAGGGAAGGGGCCAGTAGCCGGAGCTTAGACCCAGACCCACAGCGGTTCCTCCACCCGGCCCATACACGACCGATGCTGTGGGAGTGAAGCCTACATAGATTCTCACCAAGAGGTTTGGTACTGGTCGGTACCAGCCCACCGACGCATTATACGTCGTTACACGCCCCCTAAGCTCTATAAAGCCCGCGTACTCTGCGAAACCCCCGGGCTGTACAAACACTCTGGCTGGGGAGACGCTCTGCCAGCTGATTCCAAGCTCGTTCTCATTGAGGAACGAGTCTATGATGTGCGCGATAGCATACATCTGCGGCTTTAGGGATGGGATATCCACTAGAGCTAGGTCATTTACGGGCGTTCCGATCCAGTATCTGGACGTCTGGGCCGAGTGTATTGTGAAAGCTATGCCCCTGGTCTGCTCGGCTGGCTCGGTATCAAGCATGTAGGGATACTGCTGTGACCCCCAATACATACCGTTTGTGAAGAATTCTGCGATGAATGAGGTAGGCTCGACACCAACCATTTTCCGGAGATTGTCAACGAAGCCTGGATCATGAATGTAGTTTGTGAATATCTGCTTCCTCACCCACGCGTATCTAACAGTTATTCCTCCGGCGTTGCTTGTAGTCGCGTAGAGGCTTAGGGCGCTTCCCCTAACCAAGTCGAGACCAACCCCACGTGGATCTAGGTCCCCTATCCCTATCATCATCATCGGCCTAAACTTCCCTCTATCCACCTCGGCGGAGAAGTAGAACCTGTCCACGAAACTTCTGGGCCCCTCGAGTCCTTGCCAATGCCCGCTGAAGAATACGAACCAGGTGTTCCAGAGAGGCCTATTGGCCGAGAAGTATTTCGCGAGCTCTAGGAGTAGGGAGGGCGCAACCGCCTCCATGGCGCCCGGCGAGAGGGCTGGCACGGCAGACCAGCTATCAAAGCGCGCGGCTAGAAGAATGGCCTCAGACCTATCAGCATTCCTTCCCTCGAGGACGCCAATCACGTTGTACGCGGTCTTCTCTACATACCGCATATTGACGTGGACCGTGGCCCCCGCACCACTCTCAGCCAGACCGATGAGTTTCTCACCGACAGCTCTATCCACGTAGAGCCTCGGAAAGTTGATCGGCGCGTCTACGAACTTTTTGATCGATTCTTGATAGGGGGGTACCGTGGGGGGCGCTATGAATACGACGGCTCTAGCTCCCAGCTTGGCCGCATTTATCCAGTTAGATCCGCTCATATAGTCCATCAGAACTATCGCATTTTCGACCTCCTTTCCATCGAAGTTCTCTAGGTCCCCTCTACCTACATAGATGAGGTGGCCTGAAACACCTTCCGCTGTGGTTCTCGAGACCTGTACACCGTTGGGCCATACTGCAAAGGCTTCAAGCCTAGACTTCTCGCCGTCAAGCTCCACTTCTATCCAAGAGCCGAGGTCTATCGGAACAACTACACTATAGTTATGTATGATCACCCTAAGCCCCATCGCCTTCAGCCTCTCAGCGATGTAGTTGGCCGCCTCGTAGTGTCCCTGATAACCCGTGACCCTACTACCTAGTCCGCTGAGATACTTGATGTGAATCATAATGGCTTCTTGGTCGATGGCGTCGGGCCCTATCCTCGCGGCCGTGGCCTGCTGCCCCATTGTGGTGGGTGTGAGGAGCGAGAAGGCGGCGGAGGCCAGTAGCAATACTGATAGCGCGTATACGATTAGTGGTGCGGAGGCCTCCTTCTCTCTGCGCGTGAGCATTTAGTTTACCCACTAATCCACGCGTTGAGGTGCTTATCAATCTTTTCACGTACTGGGACCTTAGTCCCTTGATCTTACTCTCTCCGAAAAGCACTTTGAGTGGCGTGAGTAGCCTCAGCGCGAGGTTCTCGGCTATAACCGAGCTAGACAGGTCCTTCAGGAGGAGGTTATAGGTGGTGATGATTGTCCTTACGTTGTCTCTCTGCTGTATTCTGATGTAGTCTCGCTCAGAATCATGTAAAACGAGCCGCTCATATATTATGTTGCCCCAAGCTCTGACCGGGTACTCGAAGGCCGCGACCTCCCGCCCTAAAGCAGCATCGCCTAGCCCCAGCGCCGCGCCGGAACGAGCCAATCCACTCTCCACACCTGTTCTAAGTTAGGTCTCAGTCTTTTATAACACTACGCGCGAAGGGGATTAATAGAGAGAGATTTTGGTCGTTTGTTAGTCTGGCCTTGGAAATCCGTATAGTGTTGTCTGTCCTTTTCCCCTGAATATTACCTCGTTTCCCCAGCATTTCTCTTGGGAGTATTAGTCCCTTTGATGCTTTATGTATCCTAGTGGTAGTTCTTTGGCTCCCTCTATGAGGTATAGAATGTTTCCATCCATTTGTAGGTTTTTCTATTTGTATTTTATTGCCCAGTACTGTTTGCTGTAGAGTATCTTGACTATTATCTTCTTGAACCCTCTACTCTCTCTATTCTTCTCAGGACGGGGTTTGGAGTGATTCTTATGAACGGTTTGTCCAGCTCTTAGTGAGTGCAGGGTTGGTGATGGCCCGACTATTGAGGCCACTATTCCTTATATGCGGTGCTGGTGGAGGGTCTTATCCGAGCAGGTGATGCGGATGTGGTTGGTGGTGACTGATTCGGGGATCGAGGTGGGGAGGGTTCTGAACATTACTCCGACCCCAGACGGAGTCGTGATTGTGCAGAACGTGTAGGATGGCAGGCTGAGGACATGGATGATACCCTCCATCGCGACGCTTAGGTGTCTGATATACGAGGCGACGGTTGGAGAGACGCCGCCGAGAATCTACCACCAACTTAACTCAATGGTCCTAGAGAGGGAGTAGATAGAGAGGTTCCACATAGTTGCGAGGCCATACGAGATAAAGACACAGAATGAGGGGTGTAGTGGGCGGAGAGATGCCTGCCGCTGGCGCTTCGGATCAAGCTGTACAATGATGTTGTTGCCCTTCGGAGACGCGGTCTGACATATAGAGGGATCATCGGGGAGATCTATCGAAGATACGGAGTCAGGATATCTGAGTCGTCGATAAGCGAGTGGCTACGCGGGGTGCATAACCCATACAACGGAAGAAGGATACCCTCACTAGAACTGTTGAAGCCCTCTGAGGAGTTGGCGTACGTGATAGGTGTGAAGGTCGGTGACGGATACACTTATAGGAGAAGACACACCATCAAAGGCTACAATGACGTAAAAATAGGTCTTAAGGCTAGGGATGGGGGTTCGTCGAGGAGTTCGCTAGGTGTCTCGCAAAGGTTCTGGGCAGGAAACAAATAAGGCCGAGATTTAGGGACGGTGTGGGGAAATATGTCGTCGAAGTTAGGTCACAGACGCTATACGAGCTCCTCAGAAAACCAGTAGACCTCCACAGACTGAAGAAATATATTGAGCGTTGCGAGAAGTGCGTTGCGGCTTTCATCAGGGGCTTCGCAGACTCAGAAGGATGTGCTAACAAGAGGGGTTATATATTTATCCTCAACACCGACCAGAGACTACCCATATATGTTAAGGAGCTTCTTAGGAGACTTGGCATAGAGTCAACGGGGCCAAGAATTCATGTCCGGCGAGGAACTATATTCTATGATCCTAGGACGGGGAAGAAATACACACATGACAAGGATGTATATGTGATCTATGTTCGAGCCAGCAGTAATATGAGCTTCTACAGATAGGTGGGCTTCACTATTAGGAGGAAGCAGATACGGCTAGAAAGCTACATCAAGAGAAGCACTAGAAAACTTACCCCTCCCCCAACCATTTCTCCCCATTCAACATCCTCAAAATAATAACTAATATGGGGCCCGGCGGGTCTAGACATGTTCCTAAACTTCGCGTGAGAGGTGAGGCTCGAGGGGCCTGCATCGCTCCTGCCAAAGCTTTTATGTTGCGAGAAGGCGGCTAAATCCGAGGGAGCTTGAGGGAATTCAGAGTAGGGATTATAGGTTGTGGAGGGATCGCGCAGAACGTACACATTCCTGGATACCAGAAGCTAGAGAGTGTTAAGGTCGTGGCCTGCTGCGACGTGGTTGAGTCCGTCGCCATGAAGGCGGCCGAGAAGTTTGGGATACCTCGCTACTACACGGACTACTCGAAGATGCTGGAGCGAGAGAAGCTTGACGCCGTAAGCGTATGCACACCAAACGCACTGCACAAGGAGCCTACGATCCTGGCCCTCGAGAGCGGTGCCCACGTGCTCGTTGAGAAGCCCATAGCAACGAGTGCCGAGGAAGGCGCCGCGATGGTTCGCGCGGCTAAGAAGGCTGGCAGAATACTGATCGTGGGGTTCCAGGAGAGGTTCAACCCCTACGGGATGGTGATTAAGAGGTTCGTGGAGAACGGCGATATCGGTTGGATCTACTATAACAAGGCAGTCTATCTGAGGCGGAGAGGCGTCCCAACGTGGGGGGCGTTCTTGGATAAGAAACTCCAGGGGGGAGGAGCCCTCATAGATATCGGGGTTCACGCCCTAGACTTGGCGATGTATCTCCAAGGATTTAAGAAGCCCGTGAGCGTGTTGGGGAAGGTCTATACCCTGTTCGGAAAAAGCGAGGAGGCGGCTCAGGCCAACGCTTGGGGGCCATGGGACCCATCCAAGTTCGAGGTAGACGACAACGCGCTGGGGGTGGTGAATATGGAGGACGGCTCAACTCTCATACTGGAGGTCTCTTGGGCGAGCCATCTAAAGTCGACCGGCTCCTTCAACGTTATTCTCCGGGGCACCAAGGGTGGGGCCCAGCTCGACCCCCTCGAGATCTACATGGATAAGAACGGTGTCGCGGCCGACGTAACACCAATCCTTCACGGAAAGAAGCCCGACTGGAGGGAGCAGTCATACATGAAGATTCAGAGGTTCATAGAGTCGATTATTGCTGAGAAGCCCCTCTACGCCCCTGGGGAGGAGGGCGTGATCGTCCAGGCGATCATCGACGCGATCTACAAGTCCTCGCAGACGGGTAGGGTCGAGCCCGTGAACATACCTCCAATGTGAGGACGATGGGTGTCGAGAGGATGCAGTACGTCAATTTGGGTAGGAGCGGGCTCAAGGTCTCGAGGATATGCCTAGGCTGCCTATCATTCGGAGACGCGAGAGGCTGGATGGTGGGATACTCCGAGGCTAGGAAGGTCTTCGAGAAGGCCTGGGATCTCGGCATAAACTTTTTCGACACTGCCAACGTGTATTCTCGCGGACGGTCAGAAGAGATTCTCGGGCAGCTCCTAGAGGGGAGGCGGGAGGACGCCGTAGTGGCGACTAAGGTTTTCGGCGAGATGGGCCCAGGACCAAACCAAAGGGGCCTATCAAGAAAACACATTATGTGGCAGGCTCGGGAGTCGCTGAGAAGGCTCAACACGGACTATATCGACCTATACCAGATCCATAGGTGGGACTACGAGACCCCGATAGAGGAGACGCTTAGGACTCTGACAGACCTCGTGAATATGGGGAAGGTCCTCTACATTGGAGCCTCGAGCATGTGGGCCTGGCAGTTCACAAAGGCCATCTACATAAGCAGGATGCGCGGCTACGCCGAATTCGTCAGCATGCAGAACGTCTACAACCTCCTCTACCGCGAGGAGGAGCGCGAGATGATACCCTTCTGCAAGAGCGAGGGAATAGCAATCATACCTTGGAGCCCCCTAGCTGTGGGCGTCCTCTCAGGCAGGTACTTGGTTGGCGACAGGCTAGTCGTCGGCGAGAAGGATCTGGAGAGGATCAGACCCGGTACCCCTGACTACAGGGCCTACATAGAGCCTCCTGAGAATGCGGAGATAGTTAGGAGGGTTGTAGAGCTGGCTAGGAGTAAGGGTGTGAAGCCTTCTCAGATAGCGTTGGCGTGGCTCTTTAAGAAGGGTGTGACTTCGCCGATCATAGGCACGACTAATCCTGAACATGTTGTCGAGGCTGTTGAGTCTCTTGAGATAAACCTAAGCGACGACGAGGCAAGATACTTGGAGGAGCCCTACCGGCCTAAGCCCGTGTTCGGGCACAGGTAGCAGCGTCCAGATTTTTTAGAGCATTATCCCCGGGTTAAGGATGTTGTTTGGATCGAGGAGAGACTTGATCTTCCTCATTAGCTCGAGGGCCCTGCCATGCTGCTCCTCCATGAACTCTCTCTTCTCTATCCCTATCCCGTGCTCGGCCGAAACAGCGCCTCCGAGTTCGATGGCGTATCTACTTAGCTCCGCGTTTGCCTTGTGAGCCCTCTCCCACTCATCTCTGTTTCTCCTATCCGTGAGCCAGTTGGCGTGTACATTCCCATCTCCAAGATGTCCCATGACCCCAACCCTCACCCCATATTTCTCGGCGAGTTCGTAGGCCTTCTTGACGGCGTCGAGCAGCCTCGAGAGGGGCACTATGATGTCTCCTATTATTGGTGATCTGCAGGCCTTGAGGATTGAGGGGTAGGCTCCTCTACGTGCCTCCCATATCCTCTCGCTCTCCTGGACGCTCTTGGGAACCACCACCTCGACGGCGCCTCCGCTTCTGAGGATGTCCACAGCATCGTTGATCTCCTCCTCGAGACCCGCGGCGGAGTAGCTATGGAACTCTAGGATAATCATGCATTCTCTCTGGGGAAGGTCTAGCTTGGCCCAGTCGGATATCAGTTTGAGGTGGGTCTTGTCGAGAAACTCTATCGCACCCGGCTCAAGACCCGATAACCTTATCGTGTTTATGCACTTGACCCCTGCCTCGATCGAGTCGAAGTATGCCGCCACCGTTCTCCTGTTCCTCGGGAGCGGCCTGAGCCGTAGCGCCGCCTCGGTTATTACTCCGAGCGTGCCCTCGGAGCCCACCATCATCCGAGCGAGGTCGTATCCGATGGAGTACTTGAAGACGCGGGAGCCGAGGCGGAGGTCGAGACCCACTGGGAAGACGACTCTCAGGGCGAGGACGTAGTCCCTTGTGGCACCATACTTCACCGCTTTAAGGCCGGATGCGTTGTTCGCTATCATGCCGCCGATGGTGCACGACCTGCCGCTGGCTGGGTCCGGTGGGAAGAAGAGGCCGTGAGGCTCGAGCTCCCTGTTAAGCTGGTCGTATATTACTCCAGGCTCCACATCCACCTGCATATCGAGGGGCCTCACCTCGACTATGTGGTTCATCTTGGACATGTTCATGACTATGCCACGGTATCTTGGGACACTGGCCCCAGTCAGGCCTGTCCCACCTCCCCGCACCGTGACGGGTATCCTCCTGCTCGAGGCGTAGCTAAGTATCTTCAGGACCTCCTCACTGCTCTCGGGCCACACGACCGCCTCCGGGAGAGACATATCCCCAGAGTAGGCGTCCAGCGCGTTTGTCACTAGGTCGAAGTCCTCGGTAGAGATGTCGTCCGGCCCTACGACCGCTTTTAGAGACTCGATGTCCCTTCCCTCAACCGGGTTATACTCCAAGGCTCGTCCCCCTCCACATACGCCCCCTAAAACGACTGCCAGTCCTCCTCGAGGGCCTTCCTTAGGTCCTTAGTCTCGCCCCGCTTCTGAACCATGAGGCGCGTCTCTACCTTAACGTTGAGGCCAAGCCTCCTGAAGAGGGCGAGAAGGTCCCCTGAATCGATAGGCGTCTCAACCCGTCCTTCCCGGATTGCCTTAACGAGCGCCGCGGCTACTCGCCGCACAAGCTCGGGATTCTCCGTCAGGGCAGCATCTATCACCTCCTCACCCCTCCCCTCCACGTTCTTCTTCAGCTCCTCTACAGGATCTGTCTGGGCCTTCTCCGTCGCGGCCTCGGTGGCTTCCCGTTGCTTGGCAAGCTCGTTCAGCCTCTGCCTCATCTTTCGGAGCCTAAGTAGCTTAAGAGTTAGATCCTCGTCGGACAATCCGCATACTTATTCTCTGAGGCTGCCTTAAAATGTTGCCCAATTTTCATGTCTAGCAGGGGTATCCGTATAGTGTTGTCTGTCCTTTTCCCCTGAATATTACCTCGTTGCCCCACTAGTCTAGCTGTGTTGGTATGTTTCCGTGTTCTATGCCTAGTATGTGTCTTGGTTTAGATTTCTCCTTCTCCAAGCTCTTAATGTTTGTTAGTGTGTGGTAGATTTCTCTTGGTAGTATTGGTCCCTTTGAGGTCTTATTTATCTTGGCAGTAGTTCTCTTGAGCATGGTGAGGCCGGGTTAGGGATGACCCGGCTGTTGGGGCCGCTGCTCTTTATATGTGGGGGCGGTGGAAGGATCTTCCCGAACGGGTGATGGGCATGGAGAGGGAGAAGATGGTGGTGATTGATTCGGGGATAGAGATGGCTCATATATGAGGCCACTGCTGGAGAAACACCGCCGAAGATCCACCACCTACCACCACTCAACTCGATAGTCCTAGAGAGAGCAGATAGAGAGGTTCCACATAGTAGCGAGGCCATACGAGATAAAGACACAGAATAAGGAGGTGTAGGGATATTGAAGTTCTATGCAGATGTCCACAGGACTAAGAAGAATAGCGAGAGATTCAGGATAACATACTCTACTGACGGAATAACTTTCAAGCATATAGACAGGCTCGGCGAGATCCCGGCTGGGCCTGGAGACAGGCTATTCATGGATACAATACCACCCCAGCATACTGACGGTGCTATAGAACTTCTGAGAAAGGGAGTGGGGGTCTATTATCTTAGGAGGCTTACGCTTATTGAGAAGATGCGCGGAGAGCTTAGGCTGCCGAGGACCGCTAGGGGAGACATAAGGGGATTGATGAGTATTGAGGAGGGGTGGTTCAGGAGGGTTACCGAGGACTTCCTAGTTATGCGGAGGATGATTCTGGCACACAGGTCTCTATCGAAGACTCATCAGCAACTACTAAATAAATACAGGGCTTTGTCTGAGGCTGAGAAGGTGGTTCTGAAGCCAGCAATCTCTTCTATCGAAAAACAGTTGGAGGAGATGGCGAAAAAGATAGATGGGGAGGCTGGCAGAAGACTTCCGGCCTATAATGTGCTTCTTGAGGGGCTGGGGATAGACGATAGTTTGGCTGGCAGGGAGGCCCTGGCAGAGCTGCTAACATATGCGGATTTTGTTGATAGTTCTCTGAGGGGTTTGAAGAAGCTTTTAGGACTCTACAAACCGACTAGCTCGTCGAGAACAGATTATTGGAAGCTATACGATGGTAAGTTACGTTATGCAGTCCACAGACTCGCGATGGCTTTCTATAATAATAGGCCAAATGGACGCCAATGCTGGGAGCTGGTGAAAAAGATCAGGCAGCTAGTGGTGACTGCTTCGGGCACCGGGATAGGCCCCCGGCAGCGAGGGGGAAAACCCCACAACTATACACACCGGGGGCTTAAGGCTTTTAATCGCCGGAGCATATTCTCCGGCGGGCTGCTGCCTTATAATTCCGGTGTCTGGGGTTCTTAGGCTTGCTGCCGGGGTCATATAGACTAACCAACCCCTCCCCCACTCTTTCCTCCTATTATCGGGATTGGATTTTGTTCTGCGGCTTAATTAGTTCTTTAAAGCCTTAAGGCGCTCACCGAGAAGCAGCGCCTAGCCTTGCTGGGACTCATCCCTGCCGACCGTCTTGCCTCTCTCGCGGGAGGCGCGCCTGGCCGCTCGGCGATAGTATTGTATGGGGTTCTTTATTCCGGGGCAGAGCCGGCCCTCCTCGACGCACAGTCCGTGAACCCTCATGGTGCTGCATGAGGGGGGCGTGTATTTGACCCTGCTGCCCCTCTGGCCTGCTATGTGTTCTGTCTGGTATCGGGCTATCTTCTCGTTGAAGTCGCTTCTCTGGCTATACATCGCGACGACCTGGTCCACGGTGTATCCTGCGTTTATCATGAAGGCGGCGAGGGCGAAGTTGGCGAAGTGGCCGACCGACTGCCCCGCGAGAAGCTCATCCCTTATCCTAGCCATGCAGGGCGGCCAGAACCTCTCGCTGACTTGATGCACACTCTCGTCGTATCTACGCCTCTCGGCCAGCTTGGCCCTTATCCTCTGTAATAGCCCTTCGAGGGGGTCTGGGAGCGGGAGGCCCTCCGCTTCCCTTACCCTCTGGAGGATCCTCCTCTGTATGGCCTCGACAGCGAGTCGCGCGAGCTCCCTCGGCGTAAGGTAGACCCAACCCCTCCTAACTAGGCGGTTCACGAGCTTCCACTCGAGGGAGTCGATCCGGGAGGCAAGCTCTAGGTAGTTGTGGACCGCGACTCGGTATAGCCCGGCCTGAGAGACCTCCTCGGGCGGGGAGGGCTCGATCCTGAGCCCTAGCTCTGTCCTCATGAGTCCCACCACTGTGTCCGGAGCCTCACGCTCTAGGAAGCTACCGCTCCTTATGGCCTCGGCGAGGGCCCACCTCCTGGCCAGCCAGTTGTCCCTCGTCGCCGCGACTAGGATTAGGGCGATTGGAAAGCTCAGGATCTCTACCTCAAAGTCGCTTTCAAGCCCGATGTCCGCCTCCTCTCCCTTCTCGATTGCGCGGAAGATCCTTTCCAAGGCCCTATCCACGTCTCTCCTATGGCGCTCGAGAGCGAGCTCCTCCAGCCTGACCCCCCGAGAAGCCAGCACCCTCCTAGAGGCGCTTATGAATGGGTACTTGGCCAGCAGCTCCTCGGTGATCAGCAGAGGCCTCTCCGCCACGTCACCTAATGACTCGCTGATCGCTTATTAGTATAGTCCTCCGTATACCCCTAGGCATTCACATTCAGCCAGGTGTGGCTTAATATTTTTAGCCCCATGCACGGCATAGCTAGGAAGGCTACAGAGAATGGTTGGCAGGGCAGATAGAGCGCTGCTGGATAGGATGGCGGGATATTTCGTCAGGGAGGGCTATGCCGCCACGGTTCAGGACGGCGTCGTAAAGTTTTGGCGCGAGGGCGTCAGAGGCGCTGCGTGGGTGGTCTCCGAGGACGCGGGACTGAACGAGATAGTTTCCTCAATCATGGGCGCGACAGAGTATGCGGCTGAGAGAGGCGTCTCGTACGTGGTCCTCCCGGCCCACCTCTCCCGCAGGATAGACGAGAGCCACTTCTGGACCTTCGGCGTCGGGCTCCTAACCTACGATCAATACGGAATCAAGGAGGTCCTCCACCCTAGGGGTAGGAGGGGTGGGAGCGAGAAGCGCGAAGAGCAGGTGGGTGGGGGTGAGGTTGAGAGGCTCCACGCCGAGCTCAGAGCGCTGGCTGACAGGGTCGCGAAGCTTGAGGAGGAGGTTGAGAGGGTGAGGGGGCTCGAGGAATTGGAGTCGAGGATCTTGAGGCTTGAGAGGATCGTCAGGGGACTGCAGCAACCGGCCGAGAGGCTGGTCGAGGCCGCTCCCATGGCCCAGGAGGCCCCAGTTAGGCCAGTTCTAGAGGCCGTCACCCGCAAAAGCAAGTCTGACCAGCTGCCCTCCTTCCTTATAGATAATCCATGGATTGAGGTTTTGGCCCAGCGAGGATGAGCGGGTCGGCGCCTATCGGATCTCGATGTACTGATAGGCCTCAGTGAGGTTTGAGAAGGCGTAGTGGACCCTGTTAAACGGTCTCCTCAGCTCAGCCACGTCCTGCCTCACTTTCTTGGGGTCCTCGCCCTTCACAATAACCCTCGATATTAGGCGGGCGATCTCCTTCATCTCGCTCGGACCCATGCCGAGGCGCGTAACCTCTTGGACTCCGATCCTGATGCCGCTCGGGTTACGGTAGTCCGTCTTCAGCTCGTAGTCCTTCGGGATGAGGTTCCTGTTCAGTACTATGCCGGCCTCCTCCAGCTTCTTCTCAGCATCCATCCCGCCCATGAACTTGCTTATGTCGATCAATATGATGTGGGACATGGTGTATCCGAGGTGCTCATATAGTGGGGAGAGGCCCTCCTCGTGTAGAGACGCGGCGAGCTCCTTCGCGTTCCTTACTATCGCGGCAGCATACTCGCGGTAGAAGGCTAGGGCCTCGGCTAGCGCTATCGCTACACCCGCGACTGCGTGGAGGTGGTGGTTTGAGTGGAGGGGCGGAAACATCACCTTCTTAAGCTCATCGGCGTACTTCTCCTTGCTGACCACCATTCCGTGCTGTGGCCCCGCCAGCGTCTTGTGAGTGCTCATGGTCATCACATCCGCACCCTCCCCCAGGGGGTCTTGGAATGTCCCCCCAGCGATCAGACCAGCGACATGGGCGGCGTCGTAGACCACCGCGGCTCCGTACTCCGCCGCGAGCTGGGAGATTTCGCGCACGGGGTGTGGGAAGAGGAACACGCTGGCTCCAAGCATGAAGATTCGGGGCTTCTTGACCCCCTCCCTCTCGAGGCGTCTGCGCGTGGCGTCGACATCTATGTTGAACCTCTCATAGTCTACCTCGTATCTCACGACCTCAAGCCCCCTCACCCTACCAGCCGTGCCGTTCCAGGAGCGCTTTCCGTGGCTAATGTGACCGCCGTGGGGGACCGCGAGGGCTACCATGACGTCGCCCGGCTCCGCGAGGGCGGTGTAGGCGGCTAGGTTAGCCATCACACCCGAGATGGGCCTCAAATCTGCAAAAGGCGCATGGAAGACCTCCTTTGCGAGCTCTATTCCGATAAGCTCCACCTCGTCAATCCACCTGCACCCCGCGTAGATCCTCTCGCCGGGATAACCCTCCGCATACCTGTTCCCGAAGTCGCTCGCCAGAGCCTCTCTAACCGCGGGGCTCGGTACATTCTCGCTCGCGACCAGCGGAATCGCGGCCCGGAAGAACTCGTGGTGTGCCCTCAAGCAGTCGAGGACGCGCTTATAGTAGCCGTATCCCCTCTCGTAGAGTTCTCGCTGCCGAACGTCCTGAGTAACCATTCGCAAAAAGCTGTCTCCACCCCTATATATACTAACTCTATTGTTTCTATTTATCGTGTTTAGGATATCCGTATAGTGTTGTCTGTCCTTTTCCATGAATGTGACTTCGTTTCCGCATAAGCCCAACTGTATTGGTACGTTGCCGTGTGTTGGGGCCATTACTCTTTATAGGTGGGGCCGGTGGGGCTTCTTATCCGAGCAGGTGATGGGGAATGAGGGGGATGGTGGAGAGGTTCCACGTTGTGGCGTGGCCATATGAGGTAAAGACACAGAACGAGGGGGTGCAGGGATGTTGAAGTTCTACGCAGATGTTCAGATGTTCATAGGACTAAGAAGAATAGCGAGGGATACAGGATAACATACTCTACTGACGGAACGACTTTCAGGCACGTAGACAGCTTCAGCGGGATGCCGGCTGGGCCCGGAGATCAAGTATTGGTGGATACACTACCGGTCCAGCACACGGACGGCGCGATAGAACTTATGAGGAGAGGGGTGGAGGTCTATTATCTTAGGAGGCTTACACTGATTGAGAAGATGCGCAGGGAGCATAAGTTGCCGAAGACTGCTAGGGGAGACATCAAGGCATTGATGAGTGTTGAGGAGAGGTGGTTTAGGAGGATTACTGGGGACTTCCTAGTTATGCGTAGGATGATACTGGCCTATAGGTCTCTATTGAGGAGCCATCAGCAACTGCTGAACAAGTATAGGGCTTTGTCTGAGGTTGAGAAGGTGGTTCTGAAGCCAGCTATCTGATCCATAGAGAAGCAGATGGTGGAGATGGCTAGGATGATTGTTGGGGAGGCTGGTAGGAGGTATCCGGCCTATAATTGGCTAGTTGATAGGCTGGGTATTCGTGGGAATATTAAGGCGCTGGAGGCTTTGGCCGAGCTGATACCGTATGTTGGCCAGCCGATGGGTCTCAGAAAGATGATTAACCTTCTGGGCTTGTTCAGACCGTCCGTGGGAGAAAGAAGATCTATTGCGGGTATTTGAGGCGTGCTTTGCAGAGGCTGACGGCTTCAGCAAACAACACCACATCATTTCAACTGACCGCGGAGAGGAAGAAGGAGGTGTTATCGAGAGTCTGGAGGATATATAGGCAGGAAGTCCTTGGGAGGCTGGCCATGCCGACGCAGGGATAAAACCGGAGGCCGGCATGACGCATAGTTTAACGAGCACCCCGCTGTCGGGTGCTTTGATGGGTGGATAAACGTCCGGCCTCCTCTAAGGGTTTCCCAGATGCTGCACGGATGGCCAGCCACCCCTCCCCCCTTCTTCCCCTTTACAATAAATTTAAATTGATATTTAGTTGGTTTAATATGGCGTTATGGTGGTTATGATTGATGAAAGCTTGGCGAGGCCTTCATTAAACCGACTAAATAATGGTTTAATCGTTTATCCACCCCCACCATCCTAGGCATACAAGCCGGGTGCGGGTGGGCGAGGTGGCGCGAAGTGAGGTGAAGCCGCTTTACGACGTGAGCCTCATAACCGACTACGATGTATACCTCTTTAGGAGCGGGACGCACTACCGGCTATACGAGAAGCTGGGCGCCCACATAACCGAGCGGGAGGGCGAGAGCGGCGTCTTCTTCGCCGTCTGGGCACCAAGCGCCGAGAAGGTCTCGGTCATCGGCGAGTTTAACGGCTGGGACCCGGATGTCAGCCCCCTGAGAAAGAGGGGCGACGGCTCCGGGATATGGGAGGGCTTCATACCCGGCCTCGGGCAGGGAACGCTCTACAAATACAAGGTGTTTGGGAGAGGAGGATACGTCGCTGACAAGTCAGACCCCTTCTCCTTCTTCTTCGAGGCGCCTAGGACGGGGGCCGCCTCGGTGGTCTGGAGCCTCGACTACTCGTGGGGCGATGAGGAGTGGATGAGTGGACGCCGGAGGGCTAACTCGCTTAAGTCTCCCATCAGCATATACGAGGTCCACCTAGGCTCTTGGCGCCGCGCTCCAGAGGAGGCTGGGCGGCACCTGACCTACCTTGAGCTCGCCGAGCAGCTACCTAGATACGTCTCGGAGATGGGCTTCACGCATGTGGAGTTCCTGCCAATCATGGAGCACCCGCTCTACGCCTCGTGGGGGTACCAAGTCAGCGGATACTTCGCCCCGACCTGTAGGTATGGGAAGCCACAGGACTTCATGCGCCTGATAGACGCGCTACACCATGAAGGCATCGGCGTTATCCTCGACTGGGTGCCATCCCACTTCCCCCGCGACGAGTACGGGCTCGCCTACTTTGACGGGACACACCTCTACGAGTACGAGGACCCGAGGATGAGGATACACCCCGACTGGGACAGCCACATCTTTGACTATGGGAAGAACGAGGTGAGGTCCTTCCTGATAAGCAGCGCACTCTTCTGGCTCGACAAGTATCACGCGGACGGCTTGAGGGTTGACGCCGTGGCCTCTATGCTCTACCTCGACTACTCGAGGCCGCCGGGCGGCTGGGTGCCCAACATATACGGTGGTAAGGAGAATCTCGAGGCGATAGCCTTCCTCAGGGCGCTGAACGAGGCCGTCTACAGATATTATCCAGAGGTCCAGACGATAGCCGAGGAGTCGACGGCATGGCCTAACGTCTCTAGGCCGACCTACATAGGGGGTCTAGGTTTCGGCCTCAAGTGGAACATGGGCTGGATGCACGACATGCTGTTCTACTTCTCGAGGGACCCGATCTATAGGAAGTACCACCACGACATACTCAAGTTCGTCGCGTGGTACGCCTACTCGGAGAACTTTGTTCTGCCGCTCTCGCATGACGAGGTTGTTCATGGGAAGGGCTCCCTCCTATCCAAGATGCCGCTTGACCCGTGGCAGAAGTTCGCCAACCTCAGGGCCCTATACGGCTTCATGTACGCCTTCCCCGGGAAAAAGCTCCTCTTCATGGGTGGGGAGTTCGGACAGTGGGCCGAGTGGAGCCACGATAGGAGCCTCGACTGGCACCTCCTACGATATGAGCCACACAGGGGCCTCCAGAGGCTCGTCAAGGACCTGAACAGGCTTTACAGGAGCGAGCCCGCACTCCACACAGGCGACACGGATCCGAGGGGCTTCGAGTGGATCGACGCCAACGACTGGGAGCAGAGTGTCATATCATTCCTGAGGAAGGACGTGGATGGGGAGGGGGTCGTGATGGTCGTCTGCAACTTCACCCCTGTCCCGAGGACCGGCTATAGGGTTGGGGCGCCGGTGGCGGGCTACTGGCGGGAGATACTGAACACGGACGCTGCGGAGTACGGTGGCTCGGGCTGGGGCAACATGGGGGGAGTCGAGGCCGAGGAGATAGGTTTCCACGGAAGGCCCGCCTCCCTCCCGCTCACACTCCCACCACTGGCCTGCCTGTATCTTAAGCCCAAGGAAGATGCTGAGCGGAGAGGGATAAACAGGGGCGTCGCTCACCTCGCGCTATAAGTTTTTTGAGGGGCTGAGCGGTCTATTGGGCGATGAGTTCTGAAAAGTGGGAGGGCTACTCGGGCCTCCTGCTCGAGATGATTAGGGTCGCGGGCTGCGAGGTCGGAGACGAGGTCGAGGTCGAGAGGCCTGATGGCTCGAGGTTCCGGGGGCTCCTCATGTCTAAAACCGAGCTCTCCGCCGAGAACATAATAGTCATCAAGCTCCCCAACGGCTACAACGTGGGTGTCGCAGTCGACCCTTCCTGCAGGATCAGGAGGATAGCGCCGGGCCGCCGGCCGGCCTTCACAAGGCCGCCAACTCCGCCCCAGAAGCCAGACCTCCCGAGGGTCAGGGTGATAGGCACGGGCGGGACGATCGCCAGCAGAGTGGACTACAGGACAGGCGCCGTTAGGCCCGCAATCTCCTCCGAGGACCTTGTCTCGCTTGTCCCTGAGCTCTACGACGTGGCCTACGTAGAGGCTGAGGTTCTCCTCTCGGTCTACAGCGAGGATCTTACGGTGAAGGAGTGGGAGCGGATCGCGGAGAGGGTCTACCAAGTGGTTAGGGAGGGAGGGAGGGGTGTTGTCCTGACCCACGGGACAGACACGATGCACTACACGGCGGCCGCCCTGAGCTTCGCCCTCCAGAGGCCGCCGGTCCCGATAGTTCTGGTGGGTGCGCAGAGGAGCAGCGATAGGCCCTCGAGCGATGCGGCAACCAACCTTATAGCAGCGGTCTGGACCGCCGCCAGGGCTCCGTTCGGCGAGGTCGTGCTCGCGATGCACTCTTGGCACTCGGACGATGAGGTCGCGATACATCGAGGCACTCGCGTCGTCAAGATGCATACGAGCAGCAGGAACGCCTTCAGGAGCGTCAACGCCGGCCCGCTCGCGCTATACAGGTCCGGCTCCCTCGAGATTCTCGACGCGGACTACCATCCCCGCGGGCTGGACGGCTTCGTCTATGCACCGGGCTTCAGCGACAGGGCCGCCCTCGTGAAGTTTTATCCCTCGATGGGGCCGCAGATCCTAGAGTACCTTGAGGCGAGCGGGTTCCGGGGGGTGGTGATAGAGGGGACCGGGCTGGGCCATGTCGCTAGGAGGTGGATACCCGTGATCAGGAGACTCACCGATTCAGGCTTCTTCGTGGGGATGTGCTCCCAGTGCAGGTTCGGCCGCGTCAACATGCGGGTCTACAACACGGGGCGCGACCTCCTAGCTGCTGGGGTGACACAGCTCGAGGACATGCTTCCAGAGGTGGCCCTCGTGAAACTTATGTGGACCCTGAGCCGCGTCGGCGACCTAGAAGGTGTTCGGGAGCTGATGTTGCGGCCCATCGCCGGCGAGATCGGCGCCAGGATCCTACCGGAGGTGGCTTGCAACTGGACTACAAGGAGCTAGGCCTGAGGGTCGGCCTCGAGATACATAGGCAGCTCGACACTAGGAGGAAGCTCTTCTGCCCCTGCAGCACCTCCCCTCCCCTCCGTGGGGGGGCGAGGATCGAGGTCGCGCGGTACCTTAGGGAGACACAGAGCGAGCTCGGGGAGGTCGACCAGGCGGCGAGGTTCGAGTCGAGAAGGATGCGGAGGATCGTCTATCTCTCAGACCCCTCGGCGACGTGTCTTGTGGAGCTGGACGAGGAGCCGCCGCACCCGATCAACGAGGAGGCCGTGAGAATAGCCCTAACCGCCGCTCTGATGGTCGGTGCGAGGCCGCTCGACGAGATACACGTGATGAGGAAGATAGTTATCGACGGGTCTAACACCTCTGGGTTCCAGAGGACGTGCGTGGTAGCCCTTGGGGGAGAGATAAGTATTGGCGGCCTGCCCGTCCCGATCCAGACCATAACCCTCGAGGAGGACGCGGCGAGGATAGTAAGATCCACGCCGAGCGAGGTCGTCTACGACCTTACGAGGCTCGGGATACCGCTCATAGAGGTCTCGACGGGGCCGGTCCTCACCTCGCCACAGGAGGCTGCGAGGGCGGCCGAGGCTATAGGAAGGCTGCTGAGGGCCACGAGGGGTGTGAAGAGGGGGCTTGGAACCGTCAGGCAGGACCTCAATATCTCGGTCCGCGGAAGCGGCCTCATGGAGGTTAAGGGCGTCCAGGAGCTCGAGCTGATCCCCAGGGTAGTGGAGTTCGAGGCGAGGCGCCTCAAGCACCTACAGGATGTGATGGCGGAGCTGGGGAGGCGGGGGGTCTCCCCAAGCCTCGTCGAGTCCCAGCCCATCCAAGATGTAACAGAGGTCTTCAGGGACACGGGTAGCCGCGTGATTCGAAGAAAGCTGACCGAAGGGGGTGTTGTGCTCTGCCTGAGGCTCCCGGGCTTCGAAGGCCTCCTGAGGGGCGATGGCGAGGTGAGGCTGGGTAGGGAGCTGGCGGGATACGCGAAGGCGTGGGGAGGAGTCGAAGGGATATTCCACTCGGACGAGCTTCCCGGATACGGCGTCTCGGAGGACGAGGTACGCTCTGTCAGGGCTCTGTGCGGGGCAGGAGAGGGCGACGCCTTCGTCCTAGTGGCTGACGAGAGAGGGAGGGCCCGCGAGGCGCTGGAGGCCGTTAGGACAAGGGCTGCCCAGGCCTGCTACACAATACCTGACGAGACGCGGGGCGCCCTCCAAGACGGCACCACAGTCTACCTGAGGCCACGCCCCGGGGCTGCCCGGATGTACCCCGAGACCGACATACCTCCCTTCAGGGTCTCGCCGAGCCTACTAGCCGAGATAGCCCGAGACCTTCCCCCACCCCTCGAGAAGGTCGCCGAGGACCTCATGAGGCGTCATGGTCTGAGCAGCCAGCTGGCGTGGGAGCTGATAGACGAGGAGAGGGTCGAGGAGTTCGAGAGCATCGTTGGGCTAGGCATAGCGCCCAGCGTGGTAGCGAGCGTCCTGACCGAGGGGCTTAAGCAGCTCAGGAGGGAGGGGGTCCCCGTCGAGAACCTCGACACAGAGAGGATCGCCGGCTATTTCAGGCTCGTCAGCGAGGGCGTGACCGCGAAGGAATCAGCCCTACAGGTCCTGGCCGAGCTGAGCAGGGACCCCACGCTGCGCCCAGAGGAGGCGGTGGACAGGCTGGGGCTGAGGGCCCCGCCCCTTGAGGAGGTCAGACAGTTCATCGACCAGCTTATCCGCGGGGTTCCCACGGAGGAGAGGGGTAGGGCAACTGGAAGACTGATGGGCGAGCTTATGAAAAAGTATAGAGGGAGGATAGACGGCTCGCTCCTCAACAAACTCCTCCTAGAGAGGATCTCGGCCAGCTAGGCCTCGCCTGGGTCACCCTCGTGCAGGGGCTCGCCCCGCGATATCATCTTGAGCGCCGTGTATACTGCGAGGAGCGCGGTGGGAGCCGCGAGCTCCGTCGGGAGTGTGATGGCAGGCGCGAGGTCTATGACCAGGTCGGCGGCCCTATAGACGCCCTTCGGAATCCCTTCCCTAGAGCCGAAGAGGAAGTTGATACGCCTCGCAGACCTGTAGAGCTCGAGGAGCATCTCAGCGGATCTATGAAGCCCTACACCTTCGGGCTCGAAGACGACTAAGGGCTCGCCGCGCCTGGCCCTGACGAGCTGGTACAGGTCTTGGACCAGGACCTCTACTGGGTTGGGTTTCCTCGCATAGGTTCGCGCCTGGACCTTCAGCCGGCTCTCCCTACCCTCAAGGACGCCTTGGATGAACTCTGCGAGGGCGCCGGCCTCGACGGGCTCTGAGGGAGCAATCACCAGCTCCCCGACCTCGAAGGACTGGGCGGCTCTCCCGATCCTAGAGCCCATCTCTCTGCAGGACTTTGGTGGGCCGAGGTAGGGCATCTGGACAACGCTGATTCTCCTGAAGAAGGGATGCGCCTCCGTCTTCCCCGGCCCCATCTTAGACCACTCCAGCGCGCCATCGTAGACCGATACGTATGCCTCGTCTCCGACGATCTCTATCCTCACGACCTTGTCGGGCTCGTCCAGATCAACGGGGGCTCCCAGCTCCTTCTGAATAGCCGCGCCGACGGCCACGTTGACGTCGAGGCTGGTGAAAACGTGTCTTCCCCTCCTCACGGTCCTGACGGCGAAGGTCTCCCCACTGGAGATCAGGCCGCCGACGGCCCGCAGGGCCTTCTCAGCTATGTCTCCGATAGTGGCCCTAGCTGTCTCTAGCACCCGGTAGACGTGCTCAGCCTCTAGGACCTCGGAGCTTATCGCGGAGGCCAGCGCCTCGGGCTCCCTACAGCTCTTTACGCAGACCAGCCCCGCATAGCCGCCGGGTTTGGCGATGACCTCGGCCGACGGGTCGAGCTCAAGTATCCTAGATGCGCAGACCTCCTCGAGCCCCAGCGCCGTCTTGACCAGAATCTCCATTACCCCCTACTCGATTAGGACCTTGTCGATCTTGAAGTGTCTCTTAGCCATCTTCCTGACGAGGTCGACGTTCCTTCCTCCCTTACCTATCGCGAGGGCCTTCTTCGCGGGGTCGACCTTTATTATGGCTACCGTTGCCCCGTTGTTTTCCTGGACGATCTTCACCTCCTTCACCTCGGCGGGCTTCACGGCGTTTATGAGGAAGGAGGCGGCGTCCCCCGAGTACTCGACCACCTTCAGCCTCTTCTTCAGTATGTTTGAGAGCTCCTGCACCTTCAGTCCGCCCCTACCCACGGCCCTCCCGATCTCTCCTTCACTCACGAGGAAGACGATCAGGTCCTCCTCAGCTAGGCAGTCAAGCACGGTCGCGCCCGTGTAGCTCTGGAAGAGAGAGACGAGGCGCAGCTCGTTCTCCGTTAGCTTCACTTCGCCGCCAGTCAATCCTGACCGCCTAGGATCGAGGAGTTGCCCGGATCTATGACCGATAGGGTCGAGACCCAGAAGGGCTTGCCGACAGCCTTTCCGAGCTCTCTCGAGTCTATGTCGGCGTATATCACTTGGACGCCGGAGGCCCTCGCCGCGATCTCCATCATGGTCCTAAGCCTTGAGGGGCAGTTGCTAGCCAGTATAACAGCCTTCGCCGCGCCCCTGAGCACGCTGAGATAGCTCTGCCTAAAGCCGACGATGTATTTCCCAGTCATCCTCACGACGCCGAGCTCCCTTCTAAGATCTAGTATAGAGGGATTCTTATGTCCTTTAATCGATTCTTGAGTCATCATGTCTTCCTATGTCGTACCATTTGTTAGATTACTTCCTATATATGTATTACCATCGTATTGTAGGATAGTGTCCGGATGGTGTTATGTTTAAAGGCCGCTTGATGCGTCTTTGTTTGTATGGATGTTGTGGCCCTGGTCTCGGGCTGTTTTATGCGTAATAAGAAAGTAGGGAGGTTAAGGTCCTAGCAGTGTTGGACTACATGTTTCATGGTGGCTGTAGGAGGGTTTCTAGGGTCCTTAGCATGGGTTCGGAGCCGATAAGCAGGTCGGCGGTACACTACCTCGCCAGGAAGGTATCTGAGGTCAGGGTTGCAGGGAGCCTAGGTGTAGGAGGTGTATAGCTGTTGATGAGACCAAGCTACGTGTCAAGAAATCCTACGTATACATATGGTCTGCAGTAGACGTAGATTCAAAGGAATTACTGGCTCTAGAGGCTTCATATGGTAGGAGCAGCCTAAACGCCCCATCATTCCTCAAGAAAGCATTGAGGATGTGTACAGACAAGCCGTTGGTATTGGTTGATAAAGGCCCATGGTATAGATGGGCATTTGAGAGGCTTGGCCTAGAGTATAGGCATGAGAGGCTCGGCATGAGGAACAGGGTCGAAAGATTCTTCAGATATCTTAAGGAGAGGACAACGGTATTCCACCGCGAGATGAGCGCGGGAAACCACATACAGGGAATAAGAATAAAGAACCTCAAACTATTCCTAAACCTATTCACACTATACTACCAGGCCGCGAGCCAGGAGGTGGGTGAAAAAGCTTATCCGGACACTATCGAGCGAAAGAACAACGGTCTGGGAAAGACGCATGGGAATGGTGTGAAGGCTCTGAGAGGGATGTTCTATGTGGCCAAACATACGCGGACTACAACAGATGATCCATTAGTAGATGAGACTCGTAGGGCTCTTCAGTGTTACGCGGACAGGCTGGCGACTAGGATTCATGAAAAGGCTATGGAGCTACCGCTCTACAGGATGGTTGTCGAGAGGCTTGGTCTTAAGGGTCCTTCACTGGCCTACATCGTCTCCCACGACTCCATCGTCCTCAAGACATCGTCTAGGACTGGGTTGGAGACCCACTATGAGCTGTTTAGGCGTCCTTGGAGAGGTAGAGGATTACGGAGCCAACTACTGATGCAATTGGCATACGCAACAGTCACAAACAGGAATCAGAGGTATCTAGCAGTATATGAGAGCTATCGTCAGAGGGGTAAGAAGCGTTGGTGGGCAACCCTACGCGTGGCGAAAAGAATTCTAAGAGACGTCAGGAGACTAGCTATGGAGGCACAGGAGGCCGGGCCGACTCCAGCCTGACGGAGAAAAAAATCCAGAGGGCTGGAACGGTCGACATTAAGATCCTGTCACTCTATAGAGTGGTGTGGTCCCTAGCTCCCTCCATCCGGCCTTCTGGGTTTCTCTAGTGTCAGGTTGGAGAGAGCCCAATCCCTCCCCCTTTATTCATTTATGCTTATATGTCTCCCTTTTAATGTCCACCGCCCTCCACCACCCCTCCCCTACCGTTAGATCCAGCACCAACGAGGTCGCTGTACCGCATCAGCAGCGTCACCCTCCCAGTCCCAACAGGCACCTCCTTACCTATTAATATCCTCTCGATGTTGCCTCGCAGGTAGTCGACCTCGCCTGAGGCCGCCGCCTCTATCAGGGTCTGGAAGCTTATCTCGAAGGCAGCCCTCGCCAAGACGCTGCTCTTCAGCCTCACGACTCCGTGCCGCCCCACCTGCCTCACGCGGCCGTCAAGGGTCATGGCGTCTGCTAGGAGTAGTAGGTGACGCACGTCGACATCCAGTCCCTGCTCCCTCAATAGGTGTCGCGCCTCCTCAACTATGAGCTGCCGCGCCGCCTCGATCCCAAGGACCGCCGCCACCTCGTGTATGTCGTTTGACCTAACCCTCTTGAAGTCCACCTCGGGGATGTTCGCCACCTCCCTCAGATTGGAGCCTTCCGTCTGGATGACGTACTCGTCCCCAGACTTCCTGACGATGGCCTTGGCTACTTTCCTGACTCCGCGTACCCTGATGCCCAGTATCCGCGCCTTGAGCAGGTCGAGGGCCTCTATGTCGGCCTCGGGAACCTTAAGAACTATGCTGCGCCTCGAGTCGACGAACTTCGGCTTATACTGCTTGAGGGCTGCGAGCAGCTCCTCCTTCGTCACGCCAAGGTCCCTCTGCTCCTCCTCGTTGAGGATAAGGATCAGGTCGCCGGTCCTGGCGTCTATCCTCACCTCATCGATTACGTCTCCGACGCTCACGTACTGGAGCCTCTGGGCGACCTTCCGAGCTGCCTTCGGGTCCTTGTTGTAGGGGGGCTTCAGATAGACGGTCATCATTGGGGTGGATGGGGTTCTTCTAGCGTCTATTATCTCGATTAGCCGCGGGAGCCCCACGAGGATGCTCTGCTCCCTGACCCCTGCAAAGTGGAAGGTCCTCAGCGTCAGCTGCGTGCCCGGCTCGCCGATGGACTGGGCCGCTATGATGCCCACGGGGTCTCCGCTCTCGACGAGGCTCTGGAGATACATCTTGTAGGCTGTTGAGAATATTTTGTCGAGCGCCGAGCTCGGGACTCGCAGCTTCTCACAAGCCTCCACAAGCTCGTCGACCGCCAGCCTCGGCATGAGGCCCTCGTATCTCTGCGCGACGGCCATGATTTCCTCCCTAGACGCGGCCCCGCCCCTATGCTCCATCTCCGAGAGGACCTGTTCCACCACTATCCGGGGGGTGTAGGGCCTCCCGTGATCGCTCTTGCCGGGGTCAACCCCGTCCTCGCCGTAGAGGAACTGGACTATCTTCTTAGTGTCGGACATCCTGACGGAGCCGTCAAACTCCACGTAGAGCGATTCGAGCGCGTTTATCAGCCTCCTCTGCATGTATCCGCTCTGCTGCGTCCTGACGGCTGTGTCCACGAGGCCGTCTCTGCCTCCCATGAGGTGGAAGAAGAACTCGATCGGGTCGAGGCCCTTTATGAAGGGCTTGTAGACGAATCCTCTGGCTCTGGGCGAGAGGTCCCCTCTCTCGAAGAAGCTCAGCACCCTATCTTGGAAGCCCCTGCTCGGCCTCTCCCTCCTCACGGCTTGCTGTCCAACTATCGCGATCATCTGGTCTATGTTAAGCGTGCTCCCTCGAGCCCCGGTCCTCGCCATGACGACGAGCGGGTTATCGGGCGAGACGTACTTCCTTATGAATCCGCCGATCTCGTCGCGCGTCCTTGACAACAGCTCAAGTATCTCAGACTCGAAGGCCTTTTCAGGCGTCTCACCAGGCCTGACCTCCAGCTGCCCCTTCTCGTATGCGCGTTTCAGGTCCTCGAAGCCCTGCTCCATCTTGTCCAAGACGCTTGACACCTTCTTGTAGGCCTCCGCAGGGACGGTGAGGCTGTCGATGCCTAGCGTGAAGCCTCTCATGTTGATGTAAGCGTTCGCTAGCCTAACCACGCCGTTCAGGAACCTAGCCGCGACCTCGCTTCCGTACTCCCTGAATATTCTGTGGAGGGCGCTGTTAGGCTTCTCAACCCCGACGACGGCCTTGTCTACGAAGCCCTCGACGAGACGGCCTCTCTCGATGACGGCTTGGACCGATGGATTAAAGTTTGTTGGGACCCTGTGAGAGAAGTCTGGGGGTAGTAGGAGGCTGAAGATCTGCTTCCCGCTCCAGAGAGGCGTGGGGCCAGGCTTCTCCGGTGGCGGCAGCTCCCCCCGGTATCCGATGGCCGCGAGCAGGTAGCCCACCTCCTGCTTGGTCAGGTAGGTGCCGTCCTTCGTGAGCAGGTATAGAGATGTGAGGAAGTCTCTTATAGCGCCGATGATCGGCGCCCCATACCTAGCCGAGATTATGTTGCGCTGAACCTGAAGGAGTAGGCGGGCCTCGGCCTGAGCCTCCTCGCTCTGGGGGACATGTAGGTTCATCTCGTCTCCGTCGAAGTCGGCGTTGTAGGGGGTGCAGACGGCCAGGTTAAGTCTAAAGGTCTTGTAGGGCAGGATCCGGACCCTATGGGCCATAATCGAGACCCTATGGAGGCTGGGCTGCCTGTTAAACAGGACTATGTCGCCGTCCATCAAGTGCCTCTCCACGACCCAGCCCTCTTCCAGCGTCTCCGCGACCTCGTCGAGGTTGTGGACATACTTCAGCCTCACCATCTTCTTATCCGGCTTGATGATGTATTTGGCCCCCGGATACTTATCGGGCCCGTTCCTCACCAGCTTCTTCAGCTTCTCCTTGTTCCAAGGCGTCACCGTCTCCGGCACGGTCAGCTGCATCGCGATCTCCTGGGGCACTCCGACCTCGTCAAAGTCGATGAGCGGGTCGGGGGAGATCACGGTCCTGGCCGAGAAGTCGACCCTCTTGCCCGAGAGGTTGAGCCTGAACCTTCCCTCCTTCCCCTTCAGCCTCTGCGCAAGCGTCTTGAGGATGCGGCCCGACCTGTGTTGCGCCGGCGATATCCCTATCGTCTCGTTGTTGATGTAGGTCGTCACGTGGTACTGTAGGAGGTCTGCCAGCTCCGCCACAACCGGCGAGGGGGCCGCAGCCGCGATGCTCTCCTTCAGCCTCTGATTAACCCTAAGTATGTCGACGAGCTTGTGTGTCAGGTCGTCCTCCGAGCGGTAGTTGCTCTCCAAGGTTATCGAGGGCCGGACATAGACAGGCGGTACAGGCAGGACGGTCAAAACCATCCACTCCGGCCTAGAGGACTGTGGATCTATGTCGAGGAGCTCGAGGTCGGAGTTCGGGATCCTCTCGAGCCTCTGCCTCACGGAACTCGCCGTGAGCCGCACGGCTCCCTGGGGCGTCGACTCTATGAAGGTGGAGGGTTTCTCCAGCTCGACCTTATACTGCCTCTCGCCGCAGTGGGGGCATGTCTGCGCCGTCATGGCTTTCTGCTTAATCCTGTAGAATAGGTGCTTGTAGAGCCTCCCCTCCTCCTTGAGCTGCCTCAGCCTCGCCCGCATCTGCTCCAGCTCCTCCTCCGGCAGGAGTAGACGGCCGCAGGACCTACAAGTACACTTGAGAAGCTCGTGGATTATCTTCACGAAGCCGATGTGTATGACGGGGACGGCGAGCTCTATGTGGCCAAAGTGGCCCGGGCAGGAGAGATACGTGTTGCCGCAAGTCTTGCACCTCTGCCCAGGCTCGAGTGTACCGAGAAGCGGATCCATCACGCCTGTCGGTATGGGCACGCCGTCCTCGTCATAGGTGTCGGGGCTCTGGACCTCCACTACGCTCATGTTCCGGATCATGCTGGGCGAGAGGATGCCGAACTTGATGGCCGAGATAACACCCTTCATCATGCTAGCTCACCTCCTCGAAGACTAGCTTGGGGTAAATCCCCATCGATAGCATCTCGTTAAGCAGTAAGAAGAAGGCGTATGACATAGTCACGACCCTTCCCGTGAAGTCCTTCTTGTGGATCGGGCAGATCAGCTGGTTCTGCTTTAAGTCGTAGTATGCTGGGAGCCCGCACTTCTCGCAGAAATAGACGGTGTATTTGTCGCTCTGCTCCAGCAGCCTGTCGAGGAGGAGGTAGCTTGCGCCGTAGGCCATCAGGCAGTCCCGCTCCATCTCGCCGAACTTCAGCCCGCCGCCCCTCGACCTCCCCTCCGTCGGCTGCCTCGTCAGTATCTGGACCTGCCCCCTCGACCTCGCGTGTATCTTGTCCCGGACTAGGTGGTGGAGCCTCTGGTAATAGACAACTCCTATGAAGATCTCTACCTCGTACCTCCTTCCCGTGAGTCCGTCGTACATCACCTCGGTGCCCGACGACTTGAAGCCCAGCGCCTCTAGCTCGGCCTTGATCTCCTCTAGGGGCTTGCCTATGAAGGGTGAGCCGTCGATTTCGCGGCCCGTCAGGCTGCCGAGCTTGCCCGCCAAGCTCTCTATCAGCTGGCCCACGGTCATCCTAGAGGGGAATGCGTGGGGGTTGATTATGAGGTCGGGGACTATGCCGCTTGCGGTGTAGGGCATGTCGGCCTGCGGGAAGATCATGCCGACGACTCCCTTCTGCCCGTGCCTCGAGGCGAACTTGTCACCTATCTCGGCGAAGCAGTCCGTCCTGACCCGGGCCTTAACCAGCGTGGTATCCTCCAGGGACAGGCTTATCCAGATGTTGTCGACTACCCCAGCCTCGGTGGGGCGAACAACCTCCGAAGAATCACGCCAGACCATCTCCCTTGCCGGCGCCCTCAGGTACTCCTCCATGAACCTCGGCGGGCTTACCATCCCCACTATAGCCATGCCTCCCGTGACGTCCGACTCTGGGATTGCTAGTCCATCCGAGTCCAAGACCCTGTAGTACTGCTCGCCCCTGTACCCCCTCACGTTCGGCTCGGGAATTGTGAGCCTGTCGCGCTCGCCCCCGATGTACTGCTTCGCCTCGACTTCGTAGGTCCTGAAGCTTATGCTATAGCCTACGCCCCTCTCTATCGAAGACTTGTTCAGCACCACGGCGTCCTCCATGTTGTAGCCGTAGCCCGTGAGGACAGCGACGACGAGGTTCTGGCCGATAGGCCTATCCATGAGCGAGAGCATCTTCATAGTCCGGGTCGCGACGATCGGTTTCTGGGGATAGATTAGCAGGTGTAGCCTCGAGTCCGGCCTTAGGCTGAGGCTTATGAGCGGGACTCCGAGAGCCTGCTTCGCCATCGAGGCCTCGTAGACATTCCTCGGAGACTGGTTGTGATCGCTATAGGGTATGATCGAGGCGACGGCGCCGAGCATGAATAGTGGGGAGATCTCGAGGTGGGAGTGGCGCGGGGTGGCCTCGTCAGGGCTGAGGGCGATCAGAATGTTCTCCTCCTCGCTCGCGTCAAGCAGCTCGACCACCCCAACCGAGATTAGGTCGCGGAACCTGAAGGTGCCGTTTGAGAGGGACTCGATAAGTCTCTGGGAGAGCTTGGGCACACCATTCTCAAGCACGATGAGCGGCCTCCTGACGCGGCCTTCATCAGTATTGATCTCCACCTCCTGGACATGGTTATACTCAGCCAGATAGAAGTTGACGGAGGTACTGATCTCGCCCTTCCTCCGCATCTCCCGCAGCTTCCGCACCAGCTCCGCACCATCCGGGTGATAACCTATGAGCTCGCTGTCAAGGTACACCTTCGCGGCGAAGCTCCTCTTCCGGCCTCTCTTCCTCTCGTCCAAGGCCACCATGACTCCGACCATCCCCAAGTCCACCAGCCTCCTCTTCAGCTCGATCTTGTCCTGCTGCGAGAGCGGGACAGTCACGTCCGCCCCGAGGGCGAGGTTCTTCACGAGGCCCGAGTTGGCTCCCTCGGGAGTCTCGACGGGGCATATCCTGCCCCAGTGGGTCCCGTGGAGGTCCCTGGCCTCAAAGTGGGCCTGGCTCCTGCTTAGGGTTGACTGGACCCTCCGCAGGTGGCTCACCGTCGCGAGGTAGTTGGTCCTGTTCAGGAGCTGTGTGACGCCGACCCTTCCTCCGGGCCAGTTGCCCGTCGCGAAGGCGTGGACGACCACGTCGTTGACGATGCTCGGCCTTACGAAGGGCGAGATGGTTATGGGGTGTCGCGAGGACATGCTCTTCTCGAGCTGGTACTTGATGTCCCTGATAAGGCGGGTCAGCGCCATTCTGTAGAGCTCCGTGAGCAGCGGGTTCTCGAGCTTCAGCTTCTTGTTTCCGTAGTGGTCCTTATCGGCGGGCTTCCTGAGCCCCGCGGCGGTCTCAAGCAGCTTCCCAACCATGTCGCAGAGCATTATTCCCTTCTTGTACCTCGCGTCGGGCGTCGTGCCCACGTGAAGCAGGAATATGCTGTCTATCATCTGCTCAGCCCTCTGCTTCCTATACTCCTCAGCATACCCGAAAGCTATCCTGTTTCCGATGTAAACTAGGGCCTCGTCCGGCGTCTCGATACCCTCAGACTCGCGGAACGAGGGCTCTAGGAGCTCTTGGACCGCCGGGTCGCTTGAGACTAGGTTGACGATCTCGTTGTCCTTCGTGAGTCCCAGAGCCCTAAGCATGATTATCAGTGGGATCCCCTTGTAGATCCTTGAGAAGAAGACCTTGACCGGCCCACCGTCCTTGTAGGTCACCTCGACCTTGCTCATCCTGCCCTGGGCCGATGAGAGGAGCATGGCTGAGAACTGGCGGCTCTCCTTATCCTTCGCCGTGACAAGGACCTTGTTAGGAGACAGGTCCTCTATCGCGACTATGACCCTCTCAGACCCGTTGATGATGAAGTATCCGCCAGGGTCTAGCGGGTCCTCGCCTATCGCCATCAGCTCCTCGGGAGTCATCCGGCTCAGAGGGCAGATGGAGGACTTCACCATGATGGGTATTGAGCCAATCATGACTCTCTCTCCAAGAACGACGGGTTTGTCGTCGACGTAGAGGCTCATCTTGACGTAGATGGGGGCGGCGTAGGTGAGGTTCCTGAGCCTGCACTCCATCGGAGTTATGTTCTCCCTGACCATCCCGTCGGTCTCGACTACGCGGGGCGAGCCGATCTCGACGCTCTCGAAGCGGAGCTCCGCCTTCCCCCTAGCCTTGATCTCGACGGGGCTCATGCTGAGGATCAGGTTCTTCAGCCCCTCCTTGACAAAGTAGTCGTAGGACTTCAGGTGGTGGCTGATCAGCCCCTCGTCGTCCAAGTAAGCCCTGGCTATCTCCCAGAGATCCTCGCTTGTAAGAATCTGGCTATCCTCCCTCGTCTTCACTCCTCCCTCACCACAAGCCTGTAATATGTCGCGACACCGGCGGTGGGCGAGGGCCTCGTTATCCTGAGGACATCCCCAGGGTTGGCGCCAAGCTCCCTCACGACTGGGTCGCTAACAAGTATCCTGGGAAGCTCGTTGAGCGTTATGCGATACCTCTCGAGCAGCTCCCGCACCTCCTCGGGCCTCATTATCTCGTGCTTCGGCACCAGCTCGTGCTCTAGGATCGGCGGCGCAACCTGCGTCTGTTGCACCCTAGCGGACCGCTTAGATTTAGAAGACCTGCTCGACAGAATACATCACCACCATAATAGCTCGAGTCACGCTTGCCGAGCAATAATACGGTTCGTACCCACATATTAACATTAGCCCATAAAGCCGACTCTCCGCCAACACCACCTCGACCGCCGGCACCGTATGGGAGACGGGGCGTCAACCAGGTATATGATTCGTCGGCAACATTTATTACGGGACAGGGCATGAAAACAAGCATGTCTAAACCCGCAGCCCTATTGGCGATTATAGCCGCCGTAATAGTCGCGGGAGCGGCCCTACTGATGCTCGCTTCCCAGACGCAACCCCAGACGGGTGGAGCGACCACCACCGAGACTCGGGCCCCCTGAGACCACGCGGGGGGAGCCGGCTGGCCAGCCTCCGAGGGCCGAGGAGGGGGTGGTCGGGCTGACGCTCTTCCTAAACGACTACGGATATAACACCTCCCGGGGAGGACCGACGATAACGGTCCGCGTCAACGATAGGGTGAGGGTCACCCTAGTCGGGGATGGGAGCGGCCCAATAGTCCACGACTTCGTCCTCGACAGCGAAAGCCCATCACCCTACGACGTGAAGTCCGACAGGCTCTCGAGGGGCCAGAAACAGGTGATAGAGTTCGTGGCAGCCCACCCCGGCGAATACAAGTACTACTGCAGCGTCAAGCCGCCCTTCGGTCTGAGCCACAGGGATAGGGGTCAGGAGGGAACCATCATAATCCTTCCCAAGAGTTGAGACACTCCAGAACCATAGACACCCTGTGCGTCGGATGGCTATGATCAGGGCTGATGGCTGGGTATGGCAGGATTGATGGTGAATATATAGGGGGCCGGGGAGGAAGGAGGTGTGAGGATTCCCAGCGGGCTAGGAAACTAAACACAGCTGGCGAGGAAACTAAACACTACCCCAGCCATGGCTCAGGATCATAACTTAACATTACGTAATTATTACGAAAATAACGTAATCCGTTTACCATTAGAAAGATTCTTTAAGAATGAATTAGAGGCCCGCCTTCAGTTTGAGGCCTGCTGTATTGCTTATTGCTGCGTGGCTGACTCTGTCGCCTCTGCTGCTCTCACTCAACCCCGCCCGCTCTGATGTACCCTATTTCGGGATACTGAGAGGGTGGGAGAACCGTGATGTAAATCAGATCGTGGGTTATGACATAGCGGCGGATGAGAGCGGGATATACATCGCGGGCGAGTTCTTCAAAGCTCCGGGCTATGGTCCCACCGTATTGTTCCACCGTATTGTTCCTAAACCTAGACCATACCTTCCGATGCCAGAAGGTGTTGCAGTTTAGAGTAGATACCAGCCGTGGTATTCCTCGGTCGGGTGCATACTCTATTGCTCTCAACAGAACGCATGTGATCGTTGCCGGGGTTTACGGTGAGTGGCCCGCGTGGTGGCATGTTGCGCGGCTGTTCATAGCTGTCTTCAACAAAGTAGATTGTAGCCTAACGGGTATCACGGATTTGATTGATGGATCTCTTCTTCCAAAGCAATGGTTAAACCTGTATCCTTTCTTCGTTTCGGGGATCAAGGTTGTGTGGGATCAGGCGTCGTCCTCGATGTTTGTCATGCTTCAAACCTTTGAAGAAACTTCGTTTGCTCCTCATCTCTACATAATCCAGCTAGACACAGGGCTGGGAATCCGTAATGCGGTGAGGTATGACCTAGATAGCACCGGGTTTCTTTTTGTTTCTGACATGGTTGACGACGCCAGATTCATACATGTCACCGGCACCTATGAGGATAAAGGCGGGATCGGGCAGTTACTTTATGGGGTAATCAGTAAAGATGACTTGAGTGCGTCATGGTATTACTTTTCCGTATCATTCCCCGGCTACCTCATAGGCTATGAAGGGGTTTTTCTATCACATATAGTCTTAACCTCTTTCGGGGGACAGACTTACGTTAACATCGCCTTCACCATAAAGTGTTACGGACCTGACTGTGTAGTGGACGTTAGCGAAGCTTTCCGGACGGGCATCTTGCGATTCCCGTTGGGCGATCCGAGCTTGGTGGAGGTAAGGCTGTATAACTTTACAACGACGCATTGGAACACTCCAACGCCCTACGACCACTATAACGGTACCTTCGTTACAGGTCTTGTGTCAGCGGATGACATGCTCTACGTGGTTGGACTTCTTGCTAAGGAGCTAGACCAGGTACAGGATGGGTTCGTTTACGCCGTAGACGCTCGAACGCTGAATCCACAGTATATGTTTAGGGTGGTGAGCCTTGATGGGGCTCCTTCTGCTGGGGGGCCGCGTGTCCCCTCAGCGGTTCTCGGGGCCGGCTCCTACAATGGCTACGCATACATCACGGGTACGGCCGGCAACTACTACCTAGAGTTCACACCCTTCAACCCATCAAACATAACCGGCACAGCAACCCGAAACGACTTCACCCTTGAACCAGTAAGACCGAAGTTAACAACAGAGTTGAGGAATTTTGAGTGGGCTTATGACGGCGTCCCCCTCTTTGACCAAGACGTTCACCCTAGCACCGCAGGTTTTTACGGTGTACTAAGGCTGAAACAGGCTACGACAACGACCTCTACTACTACCTCAATAGTCACCGAAACCACCACATCAACAACCACTTCTACGGTCGTTTCTCCGACCACCACAACCTCTACGACCACGAGAACCGTCACTTCCACCCCAACAACCACCGTAACACGATTTACAACATCCACCCGGACAGCCGTAACGACTGAGTATGTTTCCTCAACGGTTTATACCACTAGAATTGTCGAGGGCACTGTTACGAGGGTTGAGACGGTGACCTCCGTGACGACGATACCCGTTGTGACGACCTTGACCGGCACGACGACGGTGCGCAGCGTTGTGACGGCAACCACGACGCCTACTGTCTACGCCGCTGCCCAGACGACAGTCTACCGCAACCAGACAGTCCAACTCACAACAACCGAGATAATCCAGCCGGAGGGTATGGCTCCCTGGCCATACCTTCTCCTCCCCTTCATTCCCCTACTCCTATTCCCGCCCCTAGTCCTCACGGGAAGAAGGAGGCTTACGATAACCATACTCGAGGGAGCGGCTGCTCAGCCACCCAAAGCACAGCCAGCCAACATACTCAGCGAATACTTCAAGCCCGGCGTCGGAAGAATAAAGAGAGGCGGGGAAGTAACATTCAGAAACAAGGACAAGGAAATGCACGAGGTGGAGCTCTACGCCCCAGGAATGCCGGGTAGACAACGGATATTCACTCTTAAGCCAGGTGAGAAGGTGGGCATAAAGATAAGTGATCCCGGCAGGTACTTCTTTCGCCTCACAAGAAACCCAGACAAGCTGGGCATATTGGAGGTTGAGTAATGCGTCTATCTAAAGCGCTGTACGCATCGCTGTCATCCTCCATACTTGCGGGGGTCTGGCTCCTCCTTACCGATGCGGAGCTCTAGGCCGTGGCGCCTGACTACGCCCACGGCCTCGCCGCATTGGTTGGGGCCGATTTGTTTATGCTTGCCGCGCTGCTGTCGCGCAGGGTTGGAAGGCGGGGCCTACGGTACATATCTGCGGTGGGTGTCGTGAAGCTTGCGCTGGTCGCCGGCGATGAGCTTACCGCGCCACAGTTCGGGCTAGGCTACGCGGAGTTCGCCAGCTACCTCTTCTCTCTCTGGGCCTATGACCTGTTGATCGTCAGCCAGGTCGGGGTCGCGGCGTCGGCCTACTCCAGCAGCAGGATGAAGTAGGCACATAGCCGTGCAGGGAGGCGTCTCGGGAAACTATTTAGCGCCCCCGTCGTCTTTTTTGGTCATGTCCTCCGACATAGTTAGACGTTTGAAGGAACTCTACGTGCCCGCTGTCGCCGACATCCTCGACGACCTGGGCTACACCGAGCAGGTCATGCAGCACGACATAAGGCCCCTCCACCCAAGCGAAAAGCTCGCGGGGCCTGCAGTCACGGTCTCGACCTACTGGTACGCCCACTACAGGAGGCTTGAGAGGGATGTCGAGTCGCTGGCGTCGATCTTTGACCACTGCTACCCTGGATGCGTGGTCGTGGTGGCTGCCGGGGGCAACAGGTCGGCCGCCTGCTGGGGCGAACTCATGTCCAACGCGGCTAGGGGGAGGGGCGCGGCGGGAGCTGTGACGGACGGAGCCATCAGGGACGTGCCGAAGATACTGGAGATCTCTCCGCCCTTCCAAGTATTCGCAGCAGGCTCTACGCCCGCAGACTCGAAGGGTCGTGTAGAGTTCTCAGCAACCCAGCTCGAGGTTGTGTGCGGCGGAGTCCGAGTCAATCCAGGCGACCTAGTATTCGGAGACTACGACGGCGTCGTAGTGATACCGAAGCAGGTGGCGGAGGAGGCTGTCAGACTGGCCGAGGAAAAGGTCTCGAGGGAGACTGGCTTTAGAGAGGCGATTAGGCGCGGCGAAGACTTCAGAAGAGCGGTCGAGAAGTATCGGGTAGTGTAGCGCTGATACGCGTGGATCTGAAGACCTATGGGGCTACCCCTCCCCCAACCATCTCCCAATCCATCCTCAAAATAATAACTAATATTGCGGGGGGTGGGATTTGAACCCACGAACCCTTCCGCCCAGCTAAGTGGTCTACGGGACAGGGGCCTCAGCCCTGCGCCTTTGACCAGGCTTGGCGACCCCCGCGCCTCCACCTATGGTTCTCCGCCCTCCTGAATATTACGATTATTTCCCTGCCGAGGACGCGTGAGGCGCGGCAACACGGCTTGCCGCCGGCGAGCCTACTCCGACACAGATGGCAGATTTTTATCATGGTCGCCCAGCTCTTGGTGGAGCATGGTCTCTCCTCCTCTGATAGATCTGCATGAGGATATCTCACTCTACTATGTTCAGGGTGGTGCGGGCCTCAGCTTCAAGCCCGGGGATTTCGCCGTGGATATGATGGGCCGGCACGGGGATATACCGAAGTATAGGAGGGCCAACGTCATGATGGTCTTCGCCTCGATAGCACCCATAACGCCCACCATTTCGCCGATGCGGGTTGAGCAGCTAACACGGGGCTACGGCGGCTTCTACGGCGCCTACAGGTCGAGGGCACCGATGCTGACCGCCCTCGAGCACATAACGACCTACTACAACCTCCTGAAGAAGCATAGCGGCGACCTTAGAGCCATAGCTATGCGGAGGGACCTCGAGGAAATGGGGCGTGATGGGAGGATAGGGTTCTTGATAGCCATAGAGGGTGCTGAGCCGCTGGAGGACGTCGAGGACCTAGAGATCTTCTACAGACTCGGAGTCCGATCACTCCAGCTTACGTGGAACTTCGACAACAAGTACGGCGCGACATGCATGTCGAGGAAGGACTACGGCCTAACGGGGGATGGTGAGGAGCTGGTGAGGCTGTGCAACGAGCTCGGAGTAATAGTTGACCTAGCCCACGCCAGCAAAAGGACGGCCATAGAGGCGCTCGAGGCCTCGAAGCTCCCCTGCATCGTGAGCCACGCAAACGCGAAGGCGGTGAGAAACCACGCGAGAAACCTCGACGACGAGGAGCTCGAGGCCTTGAAGAGGAACGGCGGCGTCGTCGGAATCACCTGCATCCCCTCCACCATATCGGAGAAACCATCCTACAGGGACCTCGCGGAGCACGCCCTCTACATCTACGAGATGTTTGGTCCAGACATACTCGCGATAGGGACCGACTTCTTCGGCCTACTAAACGTTGAGGAGCCCGAGGGTCTCCGAGACATAACCGGCGTCGCCAACCTTTTCGCGGAGTTAAGGGATAGGGGGCTGGGGGACAGAGACATCGATAGGATATCGCACCTTAACGCGCTGAGGGTCATACGTGAGAACTCGGCTAGGTGGCGATAGCAGGGCCTGAGCCCCTGGATCTGTGCCAGCACCCTCTATGGTCCTGCGAGACCTCTCTGCATCCTGGCTGCCGGGAAAGATAAGATGCTGACAAAGAAAACAGAATTCTATGCTTCTGGCCTTGGGTGTCCGTATAGTGTTGTTTGTCCTTTTCCCCTGAATATTACCTCGCTTCCCCATAGGTCTAGCTGTATTGGTACGTTGCCGTGTATTGGGGCCACCACTCTTTATATGTGGGGCCGGTGGAGGTTCCTCTCCGAAACGAGTGATGGGAATTGAGTGGGGATGGTGGAGAGGCTCCACGTGGTGGCGAGGACATATAAGATAAAGACTGACGGGGAGGTGCAGAGATTTTGAAGTTCTATGTGGATGTTCATAGGGGTAAGAGGGGTGTTGAGGGATTCAGGATATCATACTCTACTGACGGAAAAGCTTTCAGGCATGTAGACAGCTTCAGCGAGGTTCCGGCTGGGCCCGGAGACGAGCTATTCATGGATACACTACCACCCCAGCACATGGATGGTGCTATAGAACTACTAGGGAGGGGGTCGAGGTATACTATCTTGGGAGGCTTACATTGCTTGAGGAGATGCGCAGTGAGTATAAGTTGCCGAAGAGCACTAGGGGAGACATCAAGGAGTTAATGGATATAGAGGAGGGGGTGGTTTAGGAGTGTTACTGAGGACCTTCCTAGTCATGCGTAGGATGATTCTGGGCCATAGGTCTCTACTGAGGACGCATCAACAACTACTGAACAAGTATAAGTCTTTGTCTGAGGCCGAGAAAGAGGTTATGAAGCCGACCATAAAGTCCTTGGAGGTGCAGATGGAGGAGATGGTTAGGATGATTGCTGAGGAGGCTGGTAAAAGATATCCGGCCTACAATAGGCTAGTTGATGGTCTGGGTGTTCGTGGGAATATTAAGGCGTTGGAGGATCTGGCCGAGCTGATAGCATACCTAGACCAATCTAAGGGGTTCAGGAAGACGAGTAACTTATTAGGGCTGTTTAAACCGATTCGCGGTAGAAGGAAGATCTATAGCGGACACTTGAGGCGTGCTTTGTAGAGGCTGACGGTTTCAGCAAACAATACCAAAATATTTCAACTGATCGCGAGGATGGAGAAGGGGGTGTTATCGAGAGTCTGGATGATATATAGGCAGGAAGCCCTAGGGAGGCTGGCCATACCGGCGCAGGGATAAAGCCCAGAGGCCGGTATGATTGAGGATTTAACGCGCACCCCGCTGTCGGGTCCTGTGGTGGCGGATATAACGTCCGGCCTCCTCTAAGGGTTTCCCAGATGCTGCGCGGGTGGTCTGCCAACCCCTCCCCCCTTCTCTCCCTTTTAATGATGAACGATTAAATAGCATGGTATCTAGTGGAATCTTATGGTGTATCAGGTTTGGGTAGGATTGGCAGGGAGGTTGTGAAGGCTGATCTGAACGAGGTTTTGAGGGACCTGCTGCAGGCCTATGCCGATGAGTGGCTAGCCCACTACCAGTACTGGATCGCGGCGCAGTGGATCCGGGGTATTGACGCGGATACGTTGAGGCCTATTCTGCTGAAGCAGTCTATGGATGAGCTGAAGCATGCTGAGAAGCTAGCGCAGAGGATCATTCAGCTTGGAGGCGAGCCCCTCCTCGACTTCGCCCTCCTCCTCAAGACCTCCCGCTGCGGCTACATAGCGCCACCGAAGGACCCGACGGACATCAAGAAGGTCATAGAGGACGTACTGAAGAGCGAGGCATGCGCTGTCAGGTTCTATAACGAGATGGTCGAGAAGTATCGAGACACCGACTACGTTACTCACGAGATCTTCGAGGAGCTCCTAGTCGACGAGGTTGAGGATGAGGAGGAGTGGGAGAAGCTCTACTCCAAGCTCTAGCCTGTGTGGGCTAGAAGAAGAGCCTCTGCTCTTCCGTCAGCTTTGACGTCGATATGAGCTTGGCCGTCGGGGGCTTAGACTTCTTCAGGGCTGGGAACCCGCAGAAGGGGCACCTGATCCCTGTCCCCTTCACGAGTCGCTCCCTCTCGAAGACGCGGCCACACTTGACGCACTGGTACAGGATTCGCGGGGGCGCCGACATTCCTATCAATCCCTACCGTGCTGGCCTCTTATAGATGTTTGCGCGTAGGGCGCGGGTCCTTTTTATCTCGAGGTTGATGACCTACCCAGCGCGGAGGGAGCGTCGGTGTGGTTTCTTGGGCTGAGCACGTCGGGATGGGTCTGAGAAGGGCTGTAGGAGGGGTGGAAACCTTCTCCGTCGAGGCGGGGGAGGGCCGTCCAGTCCTCCTGATCCACGGCTGGGCCTCTTCCTCCTTTAGCTGGAGGAGGCTGCTCCCCCTCTTGGCCGAGAGATTTAGGGCCGTGGCGGTTGACCTGCCGGGCTTCGGCCTCTCCAAGCCCCTCAAGGGAGGGTTTAGGCTCGGCCCCGTGTCAGCCCACCTCTCAAGCCTCATGCAGAGCCTTGGCCATGAGAGGTACGCCGTCGTGGGCCATTCTATGGGAGGGCTTATCGCGTCCCATCTCGCCGCGAGCGATCCGGGCGTCGCTGGGCTGGCGCTTATCTCTCCAAGCTTCCCGTCTGAGGGGGCCGGGCGGCCAATCTATGCCAGGCTGGGCGAGAACAGGGCCCTCGGCGGGCTGCTCCTACGCTTCCTTGTCAGGCGCTGGTTTATACGCAGGGCCCTTAGGGGCGCGTGCTACCGCGCGGACATCGTTGATGCTGAGATGGTGGAGGGATACTTCAGGTCTGTTGAGGGAGCCCGCGACCCGCTCTTAGCGGGCCTTACGCTGCGCGAGGAGTTCTCGATGGATAGTCTTGAGCGGATAGCTGTACCGGCCCTCCTTGTCTGGGGGGAGGCTGATGTCTGGGTGCCGCTGAGGGTGGGCCGGGAGGTCGTGGGGCGGACGGGCTGGAGGCTTGAAGTCTTGCCCGAGACGGGCCACCTGGCTCAGGAGGAAAGGCCGGCTGAGGTCTTCCGGATCCTAGAAGGGTTTCTCGGCGAGCTGTCATGGTAGGGCCCGCAGACTCACGCTTATCTCTCGCGCAGATGTGGTATTGGTGGCTTCCACCCCATGCCGGCCTCCGCGAAGAGGTTTAGGCTCGTGATCCTCGACCTCGACGGCACACTATACTCCTCTAGGAGCTATGTCGAGGAGCTTGGGCGGGCTGTAGTCCGCGTGGCCGCGGAGATGCTGGGGACGGGGCTGGAGGAGGCGGAGAGGAGGCTCAACATGGCTAAGGAGCGCTCCATAACCACCAGCGCCGCCCTAGGCCTGCTCGGCCTAGACCGGCGGGAGTTCTATGAGAGGCTAGCGGCCCTAGTCGAGCCCTCAAAACACATAGGGCCTAGCGTGGGGCTGGAGGAGCGTGTCAGAAGGCTCAAGGGGCTCGGCCTCAGGGTGGCGCTCCACACCAACGCCGGCCGGAGCCTCGCCTCGAAGGTCCTAGCGGCGCTGGGCCTACAGCCAGATCTCTTCGACTACATAGTGACTAGTGAGGACGCCGAGCCCAAGCCCTCGCCGGGGGGCTATGAGCGGCTCGTCTCTGTGGCTGGCTGTAGGCCTGAGCAGTGCATCTATATCGGGGACCGGGCCCTAGCGGAGCTGAGGACTGCGAAGATGATGGGGATGCTCACCGTGAAGGTTGGCGGGAGGCCGAGCATCTGGGCCGACATCCACGCAAGCAGCATCTTCGAGGCACTGTCGGTCGTCGAGCGCGCCGTGAGGAATGCGCCTCCCAAGGGCGCGGAGCGTGACTCGAATTGAGGTACGGTAAGGGAGACTCTGGGGAGACCAATCTCATAGGAGGCTCGAAGGTCCTGAAGTGTGACCTGAGGGTCGAGTGCTACGGCGAGGTAGACGAGCTCTCCTCCCTGATCGGGTTCTGCAGGTCGATCCTCTCGGCTAGGCATGCAGACCTAGACGCGGCCCTAAGAGAGGTCCAAGAGGCCCTCTTCAGGATAGCAGCCGAACTGGCTGCGCCGGACCCCTCGAGTCTGGCCGGGATGAGGCTTGTCGGCGAGGAGGACGTGGCTAGGCTCGACGCGCTGGTCGAGGAGTACGAGTCCTCCCTCCCACCCCTGAGACACTTCATCTATCCCGGAGGAGCCGCGGCTGGGAGCGCGCTGCATGTTGCGCGGGCGGTTGCGAGGCGGGCCGAGAGGAGGGTGGTCGCCCTGAGCAGGAGCGAGAGCGTGAGGCCCGAGATCCTCCGCTACCTCAACAGACTCTCAACTCTGCTCTTCGCTATGGCTAGACTCGTGAATGCGAGGGAGGGCTCTGTGGAGGAAGTCTGGCCCGGCAGGAAGGGCTAGACGGCCTTTGCCCCCCGCCTCTTCACCTTAATCAGCTCCGAGACGAGGAACTCGGCCGAGTCCACCGCCTCCTGGGCGCTGTAGAGGCCGAGGTAGGATGTACTGAACATGAAGTTGGCGGTGGGCGGCCTGTAGGTCCTCTCGTCGCTCGTCCAGAGCTGTATAAGTATCTTGATCATGGGGAAGAGGCTGAAGGAGTAGCTGAGCCCTCCGAGTCTCTCCTTCTCTCCGTCGAGGGCTCTGCTGGAGGCGTCGAACCCTTCGGCGTCGCCGCCGAAGTTGTCTATGAGGGGCCTGAAGGCCCTTCTCGAGAGGTCTCCCGCGAGAGCTTGCCCGCCGGGGAACTTGTCGAGCTGGACCCACCCCACCGGCCTGCCTCCCTGATACTTGGCGAGATACTTGATGAGAAGGGAGGAGAGCTTGGGCGGGCAGAGCTTGTGTGTGACCGAGTCCGTCACGAGGCCGCTCTCGAGGTTGAGGACGCAGGACCCGCTGAGCACGTTTACCAGGAACCTCGGGCCCTTACCCTCCTTGGGCGGAAGGTAGACGACGTGGCAGAGCCTCACGACCTGCTCAGGCTTCCTCTGGCGCAGCTCCTCTAGGAGAGCTGATACGGAGTCGACGCCCCCCTCCATTCCCTAAAGAGGCCTCCCACACGGATATTTTGCTCTTAATCCATTGTTTAAGAGCTTAAATAAAGGAAGAGCCCGAATCCACCGACATAAATTGGATTAATTTGGATTAATAGCGGCCTCAATAATACAGTTTGATGGGGACTTGCCTTGTGGCCTAATTCCTGGGGTTCGGGTTTTCTCCTCTCCGTCTGGTGCCCGGTTTCCTACGTCGTTACGGCGCTCAATAGCATGTTGTATATGAACGCCTTGATCGTCAGCTCCGAGTCCATCCATCTCGGCTTCCTGGAGAGGAGATGTTCTCCGAACAATGCTTTGAGCCTGGATATTGCAGTCTCAGCCATCCACCTCCCACCATATCCCACTATTCTGCTCCAGACTCTATACCCGTAATCCCTCATCATCCTGGCTGCAGACCTTCTGGAGGGAGGCCCTCTGTCAGTTCTCGCATCCCTCCTCGGCCTTATAATAGGCTCTATTCCTCTCCTCTCTAGGTGTCTTATGAATCCGATGGAGTCGTATGCTCCGTCTCCTATTACCTTTATGACGTTCCCAGCCCCCATCGATCTATCCACCATCCTCCTAGCTACCTCAGAGTCATGTACCCTATCTGTCGTCCTCTCAAAATACACTATCTCCCCTGTCCCGGCGTCTATAGCGAAGTGCATCTTCAGATATCCTCTCCTCCTACTGATAACGGCGAGGAACCTGACGTAGCTCTCGGCTATCCTGTAAGGCCTCCCCCTCTTCCTCCTATTCATTCTGACGAGCTCATCCCGGTAACCCCTCACGAAATCTAGATCCATAATAAGCATGCCACGCTTAATTAGCCTCTCATCGACCCTCTCCCAGTAGCTCATCATTGGAGAGGAATAGAAGCATGGCAATAGGCCTTGAGGCGAAAGGATATAGGGAATCTGAGATGAGAGCCGAAAACGTCACAGGAATCGCCAAAAGGTAGCGAAGAGAGACGAAAGAGCCCAGGAATTAAGCCACAAGGCAATGGGGACTAGGTGGGTTTAATCTGGTCTCGGGTATCCGTATAGTGTTGTCTGTCCTTTTCCCCTGAATATTGCTTCGTTTCCCCAGAAGTCCGACCGTATTGGGATGTTTTACGTGTTTTAGTTTAGGTCTCTCCTTCCTTATTCCTAATCTCTTTCTCTTATGTGTCCGGCTCTTAGTGAGTGCGGGGTGGGAGGATGACCCGATTATTAGGGCCGGTCGGTGTTCTTCGCCGAGCGGGTGATGAGGAATGGGGAGGGAAGAGGTTGGGAGTGGGGATGGTGGAGAGGCTCCACGTGGTGGCGAGGACATATAAGATAAAGACTGACGGGGAGGTGCAGAGATTTTGAAGTTCTATGTGGATGTTCATAGGGGTAAGAGGAGTGTTGAGGGATTCAGGATATCATACTCTACTGACGGAAAAGCTTTCAGGCATGTAGGCAGCTTCAGCGAGGTTCCGGCTGGCCCTGGAGACAGGCTATTCATGGATACACTACCACCCCAGCACACGGACGGTGCTATAGAACTACTAGGGAGGGGGGTCGAGGTATACTATCTTGGGAGGCTTACATTGCTTGAGGAGGTGCGCAGTGAGTATAAGTTGTAGAAGAGCATTAGGGGGAGACATCAAGGAGTTAATGGATATAGAGGAGGGGGTGGTTTAGGAGTGTTACTGAGGGCTTCCTAGTCTTGAGGAGGATGATTCTGGCCCATAGGTCTCTATTGAAGACTCATCAACAATTACTCAACAAGTATAAGGCTTTGTCTGAGGCTGAGAGGGAGGTTCTGAGGCTAGTAATAAAGTCTTTGGAGGTGCAGATGGAGGAGGTGGCTAGGATGATCGCTGAGGAGACCGGTAAGAGGTATCCTGTGTATAATAGGCTTGTGGATGCACTAGGTGTGGGTGGAAACTTCGTTGCTATGGAGGCTCTGGCCGAGCTGATA
>Ga0326762_1000090_pt1 | contig 47669 bp, 49 predicted proteins | sample NORPS_S_FD_207669 | JGI IMG/M metagenome (GOLD analysis project Ga0326762, IMG submission 207669) | Hot spring sediment microbial communities from Norris Geyser Basin, Yellowstone National Park, WY, United States - NOR.PS_S | ecosystem: Environmental > Aquatic > Thermal springs > Near-boiling...
CCTTCGACCCGGAGCTTCCGGTTTTCCCGGGACGCGGGGGGACGATCCCGGGCGGGTGATGCGTTCGCCGCCTTACAGGACAGCTGCTCGCAGCTGTCCCACGATTTTGGGACATACCCGCTCCCCACGGAGCCTTGACACCGGTTGCCGCCGGGGTTATCATTCTCCCCGGCCATGGAGCCCCGCGTCGGCGGGCGGGGGATCCGCCCGGCGGACCGGGAGGGCAGGGGTGGAACCGCCGCTCGCGGAGGCGGTTCGCTGCGAGAGCGAAGGGGACTTGCGGGGAACGGTTGGACGGCGGTTCCCCTGCGATGATCATTCCGGGATCGGAAACCGTGGCGGGCGCCGCATCGGGAGGAGAAGAAGGGTCGCCGATCATGAGCCGGCTCCTGTGCTGGTATGTCGTCTACACCAAGCCTAACGCCGAATATCGCGTGGCGCGGCTGCTGCAGCTCAAAGGCCTGGAGGTTTTCCTGCCCGAGATCCCCTCCTGGAAGCCCCGCAGAGGGCATCGCACGGAGCCCCTCTTCCCCAGCTACGTCTTCGTCCGCGCCGACTGGAGCGCGGTCCCCCTGACCGCGGTGGAGTGGACGCCGGGGGTGCGCCGGCTGGTGGCCTTCGACGGGCGGCCGGCGGTGGTCCCGGAGAGCGCCATCGCCCTGATCCGCAGGCGTCTGGCCGAGGGGGCCTGGGCGCGCGCCCCCTTCCGGCCCGGCGAGCGGGTGCGGATCGTGGAGGGGCCCCTGCAGGGGCTGGAGGCGGTCTTCGAGGGGCCGATGGAGCCGGCGGCTCGGGTGCGGGTGCTCCTGGAGTTCCTGGGCCGGGTGCACCGAGCGGTGGTCCCGGTCGCGGCCCTGGCGCCGGCCGCCCCGCCGGCGCCCCGCCCCCGCCCGCCCCGCCGGACCCGGGGGCGGAAACGGTGGATCCGGGGCTGGCGGCCGGAGGAGCGCCGGGATCCTCCTCCCCGGGATGATCCGAATGGATAGTTTGAGGAACGATCCGTGGGGACGCAGCGCGCCGCTCGGCTGCTCAGCCGGGCGTCGGCGTCGGAGGAGCCGGCCAGCCCCCGCAAGCTGTTCAACACCGCCGTGGCCGGCGCATTGGGGCTGATGCTTTCGACCATGAGCGCGTTCGCGGCGGAATGGTGGCGGAACGCGCGGCCGATGGAGGGTTGAGGAGGGGGTGGCTTCGGATGGGAGCGGATCGCCGGAGCGAGGAGCGGATCTGCATCGTTGGGGCCTCGGCCGCCGGGCTGTTCGCGGCGTGGCGGCTGGCGGCCGCCGGACGGCCGGTGGTGGTCTATGAGCGGGACGGGGCAGTGGCCGGACCCCGCACCCTCATCGTCACCGCCCACCTGCGCCGGCTGTGGCCCGATTTCCCGCCCCAGGGGATCCGCCACCGGATCACCGGGTTCGACCTGTGGGCAGGCGGGGTCCGGCGGATCCTCCCGCTTCGGGAGCCGGACTGGGTCATCGATCGGGCCGAGGTGCGCGCCTACCTGCTCCAGCTGGCCCGGGCCGCCGGGGCGGAGATCCGCACAGGGTGGGCCTTCGCCGGTCGGGACGGGGACCGGCTGGTCTTCCGCCGCCGGGATGGGGAGGAGATCCGGGAGGAGGGGCGGGTGATCCTGGCCGCCGACGGGGCCCGCAGCCGGGTGCTGGCCGCCTTCGGGCTGCCCCGGCCGCCGGTCCTTCTGCTCCTGCAAGCCCGGGTCCGGTTGCCGGGATGGGCCCATCCCGAGCGGGCGGCCGTGTGGTTCGTCCCGGAGGACACCCCGTATTTTTACTGGCTGATCCCGGAGTCGCCCCGGACGGGGGTACTGGGGCTGGCCACGGAGCCCGGCCGCCCGATCCGGGCGCTGCTGGATCGCTTCCTGGAGCGCCTGAGGCTGGAGCCCCTGGCCTATCAGGGCGGGATGGCGGCCGCCTACCGCCCGGACCTCTCCTGGCGGGTGGCGCGGGACGGGCAGGTGATCTTCCCCATCGGGGACGCGGGGGGCCAGGTGAAGGTCACCACGGTGGGGGGGACGGTGACCGGCCTGTGGGGCGGGATGGCGGCGGCCCAGGCCCTGCTGGGGCAGGGCGAGGGAGCGGCGTGGCGGCTGCGGGCGGAGCTGATGGCGCATTATCTCACGCGGCGGATCCTCTCCCGGTTCACGCGGGAGGACTACGAGCGGTTGCTCTTCGAGCTGGGCCGGCGGGCGACCCGGGTCCTGGAGGAGGTTCCCCGGGATGCCTTTGGGGCGGGGGCGTGGCGGTTGCTCTTCGCTCAGCCCGGCCTGGTAAAATATATCGTGCGCGGGCTGTGGCGGTAGACGGCGCCGCGCGGATCGGCGGATGCCTTCGAAAGGCGGTGCCATTCGGCCCTCCGTTGTAGCCGCTGCTCCGGAGGGCCCCCATCATCGGGAGAAACGATACGGAGGGGCTGCATCAGCGCCTCTTCGAAGGGCGGAGCCTTTCTTAACGATCGTAGAGATGATCACCCGTCGCGAAGTAGCGATCCGGTTGGCAGATTACCTGCAGCATCGCCTCACTTTGAAGGAGCTGGTCGATTGGGCGGAGCGGGCGATGATGGAGGAAGAATGGGAGGAGGGGCATGAGGAAGTCCTGCGGGACATCCTCAGCCGCCTGGGCCTGGCGGATGTGGAGCCCTTCGCATGGACCTGGGAGGAGTGTGAGGATTACCTTTCCCGATGGGTTTGTCGTAGGAGCGGCTTTAGCCGCGAACTTTGTGTCATCGAAGGACGGAGGTTCGGGGCTGTAGGAGCGGCTTCCGCCGCGACCCTTTGCGTCATCGAGCACCGGAGGTTTGGGTTTGTCGGGGCGGCTTCCGTCGCGACCCTTTTGCCATCGAGGACGGAAAGTTCGGGGCGAAAGCCCCCCCTACAAAAACCGTCTTTTCGTAGGAGCGGCTTTAGCCGCGACCCTCTGCGTCATCGAGAACCGGGGTCTCGGGGTTGCCGAAGCAATCTTCACCGCAACCCTTGCGCCATCGAAGGCGGAAAGTTCGGGGCGAAAGCTCCCCCCACAAAAACCGTCTTTTCGTAGGAGCGGCTTCAGCCGCGACCCTTTGCGTCATCGAGCACCGGAGGTTCGGGTTTGTCGGGGCGGTTTCCGTCGCAACCCTTGCGCCATCCAAGGCAGAGGTTCAGGAGATCCTCTCCGAGGATAGGAGATGGGATGGAGGGCAACGGCGGGCAGTTGCCTTGCTTGAACCTATGGTGCAACGAAGGGAGGGAGGTGGCCTCTGCCCCTCTCTGATCATTGGACATGAGCCTTGAAACTCCGCATCAGGTATCTTGAGCCTCGGACAGCCATTCTCCTGGAGGAGCTGGGAGAGGAGTGCCAAAGGGTTTTAAAGCTGCTGGCCCAGCTGGAGCTCCCGGGTCTTCCAGAGGAGCAGGTGGACCAGCTGCTTGGGGAGCTCAGCGCGGCTATCCTTCATCCTCCATGAGCATACCCGAGGCCTGGATGAGCAGCTGGATCGGGAGGGAGCGGGCGCGGAGCCCGCGTGAGCGGGTGGGATGAAGGAGGCCTTCGCCGAAGGGGGTTGGGATGGCGGCGCGGCGTCTGGAGGTTCCGGAGGTTTTGCGGCGGGCCTGGGGGGACGAGGCGGCGGAGGCGTTTGCGGTTTGGCTGGCCGGCGTTCTGGAGGAGCGGGCGGTCTCCCGGGACGAGTTCCGGCAGATCCTGTCCCGCCTCGACGTCCTGGAGCGGGACGTGGCCGCCCTCCAGGCCGACGTCCGGGAGCTCCGGAGGGAAATGCACGAGCGCTTTGACCGGATCTATTATCAGAGGGTGGTGCAGACCCGCTGGCTGATCGGCGCGCTGGCCGTGATCGGGACAGTGATCAGCCTCCTCCTGGCCATCGGCCAATTCGCTCGATGAATGAACTTTTTGTGGTTGGGAGAGCTTCTTATTGTGAGGGTTGTCTGGACGCATCATGCCGAAGATCGGCAAAGGCAATGGGAAGTCAAAAAGGGAATCACGCGTGAGGAGGTAGAACGCGTGGTGAGTCAGCCGGAGCAGATTGTTCCCGGAGAGCATGGGGTTCAAGTGGCCCAATCCCGCGCTCACGGTGGATTGCTGCGCGTTCCTTTTTTGGAAATCCCGGAAGGGCGCAAAATCCTTACGGTGTACTGGACGAGCAAGGTGGATAAATACTGGCGTCAGGGAGGCGAATGATGCGGGTGCGTTACGATCCGGAGGCGGATGTTCTCATGATTGTGCTTCGGGATGCCCCGCCGGTGGATGCATTGGAGGAGCCGAAGGGCATTATCATCAGCTACGGGGAGGACGGCGATCCGGTCAGCGTGGAGTTTTTGAACGCATCCGCCCGGGGGTTGATGAAGCCTGATGAGCTTCAAGTTATCGTGCAAACGATGCGATGAACAGAGCCCATGATTTCCGCGATCAAAGCCATTAAAGAGAACGGGTTGTCTTTAACACGTTAAAAACGAGATGACGCAAGGAAGCGCTTGGGGCGTATCAAAGAGGCGGAGGGGGTTGGGATGGCGATGCGGCGTCTGGAGGTTCCGGAGGTTTTGCGGCGGGCCTGGGGGGACGAGGCGGCGGAGGCGTTTGCGGTTTGGCTGGCCGGCGTTCTGGAGGAGCGGGCGGTCTCCCGGGACGAGTTCCGGCAGATCCTGTCCCGCCTCGACGTCCTGGAGCGGGACGTGGCCGCCCTCCAGGCCGACGTCCGGGAGCTCCGAAGGGAAATGAATGAACGGTTTGATCGATTGTATGGGGAGATGAACGAGCGTTTTGATCGATTTTATAGGGAAATGAATGAGAGGTTTGACGGAATAGGGGAGCGGATGGATCGGATGTATCATCAGATGGTGGTGCAGACTCGCTGGTTGATCGGCGCGCTGGCCGTGATCGGGACGGTGATCAGCCTTCTGTTGGCGATCGGCCAATTCGCTCGATAAATGAACTTTTTTGATTCACATTAGGTCAATTTGCGATTCTTGCATAATAACGGAGGTTAGACATGAAGAGAGCATTGGTCTGCGGCGCTGGAGGCTTCATCGGCTCGCACCTGGTGAGGAAACTGAAGCGCGAAGGCTACTGGGTGCGAGGGGTGGACATTAAGTATCCTGAGTTTTCACCCACAGCGGCCGATGAGTTCCTGCTGTTGGACCTGCGGGAACCCGAGAATTGCCGTAAAGCCTTAACCCTTCCGGATGGCAGCACGTTCGATGAGGTTTACCAGCTGGCTGCTGACATGGGGGGCATGGGCTTCATCTCCGTGGCCGATTGCGAGGTGCTGCATAACAATGCCCTGATCAACATCCATATGACCCACACCGCGGCCGAGATGGGCGTGCCCCGCTACTTCTTCTCCTCATCGGTGTGCGTTTACCGGGATATGGAACCCGGCGAGCCGCCTCTGTCCGAGGAGGATGCGATCCCCGCCAATCCGGATAACGAGTACGGCTGGGAGAAGCTCTACGCCGAGCGGGTGGCCATGGCCTACGGAAGGCGCTACGGGATGAAGGTGCGCATCGCTCGGTTTGAGAACTGTTACGGGCCGGAAGGCACATGGAGGGGCGGGCGGGAGAAGGCCCCGGCAGCCATCTGCCGCAAGGTGGCGATGGCGGAAGACGGCGGAACCATCGAGGTGTGGGGAGATGGGACGGCGATCCGCAACTACACCTACATAGACGACATGGTGGAAGGTATCTATATGTTGATGCAATCCGACCTGGAAGGGCCGGTGAACATTGGAGGCGATGAGTACGTAACCGTGGACGAGTTGGTGAGGACGGTGATCGAAGTGTCGGGCAAGCGAATCCATGTAAAATATGTTCCGGGGCCGGTGGGAGTGCGGGCGCGCAACTTCAGCAAGGCGCGCATCAAGTCGTTAGGATGGGAGGCGAAGGTGAGCCTGAGGGAGGGCATCCAGCGGACATATGCCTGGATCGAACAACAGGTGAAGGCGCTGCGAGAAAAGGGCATTGAGCCTTAAGCTTCAGAGGCGCGATATGATTGGGGTCAAGGGCCTTTTGGAGAGATGGGTTTTTAACCACCGCCAGGATGAAAGCGTCCCGGTTTTCATCATCCGGCCTTCTAAAGGGTTGGTGGCGCTGAACTTGCGGGAGCTGTGGCAATACCGGGAGCTTCTTTACATTCTGATCTGGCGGGACATCAAAGTTCGTTACAAGCAAACGGCCATCGGCGCCGCCTGGGCGGTGATTCAACCCTTCTTTGCTATGGTGGTCTTCAGCTTGATCTTCGGCCGGCTGGCGAAGATCCCCTCCGAGGGGTTGCCCTACCCGATCTTCGCCTACTCCGCTCTGCTCCCCTGGCAGTTCTTCGCCAAAGCGCTCACGGAAGCCAGCACCAGTTTAGTGGTGAACGAGCGGGTGATCACCAAGGTGTATTTCCCGCGGCTGTTGGTGCCCACGGCAGTGGTGCTGGCCGGCCTGCTGGATTTTGGGATCGCCTTTTTGATCCTGTTGGGGATGATGGTTTTCTATGGGATTACACCTTCCTGGTTTATCCTGTTCATCCCATTATTCCTGCTGTTAGCAATTATCACGGCGCTGGGGGTTAGTTTGTGGCTTTCCGCTTTAGATGTGGAGTACCGGGATGTGCGTTACACGCTCCCGTTCCTGACCCAGTTGTGGTTCTTCGCCACGCCGGTGGTCTATCCCAGCACCATCGTTCCCCCGTCCTGGCGGGCCCTATATGGGTTAAACCCGATGGTGGGGGTCATCGAAGGGTTCCGTTGGGCCCTGCTGGGCTCCGCTCCGCCGGATCCGAGGATGTTGCTGGTTTCCAGCCTGTTGGCAAGCTTGTTATTTATAAGCGGGCTAATCTACTTCCGCCGCATGGAGCGAACGCTGGCCGATCGGATATAGACCGGCTTGAATCGGAGGGGACGCAGATGGGCGACATTGCCATCCGGGTTGAGCATCTAAGCAAACTTTACCGCATCGGACCGCGGGAGCCTTATAAAGCCTTGCGGGATACGTTGACGGCTGCCATGTATGCTCCGTTCCGGGAGGTAAGCGCTTTCCTGAGCGGTCGACGATCGGCGGTCCAGAACTCACCGTCTAATAGTTATGTTTGGGCCCTAAAGGATGTCTCCTTCGAGGTTAAACGGGGGGAGGTAGTGGGCATTATCGGGCGCAACGGGGCGGGGAAGACGACGCTCTTGAAAATCCTCTCTCGCGTCACCGAGCCGACCGAAGGCTATGCTGAGATCCACGGACGGGTGGGCTCGCTCCTGGAGGTGGGCACCGGCTTCCATCCTGAGCTGACCGGCCGGGAGAACATTTACCTGAGCGGGATCATTCTGGGGATGAAGAAAGCCGAGATTGACAAGAAGTTTGAAGAAATTGTTGCCTTCGCCGAGATTGAGAAATTCTTAGATACACCGGTCAAATATTATTCCAGTGGGATGTATGTGCGTTTGGCCTTTGCGGTAGCTGCGCACCTGGAACCGGAAATTTTGCTTGTGGATGAAGTGCTCGCGGTAGGGGATGCCGCGTTCCAGAAGAAGTGTTTAGGAAAGATGGGAGAAGTGGCGAAGGAAGGGCGGACGGTGCTGTTTGTGAGCCATAACATGGGGGCAATCAGGGGATTGTGCAAAAGAGGATTATGGATTGACTCGGGGCAAATTGTTATGGACGGAGATACAGAACGAGTCGTAGCTAGTTATCTGAATAGAATTTTTGAAAAGGGTTTCGAGGTACAAACACATGGTTCGGTTTCGGATGACCAGCTTCAAATTAGAAAAGTCGTGTTCAAGAATAGCAAAGGAGAGCCATCTATGGAGTTTGCTCCTGGCGATGAGCTTGTGATTGAAATTCATTACCATGCTCCACGCCGATTTAACAGGCCATATTTTTGGATTGGCATAGTTAGTCAATATGGGCCTCTGTTCGGAGCGAGTATGCTCTTTGACGGTCATTGTCCTGACTATGTGGAGGGAGAGGGGATTTTATCCTGTAAATTCAAGTCTCTACCCTTGGTGCCTCAGACTTATACAGTACGTATAGGTGTGCGGGCACAAGATGGGGTCACTTTGTTGGCGCCAACGCAAGAAGTAGGTTTCTTCAACGTGATCGGGAAGATGTCAGATTACGGATTTCAAGGGGAGTTGGCCGAAATATTGTCTTGGGATTCAGCGCCAATAATACTTCCATACGAATGGCATTTTCCCGATGGACAAATCATCTCAGTAGATGGATTCGGGTCGCGAGGTTACAGGCTATGAATTGGCAAGAAAGTGTAGTGCTCGTCACTGGCGGTACCGGTTCCTTCGGCAAGAAGTTTGTCGAAATCATGCTTCAAGAATACCATCCTAAAAAACTCATTATCTTCAGCCGTGATGAGTTCAAACAACATCAAATGCGTATGAGCGGATTTGACCATCCCAGCTTACGTTACTTCATTGGGGATGTGCGCGATAAGGATCGCCTTCATCGCGCCTTTGTAGGGGTGGATATCGTCGTTCACGCTGCAGCCTTGAAGCAGGTGCCAGCGTGTGAGTATAACCCTATTGAGGCAATCATGACCAACGTAATGGGCGCAAGGAATGTGATTGACGCCGCATTAGACACAGGAGTGAAAAAAGTGATAGCTCTGAGCACAGATAAAGCTGTAAATCCCATCAATTTATATGGCGCCACAAAGTTATGCGCCGAGAAGCTCTTTGTGCAGAGCAATGCCTACGCCGGTGCCACAGGCACTCGCTTTAGTTGCGTGCGTTATGGCAACGTCGTGGGCAGCCGAGGGAGCGTCATTCAAATCTTTCTCGAGCAGCGCAGGAGTGGTAGGGTCACCGTTACCGACCCGCGTATGACACGCTTTTGGATCACGTTAGAGCAGGCAGTGCGTTTTGTGATACGCTGTATTGAACAGATGCATGGCGGCGAGGTTTTTGTGCCTAAAATCCCCAGTATGAACATTATGGATCTCGTAGAAGCCATTGCCCCTGGCTGTGAAATAGAGTATATCGGCATCCGCCCTGGGGAGAAACTTCACGAGGTTTTGATATCTGAAGATGAGGCGCGTCACACCCTGGAATTTGACGATATGTTCGTGATTTTACCCACTCATCCATGGTGGTCTATTGGAAACTGGTCCCATGGAAGACCATTACCGGACGGATTCCGTTACACAAGCGATACAAATCCATGGCAACTGTCAGTAGATGATTTGCGGGTGCTGGTCAAGGAGCTGCTATGACTTCAATGGGTGATCTGGCGATTCACGGCGGTTCCCCTGTTCGCAAGACGATGTTGCCCTATGGCCACCAGTGGTTGGATGATGATGACATTGCTGCTGTTGTTGCGGTTCTGCGCTCCAATTGGCTGACCACCGGACCCAAGGTGGACGAGTTTGAACAGGTGTTTGCAGAGACCGTTGGGGCGAGAGAGGCAGTGGCGGTAAGCAGTGGTACAGCAGCGCTACATGCGGCCATGTACGCAATTGGCATTAAACCTGGAGATGAAGTCATTGTACCAGCCATGACTTTTGTCGCCACTGCAAATTGTGTTGTCTATCAAGGCGGTGTGCCGGTCTTTACTGATGTAGATCCTGACACCCTGCTGCTCGACCCGATTCAGGTTGAAACCAAGATCACGCCACGCACCAAAGCGATTATTGCTGTGGACTATGCTGGACAGCCTTGTGACTATGATGCCCTATGGGCTATTGCTAACAAATATGGTTTGATGTTGGTGGCCGATGCCTGCCATGCCTTGGGCGGCACCTATAAAGGACGCCCTGTCGGTTCACTGGCTCATCTGACTGTGTTTAGCTTCCATCCGGTGAAGCACATTACTACTGGTGAGGGTGGAATGGTTACAACGAATGATCCCCAATTGGCTCAGCGGATGCGCATCTTTCGCAACCACGGCATTACCACCGATTATCGCCAACGCGAGCAACAAGGGTCCTGGTTCTATGAGATGGTAGACTTGGGCTACAATTATCGTATAACTGATATTCAGTGTGCGCTTGGATTAAGTCAATTGCGAAAACTTCCTGCTTGGGTAAAGCGCAGGCAAGAGATCGCGCAGAGATACCATGCTGCCTTCGCAGAGATTCCAGCCGTTCGGCCGTTGGGTGTTCGTCCTGAGGTCTCCCATGCTTATCACCTTTACGTGGTTCGGCTTGATTTAACTAGACTGCGGGCAACAAGAGCACAAATCTTTGCTGCTTTACGGGCAGAAGGCATTGGTGTTAATGTTCACTATATCCCCGTTCATTTACATCCTTTCTATCGAAAACGATTCGGCACGGGTCCGGGACTATGCCCGGTCGCAGAGGCAGCTTATAATGAAATCATTTCGCTACCTATCTTTCCATCTATGACTAATGAGGACATCAATGATGTTGTCCAGGCTATTCGAAAAGTCATTGCTGCATATACTATTTAGCGACCAAGTTTGGAGGGAAATGATGGATCAGTTGAGGATCTGAGAAGGTGAGTTCGGCAAAGACTACACAGATCGCAACGTGATTGATTGGCGCACTCGGCTACGTGTGTTTCGACAGATGCTGGATGGATTGCCGATCAAGCGTGTGCTTGAAGTTGGATGCAATCGAGGCCACAATCTTGTTTGCCTTGCCGAACTTCTGGGAGAGGAGAGCGAGGTAGTTGGTGTTGAGCCCAACCGCTACGCCCTGGAGCTTGCCAGAGCGTCCAGCATAAAGGTGGGCGTTCTGTACGGTCATGCTTTTGACTTGCCGTTCAAGGATGGGTATTTCGATCTGGTGTTTACTGCCGGAGTATTGATCCATATTCCACTTGGAGATCTCCCATTAGCCTTAAGCGAGATCTATCGGGTGAGCAAGCGCTACATTTTGGCGATTGAGTATTTTGCACAAGAAGAGACGGCCGCTTGCTACCGAGGCCACGACAACCTGCTGTGGAACCGGGACTTTCTCCAACACTATCGCAGTCAATTCCCCGACCTGACGCTCATTCGGAGCGGATACTGGGGACTCGAGGACGGCTTCGATAGGACACACTGGTGGCTGCTTGAGAAATCTGTCGGTCGAGAAGAGGAATGAAGACCGTTGCTATCGTTCAGGCCCGGATGGGCAGCACTCGGTTGCCGGGGAAAGTGCTGCAAGACTTGGCTGGCGAGCCAATGTTGGCACGCGTCGTTAACCGCACCTGCCGGGCGAAAACTCTGCAGGAGGTAGTGATAGCGACGACAACGAATACGGTGGATGATGTGATTGTCAAATTATGTGAAGCCCGTGGTTGGTCCTGGTTTCGGGGAAGTGAAGAGGATGTTCTCGATCGCTACTACCGCGCAGCCAAGAAATATCAGGCCGATTTCATCGTTCGCATCACCTCGGATTGTCCCCTGATAGACCCAGAGGTTATAGATCAGGTAGTGCAAGAGTTTCTGGAACGTCAGCCGGAAGTGGATTATGCCAGCAACACATGGCCCCGGCGCACATTCCCGCGGGGTCTGGATACCGAAGTGATGCGCATGGATGTGCTGGAACGGGCCTGGCGTGAAGATCGCAATCCGGCCTGGCGTGAGCACGTCACTCCCTATATCTATCGTAATCCCGATCGGTTTCGCATTCATAATGTTGTCAGCCCGGTGGACTATTCCGCCATGCGCTGGACGGTGGACACTCAAGAAGACCTCGCATTCGTGCGTCAGATTTACGATTATTTTGGTCACGATCGCTTCTCCTGGCGCGAGGTGCTCAAGGTGCTGGAAGAGCACCCGGAGTGGTTGGAGATCAACCGAGGCGTGAGGCAGAAGAGGATTTAGTTATGCAAATACCGGATAACGTCACAGGTAAATTAGGAAAAGTAATCGGCTTGCTGACTCTTATCAGTGGCATAATTTTGCTAGTGCTACCTCTGATAATCCCCAAAACAGACTTTGAACCGATCCGCGGGATAACGATAGGATTTGGTTTTGTGGTTGGTGGTATTGGTTGTATGCTGGTTCTGGGGACCTTAGAGCGGGTTTCGGCCCACCCGCGATTATTGAGCGTCATGATCAACTGGGGAGTAGCCCCGTTGGTCTTCTTGTTGGGTGTGGCTTATGTATTCCCATTTAAGATAGACGACAGCTATATCTCTATGCGCTATGCTAGCAATCTGGCAGCAGGTTATGGGTTAGTATTCAATCCAGGGGGACCGAGGATCGAAGGGTATACCAACCTGCTATTAGTGCTTATTGAGGCCGCCCTGCTTCGTGTTGGAGTTCAGGACATCTGGGCTGTGAAACTTCTGAACACCGGGTGTGGCCTGGCTGTAATCGCCGCAATAACCTGGTATGCTTGGCGGCTATTAGAGGCTGATAGGGTTCAGCTACACCCGTTGCCTGCTATAGTTGCTCTCCTGACAGCGTCCAGTTCGCCATTTATTATCTGGACTCCAAGTGGCATGGAAACCACCCTGTTTGTGTTCTTCGTATGCGTTGGAATCATCAATTACTTGCTTTTCTTGCGAGGTCATCTCAATCGGGCGAAGCTACTGCTAATAGACTTGGCTTTGGTGTTGGCCACACTTACACGGCCTGAGGGTTTATTGTTTTGGGCTGTTACTACGAGCCATACGCTCATAATTGGATCTATCCATAACAAGAAGCTATTGAGTCGGGCTAGGGTGATTGGTATTTTGGGTGGGTTTGTATTATTGGCTTTATACGGATTGTGGAAAGTGGTCTACTTTGGACAGTTATTACCAGCTACATATCTTGCGAAACAAGCACCTTTACATTTTGGCACTTTTGCTCGGGGGGGTGAGACTGTTGGGCTTCTTAGCAATCAATGGGAATTATTACTTTATCGTCCTATTTATTATAGCTGGGCTGATTCTTGCTATGTTACGTCGGATAGAACTAAAAAGCCCCATTTGGTACTTGGCGGGCTTGTGTAGTGCATATTTGGTTTATGTACTTTCTCTTGGTTTCCACATCTCGATGGATGATGCATATCGTTTCTACGTGCCTCTAATACCGTTAATGAGCTTACTTTTGTTCGAGATAGCCTTTACATTCCATGCCGACATCGAACGTATCCAGCCTGTTTGGATGGCAGGTTGTTTACTCACTATAGTGTTCCTTGTTCCCTTACGGTTTAATGATTTGGGGCATGCCTGGGCCATTGACCTGAATTGGGGTGTGTTGCCCTATCGGATTGCAGCGCGAGATGTGGCGAGCGGATTGGATCAAGGTCACATTGCACTAGGTCGTTGGCTACGGGAACACGCATCTCCTGATGCGACTATAGTACTTTACGATGCTGGGGCTATACCTTACTTCAGTGGTTTGCGTACCATTGACACCTGGAGCTTGACTGATCCCCAGCTGCTGGAACTGAACCGAGCTTTGGCATTCGCAAGGTCCGAAGCTGAACGTGAGGTAATTCGTGGCAAGATGCGTTCCTACATTTTATCACAAAACCCCGAATACATTGTTCAGGACAATCTCTCACTTCTAGATGACCCTGTGGTTCGAACACGCTACCGGCCAGTTGGAAGGAAATTCATCTACTTGAACTGGTATATGTGTGGTCAGCAGCAAGGATGCAGTTATATCCTGGAGCCATGGCAGCGTCGATGATGCAAGAGGGTTTACCGCGTTTAGTTATTCGCGCCGATGCCAGCGTTCGGATTGGTACGGGCCACCTGATGCGCTGTCTGGCCCTGGCCCAGGCCTGGCAGGATGCCGGTGGCCGGGTGGTTTTCCTGATGGCAATGGAAACACCGGCGCTGGAGGCCCGCTTGCGATCGGAAGGAATGGAAGTTATTCACCTGCCGGTCCAGCCGGGAAGCACGGATGACGCCATTCGGACGGCAGATTTTGCACACCAGGTTGGGGCCGATTGGGTCGTGGTAGACGGATACCATTTTGGCGCTGATTACCAGCGGATTATCAAAGACTCCGGGCTACGTCTGCTATTTATTGATGATAACGGACATGCTGGGCATTACTCTGCGGATTTGGTCTTGAATCAGAATATCCACGCCCATGAAGGTCTTTACCCAAACAGGGAGCCTTACACCCGACTGTTGCTGGGGACACGTTATGTGCTCCTGCGACGAGAGTTTCTCAAGTGGCAGGGCTGGAAGCGGGAGATACCGGAGGTGGCGCGTAAGGTGCTGGTTACCATGGGCGGCAGCGACCCTGACAACGTGACCCTCAAGGTGGTTCAGGCATTGCAGCAAGTGGATATGGATGGATTGGAGGCCATTGTTGTGGTGGGTGGTAGTAACCCCCATTATGAAGAACTGCAATCCGCTGTTCAGGATTCGCGCTTCCCCATCCGGCTGGAAAGCAACGTGACGAACATGCCCGAACTGATGGCCTGGGCCGATGTGGCCGTGTCGGCAGGAGGGAGCGTCATATGGGAATTAGCGTTCATGGGTGTGCCGATCATCGGGCTGAGCCGGGCAGAGCAAGAAGAGGTGCTTCTGCAGGGATCTACCCAGTCTGGTATTTCGGTAAATCTGGGAAGGTATCACTATGTTGAGCCGGGCTGGATTTGTGAAGTGCTGACCGGCCTGGCTTACAGCAGGGAGCTACGTTTGGCCATGAGTCAGGCAGGGCAATCTCTGGTGGACGGGCTTGGCCCCGACCGCGTAATCAGTTCCATGAGCATGAGAGAGTGAGAGAGAGATGGGCATGGAATGGACGGGCAGAAGGGTTCTCGTAACCGGGGCAGCAGGGGTCATTGGCAGAGTGCTCGTTGGGGCCTTGGTCTCTCAAGGGGCTAGAGTGCTATGTGTAGACATCGCTCCTCGCGGTGCATTAGGCTCCTTGGGTGTAGAATACATTCAAGCTGACTTGACCCAGGGAGTGCCTACAGATGTTTGCGTCTTTGATCCAGAGATCGTCTTCCATTTGGCAGCAGCATTTGAGCGGACTGAAGAACCTCCTGGCTACTGGATGACGAGTTTTAAGAACAATGTCCTGTTGTCTCACCTGCTGTTAAGGGCATTGGTGCCAAGCCCATCGCTCAAGGTTTTTGTCTTTGCTTCGAGTTATCTGGTCTACGACCCGAAGCTCTATTTAAATGTCCTCGAACCTTACCGCCTCAAGGAGACAGATCCTATTGCGCCGCGAAATCTGGTGGGTTTGGCCAAATACTTCACGGAAAGGGAGTTAGATTTTCTGTGGAAGACAGAGGGGAAATTCCGGATTGTATTGGCGCGGATCTTCCGGGTGTATGGTCGCGGTTCTCGGGATGTTATCTCGCGCTGGGTTCGTGCTGGCCTGCAAAAGGAACCGATTGAGGTGTGGGGGAGACAGAATCGCTTTGATTTCATCTTTGCGGATGATGTAGCACAGGGCCTCATGCGGCTAGCTGAATCAGAAACAGCCCAGGGGGTTATCAACCTTGGGTCAGGCGTGGCCCGGAGCATAGATGACGTTGTGACTATACTCCGAACCGAACTGGATAATCTCCAAGTCCAAGACCGCCGATCAGATGATCCAATAGAGGCTAGTTGCGCCGATATGTCGTTGTTTCAGCAGGTAACCGGGTGGCTACCAGGCACCTCCATAGAGGAAGGAATCAAACAGATCATCGCTTACGAGAGACAGAGGAGGAAGTAATGAAAGGCCAGTATAAGGTTATCGTAGATCCAAGATGGGGCTATCGCCGCCTGGATCCTCTACCGACGGCGGAGGAACTGGACCGTTTCTATAGGGAGCAATACTACGATTTGTTAGCAGCCGGTGGCCGTGCGCCTGAATTGCGACGGCTGATGCAAGGTGGCGAGGAGGCGCAGTTGGAACTGCTGTGGCTGTCGAAGACTATGTGGAGAGATATACGGGATGTTCTGGATCAGCACATGAGCCACAACAGGAACCAGGAACGATTACTACTGGATGTGGGCTGTGGTCCTGGTTATTTCGGACGATATATGCAGGAGGGAGGCTGGCATGTGGTAGGCATTGAACCATCCAGAGATGCGGCAGAAATAGCCCGCTCTTTCGGGATCTTGGTGTATGACTCTGTGGAACAGTGCCTGGATCAGGAGAAGCGGCGATTTGATGCGGTCACATTCCTGAACGTGCTGGAGCACGTGCTTGATCCTGCAAGCCTTCTCGAAAGAATCCGCTTGCTTATGAAGAAGCAGAGCATCTTAGTCTGTAGAGTTCCTAACGACTTCTCAGCAATACAAGAGTGCGCTGCCGACAAATTGGGTCTGGAACCCTGGTGGATTGCTATTCCGGATCACATCAACTACTTTAACTTCGAATCGCTAGTGCGTTTTCTGGAGCAACTGAACTTCGAAATAGTGGAGATGTTCGGCGATTTTCCTATGGAGATGTTCCTGCTTTTTGGCGATATCTATGTAGGCAATCCAGAGATTGGCAGCCAGTGTCACAAGAAGCGCGTGGCTTTTGAATTGTCCTTGCCTGTGGAAGTACGCAGGAACCTTTACAGGTGCTTTGCTAAGAGCGGTCTGGGCAGGAATTGTCTCGTTTTTGCGCGGCTTGCATCATCTGGACAATGATGAACGTATTGATTACGAGCGCCTCGCGCAAGGTGAGTTTAGTGAAGGCCTTCCAGCGGGCTTTGGCGGAGGAGGGCGGGGGCCAGGTTGTCGCCATAGATGCGAGCCCTCATGCTGCCGCCCTGTACTTTGCGGATAAAGGGTATGTTGTTCCTTCTGGGCTAGGTCAGGATTTTCTGAGCGCCGTGCAGGACATTTGCCAAAAGCACGATATTCGACTCCTGATCCCCACCCGGGACGAGGAGTTGCCCTTCTTTGCGGCGCTTCGTGAGTCCTTTGAGCACATAGGTGTGACTATCATGGTCCCTGAACAAGGAGTGGTTAGGATTTGCCAGGACAAGCGCTTGTTCATTAACTTTTGTCTTGAGCATGGGTTCCTGGTTCCTAAAACATACGAGACATCCAGGGACATCCCCAAGTTTCCGGTTTTTGTAAAAGAGAGGTTTGGCAAGGGAAGCAAGTCGGCTTTCCGGGTTGAGACCGCATCGGAATTGGATAACTTGTTACCACGTCTAAAGGAGCCGGTTATCCAGGAATACATAGAGGCCCCGGAATACACCGTGGATCTGTTCGCGGACTTTTCTGGCCAGGTTCTGTCGGTTGTTCCCAGGGAACGCCTCTCCGTCTTTGGGGGCGAATCGTTTATCGGGAGGACATGCAAGAACTGGGATATAATACAAGAGGCCATACAGCTGGCCCAGGCCTTGAGCCTTGTTGGACATAACACAATCCAATGTTTCTGGCACGAAGGGCGGGTCAAGTTCATAGAGGTGAATCCCAGGTACGGGGGCGGCGCCCACCTGAGCTTCGCTGCTGGAGCTTTTACACCACGTATGCTGATACGCCTGATTCTGGGCAAAGAAGTCAAACCATGCATTGGCGAGTTCGAGGACAGATACTACATGCTCCGTTATACGGAGGACCTTTTCCTTAGAGAGCAGGAGCTGAAGCAGAGTGAACGGTTCCATCAAAGCGGTGCTATTTGATCTGGACGACACCCTCTACGATGAGAGCACCTTCGTAACTAGCGGCTTCCGGACTGTGGCTGCACATCTTGCTGATAGATTCGGAGTGGATAAGCAGGAGGCGTTCTCAGCCATGATGTCGGTCCTGACAACAGAGGGGCGAGGTAAGGGTTTTTGATCAAGTGCTGGAACGCTATGGTCTGTATAGCTCCCAACTTGTGGCGGAGCTAGTGAATATGTATAGATCGCATTTACCTGAGATCTCCCTCTATCCCGATGTGCGGCCAACTTTTCAGGCCCTGAGAGAATACGGCGCTAGGCTTGGCATTATCACCGATGGACTGCACGTCGTACAGAAGCGTAAGGTAGCTTCTTTAGGTCTCCAAGACCTGGTAGACATCATGATCTATACAGACGAACTGGGTCAGGAGTATTGGAAACCGCGCTCTGCTGCCTTTCAGCGCGCTGTGGTCATGCTCGGTGTGCAGCCAGTCGAGGCTGTGTATGTGGGAAACGATCCGTTCAAGGACTTTGCAGAACCAAATTCCATTGGCATGGTCGCTGTCCACCTGTGCAGAAACGATATACTGGAGGTATGCCACTGCGAGGCTGGTCTCCACATCAATGCTCTTACCCAAATCATACAGGTTGTCCTTGGGAGGGGAAGATGACATCGACTCTCATCGTTAATGGCCGCGTGATCGGACCCGGACATCCAACGTACATTGTTGCCGAACTGTCTGCCAACCATAATCAGTCGTTTGAGCAATCTGTTGCCCTTATACAAGCGGCAAAAGAAGCCGGAGCGGATGCCGTCAAACTCCAGACCTATACGCCAGACACAATCACTATAGACTCCGATTCTCCCTTGTTTCGCCACCCGGCGGGCAGTTTATGGGAAGGAAAGACGCTATATGAGTTGTATCAGGAAGCCTATATGCCCTGGGAGTGGCAGCCCAAACTGAAAGAGATTGCTGATGAAATCGGAATAGACCTCTTCTCTACAGCCTTTGACCCCACAGCCGTTGACTTCCTGGAACAGATGGGGGTTCCGGTTCACAAGGTAGCATCTTTTGAGATTGTGGATATCCCTCTCATAGAGAAGATGGCGCGCACGGGCAAACCGCTGATCATCTCCACCGGGATGGCGACATTGGGTGAAATAGAAGAAGCCGTGCAGGCTGCGCGCCGGGCCGGGGCGACCCAAATTGCATTGCTCAAGTGCACCAGCGCCTACCCTGCTCCACCGGAGGAGATGAACTTGCGGACAATTCCTCACTTGGCCGAAGCATTTGGTGTGCCGGTGGGACTCTCAGACCACACCCTGGGTATCGCCGTGCCGGTGGCAGCGGTGGCGTTAGGCGCCTGCATCGTGGAGAAGCACTTCACGCTATCCCGTGACATCCCTGGTCCAGACAGCGCCTTCTCGCTCGAACCGCACGAATTCAAGGCAATGGTGGAAGCGATTCGCACTGTAGAGAAGGCGCTGGGCAAGGTGCATTACGGGATTACTGAGCAGGAGGCCAAGAGCCGGGTGTTTCGACGATCATTGTTTGTAGTGAAGGATATGAAAGCAGGAGAGATGTTTACGGAGGAAAATGTACGGTCTATTCGTCCAGGGTATGGATTGCATCCTCGGCACCTGAATGATGTTTTAGGGCGTAGGGCTGCCCGGGACATTAAGCGAGGGACTCCTTTAAGTTGGGAGTTGATTTTGTAAGATGAGGGGAAACAGCCATGGATTGGAAGCAAGTTATGAAAAGGATAGCTGACTGGACGATTCCTCCTAATATTCAGAAGGTTATATTATCGAATTTACGAAGAACACGAATGCTGGATCCTGAGCTTCGCTCCATATTGGCGCGTAACAAAGTGTTCCAGAACTGTCATTCAGGGGAGCGATGTTTTATCTTAGGAACAGGTCCTTCCATTAGTAAACAAGATTTAAAACCTCTGAAGCATGAGATCTGTTTTGCGCTAAACTTTTTTTACCTTCATAAGGATTTTGCCGAGATCCAGCCACTTTACTATGTAACAGGAGGATTACTGAGTCATCCGGATATTACATATCAAGCAGGATTACAATGGTTCCATGATTTAGAAAAAGTTGCCAACAATTCCATCTTGTTTCTTGAACTTGCTGACTATCAGTTCGTGCAGGAGCATGGCCTATTCCAAAACACCAAGGTATACTACTGGCAAACGCGAGGGGATTGGCGTTGGGATGACCTTCCTCGAAAGGGTATCGACCTTACAAAACCTATTTATGATTCACATAATGTAGCAGTAATCGCTCTCCAAATAGCGCTTTACATGGGATTTAAGGAAATTTATTTGCTTGGTCTAGATCATGATTGGATAGTCAGATATGCAGAGCGGCTTCCGCTACATTTTTATAAACCCGAAGATAGCCCAGTTGAGCGAGAGGGACCGATTTATTGGGGTTACTATCTTAAGGATTGGAAGACGCTTTTTTATTATCATTGGACTCTTTGGGAGCAATACGAGAAACTGAAAGTCTTTGCGGAGCAGCGTGAAGTGAAAATATACAATGCCACTGGAGGCGGGATTCTAGATGTATTTGAACGCATCGAATATTGTCTTCTTTTCCCAAGGATGCAGTAAGATGCGAGAAAATAGGGCCGCTTTCGCTTCGTGTTGGGACCTTATTTCCCGCAAGGTCTTGCCCGCTGGCGTGCGGCGGGTTCTGTGGCATGCCGTGAGTGGGGCAGCCGAATGGAAGACACGCTGGCATCTCGCTGGGATACGGAGAAAAGCTTGGAACCAAAAGCCGGGTACGATTGTATCCTTCTTAAACTATTCTGTCCGCATCAACGATGGGCCGAACTTTTACACGCTCTACAAAGACATCTTCATCCATCGTATCTATCACTTCGAGGCCCAGCGGCCGGACCCACTCATCCTGGATTGTGGCAGCAACATTGGGATGTCCATCCTATACTTCAAACACATCTACCCTCGGGCCAGAGTTATCGGGTTCGAGCCGGATCCAGCGATCTTTCCTTATCTTGAGGAGAATGTGGCTCGCAACGGCCTGAAGGACGTGCAGTTGGTGCAGGCGGCCCTCGCGACCAGAGAGGGTGTGCTCACCTTCTACTCTGACGGCAAGTACGGCAGTTGCCTGGCCGAGCACCGGCCCGCGGACATCCCGGCAGGCTGGACCCGCTATGAGGTGCCATGCGTTCGTCTGCGGGACTATCTCACCGAGCCGGTGGACTTCTTGAAAATGAACATCGAGGGCGCGGAGTGGGAGGTATTGGAAGACAGTGCGGATAGCCTACGGAAGGTGCGAGAGATGGTCATTGAGTACCATCACCTGCCCGGTTTGCCGCGCACATTGCACAAAATCCTGGAACTGCTCCATGAGCAGGGGTTTGAGTACTTAGTGAACGACTTCGATTCTGAGACGAATGGAGCGGTGCGTCCGCCGTTCCGCTTGACGCCCAGCACGAGGTATTACTTGCTCATTTATGCACGGCGAGTGGAGTGAGCTCGTGAAGGCGGCTTTGAAAGCTCTGTTACCCGCACCCGCCCGTCACTGGCTGCGGGCAAAGTTCCAATGGCTGACTGTCTGGCCACCCGTAGGCTCTGTGCGCTTCGGCGATCTACGCCGACTCAAACCCATCAGCCGCGTTTTCGGTTTTGACCGTGGGTTATGCATTGATCGCTACTACATCGAAAACTTCTTGGGCGAGTATACTGAGGATATCCGGGGCCATGTGCTCGAAATCGGGGACGACACGTATACCCGGCGCTTTGGCGGCGATCGAGTGGCCCGCTCCGACGTGCTCCACGTGCAGGAAGGGAACCCCAAAGCCACCATCGTGGCAGACCTGACTTGCGCAGATTCTATCCCGTCAGACACCTTCGATTGCATCATTTTTACGCAGACGTTGCACGTCATCTACGATGTGAGGGCGGCCATCCGGCATCTTCACCGCATCCTCAAGCCCGGCGGGGTGCTCCTGGCGACCTTCCCCGGCATCAGCCAGATCAACCGGTACGACATGGACCGCTGGGGCGATTACTGGCGCTTCACGACCCTGTCGGCTCGCAGGCTCTTCGAGGAGGTCTTCCCGCCGGGGAACGTGACGGTAAGGGCATACGGGAACGTGCTGGCGGCGGTGGCCTTCCTCCACGGGCTGTCCGCCGAGGAGCTCCGCCGCGAGGAGCTGGACTATCACGACCCGGACTACGAGCTCATCATCACCGTGCGGGCCGTGAAGCCCCGGGAGGTGACCCCGTGAGGGTGCGGGGGCTCGGGCGTCTCAGACGAATATGGCGATGGGCCACGGCCCCGCTGCGCTCGGAGGCGGAGGCCGTGATCCTGCTCTATCATCGGGTCTTCGAGGCCCCGGTCGATCCCCAGCTGCTCTGCGTCACCCCTCAGAACTTCTCCGCTCACATGGAGCACCTGCAGCGCCGCTACCGGGTGCTAAGTCTGGAGGAGCTACGACGGGGGATTCTGGAGGGCACCGTCCCCAAACGGGCCGTGGTCGTGACCTTCGACGACGGGTATGCGGATAACCTCTGGAACGCCCGTCCCATCCTGGAGCGCTGCGGGGTCCCGGCCACGGTCTTCGTCGCCGCCGGATACGTGGGGCAGGAGCTGGAGTTCTGGTGGGACGAGGTAGAACGGCTACTGCTCCATCCGGGGCGGGTGCCGCGGACCCTGCGCATGGACCTTGACGGCGGGGTCTACGAGTGGGACCTGGGGGACGCGGCGGAGTATACGACCGCGGAGTTCGAACGCCATCGGGGCTGGCACGTGCTGATGAAGGGAGATCCCACACCCCGCCATCGGGCCTACCGGGAGCTGTGCCGCCTGATGCGCCCCCTGCCGGATGCAGAGCGTCGCCGGGTGCTAGACGGACTGCGGGAGTGGGCCGGTGTGGACGGGAAGGCTCGGTGGGATTACCGCCCCCTTTCCCGGCCGGAGCTTTTGGAACTGACACGGGACAGGCTGGTGGAGGTGGGCTCCCATACGCTCAGTCACCCCGTCCTCTCGGCGTTGTCCTTGGAGGAGCAGCACCGCGAGATCTCTGAGAGTAAGGCCACCCTGGAGGCAGTTTTAGGGCGTCCGGTGGTGCATTTCGCCTACCCCTACGGTTCCCCCGCGGATTACACGTCGGAGACGGTCGCCCTGGTTCGGGAGGCCGGCTTCGAGGGCGCTTGTTCCAACTTCGCCGGCACGGTAAGCGCAGGCAGGGGGTTGGACCTGTATCAATTGCCCCGCTTCTTGGTGCGGAACTGGACGGGAGAAGAGTTTGCCCGGCGGTTGGCGCGCTGGTTCCGGGAATAGCCTATGGAAAAAGAACGAATTCGCATCCTGCAGGTGAGCACATCTGACGGGAGGGGAGGAGCCGAGAAAGTGGCCTACAACCTGCACCGCGCTTATCGGGCGCGTGGCTACCCGGCTTGGCTGGCTGTGGGATACAAACAAACGGACGATGAGCACGTGCTGGTTATCCCCAACGACGCTTGCCGGGGGCCTTGGGCTCGGTTCTGGGCGCGTGTGGGCCGGATGCTCAACCCTTTCGTCGGGCGGGTGAAGGGAGCCGGGCGGCTGCAGCAGTGGATCTCCAGGGGGATCGGCCGGCCACGGCGGTTGTGGACCCTCCTGCGGGGCCATGAGGACTTTGACTTTCCGGGCACGTGGCGGCTCCTTGACCTTCTCCCGGAGCGCCCGGACATCGTTCACTGCCACAACCTGCACGGAGATTATTTTGATCTGCGCGCCCTCCCCTGGCTTAGCTGGCAGGTTCCTGTGGTGCTCACCCTTCACGACGCTTGGCTCCTGAGCGGCCACTGCGCGCACTCCTTTGATTGCGAGCGCTGGAAAACCGGTTGCGGTCAGTGCCCGGACCTGAGCATTTATCCCGCCGTCAAGCGTGACGCCACTGCCTACAACTGGCGGCGCAAGCGGGATATCTACGCCCAAAGCCGGCTCTACGTGGCCACCCCCTCGCGGTGGCTGATGCGCAAGGTGGAGCAATCCATCCTTGCTCCGGCCGTGCAGGAGGCCCGGGTGATTCCCTACGGCATTGACCTTTCGGTGTTTCACCCCGCCGAGGACAGGAGGGCCGTTCGAGCCGCCCTCGGCCTGCCTCCGGACGCCAAGGTCTTGCTCTTTGCGGCCAACGGCATCCGGCGGAGCCTCTGGCGCGACTTCGAGATGATGCGCGCGGCCGTGGCCCGGGTGGCCGAGCGGATGGGTGGACAGGCGGTGCTCTTCCTGGCATTAGGGGACGACGCCCCGCCCGAACATATCGGCCGGGCCACCGTGCAGTTCGTGCCCTATCAGAAAGATCCGAAAGTGGTCGCCCGCTACTACCAGGCGGCCGATGTTTACGTCCACGCCGCCCGCGCCGACACCTTCCCCAACGTGGTGCTGGAGGCTCTGGCCTGCGGCACGCCCGTGGTGGCCACGGCGGTGGGCGGGATCCCGGAGCAGGTGGAGGACGGTGTCACCGGTTTCTTGGTGGGGCCAGGCGATGCCGAGGCGATGGCTGCCGCTGTCGTTGCGCTTCTGGCGGACGAGGCCTTACGGAAACGCTTCGGCGAAAACGCGGCCCAGGAGGCCCGAAAGCGGTTTGATCTGGACCGGCAGGTGAGTGAGTATATAGAGTGGTATCAAGGGATTGTTGAGAGGCACAATGATAGCTTTCCGGCCTGCTAATGTATGATGGGAGGGTATCATGCGTTGTCCAACTCTTAAAGAGCTTCCTCCGCCTCCGCCGGGCAAGATAGGGTGGCCGTGGACGGAGGAAAGCCCGCCGCTTCCCGATACGATGCCCGATGGCCGTCCCTGGCCGCGGGTGAGCATTGTGACTCCTTCTTATAACCAGGGTCAGTTTATTGAGGAGACCATTCGCTCGGTGCTGCTGCAAGGGTATCCGGATCTGGAGTATATCATTATCGACGGCGGTTCGACGGATGGCAGCGTGGACATCATCCGCAAGTATGAGCCGTGGCTGGCCTATTGGGTGAGCGAGCCGGATCAAGGACAATACCACGCGCTCAATAAAGGCTTCCAGAAAACCACAGGTGAAATTATGGGATGGCTCAATTCAGATGATATGCTACATCCGAGAGCCATATTTATAGTCGCTGGAGTATTTGCCACATTTCCAGAGGTTCGGTGGGTAACTGGTATACCAACTATATTAGATTCTACAGGCAAAACAATTAAAGTTGGACTTCTCCCTCGTTGGTCGCGATACTTGTATGTTATAGGAGGTTATCGGTGGATTCAACAAGAATCTACTTTCTGGCATCGCTCTCTTTGGAATAAAGCGGGGGGATATATAGACCAATCGTTGAAGTTTGCAGGAGACCTTGAGCTTTGGGTTCGCTTCTTCCGGTACGCCAAACTTTATACGGTGAATGCACTCATTGGAGGCTACAGGGTTCATGGGAGCAATCGCGCCCGATTAAACTTACAAGACTATATTCGCGAGGCGGAATCAATTTTAGATAAAGAAAGAGAATTTCTCTGGAAGCCGATAAGAATTCTGGCCTCGCAATGTCCTAAATTTGTGTTCAAAATTCTTAATTCTCTTCTCTTTCGTTTGATGCCGCGCAGATGGGGATTATTAGGTTGTGCGCCTGTGATTATTTATATTCCCGATAAAGGGAAATTCACAATATAAGCGCGGACCTAAGTAACTCGTCAAAAGTTTTGGGGATCATTCGATCCTACATATAGGGCCGCCTTTAAATCAAACTCATCCAGCTCCGTCCGAATGGAATGTTCCTAAAGTTGGCCTGGCTTGGGAAACTACGTGATGAGGGAATGCCGGAGCAAGTTAATACTATGGCTCTTCCCCTCCAATGATCGGAGATCGGGATGCCGATCGGCAGCCTGCCGTGGCTCTGCGTGAACCGATGGCCCAACGAGGGGGGAGAAAGATCGATGCGGGAGGCGCGACTTTCCTCGCCATCTCCGGTCGCCTTGAAGACAGAAGGTTCGAGGCCGGAGTCCTTCCGGTTGTAAGCCGAAATTCATTTCGGCATCCAGTTGTAGGAGCAGCTTTCACCGCGACCCTTTGCGTTATCGCGAACCAGGGGCTCGGAGTTGCCGGAGCAGCCTTCACTGCAATCCTTGCGTTATCGAAGACGGATGTTCGGGGCTAAAGCCCCTCCCACAGAAGCCCATTTTTGTAGGAGCGGCTTCAGCCGCGACCTTTACGTCATCGAAAACCGGAGGTTCGGAGCTATCGAAGCGGCTCTCACTGCGACCCGGCATCATCGAGGGTGAGAAGTTCGGGGCGAAAGCCCTTTCTGCAAAAATCCGCCTTTCGTAGGAGCGGCTTCCGCCGTGAACTTTATGTCATCCAAGGCGGTGGTTCGGGGGGAAGGATCGCGGCTCTTCCTCTCCGATGATCTAGGATGGAGGGCAACGGCCTATAGTTGCTCTGCTTGGACCTCAGGGTGCAACGAGAGGGGGGAGGTGCTCTCTGCCCTCTCCGATCATTCAGGGGCATGAGCCACTGCATTTATGGGGGTATCGCGAGTCAGTTAGAGAGGCCACGACAATTTCCTGCATTGATCCTGACAAAGCGGTTTGATCTGGACCGGCAGGTGAGTGAGTATATAGAGTGGTATCAAGGGATTGTTGAGAGGCACAATGATAGCTTTCCGGCCTGCTAATGTATGATGGGAGGGTATCATGCGTTGTCCAACTCTTAAAGAGCTTCCTCCGCCTCCGCCGGGCAAGATAGGGTGGCCGTGGACGGAGGAAAGCCCGCCGCTTCCCGATACGATGCCCGATGGCCGTCCCTGGCCGCGGGTGAGCATTGTGACTCCTTCTTATAACCAGGGTCAGTTTATTGAGGAGACCATTCGCTCGGTGCTGCTGCAAGGGTATCCGGATCTGGAGTATATCATTATCGACGGCGGTTCGACGGATGGCAGCGTGGACATCATCCGCAAGTATGAGCCGTGGCTGGCCTATTGGGTGAGCGAGCCAGATACGGGACAGGCGGATGCAATTAATAAGGGTTGGAGAAAAGCTACCGGCGAATTTCTAAGTTGGCTGAACTCCGATGATATTCTTCTTCCTAATGCGCTTGTGCAAGCGGTCAGTCATCTGGTTGCGAATCGCGACTCGTTGCTTGTGTATTGCGATCAACGAGTAATTGATGAGAACTCAAATACGTTGTTCGAAATTCACTTGCCGGACTTTGAGCTTCGCGATGTAATTCGCTCATGGCTGAATCCCGTGAATCAACCCGGTTTTCTAATGCGCTCCGAGGTTTTAAAATGCGTCGGATTTCTTGACGAAAATCTAAGCTTTTCGATGGATTTTGACTACTGGTTACGTATTAGTTTGCGTTTCAAAACAGGAAAAATAGATCATGTTCGCCAAATTTGGAGCTGTTTTCGTCGTCATAGCCAATCAAAGTCTTCAATGCTAAAGCGGGCGGAAGTGGAGGACCATTTTCGTATCTTGGAGAAAATTTTTAAATATGAGGATCTGCCAGTAGATTTGCGAGTATTCTATCCATATGTTGAAAAGAAAGTTAATCTTAATGCCGCATTTTACTTTTATAAAATAGGAGATGCCGCGAGAACTCGCTTATATGCTCTAAAAGCCTTACGAGGCCCTGTGGATCCCTCCAGTGTAAACGCTCTCAAGCTGTTTGTTCTCGGGACTTTAGGTAACTGGTTAATGAATAGATTGCGGAAGTGGTATAGGTGTGTTCGGCCTGTTAGGATTTCATACAAAAGTGTATATCAGATAAGGTATAAATGAAATGATATGGATATCTTTGTGATTGCGGCCTAGAGGGTCTTCACCGGCACCGAGCCGGCCTGATGGTCGCTCGAAGGGGTGAAGGCCTTGGCCCACGATGCTTTCTCCCACCTGCTCCCGTGACAGTCTCTCGACGTGGGAAGAAGAATGACGGGAAGAAGAATGTTTATTAAATCGGAGGCCTTTCTCAAGAAATCTAAAGATTGTCTTAAACCATATTATTTGGCTTTGATTATCGGTGTGATCTCTTTATTGGCTAATTCTCTGTTTCTCGATCGGACACCACCTGTTACTTTTGATGAAGTAGGTTATGCCAGCCCTGCTTACGAGCTGCTTTTTCATGGAAAATTAGCAACTAAAGTATTTAAAGGTTTCATGAAACTGGAAGATTATACATTTTGGCAACCCCCTCTTTATTTTGTGGTGCTATCATTGGTGTATAAATTTTTTGGATTTGGTATGATTCAAACCCGTATGGTCGGGATTTTCTTCTATGGTGTTTGCGTAGTTCTGATTTTCCTGATATCCATGCAGATGTTTCGCGACATCAAAATAGCCATTTTAGGAGCAATCTTGCTCGCATTAGACCCCATTTTCGTCCAATACAGTCGCCATGGACGTATGGATACTTTGTCTATCGGGCTCGCCTTGATAGCCGTATATCTGTATTTGTTGCACGTTATTCGCCGACAATATACCGAAGGATCCGTAAGATCGATGAGGATGCTAGCGATTGCAGGACTTTGTATGGGCTTAGCCATACTGGCTCACCCCCTTGGTGTGATGACGTTTATCAGCTTGTCAGTAGCTATTTATTTAGATTATTACTATGTTGGCCGTCGTTTTCTGAATTTACTATCATTTTGGTTCGCTATTACGATAGTTTTGTTGTTTTGGTTTATCTATATCCTTCATAATCCATCTCTTTTCATAAAACAATTCTTCTGGCACGTGAGTCAGCATACGAACCGCCTTGGGCCGATACAGGCCCTATTTGCTGAGATCAATGATCGTTATATTGAAGGCTATAATCGCTATCCATTTGTGTTTATAAGCGCTATGATAGGTTTATATTTGATAATATTTGATCAAAATCGCATCGATAGACCACACAAGAAATTGTTCTTAACCCTGGTTCTGGTGGACATGGTTTTTCTCGCCGTGGTAGTATTGAAAGTTCCGTGGTTTCTTCCCTATATTGCCCCATGGTTTTCTATGGCTGGATCCTTCTTCCTGGTTCGTTTCTGGGAGATTACAAAACATTCTAGAAGGAAAACTATTCGAGCATTATATTATAGTTGGATATTCCTTGTGGGTGTCAATCTCTTGTTGACCGGTTTACCTGCTAGATATGCTGTCGCCTTAATTCAATGGGATGGCAGGGATGTCTTTCGTTTTAACCAAGAGATAGGAAAATACATTCCACCTGGCAGTGAGGTGCTTGGACCTTATACGTTATGGTACGGCTTAATAGCCTCAGGTTCCAATTTATATAGTTTGGAGATGTATGGGAACACCCATCTCCCATTACAGGACTTTGATTACATTATACTGCCTGGACCTCTTGATCATTTGTCGAGTTACATCTACAAACCACTTGATCCCGAACTAGCGGGATTTTATAATGATCTCTCCCGGATATTTAAGACCCATCTTGAACAGCATTGCTTCTTATTGGGGAAGATTGAACTCCCTCTTCGGCCCTTGCCTGGTGTTTCGATTAATCCATACCGTGCCATTATCTATAAATGTGGGGAGACTGCCTATTGACCCGCCGTTAAAGAGGGCTGAGCGGGCGAGATAATCTTCCCTCTCTTGTTGCGTCGTTGGTTTGAGGTAGGATAACTGTATGTTGTTGCCCTACATTATATATCTCTGAGCATTGGATGGGAAGAGTTGACACTTTTAAGTAAAGAACGGTTAACTAGGAGCCGGCTTATGTGAGATAGACACCATCTGAAATCTATCTTCCACGCAAGGAGGATAGGGATGTCGGTCAATCGTCTGCGTTCTGTCTTGTTGAGGCAGGTGATGTGGCTTCGCCCTAAGGAACGGATCACTCCCCTGCGAGATGTGAGTTGGCTCGTGGTTGGGATCCATCTGTGTCGCTCTGTCCACCTGACCCAATCGCCCTATGCGGGTCGTTAGTCTGGCTTTCCACACAAGAGCTATTCCGATCGCCTGGACGTAGTCCAAGATCCCCTGAGGCCACAGTTTGGACATCCTACAATGGGCTCTGCAGGTCTATGTCCGGCGGTTGATTCCCTCAGGCTTCCCGATCCTGCGGATGGGCGATAGGGAGCTCGGCACTGTAGGGGTCATCCGGTAATTGGGAGGATGGCGGGATGTCCTGCGGTAGAAAGCCAGCCATCGGATTCAGTTTTCCGGCGACGAGGGGCGGGGCTTCGAGGATGGGATTCGGGAGTCCGGTCAGCGTCGGTGGTTGGGCCAGGGGCCGTTGACTCGCACGCACGGGCACCCAACGAACCGGTTGGCCCATTGGGAAAAGGGCGAGGATAACCCATGGTTGCGGGTCACCCATCTTTCCTCCCAGAAGGAGTCCTTGAGGGCCTATCGTGGTCGAATGCAGATCGATGAGATGTTCAGTGACCTGAAATGGAATGGTTTCGATCTGGAAAGTACTTGTTTGGTTCATTTTTGCGATTATCTTACTTGATCCTGGTGGTTCTTTTGTTACATCTCAGTCCCACTGAATCGACCCACAGACCTTGTTCGGATTTAGTCAGCTTCGTGGCATCGGTGGAGAGTTAGCATAACCCAGTATGTCCGAGACCATGTGTGATGCATGAGCTTCAAAAAGGCAAATGGTTCGGCATGAAAGGCTTCTTTCTACCTTTCAGGGCTTCGTCTACCCCATCTGCTTCCTCATCCTCCGGAGGATTTTGAAATGAGTTCTATAGATGGTCATCGGCTAGTAATTGTTACTAATGTTCCTAGTCCTTATCGTCTACATCTCTTTGAACATTTATATCGTATCATGCGATCCAAGGATCTATCACTTGAGGTCATGTTTATGGCCGAAACAGAGCCATGGCGTTATTGGAGTTTCGACTCATCGCGCTGGGGGTTTCCACACAAGGTGCACTGGGGATTGCATCCTTATTGGCGAGGTATCCCCTTTCATATTAACCCTACTATCCTTTACGATGTCTGGCGCCGACCGCCCAATTGGCTGATGCTCGGTGGTTCCTGGGCAATGCCCACAACGGCTCTTCTCGCCGTCAGTCCAAGGTGGGCTGGTCCCCAATGTCTAAAGCTATGGTGGCTGGAGGCCAATGAACGTTCAATGAAATACCGCACGGGTTTGGTGGCATGGCTACGCAATTGGATTGTTTCAAGGGCTGATGCGTTGGTGTTACCAGGAAAAATTGCCCAAGAATGGGCAGATTCTTCTCTGAAAGTTCAACTTCCAAAGATCTGGTTGCCTAATGTCGTGGACGAAGGAATTTATCGGGATCGTGTAGAAAAGACTCGAGTCTACTCGAGAGAGATCAGGGAAAAATACAAAATCCCCCAGAATGAGATCGTGGCTTTATTGCCAAGTCGTCTTGCGCCTGAGAAGAATATTGTAGGATTCCTTAAGGCTATTAGTGAGGATTGGCCGAAAGGACTTCGCCTTCTTATCGCTGGAGATGGACCGCTATACCATCACATCGCAGAACTGATAAAACAAACGGATAGGGTGAAGATGCTTGGCTATCAAGACACGGAAAGGATGATCGAATTGTTCGCCATATCGGATCTTGTGATCCTTCCTTCTCTCCGCGATCCTAATCCTCTGGTGATCATCGAGGCTTTGTGGGCGGGTCTTCCGGTGTTGGCTTCCATAAATGTGGGTAATTGGCCTGAGGCCATTGAGCCGGGACGCAACGGCTGGCTTTTTGATCCAACCCAACCTCAAGAAATGCGAAAAGCGGTCCTCGAGGCCGTTGCGGTCGGCCGTGACGGCCTGCGAGTCATGGGAATGCGCTCACGTGAGATCGCCTATGAACGCTTTGAGACATCGACCGTCGTCAATCGTTTTCTTGATCAATTGTTAAATTTATCATAGAGTAGTAGAGGTAAACATGTCAACGGATAATACAATCCGTATATTGTTTATTGGCACGGCCTCTCCTCCAGATTTATGGGTGAAATCTTCCGCCTTTTCGGCTGCTGCTAATAACTTCCAAATAGGTCTGGCAAATGGTTTATTGAAGGCGGGTGTCAGAGATATTGAGTTTATATCTTTATTACCGGTGCCGGCTTTTCCTCGCGGACCGATTGGTGTTTCATCACGCCGCTATGTCCTATGCGACCGGATTAAGGCCCTTGCTCCTGGTTTTCTTAATTTACCGTTCCTTAAGCGGATGTCCATCTTATTGTCTTTTACGAAAATTGTTCTCTCTAAAACCAAAACAGAATCGTATGATGTTATTCTTGTTTACAACCCTCTTGTGTCATATTTGGCACCTGTCCTTTGGGCCGGAAAGCTACGTGGAATTCCTGTTGTGCTTATCCTGGCAGACATTTCACCTAACAATTGGCTGCAGAGATCTCTGCTTCAGAAATGTGATGGAGTTATTGCGCTTTCTAAGCAGGCACTAATGGATTTAAGCAAAGGAATACATGGGATGTGCCTCGAAGGCGGTATTGACGTATCCAGATGGGAAGATGTGCATCAATCAGACGAGATTGTTGAAGATCAGTGTTTGATTGTCTATACAGGATCTCTTAACCGATATGGAGGTGTAGATTTGTTGTTAGACGCCTTTAAATTACTTAAGGGGGATTATCGGCTAGTCATTAGTGGCCGCGGGGAGTGGGAGGAGAAAGTGCGGGCAGCCGTAGCGCAAGATGATCGGATCGCATATGTCGGATTTTTGTCTGACAATGAATACCGCGCATTATTACGCCGGGCGACCGTGTTAATTAATCCACGTCCTTCCAATGTTCCTGAAAACAAATACAATTTTCCATCTAAGTTGTTAGAATATCTGGCTAGTGGTCGACCAGTAATCAGCACAGCTACGGCTCACGTAGCGGAGGAATACGGGGATAAGGTCTTTCTTTTGCGCGAGGAGACCCCTCAGGCGTTGGCGCGCCTGATCGAACAGGTGTGCTCTCTGAGCGAAGAGGAGCGGAAAATCATCGGTCAACGTGGCCGGGAGTATGTCATAAATTTCAAAAACTGGGATATTCAGGGGCAACGTGTATATCAATTTCTCATTAAAATAGTAGAGAAATCCCAGAGATCATCCTATTTAAACGACTAAATCAGCCATGCGCATCGCCATAGATGGCACGGCACCTGTAATAGGTGGAGGAATAACCTGGCTAAGAGAGATGGTGCCAGCCTTATGCGCGGCATCACCGGAAGACACGTTCTGGCTGTTCCTGAGATCCGATATGCTTAAGCTTAAATTGAAGGCGCCTACTAACTGTAACCATGTGTGGATCATGCTACCCCCAAAAGCCCGTGTTATAGGGCGATTGGTTTGGCAACAGGTTGTCTTACCTCTTTGGTTATATAAGATTAAAGCAGATGTTCTCCTGGCTCCCTATGATATTGCTCCGATTTTTGCGCCATGTAAGGTGGTGTTAGGGATTCAGAACTCCAGTCCCTATTATGGTTTATCCCCCAGCAATTGGTTAGGCCGAAGAAGGCTACAACTTTTGAGGTGGTTAACAAAGATATCCGCCTGGCGGGCTGATAAGGTGTTCTTTGTTTCAGAGTGGTCCCGCCAAACAATCAGTCGTAAACTCCGATTGCCTCTTCAGAAATCCCATGTGATTTATAACGGTGTATCAGATCGTTTTCAGCCACGAGAAAAGAAACCTGCCGAACAATTTTGGGGTTTATCACCTTATGTCTTGGTGGTTGGGGGTGTGTATTTTTATAAGGACTATATCACTTTGATTAAAGCATGGAAGATTGTCGTAACTAACATGAAACAATACACCAAAAAGCTGTTGATTGTTGGCCCAATATTGGAATCACAATATTATCAGAGGTTGATCTCATTAGTGAACGATCTAAAGATTAATGAGAGTGTTTCGTTTGTATCTCCGGTTCCTCCAAGCGAGATGCCAGCATTGTATCAAGGAGCTTTAGCGCTGATAATGCCTTCTTATACAGAGACTTTTGGCTTACCCATGTTAGAGGCAATGGCATGTGGCATCCCGGTGATCGCTTCGGATATCCCGGTTGCTCGTGAGATTTGTGGGGAAGCGGCGTGTTATTACAGGCTTGGAGATCCGGAAGACTTGGCGGAAAAGCTTATCTATGTTTTAAAAGATACCGACAAGCGTTCTGAGCTGATAAAGTCCGGCAAGGAACGTGCGCAGCATTTCTCTTGGGATAAATCGGCCGTTAGATTACTACAACTGTTGCGAGACACTCTTTGAGCTATAAAATAAATTGATAATGCGATATAAAATATTTTCTGAAGAAGAATTCTACGACGCTGTTGCTCAACGTCTCCTTAACACCGAAGATTTGATCGTGAAGGATCCTGCGCGCTTCCTTGCGGGCTCCATGGACGCCTTTCGCTTTATGATGGAACGGATAGGATCTGTCAAAGGCAAGAAGGTGCTTGACTATGGTTGCGGAAGCGGATGGCTTGGTGTATATCTTGCCAAACAGGGAGCACAGGTTGAGGGATTTGATGTCTCGGGAAGGCTTGTTGAGGTAGCTTCCTTGAGAGCAGAAGTCAATAGTGTCTCTCATGCCTGCATATTTCGGAAGATGATAGCCGAAGATTTGGAGTATCCGGATCAATCCTTTGATCTTGTCGTGGGGATTTCTGTCCTTCACCATGTGGAGCTTGGCAGAGCTACATATCACCTCCAGCGTGTGATGAAAAACGGAGCCCTGGCCATTTTCATTGAGCCTCTTGGCGAAAATATTCTATTGAATTGGGCGAGGGAAAGGGTTTTCATTGTGCATCATGGCTTAGTGAAGGACAAAAGTACAGAGCATCCTCTAACCTATCATGACATCCATACCATGGGGCGCAACTTCGCCGAATATCGCTGGAGGGAGTTCCAGTTGTTCTCCATGATCAGGAAGTTTATCGGCGATGGGCTTACTGAAGCCATGCGTCTGGACAGGCTGGATGAATGGCTCCTGAGAAAGTTCCCTTCGCTCAAGAAGTTTTGTCGTTTGGTCGTTGTTGAGTTTCGGAAGGGGCAGGGGGAAGAAGAGATCATTCGTCGGTAATCATGAAGCAAATTGTTCAGAATTACAAGACTGGTGCGCTTCAATTGACTGATGTGCCGACGCCGGCCCGTGCCCGGCCAGGGCAGGTGCTGGTCCGCACCATGGCTTCTCTCGTCAGCGTGGGCACGGAGAAATCCATGCTGGAACTGGCCCGGAAGTCCTTGCTGGGCAAGGCGATGGTCCGGCCGGACCTGGTGCGCCAGGTCATCGCCAAGGCTCAGGCCGAGGGCATCCTGGAGGCCTGGCGCCAGGCGATGGGGAGGCTGGATACCCCTGTGCCCCTGGGCTACTCATCGGCCGGGGTGGTGATAGACGTGGGGCCAGGCGTCCAGGGCTTCGCTGTCGGCGACCGGGTGGCCTGCGCCGGCAGCGGCTACGCGGGCCATGCCGAGGTGGTCTCGGTCCCGGTGAACCTCTGCGTGAAGATTCCCGAGGGTGTGGATTTCGAGTCGGCCGCCTTCGTGGCGCTGGGCGGCATCGCGCTGGAGGCCGTCCGCATGGCCAGGGTCTCCCTGGGCGAAACCGTCGTCGTCATCGGCCTGGGGCTCCTGGGCCAGATCGCCGTGCAGCTGCTCAACGCCGCCGGCTGCCACGTCATCGGCATGGACATCCATCCCCGGAAAGCCGAAATGGCCCTGCAACACGGCGCCGAAGCCGTCGCCACCGACTACTCCGTTCTGTCCGCTATCTGCCGTCAGCGGACGGGGAATCAGGGCGCCGACGCGGTTATCATCCTGGCCGCCACCCCCAGCAACGAACCCCTGGAGCGGGCCGCCGAACTCTGCCGTGAGCGGGGGCGCATCGTCGCCGCCGGGCTGGTGGGGCTGCAGATCCCCCGCAAGCCCTTCTACGACAAAGAGCTGGAATTGGTCGTCTCCCGGGCCTGGGGGCCGGGCCTCTACGACCCCCACTATACCGAAAAGGGCCTGGATTACCCCCTCGCCTACGCCCGCTGGACGGCCAGGCGCAACATGGAGGAGTTCCTGGCTCAGCTGGCCAAGGGGGCCGTCCGCGTGGATCACCTCATCACCCACCGCTTTCCCTTTGACCGCGCCCCGGAGGCCTACGAACTCATCCTGGAGGGCAGGGAGCCGTATATCGGCGTTTTGCTGACCTATGAGCGTGAGCCGGATTTGAGTCGCACGGTTGTTGTGAAGCGGGATCAGAGGGGGCAGAGGGGCCAGATCTCCTCTGTCTCGTCTGTCTCTTCTGTTCCTTCTGTCCCTTCCGCCCTATCCGGCCCCTTAGGCGTGGGGCTCATCGGGGCTGGCCAGTTTGCGGCCGGCACGCTGCTTCCCATCTTAAAAGGCCTCAAGGGCCTTCGCTTCCGCGGCGTGGCCACTGCCACCGGCCTCAGCGCTCGCCACGTCGCCGATAAGTTCGGCTTTGAATACTGCACCACCGACTATCATGAAATCCTGAATGACCCCGAGATCGCCCTGGTCTTCATCCTCACCCGCCACGGCGCCCACGCCCCTCTCGTGGCCGAAGCCCTGCGCGCCGGCAAGCACGTCTTTGTGGAGAAGCCCCTGGCGCTCAATCCCGAGCAATTGCGGGAATTGGTGAGGGTCTACAAGGGGACAGAGGGGACAGGGGGGCCAGGGAGGCCAGATGGTCCCTCTGTCTCATCCGTCCCCTCTGGCTCCTTGCTGATGGTAGGATTCAACCGACGCTTCTCTCCGTTCGCCAAGTGGCTCAAAGACCGCTTCGCCGACATCCCGGAGCCGCTGGCCGTGCACTGCACCGTCAACGCCGGACCGGTGCCGCCTGACCACTGGGTGCACGACCCGGAGCAGGGCGGAGGGCGCATCATCGGCGAGGTCTGCCACTTCGTGGACCTGATTCAATACCTGACCGGCTCCCTCCCTGTGCGGGTCTACGCCGAGACCTTGACTTCAAGGGGCTATAAGCCCAGCGACAACGTGGTCATCACCCTGAAGATGGCCAACGGGGCCATCGGCTCCATCACCTACGTGGCCGGAGGGGACAAGCGCTACCCCCGGGAACGGGTGGAGGTCTTCGGCGGCGGGGCCGTGGGGGTCATTGAGAACTTCAAGGCCGCCACCTTCATCCGGGGCGGGCGCAAGATGCGCATCCGCAACTGGCTCAGCGTGGACCGAGGGCATCGGGGGGAGGTGGAGGCGTTGCTCTCGGCCATCCGCGCCGGCGGCCCCGCGCCGGTGGCATTTGAAGAATATGTTTACACCACCCTGGCGACCTTTGCCATCGAGGAGTCGTTGCGGAAGGGGACGCCGGTGCGCATAAAAGGACTGGGGGAGACAGAAGAGACAGAGGGGACAGAAGGGACAGAGGGGACAGGGGAGGCGAAAAGTGCGGGATAAGTCGCAAAAGGGCTATCACCGGATAGTGGCCTGGCAGAGAGCGCATGCGCTGGCGCTCCTCGTTTATGATTTGACCGATAGGTTCCCACGACATGAGCTCTTCGGCCTGACCAGGCAACTGCGTGATGCGGCGCTCTCGGTGCCGGCCAATATCGTGGAAGGGTATAGCCGAGGGTCCAGCAAACAATACCTTTATCACCTAAACGTCGCCTGGGGCTCGCTGGCTGAGGTGGAGTACTACCTTCCTTCTCCACCCCCTCTGCCTCCTTTGGCTCCTCTGCCTCCCCGATCGCGTCTGACCCCTCTGTCCCTCCTGACCCATCTGGCTCCTCTGTCTCCTCTGACCCTTCTGCCCCATTTTGACCTATGAAGATCCTCTTGCTCACGGCTTACTTTCCGCCGGACACGGGGTCGGCGGCACATCTCTTCTACGAACTGGGCAGGGCATTCGTGGAACGGGGCCACGGGGTGACCGTCCTGACCGGCATGCCTGGCTATCATGCCCTGGGACCTCTGGAGAAATACAAAGGGAAAAAGCGGATAAAGGAAGATATGGAGGGGATGGAAGTGGTGCGGGTGGCTATGCCCCAACTCCCGCGCCATCTGATGGTGGGCCGGGCGCTATGGCAGTTCGGTGGGGCATGGGCGCTCTTCTTAGCCGGGCTGGGTTTGCCGAAAGCCGATGCGGCAATCGTCTACTCGCCGCCGTTGCCCCTGGGGCTCACGGCCTGGGGGTTGAAGAAACTTCAGGGCCTGCCCTTTATCCTGAACGTCCAGGACCTCTTCCCCCAGAGCATTATTGACCTGGGATTGCTCCGGAACCGCTGGCTCATCCGCTTCTTTGAGGAAATGGAACGCTTTGTCTACCGGCACGCAAATATTATAACCGTGCATTCTGAAGGCAACCGGGAGCATGTTATGCGAAAATTGGACAAGGGACAGGCGGAGAAGGTGAAGGTGATCCCCAATTGGGTGGATGTTCATTTTATCCAGCCGGGACCTCGCATGAATTGGTTCCGGGAGGCGCATGGCCTGGGCGATGCGTTTGTCGTCTCTTTTGCGGGAGTATTGGGCTACTCCCAGGACCTGGATGTGGTCTTGGATGCTGCGCGCATTTTGGAGGATGGAGGATGGAGATCCGAGATCCTCTTTCTCATCGTCGGGGATGGCGTGGAGAGGCCGCGCCTGGAGGCCAAAGCGCGGCAGATGGGCCTGAATAACGTGCGTTTTCTCCCCATGCAGCCCAGGGAGAAATACCCGGCCGTGCTCCATGCCTCGGACATCGGGCTGGCCACGCTTCATGCCGAAGTGAGGACCCCTGTGGTTCCCTCCAAGATTCTGAACATCATGGCCGCCGGGCGGCCGGTCGTAGCCGCTATGAACCTGGACGGAGACGGTCCGCGTCTCATCGCCGAGGCCCGCTGCGGGCTTTGTGTTCCACCGGAAGACCCCCGGGCCCTGGCTGAGGCCATCCTTCAACTCTACCACGACGCATCTCTGCGCGAGGAGCTGGGCCGCAACGGCCGACGATATGTGGAAAAATATCTCTCATTGGAGGCCTGCGTCGAACGCTATGAGCAGTTGTTGCGTCAAGTTATATGATTTGGGACGGAGGGGACAGAGGCCCTTTGTCTCTTTTGCCCCTTCTGTCTCCTCTGACCCCTCATTCGATCCGCCCGAGGAGGATGAAGCATGCCAGATTACCTGAAGGCTTATGCGGGCAAGGTGGTTTTGGTGACGGGCGGCGCCGGGGCGATCGGCTCCAACCTCTGCCGCCGCCTCGCTGAACTGGGGGCTCAGGTCATCATCCTGGACGACCTCTCCTCCGGCGTGCGCTGGAACGTCCCTTCTTTGCCTGGAGTGCTCTTCGTGGAAGGGGACATCCTGGACGAGGTGAAGCTCAAGCGCGTCTTCTTTGAGCGACCCCAGATCGTCTTCCATCTGGCCGCCTTCTTCGCCAACCAGAACTCGGTAGACCACCCCGAACGGGACCTGATGGTCAACGGCATGGGTACCCTGCGCCTGCTGGAGTATTCCGTCCTCACCGGCGTGGAGCGCTTCGTTTATGCCTCCTCCGGTTGTTCCATCTATGGCAGCGACTCGCCCCTCCCCCTGCGGGAGGAGTTCATGTCCATGCACCTTTCCACCCCTTACCAGATCACCAAGATGCTGGGCGAACTCTACTGTAATTTCTTCTATAACCACTACGGTCTTAAGGTGGTCAAGCCTCGCCTCTTCAACTCCTATGGCCCCGGTGAGGTGCCCGGCCAGTACCGCAACGTGATCCCCAATTTCATCTACTGGGCCATGAAAGGCTTGCCTTTGCCCATCACCGGCACCGGCGAGGAGACCCGCGACTTCACCTACGTGGGAGACATCGTGGATGGCCTCCTGCGGGCGGGGGTCATGGAAAGCGCCATTGGCCATGAGTTCAACCTGGCCTCGGGCAAAGAGACCCGCATCATCGACGTGGCCCGTATGATCAACGAGGCAACGGGAAACAAGGCGGGCGTTCGCTTTGTCCAGCGGCGCAAATGGGATACCAAGAGCCGCTTGCTGGCCTCCATAGACAAAGCGCGTGAGTTAATCGGATACAATCCGAACACACCCCTCGAGGAGGGATTGGCTCGGACGATCGAGTGGTTTCGTGATAATTGGGAGAAAATTGAAGCCTCGGCTCGGTTCGGCCCCGGCATCTCATCAGCGGTTAGGGAGATGGTTGTGGTGCGGGAATAAGATGCTGAAGGTGCTTTCGGTCTTCGGCACTCGGCCTGAAGCCATCAAGATGGCCCCGGTGGTGCGGGAGCTGCAGAAATACCCGGACCGGGTCCGGTCGGTTGTTTGTGTGACGGCCCAGCATCGGGAGATGCTGGACCAGGTGCTGAGCCTTTTTGGGATTACGCCCGACTACGATCTGAACATTATGGAGGATAATCAAACGCCTATTCAAGTGGCCTCGGCCGTGTTATCCCGCTTGGAGCCCATTTTGCGGCGAGAGCGACCCGACTGGGTTCTGGTTCAGGGAGATACCACTACGGTCGCAGCCGCCTCCCTGGCCGCTTTCTATGCCGGTGTAAAGGTAGGCCATGTAGAAGCCGGCCTGCGCACTTTTCACAAATGGCAGCCTTTCCCGGAAGAAATCAACCGCCGGATCGCAGGCGTCATTGCGGACCTCCACTTTGCTCCCACTGAGCGGGCTCGCCGGAACCTGCTGCGCGAAGGTGTCTCTCCCGAGCAAATCATTGTGACGGGGAATCCGGTGATTGACGCGTTGCGATGGGCCGCTGAGCAACCCCCAACTCCGGAAATCCGCGCCCTGCTGGAGCGCCTGGGCGTTGCCGATGAAGCGGAGAACTCCCCCTCGCACCCCCGCACCCCGGGACCCCGGCTCATCCTGGTAACCGCCCATCGCCGCGAAAACTTCGGTCAACCTTTAGAGAGTATCTGTTGGGCCTTACGGGATATCGCAACGCGCTACGGTGCCATGGTGCGTATTGTTTACCCGGTCCATTTAAATCCTAACGTGTGGGAGCCGGTGCATCGGCTGCTGGGGGATGTGCCGAATATCATCCTGATCCCGCCTGTGGATTATCTCTCCATGGTGCATCTCATGAAGCGCGCGTATCTCATTCTGACGGATTCGGGCGGCATTCAGGAGGAGGCGCCGGGGCTGGGCAAGCCGGTCCTGGTTTTGCGGGAAGTCACCGAGCGCCCCGAAGCCGTGGAAGCGGGGACTGTGCGTTTGGTGGGGACTGGCCGGCAGCGTATTGTGGCCGAGACCGTCCGGTTGCTGGAGGATGAAGCGGCCTACCTGCAGATGGCACAGGCTGTGAATCCTTACGGCGATGGGCAGGCTGGCCGGAGGATTGCGGCTGCTCTGTTAGGTGAACCGGTGGAGCCGTGGAAGGGAGGGCGGAAGACCGAAGTCGGAAGTCGGAGCGCGGAGTACGGAGGGGTTAAGAGTGCAGTGTGAAGAGTGGGTGTTTGATGGCAAGGGCTGGGTGCCAAAGTCTGGCAAAGGTAATCGGCAGATTCGCTCGTGCCGGGATCTGGATGTTTTCAATTCTGTCGTATACGTTGGCCATGGAGATCTTTCGACTCAGCGCCCGATTTCCTAAAGACGAGCGATACGCGCTTACTGATCAGATTCGGCGGTCATCTCGGGCGGTCTGCAGCAATATTGCAGAAGGATTTGCCAAGCGCCGACATGAAGCCGTCTTCAAGAACAGCTTGAGCAACTCCCTCGGTGAGGCCGAAGAAACCAAGGTGTGGCTTGACTTTGCGCGGGATTGTGGCTACCTCTCAGCGCAGGATCACCAGCGTCTAACCATTGGCTATGACCAGGTCAGCGCCATGCTGTGGACCCTCATGACCAGATGGGAGACCTTCTCATGAACCATTTTCCGCTTTCCATTTTCCGCCTTCCGTCTTCTATTCTCCGTCTTCCTTTACCCTTCCCCGAGCGGCGGCTGGTCCTGATGGCGCTGGACTTGCTGGCCGTGAACGGCGCGCTGCTCCTGGCGCTGGCCCTGCGGCCCGGATACGGGCTGGATGGAACCCTGGTGCTCCAGCATCCCCTCTGGTTCCTTCTCCTGAGCCTGCTCTGGCTGCTCATCGCCCACACCTTTGACGCCTACGACCCCCGTGTGGTCGGGCGGTTCTCCTCCTCCGCGCGGGCTGGCCTCCAGGCCGGCCTGATCACCGTGGGGGTTTACCTTCTCATCCCTTACGTGACCCCTCCCTTGCCCACCTCTCGGTCATCTCTGCTGGCCTTTCCCCTAATCACAGTTGGGGCGCTCCTGGCCGGCCGGGGGCTCTACCGGGCGGTCCTGACCCAGCCTGCGCTCTGCCGGCGCGCCCTCATCATCGGCGCCGGCTGGGCCGGCCGCGCCATCGCCGAGGCCCTGGCCGAGTATGGGGACGGGACATACCAGTTGGTGGGCTTCGTGGATGATGATCCGGAGAAGCAAGGGAGGAAGGTGGAAATCGGAAAGGGGAAGACGGAAGGGGGAGCTTGGACGGAGGAGGGGGAAAATCCGGCTTCCGACTTCCGTTCTCCATTTTCCGTTTTCGTGCTCGGCAACCGCTACGCCCTCTCGGAGCTGATCCGCCAGCATCGGGTGGACACCCTCATCCTGGCCATCACCCATGAGTTGAACGGCGAGCTGTTGCAGATCCTGATGGATTGCCTGGAGCTGGGGGTGGAGATCGTCCCGATGCCTGTCCTCTACGAGCAACTGACCGGCCGGGTGCCGGTGGAGCACGTGGGCAGCAACTGGTATGTGGCCATGCCCATCCGCCACCCCCTCACCCGGACGTTCAACCGCATGATCAAGCGGGCCATGGACATCGTCCTGGCCTCCCTGGGCCTCCTCCTGATGGCTCCCTTCTTCCCCCTCATCGCCCTGGCCATCTACCTGGACTCCCCGGGCCCGATCTTCTACACCCAGGAGCGGGTCGGGGAAGGGGGGCGCGTCTTCAAGGTCTACAAATTCCGTTCCATGGTGCCCGATGCAGAGAAGGGGCGGGCGGTCTGGGCCCAGGAGAACGACCCCCGGGTCACCCGGGTGGGGCGCATCCTGCGCAAGACCCACATCGATGAATTCCCCCAATTTCTGAACATCCTCAAAGGGGAAATGAGCGCCGTGGGCCCGCGGCCGGAGCGGCCGGAGTTCGTGGAGGAGCTGGCCAGGGAGATCCCCTTCTACCGGGTTCGCCACGCCGTCAAGCCCGGCATGGCCGGCTGGGCCCTGGTCAAATACGGCTACGCGTCCTCCAAAGAGGACGCGCTCCTCCGATTGCAGTATGACCTCTACTACATCAAGCACTGGTCGCCCTGGCTGGATCTGGTGATCCTTCTGAAAACCGTGGTGGACACCCTCACTTTGCGGGGACGGGCATGATAGGGGGCAGGGGGGATGGGCAAAGGGAGTCGGATTCAGAGTCATGAGGAGCTGGATCCTCGATCACAACCATGCATGATCTCTCCTCAGCATGATCTCTCCTCGGCCCCCATGCCCTCCGGCCTTCCTGCCTCCCGGCTCCCTCTCATGCGCGTGCTGGTGACCGGCTGCGCCGGCTTCATCGGATGGAAGGTCTCCGAATACCTGCTCGCCGCCGGTTATGAAGTGGTGGGCGTGGATAATCTGAACGACGCCTACGATGTGCGCCTCAAGCGATGGCGCCTGGCCCGGCTGGCGGAGCGGCCGGGATTCGCCTTCCGCCCGGCGGACATCGGCGATCGCCTCGCGATGGAGCGGGTGTTCCGGGAGGACGGGCCTTTCGACGCCGTGATCAACCTGGCCGCCCGGGCCGGGGTGCGCCAGTCTGTCGAGAACCCGTGGGTCTACTATGAGACCAACGTGATCGGCACGCTGAACCTGCTGGAGCGGTGCCGGGGGTTCGGGGTGAAGAAGTTCATCCTGGCCTCCACCTCCAGCCTCTACGGGGCGAACAACCCCCGGCCTTTCCGGGAGGATGCGAACACCGACGGCCCCCTTTCCCCTTACGCGGCTTCCAAGAAGGCGGCCGAGACCCTGTGTTACACGTATCATTATCTTTACGGCCTGGACATCACGGTGCTGCGCTACTTCACCGTCTACGGCCCGGCCGGCCGGCCCGACATGAGCGTCTTCCGCTTCATCCGGTGGATCGCGGAAGGGGAGCCCCTCCACCTCTACGGCGACGGGTCCCAGTCGCGCGACTTCACCTATGTGGACGACATCGCCGAGGGCACCCTCCGGGCGCTTCAACCCATGGGCTATGAGATCATCAACCTGGGCGGCGACCATCCGGTCTCGCTGCGCGAGCTGATCGCGCGGATGGAGGACCTGCTGGGGCGCAAGGCCCGGATCGTGCAGCGGGAGCGGCACCCGGCCGACGTCCCGGCCACCTGGGCGGACATCTCCAAGGCCAAAAGGTTGCTGGGCTGGGCGCCCCGCACTCCCCTGGAGGAGGGCCTGCGCCGGACCGTGGCGTGGTATCTGGCGAACCGGGATTGGGCAAAGGAGATCGAGCTGCCATGAGCCAGAGGCTTCCGCGACAGGTGTGCGTGGTCGGTTTGGGTTACGTGGGGCTGCCGCTAACGGTCGCCTTCGCCCGGCACCTCCCCACGGTCGGCTTCGACATCGATGCGCGGCGGGTGGCCGAGCTAGAGCGCGGCTACGACCGCAACGGGGAGGTGCCTCCGGAGGCGCTGCGGGCGCCCCGTCTGCGTTTCACCGCCGATCCCGAAGCCCTGCGGGATTCGGATTTCATCATCGTCACGGTGCCCACGCCCGTCGACCGGGCCAAGCGGCCCGACCTCTCCCACCTGACGGAGGCCAGCCGCCTGATCGGGCGGCGCCTTCAGAGAGGGGCCACGGTGGTCTATGAGTCCACCGTGTATCCGGGGTGCACGGAGGAGGTGTGCATCCCCATCCTCGAGCGGGAGTCGGGGCTTCGGGCCGGCATAGAGTTCAAGGTGGGTTACTCGCCGGAGCGGATCAACCCGGGGGATCCGGAGCACGGCCTGGAGAACGTGGTCAAGGTGGTGGCCGGCCAGGACGCCGAGACCACGGAGCGGCTGGCGCAGGTTTACGGGCTCGTGGTGCGGGCGGGCATCTACCGGGCGCCGGACATCCGCACGGCCGAGGCCGCCAAGGTGATCGAGAACGTCCAGCGGGACCTCAACATCGCGCTGATGAACGAGCTGGCCATGCTGTTCCACCGCATGGGCCTGGACACGCGGGAGGTGTTGGCCGCCGCGCGGACGAAGTGGAACTTCCTGCCCTTCGAGCCCGGGCTGGTGGGGGGCCACTGCATCCCGGTGGACCCCTACTACCTCACCCACAAGGCCCAGGAGCTGGGCTACCACCCGGAGGTCATCCTGGCCGGGCGCCGCATCAACGACGCCATGGGCCGCTACGTGGCGGAGCAGACGGTCAAGCTCCTCATCCGGGCCGGGAGGCCCGTGCGCGGGGCCCGCGTGCTGGTGCTGGGGGTCACTTTCAAGGAGAACGTGCGGGACGCCCGCAACTCCCGGGTGCTGGACCTGGTGCAGGAGCTGGAGGGATACGGATGCGCGGTGGACGTGCATGACCCCTGCGTCGGCGAGGTCGATCGGGAGCGCCTGGGCCTGAACTTTGTGGACGATCCTTTTGAGCGCCGTCCGGAGGGCTACGACGCGGTGGTCCTGGCCGTGCCCCATCGCGCCTTTCGGGCGCGCGAATGGGCGGCTTACCTGGCCCTCTTCGGCGACGCCCGGCCGGGCGTGTTCGTGGACGTGAAGGGGGTCTTCCGGGAGGCCGCGAAGAGCCAGGGCAACCCCCACGAGGTGATATACTGGAGCCTGTGAGCTCGGATCGGGGGGCGGTCCTCATGCCGAGGGCGTTGATCACCGGCGGCGCGGGCTTCATCGGCTCCCACTTGGCGGAGGCCCTGCTGGAGCGGGGCTGGCGGGTGGAGGTCATCGATGACCTCTCCACCGGCAGCATCCGCAACATCGAGCACCTGAAAGGCCGCCCCGGTTTCTCCTATGTGCTGGACACGGTGATGAACCGCCCGCTGATGGCCGAGCTGGTGGATCGCGCCGACGTCATTTTCCACCTGGCGGCCGCCGTGGGGGTGCGGCTCATCGTGGAAGCCCCCGTTCATACCATCGAGACCAACATCAAGGCCACGGAGGTGGTCCTGGAGCTGGCCGCCCGCAAAAAGAAGCCGGTGTTGCTGAGTTCTACCTCCGAGGTCTATGGGAAGCTCAACAAGGAAAAGTTCAGCGAGGAAGACGATCTGGTGCTGGGGCCCACCTCCCGGTCCCGGTGGTGCTACGCGGCCTCCAAGATCATCGACGAGTTCTTGGCCAAGGCTTACTGGAAGGAGAGGAAGCTGCCGACGGTGGTGGTGCGGGTGTTCAACACCATCGGGCCCCGCCAGACGGGCCAATATGGGATGGTGGTCCCCCGCTTCGTGCGCCAGGCCCTGAGGGGGGAGCCCATCACCGTCTACGGCGACGGGACGCAGCGGCGCTCCTTCACCTGGGTCGGGGACGTGGTGGAGGCCATGATCCGCCTCATCCAGGAGCCCCGGGCCTACGGGGAGGTCTTCAACGTGGGCCACACGGAGGAGATCTCCATCTACGAGCTGGCCTGCCTGGTGAAGGAGATGACGGGGAGCGATTCGGAGATCGTCTTCGTCCCCTATGACCGGGCCTATGAGGAGGGGTTTGAGGACATGCCCCGGCGGCTGCCGGACCTCTCCAAGATCCAGGCCCTTATCGGATACCGCCCCACCCTGACGCTCCGGGAGATGCTGGCGCGCATCATCGCCTACGAGCGAGAGCAGTTGAGGCTGGAGGCCGTGTGAGGATTCTGATCGTGACGGGGATCTTCCCTCCCGATATCGGAGGGCCGGCCACCTACGTCCCGCAGATCGCCGAGGGGCTGGCCCAGCGGGGGCATGCGGTGACGGTGGTCACCTTAAGCGACCGCCTCGACCATGAGGACGGCGGTTATCCCTTCCGGGTGATTCGCCTCCCCCGCCGGGCCTTCAGGCCCTGGCGGATGGGGCGCACGGTCCTCGTTCTGCTCCGTCTGGGGCGCCGGGCCGATGTCCTCTTCGTGAACGGGCTGGCCCTGGAGAGCGTCCTGGCGAACTTCGTTCTCCGGAAGCCCCTGGTGATGAAGGTGGTGGGGGACCTGGCCTGGGAGCGGGCCACGGGCCGGGGCTGGACGGCGGACGACTTCGAGACCTTCCAGAGGCGGCGTTACGGGTTGCGGATCGAACTCCTCAAGGCGTTGCGGTCGTGGTGGACCCGGCGGGCGGACCGGGTCATCGTGCCCAGCCGGTATCTCGCGCGCGGGGTGGCGGGGTGGGGCGTGCCGGCGGAGAAGATCGTCGTCATCTACAACGCCGTGGAGCCGGTGGACGGCGTGGAGCCCCTGCCTGTTCTGCTTCGGACGCCCGTGAAGGCCGTTACAGTGGGGCGCCTCGTCCCGTGGAAACAGGTGAACGGGCTCCTGGAGGCATTGACGGAGGTGCCTGAGCTGGGCCTGGTGGTGGTGGGGGATGGCCCCGAACGGCCCCGGTTGGAGCGGCGGGCCCGGGAGCTGGGCGTGTCGGATCGGGTGTACTTCGCGGGGCAGCGATCTAAAAAAGAAGCATTGGGCTTGATGGCCGCCTGCGACCTCTTCGTCCTCAATTCCGCTTACGAAGGGCTCCCCCACGTGGTGCTGGAGGCGATGGCCCTGGGCCTCCCCGTGGTGGCCACAGCGGCAGGCGGGACGCCGGAGGTGGTGCGGGACGGGGAGACGGGCGTGCTGGTCCCCGGCCGATATGGAACCCTCGGGGCCTCCCTCTCGGCCCTCGCCCGCGATCCGGCGCTCCGACGCCGTCTCGGCCGGGCCGCCCGTCAGTGGATCGGCGAGCGCCTGAGCGCAGAGAACATGATCCGGCTGACCGAAGAAACCCTTTTCACGGTCGCACATCGGTCCGCATGATCCGCTTTCAAGCGTTAGCCGTCCATACGGAAAGAATACATGATCCCCGGGTTTGGAAACGATTAAGGCGGATATTGGGCGCCTTAAGTCGGAAGGGCGCTCGCGCCACTTTGTTTGTGTATCCGTTCCGGGCCGTCGTGGAAGGCCGTTCGGACCTCGCCTTCGACCGAATCCGACAGGCTCAGGCCGACGGCCACGAGATCGCCCAGCACACTCATTTCTACAAGGATCAACAGATCGATAAGCCGAATAAAGTTACCGACTTATCCCAAGAAAACGTAGTGAATTGTTTGCGGAGGGACCATCAATGGTTAAGTCGGATCTGTCTCCCGCGGGGGTTTACATCCGGGGGATGGGCGGTGCCTCCGGCTTTGTATCCCGCCCTCGCGGAGCTGGGGTTTGAGTACGACTGTTCCGCTCGCC
>Ga0326762_1000096_pt1 | contig 46384 bp, 50 predicted proteins | sample NORPS_S_FD_207669 | JGI IMG/M metagenome (GOLD analysis project Ga0326762, IMG submission 207669) | Hot spring sediment microbial communities from Norris Geyser Basin, Yellowstone National Park, WY, United States - NOR.PS_S | ecosystem: Environmental > Aquatic > Thermal springs > Near-boiling...
ATTTAAAGAAATATTATTTAAAAAAGGAGTAGAAATTTCAATCGTAGTACCCATAAAAGGATTAGATATTTATAAAATTTTAAAATGAAAATAGAATTAACAAAAAAAGCCTTAGTTTTTAGGGATGATGCTCGAAAATTAATTAAGTTATTGAAGAAAAATTTAAAAAAATCAAAAATGATTTACCTTGACTTATCCAAAGTAGAGTTTTTATCAAGAAGTTTTATTGATGAACTTTTAATTTTTTTAAAAAAAGAAAAAAAAGTAAAAGTTATTATTCGTAATACATCATTAAGGAGATTTTTTAATAAAGTTAAGGGGACAAAAACAAAGATAAAGTACTAATTTATTTTGTTATAAAATTAAATTATGACTAAAAAAGATATTAAATTTCTAAAAGAACGGGCAAAAAATTTTATTTAAACGCCCCGAGTATTTTTTAAAAAAAAGATTAGATCTTTGTGCTTTTAAATTAGAACAATCTTGTCAGCTTTACATTAAATATCTAATTGCTAAAAAGTTGATGATTGGTCCAAATTAAAAGTTTAACTCTAATAAATAATAAAAATTTAAGATTAGAAAAAACAGAAATTAACAGAGACTCTGATATACAAAAATTTGAAATCGCTGTAGACTTAGCCTGGAAAACTTTAAAACTTATTTATAAGAATATAGAGGAATAATTTGTAGATCACCTAAAGAAATCAAACTGCCCATCTTTATAGTGAAACCCTAGCTGGCAAAATTTACGACGAACTTCCGAAAGTTTTAGAATATTTAAAAATTTTATATAACGCTCTAAAATCTGAAAAATAAAATTTTTATTAACTTATGACGAGATTTTTCAAACTTGACTTTCAAAATTCTCGGGTTAAAATATAAGTATGGTTATAATAAAAAGGGAGTTATTTGAAAAACTTAAAAATCATCTTTCAGCAAAAGAAATTTCTTTAATTATCGGCCCCAGGCAGGTTGGGAAAACCACGTTGATGCTTTTATTAAAAGAATATTTAGAAAAGCAAGGTGAAAAAACGCTATTTTTAAATCTTGATGTTGAAGTAGACAAACAATATTTTGTTTCCCAAGAAGCTCTAATAAAAAAAATAAATTTAGAATTTGGTAAAGAAAAAGGTTATGTTTTTATTGATGAAATCCAAAGAAAAGAAAATGCAGGAATTTTCCTTAAAGGAATATATGATCTAAATTTACCATATAAATTTATTGTTTCTGGTTCGGGTAGCTTAGAATTAAAAGAAAAAATTCACGATTCTTTAGTTGGCAGAAAAAGAATCTTTGAATTAAACCCAGTTTCCTTTAAAGAATTTGTTAATTTTAAAACTAATTATCAGTACGAAAAAAAACTCGAAGAATTCTTTGAAATAGAAAAAACAAAAATCGAAAATTTGCTTAACGAATATCTAAGTTTTGGTGGTTATCCAAGAGTAATTCTTGAGGAAAAGTTTGACGAGAAAATAAAAATCATGGATGAAATTTATAGAAGTTATTTAGAGAAAGATATTTCATATTTAATTAAATCAGAAAGGATTGATTTTTTCAGTTCTTTGATAAAGATTTTAGCGAATCAAATTGGTAGATTAATTAATTATTCAGAATTATCTTCAACTTTAGGAATATCTCTTCCAACCTTAAAAAATTATCTTTGGTATGCAGAAAAAACTTTTGTAGTACATAAATTAACTCCTTATTTTAAAAATATTAGAAAAGAAATTACGAAGTCACCAATAATATATTTTTATGATTTAGGTTTAAGAAATTATGCTTCAGGTGTTTTTGGTAAAATTGAATATTCAGCTGACATAGGGTTTCTTTTCCAAAATTTCATTTTTAATGTCTTAAAAGAAAGGTTTAGATTTACAGGAGCAGAAATTCACTTTTGGCGAACAAAAGATAAAGCAGAGGTTGATTTTGTTATTGATTTTGGTAAAGAAGTTATTCCGATAGAAACAAAATATAAAAAATTAAAAGAACCATTAGTTGAAAGGTCATTGAGAAGTTTTATTGATAAATATCATCCCAAAGAAGCATGGGTAATAAATTTATCTTTGAATAGTGAAATAAAATTAAACAAAACAATAATAAAATTTTTACCATTTTATAAGCTTTTGATATGAAATTATGTTAAAATTATCTTGATAGAAGAAAATTGGCATTATTGGTTTAGGCGTTCTCGGTAAAAATTTATTTGTATGAGAATCTTATCTTTAATTTCGCCAGTAAAATTTGGAGGAGGCGAAAGATTGCTTTTGGATCAGGCAAAGGTTTTTAGTGAAAAGGGGATAGATTATGTAATTATTTGTTTGAATAAATCTTCAGAATTTGAAAGATTTTTAAATGAAGAGAATGTTAAATATTTCAATTTGACTGATATTGAATTTAAACAAACGCCGACAAAAAAGGAATATTTGTTTTTATTTTTTAAGCTACTCCCTAAAACTTTCAAATTGAGAAAGTTGATCCAAAAAGAAAAGCCAGATATTCTGCTTTCAAATGGTTTCCCAGCTGTGTTTTTAGTTCCTTTGTCAGTTTTATTTTTAAAAACAAAACCTAAAATTTTTTATGCACATCATTTTCAAAAACAAAAAGAAAATTTTTTAACAAGAAAAATTTATCTTTGGTTTTTGAGAAAATATAAAAAAATAATTACTGTTTCTTCGGCAACCGCTGATTCTTTGAAAAGTGTTTTCCCAGAAATAAAGGAAAAAATTTTAACGATTCCAAACGGAATTGATACAGAAAGATTTGAAATTAAAGAAACTAAAGAAGAGTTAAGAAAAAAATTAAATTTACCAGATGGTGTTTTAGGAATTTGTGTGGGAAGACTAACTCCGTTTAAAAATCAAAAATTTTTAATAAAAGTAGCAAATGAGATAAAAAAAGATGATTTTTATATTTTAATTATTGGTGATGGTGATGAATACGAAAACTTGAAAAGAGAAATAGAAAAAGAAAAGTTAGAAAATAGAGTGAAGCTTTTAGGTTTTATTCCTTCAGATGAAATTCCTTATTATTTGAAAGCAAGCGATATTTTTCTTTATCCATCGTTGAAAGAGGGATTTGGAATAGTAGTGTTAGAAGCAATGGCAGTTGGTTTACCTGTTGTAATTTTTAGGGAAATTTATATTGAAGAGTTTGGAAATAATATTTTAGTAGCAAACAATGAAGAAAAATTTATAAATTATGCGAGGCAGTTAGTTGAGAGTAAAGGTTTTAGGGAAGAGCTTGGCAGAAAACTAAAGCGAGATGCATTAAAATTAGACATTAGAAAAGTCGCAGAGAAATATTTGGAGGTTTTTGAAAATGGATAAGAAAGAAAAATTCTTAAGTTTATTAAGCAAAATAGAGCCAAGAGTTAACATGTATTTAAGATATATTGTAAGATATATTGATTCAAAAATAATCCGCTCTTTTATAGTTAGAGAAAAATCTTTTCTAAAATTTTTAGCTATTTTAATGAAAAATGTTTTGGGTATGGATTTTAAGAAGCGAGCTAAAACTTTCTGGGGAAGAGATATTTACGTATATTTCGCTGATATGGATGCCTCAGCATTATATTTTTTTAATACTTTATATGGTAACGAAATTAAAATAATTAAGTTTTTAATTAAAAATTTTAAGAATGAGGATGTTTTCTATGACATTGGTGCTAATTATGGTTTTTATACTCTTTTGGCTCAGGAATTTATTACCAATGGAGAAATTTACGCTTTTGAGCCTAATCCGAAAATTTTTAAATTGTTAAGAGAAAATGCCAGGTTAGATGTTTTTAAAAATACATTTTTAAATCAAGTCGCTTTATCAGATAAAACTGGGGAAATAGACTTTTATGACAGAGAAGTAGATAGGCACTCGGGTGGCAGTTCTTTAATAAAACACTCCCATTTTAGGAAATATAACGTTATAAAAGTTAGGGCAACAACTTTAGATGAATATATTCTGGACCATAAACCACCGACAATAATAAAAATAGATGTTAAAGGAGGAGAACCTTTTGTTTTAAGGGGCGCCTTCAAATTACTTAAAAAACATAACCCAATAATCATAATGGAATTTTTTCCTGATGATTTACATAGAGAAGCTGTAAATATTTTATTAAACAACGGATATAGAGTTTTTAAAATAGATAATGATGGCAATTTGAGTATTATAAATGAACAGGATTTATTAAGAGATGATATACCTCATGAGGCAAATTATGTATTTAAAAAAATTGAAAAGAAATGAATATCTGTTATATTACAAAAAATAAATTCTACTTAGAAAAAAACTTTCTGATTTCTAATGGTCTTTTATGGTATGAGAAGACTGGAATTTTAGGTTTTAAATTTGAAGAAATTGAAAAACTAGTATTAATTGGACTTAAAACGAATGAAAGATTTGATGGTTATATTTACAACAGAGGGTCAGAAAATGGAATTTTTTTTGTAGGCCTAAAATTTAGAGAGGAAAAGAGATATATTTTAGATAGATTGATAAATATTCTTTTGACTTTAAAAGAAATTTGGGAAAATAGAGAAATTTTAAAAGATATTGATTTAGTTTTTGCGCCCTTTTTCGAATATGTCGTTTTTGAATTTTTGTTATTGAAGTTAATTTGTAAAAAAGCAAAGTTTGTTGTTTATATTATAGGAGATTACCCGGAATGGAATTATCGTAAAAAGAAAAATAAATTATTAAAAATTTTCCTTTTAGCTTCGCAGAAACTATCCCAATTTTTAGCAGATGAATGTTGGATATTGAGTGAGTATTTGATGTCAAAGTATAAAACAAAAAATAGTGTTTTGATAAGAAGTTCAAGTATTAAAAAGGAAGATATTTCTTTACCAAAAACCATAAATTTAGAAAAAATTGCTCTTATTTTTGTTGGCAGATTCGCTAAAGAAAAAAATCCCCATATTCCTATTCTGGTAGCCAAAGCATTAGAGGAAAAAGGTTATAATGTTAATTTAAGTTTAGTTGGTGACGGAGAGCTAAAAGCTAATATGGAGGAGTTGATTCAAAAATTGGGATTAAATGAAAATGTAAAAATGTTTGGTTGGATTAAAGATAGAAGAAAATTGTTTGAAATTCTAAAAGAGTCTGATATATTAGTATTTACATCAAAACCTGGAGAAGGATTAGGCTTGACCATTTTAGAAGCAATGTCGCAAGGGCTACCTGTAATTGCAACTAAGTGCGGTGGTCCGGAAGAAGTTATTGAAGATGGAATTAATGGTTATTTAGTTGATTATTCAGCCGACGAAGATATTGTAAATCAATTTGTAGACAAAATTGAGTTTTTAATTAAAAATCCTGAAATTTATGAACAAATTTCAAAAAATAATATTGAAAAAGCAAAAGAGTGGACGATGGAAGAATTTTCAAAAATTCAAAGAGAAAGAATAGTAAAATTAATATATGGCAATTGAAATAACAGAATTTTTAAAAAATATACAAAGAAAAACTTTTAGACCATTTTTTATATTAGGAGATAGGAAAAGAAAGGCTTTAGGATTATTGATGTTGTTTTTAAAGAAGAAGATTTCTTTAAATGAACTTTTTTGGATGCTAAAACCTGTAACAAAAAGACCGCCAGAAATAAGTTTGAAAAGACAAAAATTAATCAATCAAGAGATCGAAAATTATCTTTTAAAAAACAAAGTTTTAGACGAAGACGGATCTTTAAATTTGTTGGGTAAAAATTTTTATTACCTTAATTTAGAAGATGTTTTGGGATCAATTGGCCAGATAATTGTTAATGATGAGTATAATTTAAAAAATTTTTTAAAAGAAGATTCTGTGGTTTTTGATGTTGGAGCTAATATCGGTGTTTTTACTATTTTTTCTGCAAATTTAATTAAAAAAGGAAAGGTTTTTGCGTTCGAGCCTGTTTCTTTTGTTTTCGATGTATTAAAAAGGAATACAAGAGATTATGATAATGTTGATTGTCATAAAATTGGTTTTGCTTCAAAAGCAGAAGAAAAGGAAATACTAATAAGACAGTGGGCTCCAGGTGACAGTACTATTAAAGATTCTCCTGTTCAAAGACCTTTTCAAAGTTTTGATCTAAAAGAAAAAATAGAAATTTCAACATTAGATAATTTTGTTAGTGAAAAAAAATTAAGAAAAATTGATTTCATAAAAATTGATGTAGAGGGATATGAAATTGAAGTTTTAAAAGGAGGAATAGAAACAATCAAAAAGTTTAGGCCAATTTTGGGAATCTCTTTGCATAGTCAATCATTCGAAATTGAAATTAAACAAATTTTTGAAAAAGAAATCAAAAATTACGAAATTAAAAAAAGCAAAAAAGACCCAAACGATCTATTTTGTTTACCAAAATGAAACAGAAAATAAAATTAGCAATAAAAACTTTTGTTCCTTTAATTGGCTATTTTCTTTCAAAATTTAAAAGAACTAAAAATCAAAAAATTGATAATAGAATTTTAATAATTTTTGGTGGAGGGATTGGAGATGTAGTAAAAAGAAGTATCATTTGCGAATTTATAAAAAAATATTTAAATGATTTTGAAGTGTATTATTTGTTACCTTATAAATTGAAATTTCCTTATGCTAAAGAAATTTTGTATTTTGATTACACTAAAGCGAAAATTGATCCTTTTTATTTTGCAAAATTATCTGAAAATTTAAAAAATTTTGGGTTTTCTAAAGTGATTGTTTTACTTCCTTTTTGGGAAAATTTTCTGTGGACTTTGGGGTTAAGCATTAAACCTAAAACTTTATATGTTTATGACGAAACTCCGCCCAGTAATTTTGAAAAGTTTTTAAATAAAATTTACACTCGCTTTTTTATATTTTCTTTAAATAAAATGAAAAAAATTAGAGTTTGGAGTTATTTTGATAAAAACTTGCCTCAGAATATTTTTCCGTCTGACGTTTATAAACAATCTTTTTTCATTTCTCAAATAATAAAAGAATTAGAGCCAAATGTAAGGTTAAATGAAATAGGCATTGTAGAAGATGTTGAATATAAAACAGAGATTGAAATTAATGAAGAAAGCGAAAAAAAATTTTTAGAGGAATTATTAAAAAATCACAAATTAATCCCTCAAAATTATGCAGTAATTGGTTTAGGAAGTAGTAGTGAACAAAAAAATTGGCCAGTAGAAAATTTTGCTAAAGTGAGTAAATATTTGAAAGAGAAAAAAGGACTAGAAATAGTTGTTGTTGGAGGAAAAGAATCAAAAGAAAAAATAAAAGATTTTGAACGTTTTTTTGGAGAAAGTTTTATTAACTTAGTATTGAAGACAGATTTGGAGAGTTTATGTATATTAATTAAAAACGCAAAATTAGTAGTGGCGAACGATACTTCTTTTATTCACATTGGTATTGCATTTAAAGTTCCTACAATATGTCCTATAATGAATTCGTATTTGGGTGTTGATAGTTTGTACGGCTATGAAAAGATAAACAAATGGGTTATTAATGAAAACGAAAATGGGCCTGAGTCTTTGAAGAAATTGCCACCAGAAAAAGTTATTGAAGCGATTGAAGAAGTTTTAAATTTAGAAATAAAAGAAGATAAATTTTTATTGTTTTACAATGCCTAAAGTTTTACTTTTATCTTTACAAAAATTTGGTGGTGGAGCGATTGATTCTTTAGAGATGTCAAATGCTTTGATAGAAAATAAATTTTTTCACCATATTTTAATTTCTGAAGGAAATGAGCTAAACGATAAATTTACAGATTCAGAATACAGAAAAGTTATTAAAATAAAAACTTTTGCTTCAAATTATTTTAGCTTTTTAATAAATACTTTCTTGTTTTTTAGATGGATAAAGCTAATTCAAATTTTAAGAAAAATTAAACCTGATATTGTTCATATAACTCACTTTCACATATGGTGTATTTTTGTTTATTTGCTTTGTCCCATTTTTAGATACAAAATTTTTTACGGAGTGCATGATGACCCTTTTGAACCCAAAGAAGAACCTGCTTTTTTGATGAATTTTTTTGAAAAATTTTTTGTTAAAAAGGCAGATTTGATTTTGACCTATAGCAACTTCATGAAAGAAAGTATAAAAAAATATGTTCCTAATAAAACCATTGAAGTTTTACCTTTGGGAATTCATAGCGATCTTTGCCCTAAACTTGAGAAAAAATTTAATCTAAATAAAGAAAGTTTAGACATTTTGTTTTTTGGAAGATTAGAAAATTACAAAGGAATAGATGTTTTAGTGAGAGCTTATGAGATTTTAAAAAAAGAAAATTTGAAAATTAAATTGACGATTGCTGGAAGAGGAGAAATTGATAAAGATTTAAAAAACAAAATTAATGAGCTTGGCATTATTTTCAAAAACTATTGGATTTCAAACGAAGAACTTTGCGAATTAATTAAAGAGTGCGACATTTTAGTAGCCCCTTACAAAAAAGCAAGTCAGTCAGGTATAGTTAGCACAGCTTTAGCCTACGGCATACCTATAATTGCAACTAATGTAGGCTCTTTTAATGAATATGTTAAAAGTGGAGAAAACGGTTTTTTAATTGAAGTTAATGATTATTTAGATTTAGCAGAAAAAATTAAAATTTTTTATCAAGATAGAAATTTAATTTTAAAAATGGCAGAGAAATCAAAAGAAATTGGTAAAAATTATCAATGGTCAAATATTATGAAAAAAGCTATTTTTTATTATGAAAAATATTCTGATTTGCAAAATTGGAGCTTTAGGTGATGTGGTAAGGACAACGCCTATTTTGAGAGTTTTGAAAGGAAATATTTTTTGGATAACCTCAAAAGAAGCTTTGGAGATTTTGCCAAAAATTAAAAATTTAAAAGTTTTGACTCCAGAAAAGATTAATATTTTAAGAAATTTAGGTTTTGATTTAATTTTAAATTTAGAAGAAGATGAAAATTTAGCAAAAAGATTAAGTAAATTAAAAACAAAAAAATTGATTGGAGTTTATTTTGATTTTAATAGAAGTAAACTTTATTACACAAAAGAAAGTAGGAAATGGTACGATATGAGTTTGATTTCAAAATATGGGAAAGAAAAAGCAGACTTGTTGAAATGGAAAAATAGAAAAAGTTATCAAGAAATTTTATTTGAAATGATTGGGAAAAAATTTAAAGGAGAAGAGTATTGGTTAAATTATAAAGTTAGGTCTTTAAAAACAAAAGAAATCGTCGTAGCAATAGAAAAGCGAGCCGGAAAAGTTTGGCCAATGAAAGTTTGGCCTTATTATGATGAATTGAAAAAGAAAATAGAAAAAGCAGGTTATAAAGTTTTTTATCTAAAACAAAGAAAAAGTTTAATTGATTATATGAAAGACATAGATAGAGCTAATGTTTTAATTTGCGGGGATACATTAGCAATGCATCTTGGTTTGTATTTGAGAAAAAGAATAATCGCTTTGTTTTTGTGTACCAGCCCTTGGGAAATTTATGGCTACAATATAATGGAAAAAATTATAAACCCGTATTTGAAAGAAGCTTTTTATAGGAGAGATTATGATGAAAAATTAGTTAGAGGAATTAACGTTGAGAAAGTTTTTGAAGTCTTTCAAAAAGTTGCAAATAATTTGAAATCATAGATAATAAAGAAAATTCTTCTTTTTTTTGTATCTCTTGAGAAGATTCTAAGATTGTTTTGAACTTTAAAAGATAATCATTTTTATTATCTAATTCAAAAACAAAATCTTCACCAGCAATTTCTTTATTCCCTCCAACATCGGAAGCTAAAATTGGAACTTGAGCAAAAAGAGTTTCAATTAAAGTGATTGATAAACCTTCATAACGTGAAGGTAAAACGAATAAATCGAAGGCTTTTATATATTTTGAAGCATTTTTTAATTCACCAATTAAAAATATTTTTTCTTCTAACTTTTTCTTTTTAATTAAATTTTCTAATTTTTTTCTTTCTGGCCCATCTCCAATGAGAATCACGATTATTTCAGGTTTTATTTTTAAAATTTCAGGCAAAACTTCAATTAAAAATTCGTAATTTTTTTGATAGTGTAATCGCCCAATTGAACCAATTAAAAATTTATCTTTCAAATCAATTTTTATTTTTTCTTCAAAAAACTTCCTGGCGATATTTCTTTCAATAAATTCTGGTTCAGGAATGCCGTTATAAATTACAATCCCCTTTTTTGTCAATTTAATTTTTTTTGCATCTTCTAGATTTTTTTGTGAAACAAAAACAGGAATATCAATGAAAAAAAGCAAAAATTTAAAAATCAACCAATAAATAGGTTTTAACCATAAATTTTTTTTATAGTTTGGGTCTAAAATCGAAAGACCATGAAGCGTAAAAACTGTTTTTGGTTTTGATTTTGAAATTTTTGCTCCGATTGCACCCAAGAGAGCATTGGTTGAATTAAAATGGCAAATATCAAATTTTTCTTTGTCTAAAAATTTTTTAATTTCAAAAATAAAGAATAAATTAGATAGTGGATTATGAGTTCTTTTTAACCAGTTAAAATTTACAAATTCAATTTGCTCTTTTTCTAATTTTTCTTTTAAATATTCTCCTTCACCGAAGCCGACTTTAACTTCGATCCCGCTTTCTTTCAATCCTTTTGCTAAATAAAAAACAAAATTTGTTGCCCCCCCTATGTTTCCGTGCGTTATAACTATTAAGACTTTCATTTGATTAAATTTTAAAATATATTTTATATTTATGATAATTTTTCGCCGCTTCCCCCAACTTTTAAAAATTTAAATCTTGGTTTATAACTAAACTAAAGTTGGAGTAAAAATTTAAAAATCGCTATGTTATCCTTATTTTTTTGATTATTAATTTTATTTTTGCTCAAGTAGTTTTTAGGGTTATTTTATCCAAAAACCCATAAAATACTAAAAGTTGAACTCTTTTTTAATTTTTTTTTTAAAAAATAAGCTAATCTTCAATACTCATATTATGATATAAGAATGGTTAAGTGAAAACAAAATTTTTAGCTAAGTAGAAATTTAAAATATAAGTTAAACCAGAAGATAAAATTAATGAATACAAATAGTAAATATTTAAAACTTCGGTAAAAAAAGCTAATAGAAGAGAATAAAAAACTAAACCCATTATTTGAAAGAAACAAAATTTTAAAAATCTTTGAAAATAAAGTTTTGTTTTAGTTTTAAAAGTTATAAAAGCTTGAAAGGTAAAATTAATTAAAAATCCTGATAAATACCCAATTATTGCTGAGATTAAATAAAAAAGATGAATTTTTTCAGTTAAAATATATGTTAATACAAAAGTAATTAAAAATGCTAACCCTCCACCAACTCCATATTTTAAAATTTTTTTTATTTCTTCTTTCATTTTTCTAAAACACACCAAAAATCTAAGCAGCCAATAAACTTATATCCATTGTTTAAGAAGTTAGTTAATTCATTCCGATAAAATTCACCGAAATTTGGATTTCCTATTAAAACTATTTTTGATTTATTTATGCATTCAGGAGATTTTAAAATATTTTTTCTTATATACCACTGAATTATACCATCAAAACCTATTCCTATGTCATTTCTAGCTTCACAAAGATCATAATCTTTTAGATTTGTTTTAATAATTTTTAAAAACTCTATATCTTTAGGGCCTAATATCCAAAGTTTATTGTAAAAAATATCCATTTGCTTAGAAGAGAAGTAATAACCTAAAGAAAATATTAAAATCACTAAAATTACCCCTGTTAAAGTATTTTTCTTAAATCCTTCATAAAAAATTATCCCTGTTAAGCTTGCTATTGCTCCTGAAAAAAATATAACACCGTAGGGATGAGTAGACCATTGTCTAAAAACAAATAGAATTAATAATGGAAAGAAAATTAATGGTAAAAGTATATGAAAAATTTTAAAATTTTTAATAAATAAAATGAATCCTATGAAAGATGTCGCTAAAAAGAAAGTCGTAAAATTAAGATTTAATCTGCCCCATATAGATAAAAACCACGGAATGAACGGAATATTCCAACTTCTTCCATAAAAGGCATCTTTTAAATCTTCATAAAAAATTGGCCCCTTCAATATATAAAAATGCAAGAAATTTAAAAGAAAAGCAAAAATTGTAAAAATTGGAATAAAAATCAATAAACTACGCCTTTCATTCTTTTTAAAATCACCGAAAAACAACACATATAGCCAAATAGATAAAGGCATAAAGTAATAAAACCAATTGGTCAACCCGCCAATTAGTATTGATATTAGAAATAAAGCTAAATTTAATTTTGAACTTTTAAATTTATAAAAAACAAATAAAGAGAATGTAATTAACGCTGTTGGGACTCCAAAAACTGCTACCTCTAATAATTTCCCGTAATATATACTTGAAGGAAGAACTGCAAATACCAAAGATATTAGTAAAGGCAAAGTTTTTTGATTAAATATTTTTATTAAAGCTAAGTAAAATATTATTAAAGAGATTAAATAAACAAAAAATGCACTCAACCTTGTTATAGCTTCTGAAATTCCGAAAATTTTATAAAAAATATATGTAGGAATTAAAAAGAATGCTGGGTGATGAGTATAAAAATTGCTTGGATCAAAATTACTATCTATAAAATCTTTTGTGTACATGCCAAACTTTAAATTCAGTATTCCTTTATTTAGCCAATTCATGACTACTACTCCGTATAAACCATTATTATCTTCGCTAATATGTAAAAATGGAGCATCAATATTACTAAGTGCCAATAAGGCATAGATAAAAATTATTAACACAACTGATAAAATTTTTATAAGGTTTTCACCTCTTTTTGTTTTTGAATAAATATCAAAAATTTTAAATAGAACAATGAAACCGTCTTTTATTTTAATCTTTTTACCCTCTTTTCTTGGATTGTAGTTTATTTCAATTTCTTTTATTTTTAAACCAGATTTAAAAAGTTCATAACTCAAGCACACATTATCAAAAGAAAAATCATTTTCTTTATATTTTAAAATTTGAGGAATTAATTTTCTTGGAAACAATTTATAGCAGGTAGCATTATCAGAGAAATTTGAACCGATAAAAAAGTTAAAAATTTTTGTCAACAATTTTCCGCCGACATAAAATAAATTAAATTTGTTAAATTTGTTAAATTTTCTAACACCTATAACTATTTGAGCTTCGTTTTTGTTAATAGGCTCTATAAGTTTTATATAATCATTAGGATCATATTCTAAATCTGCATCTTGAATAAGAATATAATCTCCTGTAGCGTGTTTTAATCCCTCCTTAAGAGCAGCGCCCTTACCTTCATTTTTATTTTTGAATATAATCTTAACTTTGTCTTTATATTTTTTTAAAATATTTTTCGTATTATCAGTAGAACCATCATCAACGACAATAATTTCCTTCTTCCAATTTTCTGGCAATTCAACATCTATTACTTTATTCAACAACTCTTCTATTGTTTTTTCTTCATTATAACAAGGAATAATAATAGATAATTTTTTCATTGATTAATCCCTTCGCATTTTTCAATTCCTTCTTCCAAACTAATCTCAGGTTTCCATCCTAAAAGTTTTTTGGCCAGAGAATTATCTCCTAATGTATGTTTCATTTCGCCTTTTCTTGCTGGAAGATAAATTTTTCTTCCGCCAATTAATTTGGCAATATAATTTATTGAATAATTTTTTCCTGAACATATATTAATAACCTCGCCCCTGCCAACTTTTTTACTTTTCATTGCTAAAATATTTGCCTTAACAACATCGTCAACATAAACAAAATCTCTTGTTTGTTTGCCGTCACCATAAATTGTTAGGGGTTTATTTTCTTTTTTAAGATTTAAAAATTTGCCAATAACTAAAGCATAAGGTCCATATGGATCCATTCTTGGTCCATAAACATTGAAATATCTTAAGCAAACTGTCTCTAAATTATAAAGACTTGAAAATAACTTACAATAATATTCACCAATCAATTTATGAAGTCCATAAGGAGAAACTGGATTTAGAGTTATATTTTCTTTTAATGGTAATTTTTTAATATCTCCATAAACTGCTGAACTTGAAGCAAAAATTAATCTTTTAACTTTATTTTTATAGCTTGCATATAGAACATTTAGGGTACCATCAACATTTACTTTATGACTTTCAATTGGATTTTCAACAGAAAAAATAACTCTTGGATTAGCTGCTAAATGAAAAACATAATCAATTCCTTTAAACAATGGCAAAATTTTATTTAAATGACAAATATCTGTTTTATAAAAAATTGCTTTTTTATTTATATTTTCTTTCTTACCACTTGAAAGATTATCAATTATAAAAACTTTATAACCTTCATCAATCAATTTATCAACTAAATTGCTGCCAATAAAACCTGCTCCTCCTGTTACTAAAATTTTCATTTTAGAATCTTTCCATAATATTTAAAAAAAATTTCAAATAAAAGTCTTTCTAAATACCATTGCCATTCAAAATCATTTTTCAGTTTCCAGTTTTTAGGCAATTTATAATCCCAAGCTTTTAAATTTTTCATAATTTAATTTTAACATGAGGTAACTTAAATTAGCTTAAAATATCTCTAATTTATTTTATAATTTATTTTATATTAATGTTATACTATTAATATAAGAAATGAGAAATTGTATATTTTGCAAAATAATAAAAGGAAAAGAACCAGCAAGAATTATTTATGAAGATAAAGATGTTATTTGCTTTTTGCCTAAAACAATACAAGTTTATGGACATACTCTAATAGTTCCTAAAAAGCATTATAAAGACCTTTATGATATCCCAGAAAAGTTATTATCAAAACTTATAATTACAGCTAAAAAATTAACTTTAGCTTACAGAAAGAAAATCGGTGTTACTGGTGCAAATTTACTTCATGCAAGTGGCAAAGATGGGCAACAATCTGTTTTCCATTTTCATTTCCATCTTTTCCCAAGATTTAAAAATGATAAATTAGATACCTGGCCTAAATTACCTAAAATAAAAATAGATCCAGATGAACTATTAGAAAGATTAAAGATATCTAAACTTTAATATAATTAATTTTGATGACCTTTGAAGAGTATCAAAAATTATCAAGAAAAACCGCTATTTATCCTAAAATAGGAAAGAAATTTATTTATCCACTGTTGGGGTTAGCTGGAGAAACTGGAGAGGTTTTTGAAAAGTTCAAAAAAATTTTTAGAGATCAAAAAGGAAAGTTAAATAAAGATTTTTTAGAAATGATTAAATTAGAATTAGGAGATATTTTATGGTACTTATCTAATTTATGTAGTGATTTAGGTATTTCTTTTGAAGAAGTAGCTAAGAAAAATTTAGAAAAAGTTTTTGATAGAAAAAATAGAAAGAAATTAAAAGGTTCAGGAGATTTAAGATAAAAAATGAAAAGAGAATTAAAATTTAAAGGTAAAAAAGTTTTAATTTTTGGCTTGGGTCTTTTGGGTGGAGGAGTTGAGGCTGTAAGATGGTTTTACAAAAATGGAGCCAAAATAATTATTACTGACAAAAAAACAAAAGAAGAACTCTTGCCATCAATTAAAAAATTGAAAAAAATTAAAGCAAAATATGTTTTAGGGCAACATAGATTTGAAGATATAGATTCTTGCGATATTGTTTATTTTAATCCTGGAGTTAGTTATAAAAGTGAGTGGGTAAAATATGCAAAAGAGAAAGGAAAAGAAGTGGTTAATGATTGTTATATATTTTTTAAATATGCTAAAGGAGATATTATTGCTATTACAGGAACAAGAGGGAAAACAACGACAACAACTTGGATATATGAATTATTGACGCAGACTTTGCAGACTGAACGCAGACTAGGCGGACAATATGCAGACTATACAGACTTAATGCGGACTGAACAGAAAAGTATTTCCGCCAAGTCTGCGTTATCTTCAGCCAAGTCTGTGTTGTTAGGAGGAAATCAGCCAGAAAAAAGTTTATTCAAAATTTTAGACAAAACAAAAGAAAATACTATTTCTGTTTTAGAAATTTCTTCTTTTCAGTTAGAGTTTTATCCGACAGCGGATGAACGCAGATTTGTGAACGGATTAACGCGGATAGATATTGGAACAGCGGATGAACGCGGATTCAACACGGATAAACGCGGATATTCTGTTTACGCAGATAAACGCGGATCACAACGCAGATCAACGCGGATAGACAATAATATTGCAGATCAAATTTTGTTAGAACAGCCTGTGTTAAGTCTGAACCAGTCCGTGTCTATAATTAAGGCACCCAAAATCGCTATTATTACTAATATTTATAATGATCATTTAAATAGATATTCAAGTTTTGAAGAATATGCAAGTATAAAAGCAAAGATATTCCAAAATCAAACAGAAAATGACTATTTAATTTTAAATTTAGACAATGATTGGACAAAATTCTTTTTAAGGTTAAAACCAAAAAGTCAAGTGTATTTTGTTTCTTTACGCGGACTACCGCAGACTAAACGCAGACAGTTCGGACAAGTAAAAGTTAGAGGAGGAATTTATATTAAAGATGAGAAAGTTTTTATTGAAGATAAGGATAATGCTTGTCTGCGTAAGTCTGCGTTAGATCTGCCTGTGTCTGCGCTTAAAGAAATTTATGGTGAGCACAATCTTTATAATTTACTTTTCGCTCTTTTGACTGTTTATCTTTATTTAAAATCTAAAAATATAAAAAATCCTCAAGATAAAATTAAAAAACTTAAAAATTTTATTTTGAATTTGAAAACTCCTGAATTTAGACAGGAAATAATTTATAAAGATAAAAATTTATTGATAGTTAATGACTCAGCAGCAACCTCTCCTGATGCCACTATTAATGCTATTGAAAGATTTAAAAAATATAAAGACTTGATTTTAATTACTGGAGGAACTGATAAAAACTTAGATTTCAAAGAGTTAGCTAAGAAAATAAAAAAAGAAATTAAACCAGAAAATTTAATACTTCTTAATGGTAGCGCCACAAAAAAATTAATTGAAGAACTGAGGAAAATAAAATATTCTTTAATAGAGGAAAATATTTTTGAGGATTTAAAAGAAGCAGTCTACCGCGGGTTAACGCATATAAAGGAAAATAAAAAAATCCGCGATCATCAGCGTGATAAAAATCGGGGTAAATCTGCGTTGTATCCGCGTTTATCCGTGGTGTTGTTTTCTCCAGCTTCTGCTTCTTTTGAAAAATTTAAAAACGAATTTGATCGAGGTAAAAAATTTAATAAGATAATTAATGGTATGTTAAAATTAGTTTATGGCAGGAATAAAAAATGATGAATGGATAAGGCATATGGCAAAAAAGCATAGAATGATTGAGCCTTTTGCTGAAAAATTAGTTCGCAAAGGAAAAATTTCTTATGGTCTTTCAAGTTATGGTTATGATATGAGAGTTGCTGATGAATTTCACATTTTTCATAATGCTTATCCAACTGAAATAATTGATCCAAAAAATTTTAAAGAAAATTATTTTATAAAGCATAAAGGGAAATTTTGTATTATTCCTCCAAATTCATTTGTTTTAGCAAGATCAGTTGAATACTTTAGAATTCCGAGAAATGTTTTAGCTATTGTTTTAGGAAAATCAAGTTATGCAAGGTGTGGAATCATTGTTAATGTCACGCCTCTTGAACCTGAATTCGAAGGAGTGATAACTTTGGAAATTTCCAACACCACTCCTCTTCCAGCAAAAATTTACGCAAACGAAGGAATAGCTCAAGTTATCTTTTTAGAAGCTGATGAACCTTGTAAAATTTCCTATGCAGACAGAAAAGGAAAATATCAAGGTCAAAAAGGAATTACCCTACCAAAAGTAGATAAATGATTGTAAAAAAAATAAACAAAAATCAATATCTTTTAAGAATAGAGCCAAATGAAGAAGTTTTTGAGTCATTAATTAAGTTCGCAGAGAAGAATAAAATTAAGCCTGGATTTTTTTATGGTATTGGGGCTTGCAAAGAATGTGAAATTGGAAGATACAATGAAAAGAAAAAAGGTTATGACTGGTTTAAATTTAAAAAGCAATTAGAAATAGCAAGTTTGATAGGAAACTTGACTTTAAAAGAAAACCGCCCTTATCTTCATATTCATGCTAGCTTAGGAGATAAAAATTTAAAAACAATTTCTGGTCATTTAAGAAAATTAGTTATTTTCCCAACTTGTGAAATTATGTTTTTTACTTTTGATCTAAAAATAATCCGAAAATATAATCAATTGACAAATTTATTTTTAATTGAATGAAAATTAGAAAATTTTTTATTATTTTTAGTATTCCTATATTTATTTCTTCGATTGTTTTAATAGATTTTTCAAAACATAATAATTATACAGTTAATACCCCTACATCTATAAATAATTTCTCAGAAAAAGAAATAAAACTTCTTTTTGTTGGTGATGTGATGATGACAAGGTATGTTGAGAAAAAAATAAAAAAATTAAACAAAGAATACATTTATCCATTTGAAAATATACTTAATTATTTAAAATCTTTTGATTATGTTATTGCTAATTTAGAAGGTCCTATTTCTGACAAAGGAATAAAAGTTGGAAGTAAATATTCTTTTAGGATGAAACCAGAAGTTGCTGAAGCTTTAAGCAAAGCAAATATAAATATTGTTAATTTAGCAAATAATCATATTTTTGATTATGGGAAAGTAGCTTTTGAAGATACTTTAAAAAATTTAGAGAAAAATAATATAAAATATTTTGGGAATTCTTATGAACCTCTGATTATTGAAAAAGAAGGAGCAAAAATAGGATTTTTAGGTTTTTCTGATTTCTTAAAACATTTAGAAGTTAAAGAAAATAAAATTGGTATTGCAGTTGTCAATGATAATCTGTCGGATATAATCAAGAAAGCAAAAGAAAAAGTTGATATTTTAATTGTTAGTTTCCATTGGGGAGAAGAATATAAAAAAATTGCTAATGAAAGACAAAGAAAAATAGCAAAAATAGCAATTGATTCTGGAGCTGATTTAGTTATTGGTCATCACCCCCATATTATTCAAGATATTGAAAAATATAAAGATAAATTTATTTTTTATTCTTTAGGGAATTTTATTTTTGATCAAAATTTTTCTAAAGAAACAATGATTGGTGGTGGTGTGGAGGTTTATATAAGGACGCAGACTAAGCAGACTGAACACAGACTAGGCAGAATAACAAAGACGCAGACTAACGCTGACTATATGCAGACTAACGCAGACTTGATTCTGATTATACAAAATATTTATTTTAGAAAATTTTATTTGAATAATAATTTTCAGATAGAAAATATGAGCGAAAGATTAATACCTTATGAACTGGAAAATAAAATTTATTTACTTCGTGAAGCTAAAACTCCAGAAGAATGGCAAAAAGGTCTAATGTTTGTCAAAAAACCAGTTGATTATGATGGTATGATTTTTATTTTTCCTGATAAGCAAATAAGAAGCTTTTGGAATAAAAATACTTTTGTTGATTTAGAAGTTTATTGGTTAGATGATGATAAAATTATAGGAAAAGAAGAATTACCATCTATTATAAAGACTAAAACAGTCAAAATTATTACTTCTCCATTACCAGTTAATAAAGTAGTTGAAATAATAAAATAAAAATGTTCAAAAAAGAAAGGATTAAAAAACTAGAAATATTATTTTTTGAAAATTTTAAAGAAGCTATAGAGACTCTAAAAGAGAGATTAACAGAAAAAGATTTATTAATTTTAGATATTGATGGAGTTTTATTAGATATAGATGCAAAGATTCTTGCTAAAGGTTTATTATATGCATTTATTTCTAAGGAAAGGTTTAAACAATTTATTAAAGAACATTCAATACCTATTAGTTATATATTAACCTTAAAAAGGTTAGCTAAAAAAGGAATAAAAATAGCACTATTTACCAGTAGATTTGTTTCATCTACAAAAAATTATTTCCCTTTTGTTCCTGAAAAACTTGTTAAAAAGTTTGAAGAAGAAGGTATTAATTTTATTACGCAATTTAAGTTATCTTCAGAAATAAATGAAAGGTTATTAAATTTAATAGAAAATAGTAAGCGGGTGTTTTATGTTGGTTCAGGAATATTTGATTTTAAAGCATTTAATACAATTAAAAGTAAATTTCCTGATAAAGAATTCTTGTATATTGAAATAGGAAAAGGAAAAATTTTATAATTATCTAAAATGAAATTTAGGAATAAATTAATCAGGGAAATTTTAGAAAGATATAAAACAATTGATGCAATTCAAAGATTGTCTGCTCTTGCAGCTTGGGATTTAAATACTTATATGCCACAAAAAGCTGCTGAAGATCGAGGAATAATTTTAGGTAAAGCTGATGTTTTGATTAAAAAATTAATTTTAGATAAAGAATTTACTAAATTAATTAATAAAGCAGAAAAAGAAAAAAATTTAAATGATTATGAAAAAGCAGTTATAAGAATCCTTAAAAAGAGAATAAGAATATTATCAAAATTACCAGATAAATTTATTGAAGAGTTTAATAAAACCACTAACAAAGCTCAAATAGCCTGGAAAAATGCTAAAGAAAATGATAACTTTAAAGAATTTTTGCCTTATCTTAAAAAAATTTTTGATTTAGCTAAAAAACAAGCAGAATATTTAGGATATAAAGAACATCCCTATGATGCCTTAATTGATTTATATGAAGAAAGTTGGACTACAAAAGATTTTGAAAACTTTTTTAATAGTATCAAAGATGAACTTAAAAAATTATTTGAAGAAATAAAATCATCAAAAAACTATATAGATAAACATCCTTTAGAAAAAGAACCGTATCGAAAAGAAGATATGGAAAAAGTAAATTTTGAAGTTCTAAAAATTTTAAACTTTGACCAGGGAAGATCACGATTAGATATTGCTCCACATCCTTTTGAAGAAAGTATTTCTTTAAATGATGTAAGAATAACCACTTGGTATCATAAAAAAGATTTTAGAAGAAGCTTATCAGCTACTATCCATGAGTTTGGACATTCTTTATATGAGCTTAATATTGATCCTGAATTAAAATTTACTCCTTTACAAAGAGGCGTTTCTTATGGTTTACATGAATCTCAATCAAGATTTTGGGAAAATATAATTGGTAGAAATGTGGTTTTTTTAGAAAAAATTTGGCCTATTTGCAAAAAACATCTAACATTTTTAAAGAAATATAAATTTAAAGATTTTTATATCTATTTCAATTTAATAAGACCAGAATTTATTAGAGTTGAGTCTGATGAAATTACATATCATTTTCATATTGTTTTAAGATTTGAGTTAGAGAAAATGATTTTGGAAAATAAAGTGAAAATAGAAGAAGCACCAGAATATTGGAATGAATTTATGAAAACATACTTAAAAATAAAGCCAAAAACTTATAAAGAAGGAATTTTGCAAGATATTCATTGGTCAATGGGAGCTATAGGTTATTTCCCAACATATTCTTTAGGAACATTTTTGACAGGTATGTGGTTAGAAAGCATAGAAAAAGATTTAGGTGATTTAGAAACTGTTTTAGAAAAGGAAAAAGGAATAAATATACTACAAGAGTGGTTTAAAGAGAATATCCATAAATTTGGAAGTACTTATACTTCAAAAGATTTAATTTATAAAGTTTGTCATAAAAATTTTGATACACAACCATTTATTAACTACTTAAAAAAGAAATATTTAGAATTGTATAAATAAGTCTAGAAATGAAAAATAGCATCTTAATAGCCTTTGTTATTTTGCTACTATTAATTTTTGTCATTGTAATTTTAGGCTTTTTCATACCTAAAAATTATGTTTTTAATTTTCAAGATAATTTTATTGTTACTAATATTTTTTCTAATTCAAATTCAATAAAACCTAAAATATGCGAAAAAAGGCTTTGGGAAGTAAATTTATCTAAAAACTTAATTTATTTTTTTGAAAATTGTAAATTAAAAGAAATTATTCCAATAGCTTATCAAGCTCCTGAAGGTAAATGGTATCAAACACCTACCGGATATTTTAGAGTTGGAATCAAAAAAGAAAAACACATTTCTTCATTATTCCCTGTTTATATGAATTATGCCGTTCAAATGTATGAAGATTTTTTTATTCATGAAATTCCTTATTATTTGGATGGTAGAAAGGTAAGTTCAAGTTTCTCTGGTGGTTGTATAAGATTGGAAACAGAATACGCTAAGAAATTTTTTAATTTAGCAAAGCCAGGAGATTTGATTGTTTCTTACAAAACCTTAGATAATTTAAAAATAAATCCTAGATTTGTTTTTCCTGTTAATTTAAAAGGATTTTTTATTAGGCAAAGATTTAACAACCCCATCCGTAATCGATGGACATTTTCTGAAGATAAAAGGATAGATTATATTCAACATGCAGGAATAGATTTGGCTCCATTACCAAATGCTAAAGATTTGAATGTTTATAATATTTTTGATGGTAAAGTTGTCAAAATTGTAAAAAACGGAGAAAATGATCATGGATTGGGAAATGTAGTTATAACACAGATAAACGCAGACTTGACGCAGACTAACGCAGATAATAAAAACACGAATGAATCACGAATCAAACGAATGAGATACGAATTAAATAATTCGCGAGATATTCGTGAATTACCATTCGTGAATAATTCGTATAATACAATTCGGGATAAATTCGTGTTATATGCTCATCTTTCTGAAATTAATCCAAAATTAAAAGAAGGAGATTTTATTAAGAAAGGAGAGGTTATAGGAAAAGTAGGAGCTACGGGTTATGGATGTAATTATTGGAGAATAGGAGAAGATGGTTGTGATAAAAATTCTCCTTTAGATATTCATTTACATTTTGAAATAAAAACAAAACCAACATTAGAGTCTCCCATAGAGGCGAATTGTTTTATTTATGGTAGAGAAACAAAATGTTATGGATATACTCCTGATAATCCGCAAAACTATGGATATTTAGATCCGCTTAAATTTTTATCTGAATAAAAGATTCTATCAGAATTAAAACTGAATCATCTGCCCGAATCAAATGACCGAATAATAATATTTATCCGAATATAAGCTGAATAAAATATCCTAATAAAGAACCGAATAAAAATATATTCCGTTAACATTCGGGTAAGAGCAGGACACCAATTTCTCAGATTTGAAATACCAATTTGAATTTGGCTAGGGCAATCTAAATTCTAAAGTTACAATCGATTTTTTGAGAAGTTAAAAAAGAGAATTAGTTTATTAGACAACAATGGAAATTGAATAATTTTTTAAAAGAAAAAGACTTTACATTTGAGTTTTAATCCTGCTCCTGGCCCCTTACATAAACGAATCCTATTGGAATATAGAAAAGTTTTTTAAAGATATAAAATTGAATTTGATTAAAATAGAACATTATGAAAAATCTTTAAATCGTTAATTTGATACTTTTCAAAATTTCATATCTAGCAAAAGGCTTTTCTAAATAAGATTCATATAAATTAAGTTCGTTTAAGATAATTGCCCAGTTTAAATCTTTTTTAATTTCTGGCAAATCTTTAAAATTTTTGAGCCTTGCTAAATTTATATGAGGTAACAATTCTCTTTCTTCTTTTTGATAAGGAATTTTTTCTATTTGTAAATATTCTTCTAATATATTTTTAATTAGTTTCAGTCTTTCATTTTTTTCGATATATAACCAGATCATCCTTTTTTTGCCAGGTGGTCCATAATCTATTTTTTTAACCCTTAAATTAAGTGGCCTGAAAATTTCTTTATTTTCTATATAAGCTCTATCTATAATTTCAAAAATTTTCGGCAAATAATTTATGTCTATATTTCCTAAAAATAAAATAGTTAGATGCAAATTTTGTAAAGGTATCCAATTTACTTTAAATTTTTTTTCGATTTCGTCTTCTAATCTTCCTATTTTAGGATAAAGCCCCTTAGTGATAGGAATAGCAAAAAATAATCTCTTTTTCATCTTATCTCAGAAATTTTTTCAGCGACCACTCTATCTTCTCTTTTTATTGGATTATATGTTCCAATGACTGAGATAATTTTTCCTTCTTCCCAAATCATAGGTGTAGAGTTGTATATCTCAGGTAAAACTAAAACTTCTATATTATCAGTATGATCCTCTATTTCTACATAAAGAAGAATTTCGTTATTTTTTGTAATAACTCTTTTTATTTTGTTAATAACCCCTATAATTTTTACTTTAATTTCTTCTTTATATTTTTTAATGTCTTTTATTTTCATAAAATTGTTATTTTTGATAAGTTTAATTGGATGATCCGAAAGATAAATACCAAGTAATTCTTTTTCCCATTTTAATTTTTCGAAGATGTCGATTTTCCCTTGTCGTTTAAGTATAACTTCCTCTTTTTGCCCGCCAAATAACCTTGAGCCAGTATAAACAAAACTCCTTTGCTTTGAGGCGAACTCTAATAAATAATCTAAATTATAGTACAATATTCCTCTATCTTCTAAGCTATCAAAAGCCCCAGCTTTGATTAAGGCCTCAAGTGAACGTTTGTTAAAATCTTTGGATTTTACCCTTCTTAAGAAATTTGCTATAGAAATAAATGGGCCATTTTTATCTCTTTCAGCAACAATATCTTCGATTAATTTGGACCCCACATTTTTTATAGAACCTAATCCAAACCTAATAGTATGATCATCAACAATAGTAAAAGTTTCCCTACTTTCATTAATATCTGGAGGTAAAATTTTAATGTTCCATTTCTTTGCTTCTTCGACTAATTCTTTAATTCTTTCTACATCATGGCCTTCATGGATAAATAATGCGGTTAAAAATTCTATTGGATAATGAGCTTTTAAAAATGCTGTTTGATAAGAAATTAAAGCATAAGAAACACTGTGGCTTTTATTGAACCCGTATCTTGCAAATGGTTCATACCAAGCCCAAATTTTTTCAGCAGTCTCTTTATCTATACCATTTTTTATCATTCCTTCTATCATTTTATTTTTTTGTTCTTCAAGTAAAGAAACAATTTTTTTCCCAATAGCTTTTCTCAAAACATCCGCTTCAGCCAAAGTAAAACCAGCTAAAACTTGAGCAATTTGCATTAATTGTTCTTGATAAACGGCTATTCCATATGTTTCTTTTAAAATAGGTTCTAACTTAGGATGTAAATAAATAATAGGCTCTAAATTAAATTTTCTTTTAATATAAGAAGGAATAAACTCTACAGGCCCTGGGCGATACAAAGCAATCATTGCATTTATATCATCTATGCTTGTAGGTTTAAGTTTTTTTAGATATTCAGTCATACCTTTTCCTTCTACCTGGAAAACACCAACAGTTCTTCCTTCTTGATAAATTTTATATGCTAACTCGTCATTTAGATTTTCATAATCTAAATTAACTTCAATGCCCCTTCTTTCTTTTACCAATTTAATTGTGGTTTCAATTTCAGACAATGTTCTCAACCCTAAAAGATCTAACTTTAAAAGTCCTAATTCTTCGATTGCATACATATCATATTGTGTAATAATTCTTTTCTCTTGAGGAGCATATTGAATAGGCATAAAATCAGTTAATTTTGTAGGAGTTACTACAACACCTGAAGCATGAACTGAAGCATGCCTTACTGTTCCCTCAATTCTCTTTGCTATATTTATTAATTTTTGAACTTCTTTATTTTTATTGTAGAGATCGATTAAATCAGGAATTTCTAAGGCAGTTTCTAAATCAGTTCCTTGAGGTATAAGTTTGGCTATTTTGTCACATAAAGAATATGGAAGCCCAAGTGCCCTTCCAGTATCTCTTATCGCAGCTCGCGAAGCTATTTTACCAAAAGTTATAATCTGAGCAACCTTATCCTGACCATATTTCTTTGCTAAATAGTCTATTACTTCATCTCTTCTAACATCAGAAAAATCTACATCTATATCAGGAAAAGAAATTCTCTCAGGCGTTAAGAATCTTTCAAAAATTAATCCATATTTTAAAGGATTCACTTCAGTTATTCTTAAAAGATATGAGACTAAACTCCCTGCAGCTGATCCTCTTCCTGGCCCTACTTTTATTCCATTATTTTTAGCCCAATTTACAAAATCTTGAACTATGAGAAAATAAGAAGAAAAGCCAGTTTGTTTTATTATTGATAATTCATATTCCAATCTTTCTTTTGCAATTTTATCATTTTCTAAATTTCTTACTTTTAGTCCTTCATAACATAGTTTTCTCAAATATTCATCTGCTGTTAATCCTTGTGGTACTTCATAAATAGGAGGCTTAGTTTTATTTAACTCTAATTCTAAATTGCACTTTTCTGCTATTTCTAAACTATTTTCAACTGCCTCAGGAATTTCTTTAAAGTTTTCTATCATCTCTTCAATACTTGTTAAATGGAAAAAATCTTCCTTCATAGTTAATCTTTCTTTTTCATCAACATCTTTCCCTGTTTGAATAGCTAAGAAAACATCATGTATATCTCTATCGTTTTTATTTATGTAATGAACATCTTGGGTAGCTACTAATTTAATATTTGTTTTTTTTGAAAGTTCAATTAAGGGCTTAAAAATTTTTCTGCTTTCTTCTATACCTGGATGCCATCCTATTTCTAAATAAAAATTTTCTTTTCCAAAAATATCTATATATTCATATACTAACCTTTCAGCATTTTCTAGGTCATTGTTTAAAATACTTCTTGAAATTTCGCTTGCCAGGCATCCAGATAAACATATCAATCCAGCGCTATGCTCTTTCAATAAATTTTTATCTATTCTTGGTTTATAGTAAAAACCCTCTAAATTAGCGATAGTTATTAACTTTATAAGATTTAGATAGCCTTGATAATTTTTAGCTAATAAAGTTAAATGATAACTTTTTGAATCAATTTTAGGAGTTTTATCATAAATAGTTCTAGGAGCTAAATAAGCTTCTACTCCAATTATCGGCTTTATTTCATTTTTTTTGCATTCCTTATAGAATTCAATAGCTCCATACATATTTCCGTGATCTGTAATAGCTAAAGCTTCATAGCCTAATTCCTTGGCCTTTTTAACCAATTCATCAATTTTGCACATTCCATCTAATAAACTATAATGGGTATGAACATGTAAATGGGCAAACTTCATTTCCTAAATATTATAATAATACTAAGATGGAACCAAAATTATTTAAAAAATATAAAAAAATCTTAGCAATAGATGAAGTAGGAAGAGGAGCTTTAGCTGGGCCGTTTTATGTAGGAGGTTTATTAAGCGATTTTAAATTTTATAAAAAGATAAACGAATTAGATGTAAAAGATTCAAAAAAAGTTAAAGAAAGCAAAAGAAAAGAAATATATAAAAAAATTATAGCTTTAAAACCTAAATTTAAAATAATAAAATTTACTAATAAGGAAGTTGACAAATTTGGTATTGGTTGGTGTTTTAAAAGGGCGATTGAAATTTTATATAAGGAATATAGGCCTGATTATATATTGATAGACGGAAAACCATTAAAAATAGAAATAATTTCTGGGAAAGCAAAATTTATTGTAGATGGCGATGAGAAAATTAAGTTAATTTCAACAATTTCTATCATTTCTAAGGTATTAAGAGACAATTATATGATCAAATTAGATAGATATTATCCCTTTTATAATTTCAAATTTAATAAAGGATATGGCACAAAAGAACATATTTTAGCTATAAAAAAATACGGCATCTCAAAACATCACCGCTTGAGTTTTATAAAAGAAATTATTTAAGTATGATTTTTTAATTTGTTTAGTAGGTTTTCGAAAAATAATTGAAGTCTAACCGTATCTGTTTTTAGTCTTTGTAAAAATTTAACAGCTAAAAATATAAAAGCCTTTTTGGCCTTTTCTATAGTTATAATAGAAGTATATCTTTCAATGTTTTTTCTGAGCTTAATTTCAAAGTTATAAAAAATTATATAATCCCTTGGTAAAATTTTTATCCCTTTATATCTTTTTACTAAATAAAAAGCTACTGTTCCTAATAATAAAAATCCAATTATAGGAGATAGCAAATTTAAATTAGTCATTTATGCTTAACCTAACAAATCTTCTAATTTCTATTTTCTCTCCACATTTATTTGCAAAATTCGATATTAAATCTTTAATTTTCAAATTTTCATCCTTAATGTATTTTTGTTCTAAAAGACAAACTTCTTCAAACCACTTTTCTAATCTTCCTTCAAGAATTTTTTCTTTAATATCTTTTGGTTTATCTTTAATATCAGCCATCAATTCTTCTTTTTTAGATTCTAAAACTTCTTGGGGGATAGCATCTCGACTTAAATATTTAGGATTCATTGTAGCTACTTGTAAAGCAACTTCATGAGCCAATTGTTTAAATTCAGGATTTTTAGCAACAAAATCTGTTTCTGCTCTTAATTCTACTAAAGCACCAACTCTTCCATTAAAATGAATATACCCCTCAATAATGCCTTGCCCAGCTATTTTTTCTCCTCTTTTTTCTAACAAGGCTTCCCCCTTTTTAATTAAATATTTTTTAGCTTCCTCGATATTACCATTAGTATTTTCTAAAGCTTCTTTACATAGACCAATAGGCGCTCCTGTTTCTTCTCTTAATTTTTTTATTTTCTCAAGTAATTCCTTATCCATTTCCTTTTATTTTTTCGATTAAATAATTAATTATAAACTTAATACTTGAAGGGGCTTTATCATTAGCAGGGATAAAATACTCTAATTTACTAACATCATTATCAGAGCCAGCGAGAGCACAAACAGGTATGTTCTTTTTTAAAGCTTCGCTTAAGGCAATTTTGTGAGATTTGTAAGCTAAATCTACTATAAATAAAACATCAGGTAAATTTTCCATATTTATAACGCCTGAATATATTTTTTTCATCTTTTCTAATTCCCTTAAAATCCTTTGTTTATCTTTAGGAGGATAATTTTCAATTTCGCCACTTTTTTCTTTTTCTAATAATTCTTTAAAATAAGCTATCCTTGTTTTAATAGTTTCAAAGTTAGTTAGAAAACCACCAACCCATTTGTAATTTAAGTAAGGCATATTAAAAGCGTCAGCAATAATTTTAATAGCTTCCTCAGCTGCAGGTTTTGCACCTACGAATAAAATTGTTTTATTTTCTGGTAATGCTTTTTTAAGGAAATTAGCAACTTTTTCTAAGCCTTCTAATGTTTTCTCTAAATTAAAGAATTCAATATTGCCCCTTTTATTTCTAAGCAAAAATGGCCTCATCGAAGGATGAGTAAATCTCTTAGCTCTTCCATATTGGCATCCAGCTTTCATCATTTCTTCTATAATTTTTGATTTTGTTTCTTCTATAATTTTTGTTTCCATTTTTATATGATATAATTATACTTGAAATGAAAAAGAATATACATCCTAAATATTTTAAAACAAAAGTCAAATGCGCTTGTGGAAGCGAATTTGAAGTTTATTCGACTAAAGAAAATATAAATGTAGAAGTTTGTAGAAATTGCGCTCCCTTATTTATAGGAACTGAAGAAAAAAGGGTGGCTATTGGACAGGTAGAAAAATTCTTAAGAAAATACAAAAAATCTTAACTGATTTAATTTTAACATAAATATTTTATTTTTCAAATAAGAATTTTTAATTTTTAAAAATGAATAGCGAAAAAGAAAATTCTAAAATAAATAGCGTAATATTTGAAATAAGAGCTGGAGTAGGTGGTGAAGAGGCTGCTCTATTTGCTAGAGATTTGTGGAGAATGTATTTAAAATATTTTAACAAAAAAAACTTTAAGGTAATTGTCTATGAAGAGCAAAATTCAGATCTAGGAGGTATAAAAACTTTAGTAGCAGAAGTTAAAGGAGAAAATGTTTATGAATTATTGAAAAATGAAGCTGGCGTTCATAGAGTACAAAGAATTCCTATTACAGAAAAATCAGGAAGAATTCATACTTCAACTGCCTCTGTTGCTGTTCTACCTAAATACGAATATACTCCTATTGAAATTAAAGAATCTGATATTGAAATTGAATTTTTTAGAGCTAGTGGCCCAGGAGGGCAGAATGTTAATAAAGTAGAAACAGCTGTTAGAATTTATCATAAACCTACAGGAATTGTTGTAACTTGCCAATCCGAAAGAACTCAACAAAGAAATAAAGAAATAGCTTTACAAATTTTAAAATCAAAACTTTGGCAAATGGAACAGGAAAAAATTAATAAAGAATTAGTTCAAGAAAGAAGACAGCAAATAGGCACCCAAGAAAGATCAGAAAAAATTAGAACCTATAATTTCCCTCAAAATAGAGTAACTGATCATAGATTAAACAAAAGTTGGTATAATTTAGAAGATATTATGGATGGAGAGTTAGATATTATTATTAAGGAATTTGAAAAACAAAAAGTTCAAGTATGAAAAAAGAAGTCGGCTTATTTATAATTTATCTTTTAATCTCAGCTCTATTTTTATGGATTTTTACAAACCCAGATGTTATTGAGGCTTTATTTAAAACTTTAACTTTTCCTTTAAGAAAATGAATAATATTTATGATTCCATAATAATTGGAGCTTCTGCTGCTGGCATCAGTTCTGCTATCTATTTAAAAAGAAGAGGAATAAATTTTTTAATTTTAGCAAAAGATATTGGAGGCGAAATGGCTCTTTCTGGTACAGTAGATAATTACCCAGGCATTCCTAAAACTACAGGTTTAGAACTAACAAAAAAATTTAAAGAACATTTAGAAAGTTATGGTATTGAAGTTATAAATGAAGAGGTAATTAAATTGGATAAAAATAATGATCTTTTTGTTATTTCTACTAATAAAAACAACACTTATTATTCTAAAACAGTTATTATAGCTACAGGTAGTAAGCCTAAAAAATTAAATATTCCTGGAGAAGAGGAATTTTATCATAAGGGTGTTAGTTATTGCAGTGTTTGCGATATGCCTTTATTTAAAGATAAAGTAGTGGCTATTATTGGCGGAGGTAATTCTGCTTTAGAAGCAGGATTAATGGCTGCTGATATTTGTAAATATGCTTATATCATAAATAAAAATCCAAGTTTTAAAGGAGATAAAGTTTTGATTGAACAATTAGAGAGAAAAGAAAATATTAAGATAATTTACAATGCTTTAACTCAGGAAATTTATGGTGATAAATTTGTAAAAGGAATTAAATATTTGGATACTGTCTCTAATACAATTCAAGATATAAATGTAGATGGTGTTTTTATTCATATCGGTATGAAACCTAATTCAGAATTTATCCCAGATAGCTGGAATGTAAAAAATACTTATGGAGAAATTATTATTAATAAATTATGTGAAACAAATGTTACTGGTTTATTTGCTGGTGGAGATGTTACTGATATTCCATTTAAACAAATAGGAATAGCTGTAGGCCATGGAATAATTTGTGCCCTTTCAACAGTTAATTATTTAAATAAACTTAAGATTTAATGGAAGAACTAATAAAAATTATTGAACAATTAAATAACCCTCTTTTTGATAGAATTTTTGATTTTAAAGTAGAGATTGCAAAACAAAAATTCCCAGAAAAATTAAAAGAAAAAATTACGGAGGGAGAAGAGCAAAAAATATTTATTTTTAAAAATAAAATTTTAAATCAAGAAACCCATTTTAATATTTGGAGAGCAAAAAGGAAAGAACCTCATAAAGAAAATGTAGAAGAAATAACTTATGATCCTTTTTGTAACCCTAAAGAGGAAACTCCTATTGATAATTTAGGAAGATTAGAAAATGATTATGCAATTACTTCTTCAAATTTAGCGAAAATTTCCTCTTTTCATTCTTTAGTAATTTTTAAAAAACATAAAAGAAGAGAACTTAATTTTGATGATTTTTATAATGGTTTGATATTAGCTAATGAATGGTTTCAAAGGCAACCTTTTTTAGTTAAAGTATTAATTTTTAATTACGGATTAAGAGCTGGTGCAAGTATAAGCCATCCCCATTTTCAAATATTTTCTTTAGAAAATATACCCTCAAAAATTCAGGATTTTTACAAAAAAATAAATGAATATAAAAAAACATATAATTCTGATTATCTTGAAGATTTTTTTAAAGTTTTAAATCAATTAAATTTAGCTAAACAAATTAACAACCTTAAACTTGCTATAAATCTAACGCCTTTTAAGGATAAAGAAATTATTTTTTGGAATAAAAATTTAAAAGAATCAATAAAAGGAATTTCTTTAATTTTAGCTGTTTATAAAGAATTATCCGAAAACTTCAATATGTTTCTTATTGAATTTAATGAAACCCTTTTAGGTTATTTAGTAGATAGAGGAGAAAGTTCAAAAATTAATTCAGATATAGGAGCATTAGAAATATATGCTTTTTCAGTTGTAGGATTCGATTTATTAGAATTTTCTAGAGATTTTATTCAGAAACTGGAAAGGATGGAGAAGGAATTTCAAATTCTATTGTAGAAGTAGTTTGAGTGCTATTTTCTGAGGTTGTAGATATTGAAAAAGGATTGGCTTGCAAAGTTTTATTGATTTCTCCTGGAGAAACTCTTTGAGGATTAGGCCGAGTGAAACTAACAGGCAATAAAACAAAATAAAGAACTGTGCTAATAACTACAATCCAAACTAATACTTTTGTAATTTCTTTATAATTACCCATCAATTAAATTATACAAATTTTTGCCGAAAAGTCAAAATAATTGAAAATATTAAAAATCCTAATATAACTATACATGGCCCAAGAGGTAAATTTAAAATGTAAGATAAAATAAAACCTAAGATTGATATCATTTCACCGTAGAACAATGTAAAAATTAACAACTCTTTAAAAGAATTAGAAATTAATTTAGCTATAGAAGCAGGCAATATTAAGATAGCACTTATTAGTAATGCTCCTATAAATTTTATTCCTAAAACAATCGTTATTCCTAATAATATATTAAATAAAAAATTTATTTTTTTAACATCAACATTCTCTGTTATAGCCCACTCCTCATTCAAAGGGATTAAAATCAACTCTTTCAATTTTAAAAATATAAACAAAACAGCTATTAAAGAAATTAAGAAAATTAATAAAACATCAAATTTTGATACTAAAAGAATATTTCCAAAAAGAAAAGAGCTAATATCCCCTTTTAAATAAGGAATATAGTTAAAGAGTATTATACCTAAAGATAAGCCGAATATTGAAATTAACATTATTAATATATCTAAATTAAGTTTACTTTTTTCTTTTAATATAAAAATTAAGATTGAAAATAAAAATGTCCAAAAAATTACTAAAATATTCAAATTTAATGCCAATAAATAACTTAAAGCAATGACAAAAATAGCACTATGGGAAATGGCATCGCTGAAAAATACCATTCTTTTAAAAATTACAAATATACCGAATAAAGAAATTGGAACAGTAATTACTAAAAGAGCAATTAAGGGATATAAAAATATTGTTTCTTTTAAAATTTCTAACATCATTTAAAAATAGGTAAATTTTCATATGCTAAATAATATAACATTGCTCCGCCTCCTGTTGATAAAAATGTATTTTTAAGTTTAATGTTTTTAAAAATTTTCAAAGTATCTCCTCCCCCTATTATTTTTTTATTTTTTAACTTCATTAAATTTTTGGCAAATTCTAAACTACCTTTTGCATATTTTTTCTCTTCAATTTTACCTAAAGGTCCATTCCAAATGACCATTTTAACTTTTTTAAGTTCTTCAATAAAAATTTTTAGGCTTTCTTCGCCAATATCATAAATAATATCATCTTTTTTTATTTCTCCTAAATATCTATGCCCATTTTGGGTTACAAAATCAAAGGGTAAAAGAAGTTTATTTGAAAATATTTTTTTAGCAAATTCTAAGTATTCTTCATCATAAATAGATTTTCCAATTTCAAATCCTTTAGCTTTTAAAACAGTATTAGCTATTCCTCCTCCAAGAATAATAATATCAGCTTTTTTAATGAATTTATCTATAAGTTCAATTTTTGTTTCAAATTTAATTCCGCTAATAACTACTCCGATAGTTTTTTTCTTTTTTATATACTCAAATACTTTATTTAAATTATTTATTTCTTCTTCAAAATTAAAGCCAAAATATGTTGGTAAATATTTAGAAATACTATAAACTGAAGAATGTTTCCTATGGGAAACAGAAAAACCTTCATTAACGAAAATATCTCCTAATTGTGCTAAACTTTTTGCGAAGTCCAAGTCATTTTCTTCCTCTTCTTTGAAAAATCTTATATTTTCTAAAATAACAACTTTTTTATTTTCATCTATTTGTTTTTCTGGTTCCCACTCAAAATACTCTATTTCTTTAATATATTTTTTTAAAAATGGTAATAAATTTTTAGTTGAATATTCTGATTCTTTATTTTTAGGTCTTCCAAAATGAGTAATAAGAATTATTTGTTTAGCATTATTGGCTTTTAAAAAATTTATAGTTTTTAAGCTTTTTTCTATTCTATAACTTTCTTCAACCTTTTTATTTTTAATTTCTACATTATAATCAACTCTAACAATAACCTTTTTATTTTTTATTTTGTCTTTGTTAAATCTTAATAATTGCTGTTTTTTTAAGACAATCATTAAAATATATTATAATTCATCTTCTTCTATATTTCTGTATTGTAAAGCTTCAGCAACGTGATTAACATCGATAATATCTTTATTTTCAAAATCGGCAATAGTTTTAGCTGTTTTTATTATCTTATGTACTGCTCTTAAAGACAATCTTAAGTTATCAATGGATTTTTTTAGAAAATCCTCAGCTTTTAAGGAAAGCTTACAATATTCTTTAATTTCTTTAGGATTTAATTCGCTATTAAATTTGTTTTGTCTCTTAAATTGTAATTCTTTTAACTCTTTTATTTTTCCAATAATATCTTTGTAATTTCTAATGCTTTCTGAAAAAACCTCCTCTCCTTTAATTCTTGGTACATTTATTTTTATATCAACTCTATCCATTATAGGACCTGAAAGTTTTTTATGATATTTTTTAATTTCTGCAATTGTACATTTACACTCTTTTTCAGGATCCATATAAAATCCGCAAGGGCAGGGATTATAAGCTCCTATAAGCATAAATTTTGCTGGCATTTTTATTGTTTTTCTGCTTCGAGATATAGTGATTTCACCATTTTCCAACGGCTCTCTTAAGCCTTCTAATACATCTCTTTTAAATTCTGGTAATTCATCTAAAAACAAAATACCTCTATGAGCTAAACTTACTTCACCAGGTTTTGGATTTTGCCCTCCACCTAAAATAGCTACAGAAGAAGAACTATGATGTGGGTTTCTAAAGGGTGGAGAAGTTATGAATCCTTCTTTTAATTCATTAGCAGAGCTATAAATACTTGTTACCTCTAAAGCTTCTTCATAAGTTAATTCAGGTAGTAAATTAACAATATTTTTTGCAATTAATGTTTTTCCTGTTCCTGGTGGTCCATATAAAATTAAATTATGCCTTCCTGCAGAAGCTATAGTTATTACTCTTAAAATGTAATCTGAAATTTTTATAAATTCTAAATCTAAATTTTTCTCTTTATATTTAAAATCTTCTCCTTTAAAATTTTCTTTAATTTTTCTTCTTTCTAAATGATCTATAATTTCTCTTAAGCTTTCAAAAAGATATAAATTTTCAATTTTTAAAAATTTAATTTCTGGATAATTTTCTTCTGGTAAATAAATTTCTTCAAATTCTTTGTATAAACTTAAAACAATAGGCAAAGCTCCCCTAATTTTTCTTAATCTTCCTTCTAAAGAAAGTTCTCCTAAAAATAAAATTTTCTTTTTAATTGGTGAAATTTGTCTTGAGGCAATTAAAAAACTTATAGCTATGGCTAAATCTAAATTAGAACCTTCTTTTTTAATATCAGCAGGAGCTAAGTTTATTATTGTTTTTCTATTGAATTTAAATGGGGGTTTTGCATTTATAGATTTTAAAGCAAAACTTATCCTTTCCTTTGCTTCTTGAACAGCTTTATCTCCTAAGCCAACTATTGAAAATGCAGTAAGACCAGGTAATAAACCAGCTTCTACTTCAACAATTTTTCCTTCTAATCCATCCAAAATAGCAGAATATACTTTTGAATTCATATTATTTAATTATCCACAATTTTTATTGATTTTTAAAAATTTTTATTTTATAATTTTCTTAATTAAAGGTCGAATTAAGTAATTAAAAAATAAAATGAAAATAAGTAAAAATTTAATATATCTGGTCGCCCTATTTACAATATTTAGCTTGATCAATTCTGCATTAGGGCAAACTGAGCTACCGATACCAGGAGTAGAACCACAACCTAAACTTTTCAAATGGGATACTCTTCAAGATTTTCTTCTTAGTGTTCTTCAGGTTGCACTTTTGATTTTAACATGGGTAGCTGGTATATTAGCAGCAGTTTTCATTGTTTGGGGTGGTGTTAATGTAATTTTGCAGAGTAAAATTGATGAAGGTAAAAATAGATTAATATATGGAGTTATAGGCCTTGTTATAGCTTTACTTGGTTATGCTATTATTCAATTAATAGGAGGTGTGGTTCAATCAGCTAAAACAGGTGGGACAACACCATAAAACCAAGCAAATTAAATATTTTAATTGAAAAACATTCCTCAATTTAAACATTTAGATGTCATATCCATTTAATCCTCTTTTTGGGTTACCTAGCAAATTAACCCCTCCTGTTCCTATTATTTGTAAAGATTTTATTTCTTGTTTGTTATTAGTTTTTGATGTTGTTTTAAGAATATTAACATGGATTTCAGGAGCATTAGCAGTAATTATGTTTATGTATGCAGGAATTACTTTGATAGTTAGTTATAAAAAAGCTGATGAAGTTAAAAATATTTTAATTTGGGGAACAATAGGTTTAGTTATAGCTATAATTTCTTATTCTTTAGTAGTTTTAATTGAAAATATAGTTTCAAGAGGGGCCATTGGTATGGTTAATATAGCTTATGCTCAACAATTAAGATTTCAGCCAGGAAGAGTATGTACTCCCTACAATATTTTTGATATTTTAAGCGGTAAACCTGTCCCCCAAGGCTTATTAGGTAAATGTCTTTTGTGGTTAGCTCAAAAAATTTTAACTGTTATTTATACTGTTTCTTTGCTTTTAGCAATAGGATTTATAATTTATGGAGGAATGATTTTAATTACAAAACCCGGTGATAGATCTGGTATGCAATATGTTTTTTGGTCAATAATTGGAACAGTAGTAACAATATTAGCTTTTAGTTTAGTAAGAGCAATTGAATATAGTTTAACCCATTAAAAATGTATAAAAAAATTTTACTTTTAATAATTTTAATTACTCCTCTGGCATTAGCATTTTCTCAACAATTTTTTAATCCCTTTCAATATGGAATAAAGACAGTAGAAAAAGTAGAAATTGGTAATGAGAATCTTAGAAAGGCAGTAAGAGATAAAGCAGCGGAACTATTAAATAACCAATATAAAATTCAAAATAATACTACAACTGAGATATTTAAAGTATCAGGGGAAAGTATTATAAGCGTGGATCCGAATGTTAAAGTAAATAAATTTGTAGATGAACATTTTGATAATTGGACAAATTTGATAATACAAGCTGCGGATTTAGTTCTTTCTGATTGCGAACTTTTAAGATCCTATAATTTAGTAGAGTACTGTCATTGGAAAACTGTTAGAGCCGAGATTCAAGGAGGTAAATTACAAGCAATATGGATCGCACCTTCTGGATATTCTGGTCCTTTCCCAAGAGTTGCTGTTTGTGAAAAAGGAATAGGACAATGCCTTTTGTTCTTTTTTGATAGAGCTTTAAGAATTTTGTATTTTGCTGCTTTGGCTTTAGGAGTAATATTTTTAATGTGGGCAGGGATTCTTTATATAACCAAGCCCTTAGAAGCTAAAAATATTCATCAAAGATTTATTTGGGGCATTATAGGAATAATTGTAGGAATAACTTCATTTACCATAGTAATTGCTTTAGAAAATTGGCTTGCAGGAGGTTTAGCTACAGAAGTTCCAACAACAGGAGGAGGTGGAGAAGTTTCTGGAATCAGTGGCCCGGTTCAAGAAGGCTCAGTTAGTGTGAGAAGAATATATATTGATAGGCAAAAAGACTCTTTATATATAACTTTTGATGTAAAACCTAAAAGTGATACTGGTATTTGTGTTATTAATATAGTAGGAAAAGATGATACATTGAAAGAATATAATATAGCTACTGATCTTAAACTTACCGAAGGTTCAAATATAGAAAAAGTATTTAGAGGGTTAGGAATTCCTGCTACTGCTACAGAAATAGAATTAACTTTTTCTCCAGGAGATCCATTTTGCACAATTAACCCTACCTCTTATATAGCAAGGATTGGTCAATATGCTTCAATTTCTCCTGCTCCAAGAATAATCATAGATCAATCAACAGCAAAAATAGATGAAAATAAAAAATTTAGTGTGTTTGTTTCTGCAGAAAAACGATGCGATCTTCGCGCTTCTTTTTATAACTTAACAAAAGGAGAAGATTTAGGATCTGCGCGGCCTATATCAATTTCAGCTCCGCAATATTTTAACTTCAATTTAGGTGTTTTTGGAGATAAAAAATTTGATATTGGTGATACTGTAAGAGTAGTATTTAGTTCAACAAATTGTGAAGTATCTGTTAAACAATTAGATATTAGAACTTCAAAACTTGTAACAACTGTTCCAACAATTAAAAAACCTATTATTGATATAGATAGTAGCAAAATCAAAATATATGGACAACAAACAATTAATGTAAATATTGAAGGTAAATTAAAAGATATTTTGGAACAAGCCTTAAGAATTACTGTTATTCAGAGAAATTTATATGACCCGCCATTTACAATGTATATAACTTATAATGTTACTTCAGATAATCAACCTCCTCTAAGTCAAGGTTCTTGTACAATTTATGGGACATTAAGAGGTGTAAAAATTAATCAATTTTCATTTGATAGAACAAAGGCAGTAGGTTATACTACATTTAACAAAGATTTTTCTTTTACTATAAATTATGAAGCTAATAGAAAAGGTCCTTACAATATTCCTATTTATCTTCCTTTGCCTAATAATCTTTTAGGCTTTATATATTTAAAACTTTATTATTATCGAGGAGATTGCGAAGAGGTAAAAGTTAGTGGTCAAAATATTGCTGAATCTCCATTCAGCACAACTTATGATATAGAAACAGGTAGTTTTTATAGTGTTTCAGGGGATCTTTTAAGAGATTTATTTGGATTTTAATGTTAGAAGTATTTGCTCAAACAATCAAATATGAGACAGGATGTATAAATAAAGAAGGCATCGAATATTTTATATGTAAATTTATAGGTGTAATAAATTTATTTTATTGGATAGGCTTAGTTTTAGGAATTGCTCTTATTATGTGGGCAGGTGCAAAATATATGTATACAAGAGGAAAAGATTGGCATAATGAACTTTTTTATGTTATTTTAGGAATTGTTTTAATAATTGCATCTTTTTCTATTCCAATTTTAATTTTCTCCTTTCTTAAATAATGTTTGAATTGTTCCCGATATTTGGAAAAATTCTTGGTATATTAGATAGAATTTTAGAAGTTTTATTGAAATTTTCTTTATTAATTGCAGTATTTTTTATAATTTATTTAGGAATGAAAATTTATTTTGAAAAGAAAAACCTAAAAGATATAAGAATATCATTTCTTTTTATAATTTTAGGCTTAGCCATTTTAGGTATAATAATTCTTAATAGAGAAATAATTTTTAAAACAATAGAAATTTTTGTGCCCAAATTTAAATAATGACAGAAATTGTTAATATCCTTCACAAAATAATTAGAATAATGCAAGTTTTTATAATTTTAGGATCAGCAATTTCTTTTATTTATTTAGGTTATATGACTTATACAAAAAAAATTGATGAAGTTAAGAAAAATTTGCCTTGGATTTTGTTAGGTTTAATGTTGCTTTTTGCTTCTTATTCAATCCCTGCTTTGATTTTATCTTTTTTGGAAGTTAAAAAAATATCTCCCTAAAATGAAAAAAATGATTTATCTTGATTATGCAGCTACAACACCTGTTTCTAAAGAAGTTTTTGATTTTATGAAAAAATATTTTACAAAAGAATATGGAAATCCATCCAGCTTACATATTTTAGGCCAAAAAGCATTAAAAGCATTAGACTTTGCAAGAAATACAATAAAAGAACTAATTGAGGCAGATTATTTTAGAGAAATAATTTTTACTTCTTCAGCTACTGAAAGCAATAATTTAGCAATAAAAGGGTTAGTTTTTTATTATTTTTTTAGATTAAAATTAAAACCTCATATAATTTCTTCAACTATTGAACACCCCTCTATTTTAGAAGTTCTAAAAGACTTAGAAAAATTAGGTTTATTAGAATATTCTTTAGTAAAGCCAGAAAAGACTGGTCTTGTAAATATTGATAATATATTGGATCTTATTAAAGAAAATACAGTCTTAATTACATTGCATTATGTCAATAGTGAAATAGGAACAATTCAAAAAATAAAAGAATTAGGTCAAAAAATTCAAGAAATTAATAAAAATAGAGATATAAAAATAATTTTTCACATAGATGCAGCTCAAGCTCCTCTTACAGAAGATATTTCTGTAAAAAAATTAAATGTTGATATGATGACTTTATCTTCCCATAAAATTTATGGACCCAAAGGAGTAGCTTGTTTATTTAAAAAAGAGAATGTTATTTTAGAAAGGTTAATTTCAGGCTCTGAACAAGAATTTGAATTAAGAGCAGGTACAGAAAATACTCCTTTGATTGTTGGTTTTTCAAAAGCTTTAGAAATTGCCATAAAAAATAGAGAAAAAAATAGAAAATATTTGGAAGAATTAAGGAGTTATTTTTTGCAAAGATTAAAAGAAGAAAATATAAAATTTGAAATTAATGGAGATATAAATTTTTCTACGCCTAAAATTTTAAACTTGTATTTTCCGCAAAAAACTAGTCAAGAGATTTTAATATATTTAGATTCAAAAGGGATAATGGTTTCTCCTGGTATGGCTTGCAAAGCTAGGGCTTTAACTCCGAGCTATATTATTGAAGAACTTTACCCTAACTCAGATAGATCACAAAAAAGCATAAGATTTTCTTTTGGTATTGAAACAAAGAAAGAAGATTTAAATTATGTTGCTAAAACACTAAAACAATTTTTAAGATAAATGATCAACAATTCTATGGAGATTTAATCTTTTATCACCGGTAATTAAAATAAGATCATCTGGCTTTAATAATTCTTCCAAAAAATTTAAAAGTTCATTATGTTGTGTATGATAAAAATGATTGGTTTTACTTTCATCAAATCCATAAGCAATTAAAGAATCTTTCGTATATTTTGCTCTTAAACCAAAAGTTATAACAAAATCACAAACATCCTTTAATTTTTCTCCAATTTCAAAATGAAATTCCATACCATATTTACCTGCAGTAATACAATCACCAATTAAAGCAACTTTTCTTTTTGCTGGAATTTTTGTAAAAATATCAAAAATATTCCAAAAAGAAGCTTGAGTAAGATGAAAAGAATCATCCAAAATATAATATCCCTTTTTAGATTTTATTAATTCACATCTATGTTTAACTCCTGAAAATGTTTCTAAGTAATTTCCTATATCTTCTAATTCAAAACCTAAGTTATATAAAAGAGCAATACTAGCTAAACATGAATAAATAATTCCTTTTCCAAATAAGTTTCTTAAAAATATTTTCTTTTTCCCAAATTTTGTAGTAATTTCTATAGAAGTCCCACAGATAGAGGGTGTAGAATATAAATCGCAAATAATTTCATAATGACTGCATCTAAAATCTGAATCTTCGGCAAATCCAAAATAGACAACATTATTTTTATTTTCTTTTTCTACAAGTTCAAGGCAGCTTATATCATCATTATTTAGAATAATTAAACCATTAGATTTAACTATTTCTATTAACTTTTTCTTTTTTCTTTTAATATTTTCTGGGCCAGCAAAAACCTCAGAATAAGCAGGTATTTCTCCGATAGAAGTTATGATTAAGCAATCAATCATTAAGTTTTTTGTCCAATAATCAACTACTTTAGGATCTTCAAAGCCAAATTCAAGCAAAATATATTCTGGATAATTTTTTGTAAAAAATAAAATTTTTAGTCCTTTAAGTATGTTTTTTAATAATTTGTAATCTTTTTCTAAAAGAAAAGTTAATGGAATGGATAATTTATGATCTTTATGATATTCTCCAGAAAAGATATTTTTTCTATTACTTAAAAATCTTTTGATAATTTCTATAGTTGTAGTTTTTCCTGATGTTCCTGAAACCACTATAATTTTTGGCTTAAATTTTAAATAAATCAATTTTGCTAAGAAATTAAGCATATTATTTAATTTTAACATTTATCCACAATTTTTGTTGATTTTTAAAATTTTTGGGATATAATATAGTTAATATGAAAAAAATTTTTTTAGGAATAATTTTAGTTATATTTCTTCTTTTTGTCTTATTTTTAATTAAAGAAAAATTTACACAAGCTCAATCTTCAATAGGAATAGAATTATATGTTTATCCTAAAGGATTTTATGGGGGAAGTTTAATGCGTATAGCAGATGCTACAGAAAGGGGGCAAGTGGGAATATACAAAAATAAACGCGATTCTTCAGTAATTGCGGGAACAGAATATCAATTAAAACTGATAGGTGTGGGTAGCGGTAATTTTACTTTGGAATTTTATAAAAATGGTACCTTAGTAAAGAGTATATCTTCAAATTGCACTTCAATATTAGGTAAACAAGATGGCTCTAACTGTATAATAGAAGGAACTTTCAACCAACCCTCATCAGATTATGAAAAATGGACAATAGTTTTAAAACATGGCCAGACTGCCTCTACATCCTTTTATCTTGTTAAACAATCTTATGCACAAAATGCAGGAATAGCTTCAAGGGATGATCAATATTATTTAGAACCAACTTCAACTACTACACAACCAACTTCAACTATTAATTACACAGTTTATAGTAATAAATTATATTGTCCAAATTATATGGCAAGTGGAATTTCTACATCTACACCAAATCCTTCTTCTGGGTCTTTTATTCATTTTAGTGTTACTTCTTCTTTGTTCTTAACTAACGATTTCGTTTCTAGAGCCTTGGGGTTAAGTGGAATAAGCCCTGGAGATTATAATTTATATTTAGTTAATTCTTCAAACCAAAGAATAGGTCCTCCTTCTCCTGTACAAGTTACAATAAAAGTTCAACCTCCATTTACTCCACCACCAGGTGCATTTGAATGTCCTGGAGCATCGGGGAATTGGTGTAGATGTATATTCTCTTATTGCTATTGGTATGATGGAAGCAATTGGACACCCACTTCTTCTTCAGTTTGCGGTAATGTTTGCACTGGTGGTATAAGAGAGTGATATAATATTTTGAATGAAAATTTTAGGAATAGAAACAACTTGTGATGAGACAGGAATTGCTCTTTTAGAATTTATTGAAGAGAAAGAATTAAAATTTAAAATTATTAATCATCAATTAAGAAGCCAATTTAATATTCATTCAAAATATGGTGGCATTGTTCCTATTTTAGCAGCTAGGGAGCATAAGAAAAACCTTCCTATTTTATATGAAAAACTTTTAAAAGAAACAAAAGAAAAACCTGAAAATTTTGACTATATAGCCTTTTCTTATGGACCTGGATTGCCCCCTTCTTTAGTTGCTGGTAAAGAGTTTGTTGTTAATTTAGCTAAAAAATTAAACAAAAAAATTATTCCTGTCAATCATTTATTAGCACATATCTATTCTGTTTTAATTCCTAAAAATAAATTAAATGTTTATCAAAAAATAAAGAAAATAAAATTTCCTGCTTTATGCCTTTTAATTTCAGGAGGACATACAATTTTAATCTATATGGAAGATTTTCAAAAATTTAGAAAATTAGGAGAGACAAAAGATGATGCTATTGGTGAAAGCTTAGATAAGGCTGGAAGAATTTTAGGTTTAGAATATCCTGGTGGACCTAAATTAGAAAAATTAGCTAAAAAAGGAAAGCCAATCTTTAATTTGCCTAGGCCAATGATTTTGCAAAATAATTTTAACTTTAGTTTTGCTGGAATTAAAACAGCATTTTGGGAACTTGTGGAAGAAATAAAAAAATATAATAAATTTAATGAAGAAACTAAAAGAGATTTAGCTGCTTCTTATCAAAAGGCTGTTTTTGAGACAATAATAATAAAAACTAAAAAAGCTTATGAAAAATATAAACCAAATTCTATTATTGTTACTGGTGGTGTTATTGCTAATACTGCTTTGAGAAAGATGATGATTAAAGTTTTTGGCAAAGAAAAATTAGTTTTCCCAGAAAAATCTTTAGCTACAGATAACGGGGTTAAAATTGCTTTTGCTGGTTATTTTTTTAAAAATAATGCTCTTGAGCCGGGAAAATTGGAAATTAACCCCTTGCTTGATATATGAAATTTTTTATAATTAAATTATGCCTAGGACAAAATCAGCAAAAAAAGAATTAAGAAAGAACATAAAAAGGAGGATCAGAAATTTAAAAAGAAAGAAACAAATCAAAACAGCCATTAAACAATTTTTGCTTGCTTTAAAAAATAAAGACAAAGAAAAAGCAAAAGAATATTTAAGTTTAGCATATAAATATCTTGATAAAGCAACCAAGACATTTATGCATAAAAATACAGCAAGTAGAATAAAATCAAGATTAGCTCAAAAATTCAATAAAACTTTTGCTAATCAGTAATAAATATAGCTATTTACTAATAAATTTTTATCGTCATAAAGCCTAATTTCTTCGTATCTTGTTTCATATAAATTTTTATAAACTTCCTTATAGCTTAAAGTAGAGGTTACATAAAGAGTAGTTGTGGGTGTTGGTATAAAAATAACCCAATCTTTTGTAAGAAAATCTTGAGAATTCAAATTGTTATAATAACATCCTTTATAAGTATAAAGATTATCTAATAAATTCATACAACGTGAATCATCCACTATTTTTTCTAAGTCTTGAGGTCTAGGAAGACAAGAAATTCTACTTAAAAAATCTAAGCATTTTATTGAATATCCTTGTTTCCTTAAATTAAATAATTCTTCTCTAGTAAAGTATTTACAATAATAAGGAACAGAATCTACAAATTTTTCAACATCTTTTCTTAGGTTCAAAAAATATCTAAAACATTTATTAATTCTAAAGCTAAAGCCTAAAGGTGAAGAAGTAGCAATTATTTTTGCTTTTCCATAAGGAGGCAAAACTATATCTTCTTTTTTATATTTATAATCAGGATCTATATAATTTACACCTTGAGGAATGGAATATATTCCTTGAGAAGAAACTATTTTCCAATTTGTGATTTTTATTTCTTTATTAGTATTATTGCTTAAATATAATGTAAATTTATCTCCTCTAGGATAAAGGTAAACATCTTTAAAATAAGGAGAAATCTTTGTTGTAAAAGAAACATAAGCAGGAGAAGGATCATATTCGCCATTTTGATTCACAGCAGAAACAATTAAAAAATATCGATAATATCCTTTAGGCAGATAAAAATATTGGGTATTTGAAAAAGAAGTTTTCCAATTTTTATCTAAAGGATAAAGCATATAATTAAAATAAAATCTATCTTTTGGGTTTTCAAAATTTTTTCCTTCGAAAGTAAATTTTACTATATTGGTTTCTAGGTTGTTTAAATCTAAGTAGTCATGATAAATATAGGTTTCAATCTTTTTATTTGGCTTTAACTTTTTAGATTCTGCATAAGTTTTTTTCAAAAAGAAATTAAAAGGGAGCTTTTCTTCTGGATATTTAAAAAAAGTACCTGTTGGGACAACTCCCTTTGAAGCTGGTTCAATTTTTCGAGGAGGTTTATAGACGGGTACAACTCCTGTTTTAAAATATAAAAAATAAACAAAAGCAGAAAGAATAAGAAATATTGTGACTAAAAAGACTATTATATCCTCTAGTTGTCCCACCTTTTTCATGTTATAATTATATTTTAAATTATCCAATTTATACCATGATCAACATAAAACAAATTCAAAATTTAATTGATCAAATAGTCGAAGAGAAAGATTTGAATGAAGAAGAGGTACAAGAAGCTGTTTTATATGCTTTAGCTGCTGCTTATAAAAAGGATTATAGACATAAAGATGAAAGGGTAGAAGGGAAAATAGATCCTGTTACTAAAAAAATTGAATTTTTTTTAGTTAAAACAGTTATTGACGACAAAGATGTAGAAGAGCAAAATATAAAGTTTAATCCTTATAGACATATTCTTCTTTCTGAAGCATTAAAAATAAATACTAATGTAAAACCTGGTGATGAAATTAGAATACCTTTAGAATATAAAGATACATTTAGTAGAATTGCTGCTCAAACCGCTAAACAAGTTATTACTCAAAGATTAAAAGAAATTACCAAAAATTCTGTTTATCAGGAACTTAAAGCAAAAGAAAATAAAGTAATTTCTGGTATTATTCAGAAAGTAAATCATAAAGCAGTTTATGTTGATTTAGGAAAAGCTATGGGAATTATGTTTAGATCTGAAGCCATTCCAGGAGAGTTTTATAAAATTGGAAACAGGATGAGATTCTATGTTTATGGAGTTGAAAAAACATCTAGCGGAGTTGAAGTTTA
>Ga0326762_1000097_pt1 | contig 46195 bp, 37 predicted proteins | sample NORPS_S_FD_207669 | JGI IMG/M metagenome (GOLD analysis project Ga0326762, IMG submission 207669) | Hot spring sediment microbial communities from Norris Geyser Basin, Yellowstone National Park, WY, United States - NOR.PS_S | ecosystem: Environmental > Aquatic > Thermal springs > Near-boiling...
GAGGAATTCGGATTGAGGTTTATAAGAGCGGTATCAAGGAGAGGATTAGCTATAAAGATAGTATTATCAATATTGTCTTTTAATATACACCAGCTGATGGGAGGTAAAATTTGATGGGAACTAGGGTAAATCAAGTTTTACCAAAAGATTAAGTTTTTTCCCACTTTCTTGATGGTGGTTCTTTCAGAAGAGGTTTTAGCTCATCTGGTATATCCGGTGTTGGCTCCCTCCTTATCTTCATCTCCCCATCTTCTAACCACACTATGTGATTATATTTTTCCTCCGGTGGATTAGGATAATCAATTCTTGCATGAGCTCCAATACTATTTCTTCTTTCAAGAGCAGAAATTGTTATAGCTTTTGCACAAAGGAGCATAAATTTCAAATCAAGAGCAAGATGCCAACCAGGATTGAAATGAACATTCCCTGAAACGGAAACAGGAGAATTTGAAAGTTCCTCTATTATTTCAAGGGCTTTCTTCAAGTCTTTCTCCTCTCTAAAAATTCCAACATAGTTTTGCATGGTCTCTTTCAGTCTCTCATGGATCTCGTAAGGGGAAATACCGTTCTTTCTCTCAAAAAATGAAAGGGCTTCCCTTACAACCTTTTCAACCTCATCTTTATCTACCACAGGTTGACGAGATAGAGATTTTGCATACTCGGCAGCAGCTTTGCCCCCCAATTTTCCGAAAACCAAAAGGTCGGAAAGTGAATTACCACCAAGCCTGTTCGCTCCGTGCAATCCAGAAGCAACTTCACCTACGGCAAACAATCCTGGAACTTTACTCATTTGTGTCTCCGGATCAACTCTCACACCTCCCATACAATAGTGCATAGTTGGAGCAACCTCCATAGGTTGTTTTGTAATGTCTATTCCCGCAAATTCAAGAAACTGCTTATACATTCCCGGCAATTTTTTCTTCACATACTCAGGTGGTAGATGTGAAACATCAAGATAAACTCCTCCATGCTCTGTTCCTCTCCCCTCCTTTATTTCTGTGTATATAGCTCTTGCTACGAGATCTCTTGTTGAAAGTTCCAATCTTTCTGGATCATATCTTTGCATGAACCTCTCACCTTTTGAGTTATAAAGTCTTCCACCTTCACCTCTGACTGCTTCTGTGACCAAAATTCCCTGAACACTTGGAGGCCAAACCATTCCTGTCGGATGAAACTGCGTAAATTCCATATCACGAAGCTCAGCCCCAGCAAGCAGAGCAAGAGCATAACCGGAACCAGTATATTCCCATGAATTAGATGTTATTTTATAAATTTTGCCAAGTCCTCCCGTAGCTAAAACTACTGCTTTGGCTTTAAATATAACAAACCTTCCATTTTCCCTCCAATAAGCAAGTGCCCCTGAAATTCTTTCTCCGTCTTTGAAAAGGTGAATTACTGTACATTCCTGAAATATTTCCACATTATCAAATGAAAGGAGTTTATCTTGTAGCGTTCTTATCATTTCAAGTCCTGTTCTATCGCCAACATGAACTAGCCTTCTCCACGAGTGCCCTCCGAAAGCCCGCTGCATTATTCTGCCATCTTTTGTTCTGTCAAACAAAGCTCCCCATTCTTCAAGTTCTTTAACGCATTCTGGTGCAAGTTGAGCATGTTTTAACGCAAACCTCCAATCATTCAAAAATTTCCCACCATACATGGTATCTCTGAAATGCTCTTTCCAGTTGTCTTGTGGATCAATGTTTCCCAGAGCAGCGGCAATTCCTCCCTCTGCCATAACTGTGTGAGCTTTGCCCAATAAAGATTTACAAACGACTCCAACCTTTACTCCTTCCTTTGCAGCTTCTATTGCAGCTCTGAGACCTGCCCCACCTGCTCCTACAACAAGAACATCTAACTCATGAGTTTCATATTTCTCCATAATGGTAAAAAAATTTAAATTGAAACATTTATTTTAGAGAAAAATAAAGATTTTTTCTACTAGCACCCGTTTTGTACCAATAACCGAACTTTTGTGAATTAAACGATTTTTACGATGCAGTTCATAAAATTTTCGTAAGTTTATGTTAGAAGGACAATACGATCACAAAAAAATAGAACCTTATTGGAGTGAAAAGTTTGCCGAAATCTTCAGAGCAAACCCAGATAGTCCCAAAAAAAAGTTCTGCATAACCATTCCGCCACCAAACATAACAGGCTCTCTACATATAGGACATGCACTTAACATGACAATCCAAGATGTGATATCAAGATACAAAAGAATGCAGGGATTTGAAGTTTTATGGGTTCCCGGAACAGACCATGCAGGAATAGCAACTCAACATGTTGTATCAAGAGAACTTGAAAAAAAAGGACTGAAAAGAGAAGATCTTGGTAGGGAAGAATTTCTCAAATTTGTGGACGAGTGGAGAGAGTATAGCCAAAAGAGAATAATGGATCAAATGAAAAAATTGTGCTTATCAGTTGATTGGTCAGCAAATAGATTTACTCTTGACGAAGGTTATAGGAAAGCGGTAGCAAAAGCATTTGCAGAATTATATAAAAAAGGTTTTATATATCAAGGGGATTACATAGTCAATTGGTGCCCATCATGTAAAACTGCTTTGAGCGACCTTGAAGTAGAATTCGCAGAAGAAAATGGAAAACTTTATTACATCCTTTACCCGTTTGAAAAAGATTCAAAAGAAGGTATTTATGTAGCTACAACGAGACCGGAAACCCTTCTTGGAGATACAGCGGTAGCAGTTCATCCAGAAGATGAAAGATATAAAGATATAAATGAGGTTTTCGTTCCATTAGTGTGGCGCAAAGTGAAAGTTATAAGAGATGAAAAAGTTGATATGAACTTTGGAACGGGAGCAGTAAAAATCACTCCATTTCATGACTTTGCTGATTTTGAAATAGCAAGAGAACATAACCTTGAAGGAATAAAAATAATGAATGAAGATGGCGTGATAACTTATGGAGATTATGCAGGGCTCGATAGATTTTCCGCAAGAAAGAAGATAGTTGAAGACTTAGAAAAACTTGGGCTCCTCCAAAAAATAGAAGACTATAAAATAAGAATAGGAAGATGTTATAGATGCAAAACAATAGTTGAACCCCTTGTTTCAAAACAATGGTTCCTAAAAATGAAAGAACTATCTCAAAAAGCAATAGAAGTTGTAGAAACTGATAAAGTAAAGTTTTTGGCTGAACAATGGAAAAATTTGTATCTTTCTTGGATGAGAAACGTAAGAGATTGGTGCATATCAAGGCAGATATGGTGGGGACACCCGATACCAATATCTACATGTAAAAATTGTGGTGAAAAATTTCTCAATTCTGATGGGGAGCAAGAATGGAATTTATGTCCAAAATGTGGTTCAGAAAAAGTTGAAAGAGAAAAAGATGTTCTTGATACTTGGTTTTCATCTGCTCTTTGGCCATTTGCAGTTCTTGGCTGGCCAGAACAGACAAAAAAACTTAAAGCATTTTATCCAACAGATATTCTTGTCACAGGATTTGATATAATATTTTTCTGGGTCGCAAGAATGATAGTTATGGGACTCTTCTTTATGGGAGATATTCCTTTCAAAAAAGTTTATGTTCACGGACTCATAAGAGATGAAAAAGGACAAAAAATGTCAAAAACAAGGGGAAATGTTCTTGACCCTCTTGATCTTGTGGAAAAGTATGGCTCTGATTCTTTGAGATTTTCTTTATGTGTTTTATCATCACAGATAAAAGATATAAAGTTGTCTGAAAAAACAATAGAGAGCTACTATCATTTTATGAACAAGATATGGAACGCAGCAAAGTTTGTAATTATGAATGTAGAAAATCCTAAAAAAAACTTTCAACCAAAAACCCTACCCCAAATGTGGATTCTGGCGAAACTATCTTCTTGCATAGAAAAAGTAAAAGAATATCTTGAGGATTACAAAATAAATCAAGCTGCAATGGAAATCTACGAATTTTTCTGGAATGATTTTTGCGATTGGTACATTGAAATATCAAAGGTTGAAATGCAAGACGAAAAAAAAGCTCAAAGTGCAAAAAACACTCTCTTTTTCGTTCTTGAAACAAGTTTGAGACTTCTTCATCCTTTCTGTCCAGCAATAACATCTCATATATGGGATGAAATGAAAAGAAAATATGATATTGAAAGCGAATCAGAATTTTTATCTTATGCTCCGTTTCCAGATTTTGAATACAAGGAAGAAACTTGTTTAGAGTTCGGAGAAAAATTAATATCAGTTGTAAAAGAAATAAGAGCAATCAAAGATGAATTGGGATTCAAGTTATCGGATAAAGTTCAAGCAAAAGTACTAACGGGAGACGAAAAAGAACTCAAAAGAGTACTGGAAGAAAACATAAAATGGTTGGAGAAACTTTCAGGAGCAAATATAGATATAGTAGAAGGAGAAGAAATCCCAGAAGGGTTCATACCTTCTTCCGGTAAGGGGGTAGTCGTTGCGATATCATCTGAGGGGGCAAAATTAAAAGAAAGCATACAAAAAATAAGAAAAGAATTAGCAGAAGCAGAAAAGGAGTTTGATAGAGTTAAAAAGAGACTATCAAATTCAGATTTTCTTGAAAAAGCAGATCCAGAAGTTATACAGGAACACAAAAAGAGATTAGAAGAACTTGGACCGAAAATAGAATTTCTCAGAAAGAGAATTGAAATTCTTTCAAAGTTCGTCCAAAACTGAAAATCTTCAACTTTACAACTTCTGCATCACAACTATCCTTTCAATTTTATTGTAGTCTTTTATTGGGGGAAAAATTTTGAATTTCATCTTCTCTGCAAAAGAGAAAATTTTTTCTTTGTAAATCTTACCAAGTTCTGAAAGTCCAAAGAATTTCAAATCGTCATAGCCGACTTCAAGAAAAATAAAACCTCCTGATGGCAAAACAAATGAAGCCTGCTTTATAATTTCAAGAATCTTTTCGCAACCTATTTCTCCACCGAATATAGTATGTGGCGGGTCATCAACCTTTATTTTATCTTTCACTTTCAAAGATACATACGGCGGATTTGAAACAATAAAATCCGCTTTCTTTATAGGTAAAAGAAAATTACCACAAACAAAACTTACATCTGCCCCTATGATCTTTGAATTATACTTGGCTAATTTTAAGGCAGCTTTATCTATATCTGTTCCTACAAAGCTATATCTTACTTCAAAAGCTTTCATAATCTTTTCTAATTTTTTGAAGATTGAAATTATTATGCAACCACTACCTGTTCCAGCATCAGCAACACAAAAAACTTCTTCTCTTTTGAAATTAGGAGAAGAGTAAAAATAATTTTTTATATAATCTACGGCAACTTCAACCAAAATTTCTGTTTCAGGTCTTGGTGTGAAAATTTTGTCTGTGATGAAAAATTGATGTTCAAAAAAATCAACTTTTTTGAGGGTTTCTTTTTTTTTTAAGGTTCTCCACTATGAGAGAGAAAAAAGAGCTTGGGAGCGACCTACTCTCCCACGCCCGTGCGGACGCAGTACCATCGGCCCTGGGGGGGAGCCTGGTCCTGTTCGGAATGGGAAGGCAGGTTTCACCCCCGGTATGGCCCCCAAGCTCAGAAAAAAATTAGACACAGAAAAATAAAAAGAAAAGATTTTCAGAAAAATTTGTAAAATAATCTCCATTACTTACTTAATTTACTTACCTAGTCAAAAAAAAGAAGGAGGAAAAAGTATGGTTGCAAAACTAACAGAACTTGTATTCCCAGAAGGAACAAAAATAGATGAAACTGTTCCCGAAAATGCAAGGAGAATGTATCAAAGGTTCTATATCGGTCCCCTTGTAAGAGGTTTTGGTCATACTATTGGTAACTCTCTCAGAAGGGTTCTTTTGAGTTCAGTAGAAGGAGATGCAATAGTTGGAATAAAAATAGAGGGAATACCTCACGAGTTTTCAACAATAGAAGGTGTAAGAGATGATGTTATTACAATAGTTCTACACCTCAAAAGAGTAAGATTAAAAATAAAGGGCAATAAAGATTTCGTTAGAGCCGAAATAAAGGTAGATAACACAAAATCTGAACATTCTAAAATAGTCACAGCTGGAGATATTCAAGGTCCAGTAGAAATTGTAAATCAAAATCAGTATATAACAGAGGTTATGCCGAAGTACAAATTTCAGTGTGAGCTTTTTGTTGGGCGAGGTAGAGGATATGTTCCAGCAGATAGGATACAATCCATGTTTGAACTCCCGGCAGGAACAATTCCAGTGGATGCGATTTTCAATCCAATAGTTAAAGTAAATTACGAGGTAAGGAATACGATATATCAAGATAGGGCTGATTATGATGAACTTGTATTAGATATATGGTCAGATGGAACGAAAACACCTCAGGAAGCATATGAAGAAGCAATAGATATACTACTGGACCATCTTGAAGCACTTAAAACTTATGTTGAAAGAGGAAAATACGAAAGGGAGAGAAAAGATATAAAAGTATCTAATATTGAAAAGTTTCTTGAAAGAGATGTTCAAGATCTCAATCTTCCAAGAAAAACATATGAAATTCTCAAGATGCACAACATAAACACTGTTTACGATCTTGTTAAGAAGACAGAAAAAGATCTACTCGCATTACCAAATCTTGGTAGAAGATCGTTGAAAGAAATAGTGGAAGCTCTCGCAAGAGCTGGTCTTGAACTTGGAATGACAGATGAGCAAATCCAAAAAGTTATAGAAGAAGAAAAAAAGAGGAAGGATTAAAATATGAGGCACAGAATAAAAGGACGCAAGTTAAAAAGACCTACACCTCACAGGCTTTTACTTTTACGCGGACTTGCTTGCGACCTTATTTTGCACGGCAAAGTTGAAACTACACTGGCCAAAGCAAAAGAATTGAGAAGGTTTATAGAAAAACTCATAACAAAAGTCAGAAAATTTGATCAAAACAATACGAAATCTCCGCAATCAATTAACGCAGTAAGGGTAGCAATTTCAAAATTACAGAACAAAAAAGCTGTAAAAAAGCTTATTTATGAGATTGCTCCAAAATACAAAAATGCAAATGGCGGATATACAAGAATAATAAAAACAAAAAATAGAAAAGGAGATAATGCACAACTTGCTATCATAACCTTTGTGTAAATTTTGAAAAATTCAACAAAAATTCAGCTAAATTAAAAACTCACCAGAAATCAAAGTTGCAACATAAGTTTCTTCAATTCTCGTATTTTATCTCTTATTTGAGCTGCCTTTTCAAATTCAAGAGCTTTTGCATATTCCTTCATCTTCTTTTCTAACTCTCTGATAGTTTCCGGAATCTTTGAAGGAGGTATTTCAGTAACCGGAAATTCAGACCAATCAACACCATACCATAAATCTTCTCTACTTCTTGACAAAACAAAAGTTCTTATATCCTTTATCACAGTTTTCGGAGTTATTCCATGCTTTATATTGTATTCCATCTGAATTCTCCTCCTCCTTTCCATCTCCTTCACCGCCCTCTCAATAGATTTTGTGATTCTATCTGCATACAAAATAACTTTACTTTCTATATTTCTTGCAGCTCTTCCGGCTATTTGAATTATTGACCTTTCTGACCTCAAAAATCCCTCATTATCAGCATCTAAAATTGCAACGAGTGCAACTTCAGGGATATCAAGTCCCTCCCTCAAAAGATTTATACCAACAAGAACATCATAAACTCCCATCCTAAGATCCCTCAAAATGTCCATCCTCTCTACCGTATCTATTTCTGAGTGAAGATACATAGATTTTATTCCAAGCTGATTGAAGTATTCTGATAACTCCTCAGCCTGCTTTTTTGTTAGGGTCAAAACAAATGATCTCCACCCCTTCTTTTTTGTTTCAACAACTTCATTAACTACATCTTTTATTTGCTCCTTTGCAGGTCTTACTTCAACCGGAGGATCAACTATCCCAGTTGGTCTGACAATTTGCTCAACAATTTGTTCGGCAACTTCAAGCTCCCAATCTCCCGGTGTTGCAGAAACGAAAATAACATGCTTCATAAACTTTTCAAATTCTTCAAATTTTAAAGGTCTATTATCGTAAGCCGAAGGTAACCTCCATCCATACTCCACAAGATTAAACTTTCTTGTGTAATCGCCCTTATACATAGCTCTAAGTTGTGGAACAGTTATGTGACTTTCATCTATAAATATCAGAAAATCATCTTGAAAGTAATCAAATATAGTGAATGGAGGTTCTCCTGGTGCTCTTCCATCAAAATGTCTTGAGTAATTTTCTATTCCTTTGCAGTATCCGAAATTTTCAAGCATCTCAAGGTCGTGCTCAACTCTTCTTTTCAGTCTCTCCGCCTCATGAATTTTGCCAGCTTTTACAAGTTCATCATATCTTTGTTTTAGTTCTTCTCTTATTGAACACAGAGCTTTTTTAAACTCATCTTGTGGAGCAATGTAATGACTACCAGGAAAAATTTCAACTTCCCTCAACTTATCTACTACAACCCCAGAAAGCGGATCTATTAGCTTTATAGATTCTATCTCATCTCCGAACATCTCAATTCTCACAGCATAATTTTCCTCATAAGCCGGGAAGATATCCACTGTGTCTCCTCTCACCCGGAAAGTACTTCTTTTGAACTCCATATCCTGCCTTATATATCCAGCTCCAACGAGTTTTCTCATAAGTTCAAACATAGAGATTTTCTGATTCTGTCTTAGGGTAATTTTCAAAGCACCATAGTGTTTTGGAGAACCGATATTGTAAATACAAGATACAGTTGCTGAAATCACAACATCGTTTCTTATCATAAGTGAGCGCGTCGTTGAATGTCTCAACCTATCTATTTCCTCATTAATAATTGCCTCTTTTTCTATATAAAGGTCGTACTCTGGTAAATAAGATTCAGGTTGGTAGTAATCGTAGTATGAGACAAGAAATTCAACAGCATTTTTTGGGAAGAAAGCTTTAAACTCCATATATATTTGTCCAGCAAGAGTTTTGTTTGGCTCTATTATAATTGCTGGCATACCAAGCTCCTTTATAACATTTGCCATAGTAAAACTCTTTCCTGATCCCGTGACACCAAGAAGAACCTGAAATCTCATTCCTTTCCTCACACCTTCAACAAGTTTTTCTATTGCCTTTGGTTGATCACCTGCGGGAGAAAAGGGGGCATAAAGCTCAAACTTTGCCCTACCCATTAAAAATAAAAAATAATGAAGGAATACCCAAGAAAATAAAAACTCAAAACTATAAGCACATTTTTTAATGGGAAAAATAAGATGAATTAAAAGAATAGCCCATGCCTTTAAGTAATCAAGAAAATTTATAAATTCTGTATTAGTAAAATAATTCAAATAACTTAAAAGGTAAAAATATTTAAAAAAGGGGAGAAAAAAATGAAAGTAGTATTAGCTTATTCTGGAGGACTTGATACATCGGCTATTTTGGTATATCTCAGAAAGAAAGGATTTGATGTTATTGCTTTCTGTGCAAATATAGGACAAGATGAGGATTTTGATCTTGTGAAAAAAAGAGCATTAGAACTCGGAGCAACCAAAGTCATAGTTGAAGATCTGCGGGAAGAATTTGCAAAAAATTATATTTTCCCCATGCTCCGGGCAAATCCAGAATATGAAGGTTATCTTCTTGGAACCTCTATCGCAAGACCTGTAATAGCAAAAAGACAAGTTGAAATAGCAATTGAGGAAAAAGCAGATGCAGTCGCTCACGGAGCCACTGGAAAAGGAAACGACCAGATAAGATTTGAACTCACATACATGAAATTTGCACCTCATCTCAAAATAATTGCTCCATGGCGCGAATGGGAATTCAAATCAAGAAAAGACCTCGTTGACTTTCTCAGAAAAGAAGGATTTAATGTATCTTACGAAGAAAAACTTTACAGCATTGACGAGAACCTTATGCACACAAGCTTTGAAGGAGGATTGATTGAGGATATATCTAAACCATATCCTGATAATATCTTCAAAAAAGTTATACCACCTGAAAAAGCTAATGATAATGGTGAAGAAGTTGAAATAGAGTTTGAAAGAGGTGATCCAGTGGCTGTCAATGGTGAAAGACTATCTTGTGCGCAGATTATTCAAAAACTAAATGAAATAGGTGGAAGAAACGGAATTGGAATAAGAGATGTCGTTGAAACAAGAGCAAATGGTATGAAATCAAGGGGTATATATGAAACTCCTGGTGTAGAATGTATTTTATTTGCCAAAAAAGCTCTTGAAGGAATATGCTTAGACGGAAATGTCAGAAAAATAGCAAGTATGCTTTCTCCTATATATTCTGAACTGGTTTATAAAGGACTATGGTTCTCACCTGAGAGAGAAATTCTCCAAGTTCTATTTGATAAAATTTCTGAAAGAATTAACGGTAAAGTCAGATTGAAACTTTACAAAGGAAATTTCAGGATATTGTCCCGTGAATCACCAAATTCACTCTATAAAAAAGAAGCTGTAAGCTTTGAAACAACGGGAGATATGGTAAAGTGGGCAGAGGGATTCATAAGAACATTAGGACTGAGATTTTTATTAGAAAAGTTTTGAAATTTATATAATCTGAACAAAAGTTGATAGAAAAAAAGAAAATTGAATTTTGTAATTTGATTCATTTAGGCTATGGAAAGAATAACAGAACCAGAAGTATTACTATTTTCTCTTTTCAGCGGAGCAGCAGTGTTATTCTCTCTTTTAGCAATTACAAGGAGACAGCCTATCTTTGGGGTTCTCTATCTTTTTGTTGTCGGATTATCTGTTGCAGGTCTATTTGCACTAAAAAAAGCATTTTTCCTTGGGCTAATACAAATAATCGTGTATGTCGGAGCTGTTCTTGTTCTATTTGTGTTCGTTATTGCGATGATGAACTTAAAAATAGAAGAATTAAGATTCGGTAGATTTGCAAGATGGAGAATTTTTGTTGTTTTGCCAGCAACAGCTTTGTTTTTGATAATATTCTCTGTGATCTTTTCTGAAATGGCAATCTTGAAAGAGCAAAAATTCTTTTTCTTCCCGGCAAAATTAGTAGGAGAAAAACTTTATAAAGACCTCATATTCCACTTTGAATATATATCGGTTTTCTTACTCATAGCAATAGTTGTAACAATAGCTATTGGAATGAGATTTAAAGAAAAAGAATAGAAAGGAAAATAAAGGAAATGGGAGGTGAATTTATGATAGGACCGAGCGAATATATATTGGTTGGATTAATTTTGTTCATAATAGGAATTTCAGGAGTTATTCTGAGAAGAAACATAATTTTTATTCTTATATCGCTTGAAGTAGCTGTAAATGGAATATTCCTTGTGTTCTTCGGTGCGGGATTAAAATGGGGAGCTATATCACATGCTATAATACTCATACTTATAGCAATAGCAGCAGTTGAAGCCGCTGTTGGACTCGCACTCGCAATAGCTGTTTTCAGAACCGTAAAAAATGTTAATTCAGATGAACTCTCAAAACTCAAAAGATAAAAGAAATGAGAAAGAAAAATAAAAAAAGAAAAGAAAAAGAAAAAATATGAAACAAGGTAAAAGGAAAAAAGATAAAATGAGAATACAAAAAATGAAAAAAAGAAAAAAGGAGGGAAGAGAAAAATGGAACTTGTAATAATAATTTCACCACTCGTTGGAGCAATCATAAATCTACTTTTGTTAGGATATGAAAAAGTTAAAAGAGCTGAATCGGACCACTTGAACCTCCTCAAAGCAATATCTGGTACAGTAGCTTGTTCTTCAATTCTTCTCTCATTCGCTGTATCTTTGATGATATTTGGACAAGAAAGCAAAAAATTAGATCTTCTTTTGTGGATACCCCTTGAAGGTTATGAAATAAAATTTTCAGCAATATTTGATGAACTTTCAAAAACAGCACTTTTATATGTCACAGGTGTTTCATCCCTGATACATATATATTCAGTGGGATACATGGCACACGATAGAGGCTTCATAAGGTACTTTATGCTCCTTAATCTTTTTGTCTTCTTCATGATACAAATTGTTGTTGCAGGAAATCTCGTCCAGCTCTTTTTGGGATGGGAAGGAGTTGGACTTTGCTCATACCTTCTCATAGGTTTCTGGTATTCAGTTTATGAAAATGCAAGGGCAGGATTCAAAGCTTTCATAACAAATAGAATCGGAGACTTCGGTTTCATAGTCGGAATAGTTTTATTTTTGATATACACAGGTGGATTGAGCTTTGATAACAAAGTTCCACAAGATAAGGTTTTTGAAGTTGCTTTCTTCCTTTTTATGGGTGCGATGGGAAAAAGCGCGCAAGGTCCTCTTTGGCTATGGCTACCAGACGCAATGAGAGGTCCCACACCTGTTTCTGCTCTCATACACGCAGCTACGATGGTAACAGCAGGAATCTATATGGTTGTGAGAATTGGAAATGTATTTAGTTGGCAAGATCCATCTCAACTCGTATTCTGGGTTGGAATAATAACCTCAATAATTATGGGATTTTTCGGTCTGTTTGAAAGAGATATAAAAAGAATATTGGCTTTTTCAACCTTATCTCAACTTGGACTTATGTTTTCAGGTGCAGCTGCTGTTCCATATACCGGAATTTTCCATGTTTTTGAACACAGCTTCTTCAAGGCAGCTTTGTTTCTCATTTCAGGAATACTTATGCACGAATTTGATAACGAAACAGATATATGGAAACTAAGAGAAAGAAAACCAGCTCAAAAAGGAATGATGCTATCTTACTTTGGATTTCTGATTTGCTCGCTCGCCATGAGCGGAGTTTTTCCTCTATCAGGCTTTTGGTCAAAAGAATCTATAATAGCAGCAGTATCAGAAAAATATGGTACCACCGGTCAAATCCTGATGATCATCGCATCGTTCATAACACCTTTATATATGATGAGAGCTTTCTTTGTGGTATTTGGAGGTCAGAAAATAAAATTCTCTTTTTCACCAAAACACGAAGGCGGAGGATTGATGTTCTGGACGGTTTTCATACTTGTGATTTTAAGTATAGTAGGAGGAATTTTTAATGTAGGAGAATGGCTTGGGGAAAAATATGGATACTCCAAAGAACAACATCACGCAGGACCAAGTCCAATATTAGTCCATATAATAGTGTTTTCAGCAATAACTTTGGCATATCTTATCTGGGGTAAAGGGAAGGAAATCGTAAAAGAAGAAGGGGCAGGAAAAATTATGTGGCGTAAATTTTATCTGAATGAGATAGAAGAAGGAACTTTTATAGGAAGTGCAATTGCTCTTATGAAAATATGCTACTCATTCATAGAAAGAATAATCATTGAAGGAACATACGCTCTTACTGCCGCTATATCTCGGGTCTTTGGATCTGCAATCTCACTATTCCATGGCGGGGAACCAGCAAGAATAATCCTTCTACTTTTGGTAGGAATTGTGATTGCTTTGATTTTGGTCTGAAACAAAAAAGAATTGAAGTAAAAGAAAAAAGAAGAAAGAGAAAAAAGAAGGAGGTCAAAAAGATATGGATGCAGTAAAAATTACAATTCTGATTCCGTTTTTAGGAGCTTTAGTTTCAGTATTTTTGAGGTCAATATGGGTTGGAGTTATTTTTTCCTTTCTGACTTTCGTTTCGTCTTTATTTATAGAAACTGGCTATCAAGGTGAGATAAATTTGGCAGAAAAATTAGGTCTAACTCTATCTTTACAAGTTGATGGGCTCAACATATTACTTATATGGCTTACAACCGGACTTACTTTTCTTGTATTTTTGTATGGCATAGTAGAAAAAAGAGAGAGAAAAGATGAATATACATTTTTGTTCTTGCTGCTTGAAGCTTTACTTTTACCAGCATTCACAACAAAAAATCTCCTTGCATTTTACTTTTTCTTTGATGCAATTTTGATCCCGATGTTCTTCATTATAGGAATATGGGGAACAGGAAACAAAGTTTATGCTGCTTATAAATTCGTTCTATTTACATTTTTTGGAAGCATATTTTTCCTCGTTTCTGTTGTGTTCTTAGCAAAAGAGTTTTATGCAACACAAGGGAAAATTTCATTTGAACTTGAAAATTTAATTTCAGTATCTCAAAACTTATCATTCAGTACAAAAATTCTTTTATTTTTAGGTTTTTTTGTAGCCTTTGCTGTCAAAATGCCTCTTGTTCCAGTACATGTATGGCTACCCGATGCCCACACAGAAGCACCAACTGGCGGAAGCGTAATTCTTGCTGGAATCTTGTTGAAACTCGGATCATACGCATTTTTGAGATTTGCAGTCCCAATTTTTCCTGATATTATAAAAGAATATTGGTTTCTGATTTCTTTGATAGGAGTTTTAGGAATAGTTTTCGGAGCTATATTGGCTCTATCTCAAGAAGATATGAAAAGACTTATAGCTTATTCATCTGTTTCACATATGGGATATGTAATGCTTGGGTCTGTTGCGATGGCACAAGGTAAAATAACATACGAAGGTCTTCAAGGAGCAATACTGCAAATGATAAATCACGCAATAGCAACAGGAGGACTCTTTTTCGTAGTTGGAATGATATACGAAAGAACCCATACAAGAATGATAAAAGATTACAGTGGAATTGCAAAGAAAGTACCATTCCTAACATTTTTCTTTTTTACATTTGCTCTCTCATCCATAGGTTTCCCATCAACGGGTGGATTTGTTGGTGAATTACTTGTGATTATTGGAGCTATAAAGGCAAGTAAAATCATAGGAATAATAACAGCGTCAGGTGCAATTCTTTCGGCAGGATACATGCTTTACCTTGCCTTGAGAGTATTTTTCGGTCCCGAAAAACATTCAGAAAAGTTAAAACACATAGAAGATATAAACAAAGTAGAATTTTTTGTTCTGCTATGTCTTGCAATTTTTGTTTTTGCAATAGGAATTTATCCAAAACCATTTATGGAAATAATAAGAGGGGGTATTGATTTCGTATGGAGCAAGTTACAAATACAATAGAATTAAAAAGTGTTTTAGAGGGTTGGGGAGTATTTATTTTCTGCTCTGCTATCTCAATTTTGGGACTTATAGCAGGCAGAGTTTTCAAAAATTACATCATATCTTGGATATCTGCCGGTGCATCTTTATTTTCTCTCGTCATATATTCAATTTTCGGGAAGATAGTTCAAGATCCATTCGGTGTAATTATAACAGACAAAATTCTTTTCGCATCTTGCTTAATAGTATCTATACTTGGAATAGTCTCATTATTTGTTTCTTTTGGAGAACTTTCAGCAAAAGAGAAACTATATCCTGAATATTTCTTTTTCTTATCGTTAGCTTCAATAGGGGGAATAATTATGACAAGCTCAAAAGATTTTCTTACTCTTTTCATATCAAAAGAGATCTTGTCTTTTCCAATTTATGCTATGATTTATGCTTTGCGAGATAGATTCGGAGTAGAATCTGCTTTCAAATACTTTGTATCAAGTGCTGTTTTTTCATTATTTTACCTTTTAGGGTTAGGTTTGATATTTTCATCATCTGGAAGTATAGCGATAGCAGAACCTCAGGGAATTTTAGGACTTTTAGGTCTATACCTTATTTTATTTGATTTATTTTTCAAAGCGGGAGCGGCTCCATTTCACTTTTGGGTCCCTGATGTATATCAAGGAGCTCCATCATCAACGGTAGTTTTTGCAGGTTCAGTTGTAAAATTTTCTTCATTTTTAGCAATAATGAGAATATTTGATTTGACGAAACAAATTCAAACTCCACTTCTTGAAATCGTAGTTATTCTTTCTGTAATAATAGGAATTTTCTCCGCTCTTGTGCAGAAAGAACTAAAAAGGCTTATTGCGTACTCATCTATATCCCACGCAGGTTTCATATCTTTAATTTTGTTCGGAATAGGAAATGAAGAATTCAAAAACTTTTTTATCTTTTATCTCGCAACATACTCCATAGCATTTGCAGGGGCTTTCTCAATACTTTCTTTGTTCAAGAATACACTTGTAAATGTTGAAGACATTTCAGGTTTTTCAAGAGCACATAGATTTTTTGCCGCAATGCTTACCATATTTTTCATATCTTTTGCAGGATTGCCACCACTTGCAGGTTTCCAAGGAAAATATTTCGCCTTCATTACAGCTTTATCGGCAGGAGAAATTTCAGTTGTATTAATATCAGCAGCAGCAAGTATAGCATCACTTTACTTTTATTTCTTACCTTTAACAAAAAGCTTTATTGAAGAACCAAAAACAAAATTAGGTTTTGAGTTTTCCATAAACCCAGCAGTAGGGTTGATAGTCCTACTTCTTTCCGCAATAACAATATATTTTGGAATAAGACCTTACGATTTCATTATATTGCTTGAAGGAATTCCTTTATCTTTTTAAAATCTTCTTGCAAAACCTCCATATATGCTGGATTTCTTATAACGAAAGCTGGATGGAAAGTTACAAAAACAGTAAAATCGCTTCTTGTATAAAAGTTTCCACGGAGTTCGGAGATTTTTTCATCTTTATCAAGAAGGACTTTCGCAGCGGGCGCACCAAGAGCAACAACAAGCTTCGGTCTGATAACATCTAACTCCTCAAAAAGATAATGAGAACAAGCCTCAATCTCCTTTTTGTCAGGAGTTCTATTTTGAGGCGGTCTGCATCTGACAACATTAGTTATAAAAACATCTTCTCTCTTCAATCCTAAAATATCTTCTATTAACTTATTCAAGAGCTTCCCAGATTTTCCAACAAAAGGTTTCCCTCTTTTATCTTCATCATATCCGGGAGCTTCTCCTACAAAAACAACATAAGTGTTTGGATTACCATCTCCCGGAACAGCATTAGTCCTTCCTTTGTACAATTCACAGTCTTTACAGTGTTTTATTCTTTCCGCTATCTCCTTTATTATTTTTGATTTTTCTTGATAAATTGCAGTATAAGGTTCGGGTAATTTTGAACATTCCCGGATTATAGTTTCAAAAATAGATACCTGCTGTTTTTTTTCACTGCTAATACTCTTTTTTTGTTCAGAATCTGTGAGTTTTCCAGAATTAGATTGATCATTATCTTTTTTTTCCTCTACTACAAAACAAACATCACCTATACATTCATCAATAAAGTTGAAAAAATCTTCCAAATCAGAAAAAACATCGGAAATTTTCTTTTCATGTGACATAATAATAAAAAAAATAAAAAAAATAAAAAAAGAAGAAACAAATTAAATTATAGCACTTTTCTTGATTTTTTGTTTATTTAAACTTCCACTTTATTATTTTGGGAAAATGTTGATTTTGAATAGAATAAAAAATTTTATCCCTTTTGTTTTTCTTTTCTTATTTTCAAGTATCGGAGGCATTTTAGTTTATAAAACTATAGAAATTTTCGGACCTATGTTTACCACCGATAGTATTATCTATCTTCAGGCTGCTGAAAATTTCAAAAATGGCTACGGGGTTTCCACCAGAGATGCGGATGGATTTAAAATCTTGACTCATTTCCCTCCGTTGTATCCTGTGATTTTGAGTTTTTTCTTTGATAATTTCAAGTTGCTAAATTCAATATTAGCTTTCATCACATCATTTGTTTTTGGATTTATTGTTTTTGATGCTACCGGATCTATTATAACATCAATTTTATCCATAATCTTTTTCTCTCTTTCGCCTACTTACATTTATATATTCTCACATCTTTTGAGTGAAACTTTATCTTTACCTTTCATTTTATTAACTTGTTTTCTGATAAAAAGATATTTAGATCATCAATCCACTTGGTTATTGATTCTCTTCTCTGTTCTCATTAGCGTTTCAACTCTTATCAGATACGCAAATTTATTTTTTATTTTATTCATAGCATTAATATTCTTTCTTTATCGCACCAAATTATCGCAATTTATAACGGCGATATTCATTTCAATATCTGGATTTGTTTTTTTGTTATTAAGAGCTTATTTTTCGCCAAATGCGTCGCTACCAAGAAGTTTTAACTTCCATTTACTATCAGAAGGTCACCTTTTTGATCTAATTAAAACGATGCGCGATTATATTTTGCCCGAACAATCGGCATATTGGCATCCCATACTTATACCAATAACAATCGTTGGATTATCTTTAGGGATTGCTTTACTAATCTTTTCAAAAAGAAAAATCAAGTTTATGCTTTCAAGTTGGGAAAAGATTTTAATATCTGGCAGCGTATCATATTTACTCTTTATCTTTATAAGCATTTCCACTATGGATTTTTCTACTCCCTTAGACAAGAGGATACTTTCTCCGTTCTTTGTTTTCATCCTCGCCTTTCTCTTTATATTCCTTTACAAAACTTCACAATCTAAGTTAGGTGGCCTTATTATATATTTCACTATACTTTTGGCATATTTACCATACACGAAAGATTTTGTTGAAATTTCAAGAAAAGGCCTTCAATGGAAACTCAACTATCCTTCTCTTTCAAACCTTCATAATAGAAGAAATAAGAAAATTACCTCAAGATGCTTATATATACTCTAACGCACCTGACCTTATATATTTCATACGAAAAGATTTAGCTCCAAAATTCCTGCGAAGTATCTTGACGGTAGGAATATCTCTCCAAATTTTCAAGATAAATTAAAGGAAATGGCTAATAAATTAAAAGAAAAAGATGGCTTTTTGGTTTTAATATACCCATATTCCCGTCCTTATTTACCAGCCGAATAAGAATTAAACTCCTTACTTGATTTGCAAGTTTATAAAAGAACACAAGACGGAGTTATCTACAAAGTAAGACCATAATTTTGCATAACCAGATGGTCTTCCCGAAAGCAAAATTTATGAATTTTTCAAAATACTATAATTAGAAGATTAAATGGTAAGTATGGAATACAGAGAGTTTGTAGGACTTGATAGAAAGGTATCTGTAATAGGTTTTGGAGTGTGGACCGTTGCATCTGATTGGTGGGGTGTAAAAGATGATGAATTGAGAAAAAGACTACTCATAAAAGCAGCAGATGAAGGAATAAACTTTTTTGACACAGCAGATGTATATGGAGATGGCTACGGAGAGGAAATTTTGAAGAAAGTCTTTGGCAAAAGACTTCAAGATTTTGTTATAGCAACAAAAGTAGGATACAATTTTTACGACTATAAAAGAGATGGACACAGGGAACATCCCCAAGATTTTTCTGAAAATTATATAAGAAAAGCTCTGGAAAACTCATTAAGAAGGCTCGGAGTAGAAACAATAGACCTTTACCAACTGCACAACCCAAAACTCCACCACATAAAAGATGAAGTTATTGAACTACTTGAAAAGTTGAAAGAGGAAGGAAAAATAAGAGCATACGGTGGCGCATTAGGACCAGACATAGGATGGGTAAAAGAAGGTAAAACCCTTATTGAAAAAGGAGTTCTTAACATCCAAATAATTTATAGCATACTTGAACAAGAACCTGCAAACACTTTCTTTGAAATCGGAAGAGAAAAGGGAGCAAAATTTATTGTAAGAGTTCCTCATGCGAGCGGATTACTTGATGGATCAGCTGATGCAAACACAACTTTCTCCCCAGGTGATCACAGAAGTTTCAGAAAAAAAGATTGGATGGAAAGAGCATGGTCTGTGGTAAAAGATTTAAACCTTACGGAAAAAGTAAAAGGAATGACGATAGGACAGATAGCAATTGCTTTCTGCCTTTCTGAACCATCTGTTACGACTGTTCTCCCAAACTTTACAAAAGAAGAAGAAATAACAGAATGGACAAAAGCAGCAGACAAAAAACTAAGCGATGATATAATAAAAGAAGCAAAGAAAATATACTACGAAAGACTCCATCCATATGTAGTGATGAGAGAGAGTTAAATTATAAGGACCATCTCTTGGGAGCCATCATAGTCAAAATACCCGACATAGAATAATACAATACCCTAAAAATATAATTATTTTTTTGATGATGTGTTGTTCTTGTCATAATTTGGAGAAAGCCATAATTTGGAGAAAGCAATTTCTTCTCCCCTGAATAAAATAAATTTCCGATTTTTAGAGCAACTTTTTTGGAAAAAATTTTAAAATAAAATGAATAAGCAAGATTATAGCAAATTTAGTTGCAAATATACACAAATAAAAATATGCATAATGGGAATATATATATTTATGTGTAAAAACTAGCATGGCTGATTTAAGAAATATTCCTGCGGTATTTTTGGGAATGTGTCCGAATTGTGGCGGAGATATAACATCTGATAGATTAGAAAAATGGCTACCATGTATTTCCTGTCTTCCCGAAATTCCAGAAAATGCCTCCTTTGAAGATGTGAAGAATGAGCTCGAAAAATTAGGTAGGCTCAAAAATTTAGGAAAGATTTATGAAGTGGAGAAAAAAGCGGAGGAGTTTTCAAAGTTCTTTGAGAAAATTGTCGGATTTCCACCTTGGTCGCTACAAGTAGGATGGGCGAAAAGAGTTATTACAGGTCAGAGCTTTGTAGCTCTCGCTCCCACAGGTGTAGGTAAAACGACTTTCGGAATAGTTATGTCCTTGTTCATAGAAGGAAAATCCTATATCATACTACCTACAAAACTTCTTTCAAAACTTGTTGCAAAAAAAATAATAGAATCAGCAGAAAAATTGGGGATAAATAAAAAAATACTCATAGTTCATGGATCGAAAACCTCAAAAGAAAAGGAAGCACTACAAAACTCTGATTTTGATATACTCATAACAACAAGTATGTTCCTTGCAAGAAATGAAAAACTTATAGTAGATAAAAGATTTGATTTTATCTTCATAGATGATGTTGATACATACCTCAAACAACCCAAAAATGTTGAAAGGATCCTAAAAGTTATGGGATTGAGCGATGAAGATGTGAATGAGTTAAAAACTCTTATGAACAAAAAATTCTCCATTGCCAGGGGAAAGGAATCAATAGAAGAAAAGATAAAAGAGTTCAGTGAGATAAGTCAGAAAGTATCAGAGATAAGAAAGAAAATAAAAGGAGTTCTTGTAATCTCATCTGCAACAGCTAAACCACGAGCAAATACAACAAGATATTTTAGGGAAATATTCGGATTTGAAATCTCTCCATATGCAACAACAATAAGAAATATAGAAGACACAATAATAAACTGCGAAGGAGATGAAAAAGATATTCATAAACTCAAAAGTTATATTTTTCAAAAAACGAAAGAGGTTATAGAAAGATGCGGTAGTGGATGCTTTGTTTTTGTAAATTCAGAATACGGAAAACAATCGGTCTATGAGATAAAAGATTTCCTAAAATCATCAGGAATAGAAGCAATAACTTATGAAGAATTTGACGAGAAAAATCAAGAAAAATTCAGGAATGGAGAAATAAAAGCAGTAATAGGCATCTCATCTTTGAGGAACCCACTGTGCAGAGGAATAGATATGCCAGATGCTGTAAGGTATGCTATCTTTGTAGGTGTTCCTCGTTTTATCTTTTCCCTTGGAGAAATAGACGAACCAGCAAAAATGTTGGGAGTTCTTATATCTTTGAAAAACGCAATAGGGAACGGTAAAAAGATTTTCTCATTTATAGAATCTATGAAAAAATACGTAGGGATGAGGGTAGAAGATATAGAAAAATATCCCCCAATAAAAGAGAAAATTTTGAGTATAAAAAGTTTTATTGAGGAAAAGTTAAAAGATCCAGAGGTAATAAAGAAAATAAAAGAGTCAGAAGATATACCTTTGAGAATAGGGGAAGACGGTAGTATAAAGTTTGTAGTAGCAGATTCTTCCGCTTATATTCAAGCCTCTGGAAGAACCTCACGCCTTTATATAGGAGGATTATCAAAAGGATTATCTGTAATGATAGTTGATGATAAGAAAGCTTTCGCTCAGCTAAAAAAACGCCTGAGATTAGAGTTCTTTGAATCAATAAACTTCAAAGAATTTGTTAATTTACCTATAGAAGATATTCTTGCTGAAATAGACAAAGATAGACAGAACATAAAGAACTTGATGGAAGGAAAAATAACACCCCTTATTAACCAAGCCTCTATAAAACCTCCACAAAACGCACTTTTAATAGTCGAATCTCCAAACAAAGCAGGAACAATTGCAAAACTCATCGGTAAGCCAACAAAAAGAAGAATAATAGTAAACGGAAATGGGAAGACCATAGATGCATGGGAAGTTTCCCGAGGTGACCTGAACATAACTATAATTGCATCAGGGGGACATGTAATTGACCTACCATACTCATATTATAGAAAAGAAAACGTAGAAGATGAAAAATATGAGGTCAAAATTGTGAATCAGAACGGAAAAATGATTTTCTTACCAAAATACAAATCTATAAAAAGATGTAGAAATTGTGGTGAGAACTTTTTTGAAGGGGAAAAGTGTCCTTATTGTGGCTCAACCAACTTTGATGACAAATCCGATGTAATTCGGGCAATCCAAAAACTTGCCCAGGAGGCAAATATTGTTTTCATAGCAACAGATCCAGACTATGAGGGAGAAAAAATAGCTTTTGACATTTTTATGACTATACCGAAATACAAAAAAGAAATAAAAAGAATAGAGTATCATGAAGTGACAAGAAAAGCCATTTTCAGTGCAATTCAAAATCCAAGAGATTTGAATATCTCACTCGTTATGTCGCAAATAGTCAGAAGAGTCACAGATAGATGGGTTGGATTTGCGATGAGTGAATTTTTGCAAAAAGAAGAAGAAAAAAGATGGCTATCTGCTGGAAGAGTTCAAACCCCTGTTTTGGGCTGGCTTATAGAAAGAGAAAAAGAAATGAAAAATAAAGTCGGAATCTTAACATTCAAAGGCGAAAATGGAATATCAGATTCAGTAAAAATTGAAAACAGAGAGGAAGCAAAGAAAATAAGTAGCTCAATAAAGAAATTAAAAGGGAGAAAAAGAAAAAAAGAAGAAGATGAAAGAGAAAGATTAGATAATGCAAAAATAAAGGTAAGATATGAACTTTTGGAAACAAGTGAAGAAGTGATAAATCCACCACCCCCCCTCAATACCCCTGAACTCATAAAAGAAGCATTCTCAAAGCTAAAACTATCTGCACCTCAAACTATGAACCTTGCTCAACAGCTATTTGAATCAGGTATAATTACTTACCATAGAACAGATTCAACCCATGTCTCAGATGTAGGTATTTCGCTCGCAAAAGAGTTCATTTCAGAAAATATTGGAGAGAATTATTTTGTAGGAAGAACTTGGGGAGAAGAAGGCGCTCACGAATGCATAAGACCAACAAAAGTACTAACTCCTGATGAGCTGACAATTTCAGCTAAAATAGGGACAATATCTTTACCAGAAGATGCAATAAAGCTTTATGATATTATATTTTCAAGGTTCATAGCAAGCCAGATGAAACCTGTGAAAGTTCTAAAAGGTAAAGTAAAACTTGAATTGAGCTGGAAAGTAAATGGAGAAGAAATTTCAATAAGCAAGTTATCTGATATGAATATGAAAATTATTGAAGATGGGTGGAATAAAGTGATTTTCTTACCAATTTCAGATATCGCAAGAATTTTGGTTGAAAAGAAAGTTTTTGAATTTGAAACAAAAGATTTCAAATTCTCTTTCGTCTCTCCCGTCCCACCATATACTCATGGCTCACTCATAGAAGAGATGAGAAAAAGGGGCATCGGACGACCTTCAACATACGCTTACATAATAAAAACACTCCTTGACAGAGGATATTGTATAGATAGGAAAGGTTTTATAATTATAACAAAATTGGGAAGAGAAGTTTATGAGAAATTAAAAAACAGCTCAAAATATTCAAAATACACAAGAGAAGATTATACAAGAGAACTTGAAGAAAAAATGGATAAAGTCGGTAAAGGTGAGGAAAATTATATGGATGTATTAAAAAAGTTATATTTTGAACTTTTCCAAAACACCTCAAATTAGCGAGTTTTCTGAAATATTTCAGACAAAAATTTTGAAGCTCAAAAAAACGCAAGAATTCTATATAACTTCAAAAGCTATGAAATCATCAAAATCCGATGTAATTAAATTCCCAAAAGCTGATGTAATTCATTCAGCCCTGGTTATATTTACAGCTATACTCGGTATAGGATTTATAATTCCATTCCTTCCTGATTTTTCAAAAAGAATCGGAGGAGAAAAATTTGTTGGACTTATATTCTCAGGATTTGCGATCTCCCGACTTATCGCTGTCCCTGCATTCGCCTTTCTTTCTGACAGATATGGAAGAAAAGTTTTTATAGTTTTAGGTCTCCTCGTTTACTCAATCACATCTTTCTTATATGTTCATGCTGAAAATTTCATTTCCTTATTTTTGGTAAGGTTAATTCATGGCGCCGCATCCTCTATGATAATTCCTATAAGCTTCGCATATGCCATGGATAAAGTTCCATACGGTAAAGAGGGATTTGCAGCAGCAATTCTCGGTGGATCTCTGCTTTTAGGGTTCGGATTGGGTCCGTCAATAGGAGGAGCTCTCGCTAAATTTTACGGAGAAAATGTAGCATTTTACTCTATGGGGGCAGCCGGAATAATAGCTATGATGATTTCCCTTTTTTTGATGAAAGAACCAGAAAAAAAGAAAAGAGCTTCTCAGCCTGTAATAGATGAGATAAAAGATATAATTTCTTCACACATCTTCATCTTATCTTTTCTGATATGGTTTATTGTGATGTGGCAAAGAGGTTCTATAATATCATACTCACCTTTGCTTTTAGAAAATGAAGGTTTTGACAAAGTGAAAATAGGTTCAACTTTAACAGCTTATGCTATAATATCATCTGTGCTTCAGTACTCCTCCGCAAGATTTGTAGATAAAGCAAAAGATAAACTATCTTTATCTTTGATATTTTGTATATCCTCCGCCGTTCCGCTAGCTATTATATACTATGCGAATTCTCCTTTGATTATATTTTTTGTGTTCATGTTGTCAGGGGCTTTGAGTGCATTTTCCTACCCATTTCTCATAGCAGAAATAGGAAAAGAAGCAAAAAGAAAAAACAAAGTCGGAGGAACAATAGGATTTATGGACTGGGCTTTCTCACTTGGGAACATACTCGGACCCACTTCTATGGGCTTTATCGCAAACAAAGTTGGACTGAAACTCTCATTCCTTATACTTGGGATAACTCAATTTTTAGCTTTCACACTAATTTTAACCATACTCAAATCAAAAATTCAAAGGAATCAAGAGGAATAAACAAACAAAAAGAAGAATATATAAAAAAATAGATTGAAGAATATAGCAAATAAAATTTTACTTCAATTTTAGAGGTATTCCAGAGACCATCAAATAAACTTCATCTGATATATGAGCCAAAAACTTGTTTATCTCAGAAAGTTTTGTAAGCCACAATCTTGTGAGTTCATCTTGCGGTATTATTCCCTGACCGCATTCGTTAGAAACAAATAACAAAATTCCAGAATTCTGAGAAAGAACAAAATTTTTAAACCTCTCCAATATTTCACTTATTTTATTTAGATCTTTCCCGAAATAGAAGAAAATGTTTCCAAGCCAAGTTGTTATGCAATCAACAATAGCTAAAAAATTTTTTTCACTTTCAACCGCTTTCCATATATTTATTGGTTCTTCGCAAGTTTCCCACCATAATCCCTCTCTTTCTTTTCTGTGATTTTGTATTTTTAATTTCATTTCATCATCAAGAGGTTCAGCAGTTGCAACAAATATTTTCTTTGTAATTTTATATTTTTCTGCAAGCTCCTCAGCTTTTTTTAGAGCAAATGAGCTTTTTCCACTCCCAACTCCACCTGTTATGAAAATCTTCATTTATTTTATTATTTATTTCATTTGATCGCTATTCCGAAAGTGACTTTTCCTGCAAAGCATTTTACAAGTTTGAAATCAGAAAATCCTTTTGAGAGAACATAATTTTTCAACTCACTCTCTTTCCATCTTTTGCCATAGAAACTTACAAGAAGATCAAGAATTGACTCCTCAATAGGACCTTTCAGACCGTCATCTGATACAATTGCCTCCCATATCACAGCATATCCCCCCTTGTTAAGAACTTTTAATGATTTCTCTAAAAATTCGCTTCCAAATTCATCAAGAGGTCTCAAAGTTAATTTTTTGGTCAAGAAAACAAGGTCATAACCTTTTTCTTCATCTCCCCACCTATCCTCTTTCGGAATTCCTTTGTGCTTTTTGATTGATGCAATATTTTTCAGTTTATATTTCTCAATTAATTTTGGAACTTCATCTATAAGATGAGGATAACATCCTATGTGGATTTGGACATCAGGGAATTTTTTCTGGATGTTTTTTGCGAAAGATATTCCCATAGAGCCTATCATTATTCGTCTTATACTTTTGAATTCAAACTTTTCCATAAGCTCTCGCGTTGCAGAATACAGGAAAGAATTTACACTGAAAAGCAAAGTCCTATAATCACTCTCCAAATTATATATATTGAGTTTTGAAGATGGCTCGCCACGACGAACTATATCTGGCAAATCTGAAAAACCTTTGAGTTGAGACCATAAAAATCTTATCTCATCACCTAACACCTTCATAACTTCTTTGAATTCTTCATCTAAGGAATAAAAGGCTCCATCTTTTTTCAAAAATCCAAAATAGACAAGAGAATCAAGCAGAGTTTCAGTCCTTGGTAAGTCCAAATTAAGACTACCTGCTATCTCATCTGCGGTTGCATTCAATTTTTTATTCAACTCATCTATTATTCCTAGTTCAAAAGCCGTTCCCAGAGAGGAAATCTTCACAAGATTTCCATTACTTTCAAAAATTTCTTTTGCAAAAAAGTATTTTTTTATTTTTGATTTGAGATCTGATATATTTTTACTTTTTGAAGCCACAAAAACCAAAGGGACCACTTCTCTTAAAACTTTTCCCAAAACACCATTTTTTTCAACGATATTTTCTATCCTGTCTTTCAACTGCTTTGACAAATTACCGAATAAAACAAACCTTGATAATAATTCTTTCATAATCTAATTTACCTCCTATTTTTTTCTTCTTTGCCTTGTTTCCCTTCTTTACCTTGTTCTCCTCCCAATTTTTTTATTTCTTTTTCAAGTTTTTCTTCAGCCTTCTTTTCTGACTTTTCAAGCTTATCAATTCTTTTCAAAATCGCATCCTTCTCTGCATTATCTTGGACGAACTCTGAATACTCTTTGAGGTAGTTTTTAGCCAACCTCAAATATTCAAGGGATTTCTGAGTTGACATCTGATAATAAGAAGACATAGTTTCATATAAATTTGCAAGGTTATATAAAATCTGAGGTCTTTTTCCAAAACTTAAAGCTTTTTTGTACATCTCCTCTGCTTTTTCAAATTCCCCTTTTCTTTTGTAAATTAGACCAAGATTTAAATATGCCTCCCACATATTACTATCTTCAGACAACGCTTCTTTGAAAGCTTTTTCGGCGTCATCTATTGCATTCAATTTAAAATAGCATATTCCAAGTTTCAAGAAAATAACTTTATCTCTTTTGATTTTCAATCCTTTTTCAAACTCTCTTATGGCATCGGCAAAATTTTTTGTCCTCATATATATTTCACCTTTCATGAAGAAATTTTCCGGGTCATCGGGATATTTTTTAGAAAGTTCATCAAAGATGAAAAGCCCAAGATTATATCTTCCGGTCTCAATAAATAAATACCCCATAGTTTTTTCTATTTCCTTTCTCATTCCAACTTCAGATGAAGCTTTTTTTAATATTTCCTCAGCTTTTTTGTAGTCTCCTTTTCTCATGTAAAAAAGAGCTTTCGCAGATTTTATTTTTGGGTCAGCTGGAACAATTTTTTCAGCATCTTCAAGAACTTTTAATCCATCATCTATCTTCCCTTTTTTACTTTTTATCTCTGCAAGATTTACCCAGGCATCTACCATATTGGGTTTAAGCTCTATGGCGTAAGAATAAAATTTTTCCGCCTCATCTAAGTTCCCTTCGGCTTCTTTCCTCAATCCTATTCCAAACATAACGTAAGGATCAGCAACTATTGATGCTTTGGCTTCCTCAAAGGTAAGTTTTTCAGCTTTCTTGATTACCTCTTCTTTTTCTGCTCTCTTTATATCCTCTATTTTTTCTTCTATAATAGTTGGAGGAGGTTTTTTGGCGCAAGAAAAATTAGAAAGCAAAAATAATGTGACAAATATAAAAGTAAGGAAATCAAAATTAAAAATCAGACCAAAAAACTTGCCCACCACATTTTTCCTAACCCTCATAAAAAATAATTTAAATAGTCTATCGCTAAAATTTCCAAAAACTTTGTAATTTCAAATTAAAAGTTATAGACTGTTATATTTTTTCTACTTCTGATTGGAGAAACCTAATTATTTCGTTGCAAGATAAAAATTGAATAATATCAGCAACATAATGTGCTCTTTTGTAATTTTTATCATATGTAATTTTTATCATATACCCCTATCATCATTTCAGCAGGAGCTGGAAATGTACTTGATAGATTTTTGTCGTTTTGATCTATAATTTTGAGTACTCTTCTTGTAATTTCTTCAAGCTTCTCAATAGTTCTATCTTGCTGAAAATTTTTTCAACGAAAAGCCCAACTTTACCTTTGCTGTTATATCTTGAGATTCTTAAAAAAGCATCTTGTGTATCAAAATAAATTATTATAAGATGGATATTTGTCTTTATCTAAATCAAATAAAGTGGATTGTTTGATTTGCTTCCCTCTTATTTCAGCTCCTTTCATAATTATATAATTTACTACAAAAGATGATAAAAAATTATTTTTTTGTTTCACACAATCAAGATTTTCTATTTATTCTGAGATTTAAAAATGTTCTAAAATAATTTTTGATGTGATGGGAAAAGAAAAAAAGAATAAGCCAAAAATTTTGAGAATTATAACCCGGCTTGAAAGGGGAGGAGTGCCTTACGAAGTTTTAGAAGTCACACGCAGCAAAGAAATAAATAAATTTTTTGATCAGGTACTTGTAAGTGGATATTGTGATAACGAAATTGAAATCCCCACTGATATAAAAATTTTGCGAGTAAAAAATTTAGTAAGAGATGTATCTTTGGTTAAAGATATTTTTGCTTTGCTTGAGCTAATAAAGATAATTCTTTTAGAAAAGCCAGATATAATTCATGCTCACACATCAAAGGCAGGATTTATTGGACGCCTCGCAGGATTTATTTGTAAGGTACCATACAAAATTTATTCACCTCACGGACATATATTTTCAGGATACTTTTCAAAACCTAAAACTTTTTTATTCAAGCTTTTGGAATTCATAGCAGGAAAATTTACAGATGTGCTGGTTGTGAGAACAGAAGATGAGAAAGAAGCTTTTGAAAATGTGGGATATAGAGGGAGATTTTTCTTTATACCAAAAGCAGAAGTGAAATTGCCAAATCAGAAAGAACGGCAAAAAATCTCGGAAAGCAAAACGAATGAAGAAATAGAAAAAATAAAAGATAAAATAATTGGTTTGAAAAACTCTGGAGTAAAAATTGTTGGAACAATATCTCGTCTTGAACCTGTAAAGGGTATTGAATATCTTATAAGGGCATTTTCACTTCTTCTGAAAGATTTAGATCAAAAAATTTTTTTGCTCATAGTTGGAGATGGCTCTGAAAGAAAAAGACTTCAAGAACTTGCAGAAAAGATTTTGGGAAAAGAAAATTTTCTCTTTACAGGTTGGATTTATCCTCCTGATGATTTTTACCCTCTTTTTGATGTTTTTTGTGTCCCATCTTTGAATGAAGGTTGGGGAGTCACGATAATTGAAGCTGGAAAATTTGGAATTCCAATCGTTGCTTCTTCGGTTGGTGGAATCCCGTATTTTGCTGGTGGATATGTTTTACTTGTTCCACCAAGGAACGAACAAAAGCTCAAAGAGGCTATAAAAAAAATTTTGGAGAATGAGGAATTGAGAAAAATCCTCTCAGAAAAATCTTATGAGCTTTCCCAAAAATATACAAAAGATTCTATGATCAAAAGGTATCTTGAACTTTACCTTTCTTTGTATAGGGTGAAAAATTCCTGAAATTTGTTTTTTGTTTTATTTTATTCATTATCTTATGAATACTTTTGTTTGTTCTCCAAAACAGGAGGGCTAAATTGAGTTTAAGCTATGGCTGTAAAAGAAGAAAAAATTCCGTTAGAGAGAGTGAGGAATATTGGGTTCGTAGCCCACATAGACGCAGGTAAAACAACCACTACAGAGAGAGTCCTTTTTTACACAGGAACCACATATAAAATTGGTGATGTTGATGAAGGAACCACCGTTACAGATTGGATGCCTCAGGAAAAAGAAAGGGGTATAACAATAACATCTGCATCCGTCTCCTGTTTCTGGAAGCAGCATAAAATAAACATAATAGACACACCAGGGCACATAGATTTTACCGTTGAGGTTGAAAGATCGTTGAGAGTTCTTGATGGATGCATCATAATTTTTGATGCAGTAAACGGTGTAGAGCCTCAATCTGAAACTGTTTGGAGGCAAGCAAACAAATATTCAGTTCCAAGAATCTGCTATATCAATAAGATGGATAGAATTGGAGCAGATTTCTTCGCAACATTAGAAGATATAAGGAAAAAATTAGATATTACGCCAATCCCCTTACAGATTCCAAACGGAGCCGAAGAAAACTTCAAAGGTCCGATAGACCTTATAAAGATGAAAGCAGTTTATTTTTCAGAACAAGATGAAGGAAGAACTTACTTTTACGACGAAATACCATCAGAACTCAAAGATTTAGCATTAGAGTGGAGAGAAAAAATGCTTGAAACTATTGCTGAACTTGATGATGAGTTCATGGCAAAATATGTAGAAAATCCAGATTCTATAACGGAAGAAGATATCCATAATGCTGTAAGAAGAATAACAATAGCATTCAAAGGTGTTCCAGTTTTCTGTGGCTCATCTTTGAAAAACAAAGGAGTTCAACCTATGATAGATGGAATAATCCTCTATCTTCCTTCTCCCCTTGATAGGGGAAGTGTGAAAGGAAAGCATCCTGATAGCGGACAAGAGATAATCTTACCACCAGATGAAAATGGTCCTTTGTGCGGACTTCTATTCAAAATAATGAACGACCCGTATGCAGGTCAGCTTTCATACATAAGAATATACTCCGGAAAATTAAAACCCGGAACAGTAATATACAATCCGCGCCTGAGAAAAACTGAAAGAATAGGAAGAGTCCTTAGAATGTTTGCAAATAGAAGAGATGACATTGATGAAGCAGGTGCAGGAGATGTTATAGCAGTCACAGGATTAAAAGATTCAATAACAGGAGATACAATTTGTCTGAAAGAAAATCCAATCTTGCTTGAAGGAATAGATATTCCAGAACCTGTCATTTATGCTTCCATTGAACCTCTTACAAAGCAAGACCAAGAAAAATTATTTATATCTTTGCACAAGCTTGAAATAGAAGACCCATCGTTCAGAGTAAAATATAATCACGAAACCCAGGAGACAATAATGTGGGGAATGGGAGAGCTTCATCTTGAAATAATAAAAGATAGGCTCGAAAGAGAATATGGTGTCAAAACAAGAATGGGAAAACCACAAGTTGCTTACAAGGAAACAATAGTAGGAGTCGCAGATGCAGAAGGAAAATATATAAGGCAATCAGGTGGTAGAGGTCAGTATGGTCATGTTATAATAAGAGTAGAACCACTTGAAAGAGGAAAAGGATTTGAATTTGTAAATCAAATAAAAGGAGGAGTAATCCCAGCCGAATTTATACCAGCTGTTGAAAAAGGAATAAGAGATGCAATGGAAGAAGGAGTTTTAGCAGGCTATCCTATTGTTGATATCAGAGTCATATTATACGATGGTTCTTTTCACGAAGTTGATTCATCAGATATTGCTTTTAGAATCGCAGGTTCTATTGCGCTAAAAGAAGCTGTCAAAAAAGCAGGGCTCATACTACTTGAACCAATAATGAGGGTTGAAGTCTATGTCCCTGAAGAGTTCTTGGGAGCAGTCATAGGAGATTTGAATTCAAGAAGAGGTAGGATAGTTGACATAGCCATAAAAGGAAGTTTCAGAGCTATTCAGGCATATGTTCCATTAGGAGAGATGTTCGGATACGCTACAACTTTGCGATCTTTAACTCAAGGAAGAGGATACTATGTTATGGAGTTCCACGGATATGATGAAGTTCCAACCTCTATTATGAATAGCATAGTTGAGCAAAGGAGGAGTTCTTCCAAAAACTAATTATAATAATAAGAAAAAATAACAACTTATAAAATTTGCTATGATGCATTTTAACAAAATAATAATAAAACTCAAAGCTTATGACCACAGGTTGATTGACAGCACAGTAAGAGAAATAGTAGGAGCTGCTGAAAGGACTAATGCAAAAGTTATCGGTCCTATTCCGCTCCCAACTAAAATAAGACGATGGACAGTCCTTCGCTCCCCTCACGCAGATAAAAAATCTATGGAAACCTTTGAGTTAAGAATTCATAAACGCCTCATTCATATCATTGATCCTCAAGCTACCACAATAGAAGAGTTAAGAAAAATTGATGTCCCCCCAGGAATTCATATAGAAATGAAAGTTGAATAAAAAAAAAGAAAGAAAAAAAGAAAAAATAAAACAAAAAGAAAAGGAGGTTAATAAAAAGAAATGATCTCGGGACTCGTTTTGCGAAAGGTTGGAATGAGCACCATATTTGATAACGAAGGAAATCCTATCCCAGTCACTATCTTAAAACTTTCCGGAGGTTTCATCGTGGGATACAAAGAGGTAATCTCAAAAGGGAAAAAGGAAAAAAGAGCAATTGTTGCTTTTGATGAATGCAAAATCAAAAATGTACCAAAACCAATTTTAGGTATAATAAAGAAAGCAGGAATTGAAAAAGGATTTAAAACCCTAAAAGAATTTCCTATCTTCACGGATAATCAAGAAAATCTTCCACCAGTAGGTTCAAAAGTAGGGGTTGAAATTTTCCAAGTTGGAGATATAGTAGATATTACAGGAACAAGCAAGGGAAGAGGATTCCAAGGAGTGGTAAAAAGATGGGGATTTGCAGGAGGACCTGCAAGCCATGGTTCTATGTCACACAGAAGACCGGGATCTATAGGACAAAAGACCGAACCCGGAAGAGTTTGGAAAGGAAAAAAAATGCCAGGACACATGGGGATGCAAACAGTAACAGTAAAAAATCTTAAAGTTGTATATGTTGATAAAGAAAATGAAATAATAGCTGTAAAAGGGTCTGTCCCAGGATGGATAGGAGGAAAGGTCATAGTAAAAAAAAAGAAAAATTGAAATCATAAAGTAAAAAACCAAGAGAGGGAGGAAATGAAAAAATGAATATGGAAACCTCTGTAGAAGATAAACCTTCTTTGGATAATTTTATTTCCCTTGATATTATAGAGCCTTTCTCTGGCGAAAAAAAAGGACAAATCAGAATAGAAAAAGATTTTTTCTCCCCACCGAACAAAAATGTACTTTGGTATTATGTGAGATGGTACCTTGCTGGGAAGAGAGCAGGAACTCACGATACAAAAACTATATCTGAGGTCAGAGGTGGAGGTAGGAAACCTTGGCCACAAAAACATACAGGTAGAGCGAGGCAAGGTTCAATAAGAAATCCTCACTGGGTAGGAGGAGCCGTTGCTCACGGACCTCATCCCAGAGATTACTCATACAAGATGAACAAAAAAGAGAAAAGAGAGGCTTTGAGAAGTGCAATAGTATCAAAATATATGGAAGGTAGGCTAAAAATTATAGACGAAATAAACTTTGATAAACCTCAAACTAAAAAGGCAACCGAGATTATAAGGAATCTTGAAGCTTATCCGTTGATTCTCATAACCGATGGATCAAAGAAAAATGTTTTTCTTTCATTCAGAGCAATTCAGCTTTCACGGGTTCTACCAGTAGATGAGGTAAATGCTTATGAGATATTAAAATATGATTTCGCAGTTTTTGAGAAAAATGCATTTTTAAAGATTTTACAAAGATATAATGCAAAGGTGGAGGTAATATAAAATGAAGGAGATGCAAAGCGAAATAAAGAAAGAGAAGATAAATTTTAATCTAATTGCACCCGAGGATATAATTTTGAAACCAGTTTTTACAGAAAAGGCATATAAGCTTGCTGAAAAGAAAAAATTCGTCTTTGTAGTTAGACTTGATGCTACAAAACCTCAAATAAAAAGAGCAGTTGAGAAAATGTTTGGAGTCAAAGTCAAAAAAGTCAATACGATGATATATAGAGGAAAGATAAAAAGAAGAGGTTTATTTTTAGGTCACAGACCCTCTTTCAAAAAAGCAATAGTTACAATTGAGGGACAATTAGATATAAGAAAGATTGCTGAAAAATTCTCTCCTGCTGCAACAAAATAAAAACTTTTAAGTTTAAAATAAAATAGGAGGTAAATAAAATGGGAATAAAAACATATAAACCTATAACACCGGGAAGAAGACATATGACCGGATATGATTTTTCTGAAATAACGAAAGACGAACCAGAAAAAAGTCTGCTTGACAAGTGGAAACAAAAAGCAGGAAGAAATAACCTCGGGAGAATAACCATAAGGCATAGAGGTGGTGGGCATAAAAAAAGATATAGAATAATTGATTTCAAAAGAGATAAATTTGATGTTCCAGGAAAAGTAATATCAATAGAGTACGACCCATGCAGAACCGCAAGAATATGTCTTGTTGAATACAAAGATGGGGAAAAAAGATATATAATTTGGCCGAAAGGATTGAAGGTTGGAGATATTGTCCTTTCATCAAAAAATAAAATAGAGCCACAAATAGGTTGGGCTATGCCATTAAAATACATCCCAGACGGAACAATAGTACACAATATAGAACTTGTCCCGGGTGGAGGAGGAGAGTTATGTAGGGCGGCAGGAAGTTGGGCACAAGTTTTAGCAAAAATAGGAAAATATGTTCTCGTAAGACTCCCATCAAAAGAAGAAAGATTGATTCATGGAGATTGTCTCGCAACGGTAGGACAAGTCGGACTTGAAGAGCATGAACTTATTAGTTTAGGCAAAGCCGGAAGAACAAGATGGCTCGGGAGGAGACCACATGTCAGAGGAGTTGCAATGAACCCTGTTGACCATCCTCACGGAGGTGGAGAGGGAAGAAGTCCTCAGGGCAATCCTCATCCTGTCTCTCCTTGGGGGCTTTTAACGAAAGGTTACAAGACAAGAAGAGGAAAGAGACCTTCCGATAGGTTTATAATCAAAGACAGAAGGGGGAAAGTTTTGCAGAAAATTGAAATTCAATAAAAGCCAAAATCAAAATCTCTACTACTTCTTTTTAAGATAAGAAATTATTTTATCAACAGTTTCTTTTGTAAATGCAAGCATTCTTTTTCCTTGAAATTTTTCATAAATTTTCTTTATCTCGTTCTTTTCCGCAAGCCTTGAAATCAGTCCATCCAAACTTTTCTTTGTCTTATTTATTCCGTGTTTCGCAAGTATATTACGGAGTTCAGAAATTCCTATTGCTTTATATTTTTTCCTGAGTAAAAATGGATTGTATTGTTCGTAAAGCTTTTTCAGTTTTTCAACGTCTTCAGATGAGAAAACCCTTATCTTCCTTTTTCCTATATTTACGAGTTTCCCTATTTTCTTTCTGACTATCTGATTCTCTATACTTTTTTCACTGAAGCGAAGTTTAAGCTCCTTTTTCAAAAAGTTAACTGCCTCCCTTATCCCCACAAGTCTAAACTTTTTTTTCAGTTCTTCTTTCTTTTCCTTCAAATTTATACCCTGTCCTTTCTTTCCGCCTTTCTGTTTTCTTTCTTTTTGTCTAATTTCCCTTGTTTTTTCTTTTGTCCTCAACATCTTCTCTACCCCTCCTTTCCTTCAATTTTTTACCTATTTAAATTTACTTTCTTCAAAAAATTTTTCATCAGTTTTGAGAAAATTCTAAAAATAGCTTTTCAAATCCCTCCTTTGAACACTTTACAAAAAGCATGCACATCACATTTTTTAATTCCACATTTTTTTTCCTAATTTCACATCTTTTCTGACTTCCCCACTGCAATTACCAGAGTAGCTATAATTCCTAGCTTTCTCAAAATTTCAGCTCTTTTTTTTTTAGCTCTTTCAATATCTCCTTTCAAAAAAGCCCCATCTTTTTGAAATCTACTGTTAAAAATTTTTGAAAATTAACAAAACTATTTGTATAAATTATCAATAAAGAGATAATTAATTCTTCCCCAAACCAATTTTAACAATAGGTTGTTAAACTATAATTTTGGTAGGGGCCGTAGCTCAGGGGGAGAGCGCTGGTATGGCACGCCAGAGGTCGGGGGTTCAAATCCCCTCGGCTCCACCCAAACAAAAAATATATGTCAGCACTAACAATTTACAAAAAAAATGGAGCAGTTAGATTTTCTGCCGACCCACTAAGAGGAGTAATATTCATTTCATTTGCAAGACCCATAGAAAAACCAGCAGAAGAAGGCAAAAGAAGGAGAAAATATAGATGGGAGGAAAAAGTCACAATTGCTCTTTCTCCTGAGGAAGCTTCATCAATTGGAGCATTTGCAAGAATGCACCTGTCAGGAAATACTCCCAAAAAAAATCTTGTAATCCGGCATACTCCCGAAAGGTTTGGTAAAAAAGGTCCGGAAAAAACTCTGAAGATAGAAAAAAGAGATGAAGCTTTTTTACTCCAAATAGAAGTACGAAATGAAAAAATAGCCGTCGGTCCTATGGGATATTCTGACTTTTACCTGATAGACTCTTTCCTACAAAGATACATTCCTGAAATCCTCCCCAAACCTAGAATTGCAGTTCCAGCAGAAGAAATAACAGGAATTAGAGGAGAAAGAGAAGAAGAAGCAGAAGAAATTTCACCAGAAGAAGAAATATTATTCTAAATATAGGAATTTTCGTTTTAATCTTGAAAGCAAAATTTTTTGAAAAAAAAATCTTTGAAATTAGAGAATTTATTATTTTAATATAAAGTTGCCTTATTTATCCTCAAATTTTTTTTGATCAAAACCTTTCTTCAAAAAAAGTGGAAGAAAGGAGGTGAAAGAAAATGGCTAAAAAAGAAGCAAAGATAAAAATAACCCCTCTGAGAGATAAGGTAGTTGTAAAAAGACTTGAAGAGGTTGAGGAAAAAACCCCAGGTGGAATTATTATCCCAGATACAGCAAAAGAAAAACCTCAAATAGGTGAAGTTGTAGCCGTAGGTAAAGGTAAAATCCTTCAAGATGGCAAAGTTATACCACCAGAAGTGAAGGTAGGCGATAAAGTTCTATTTGCAAAATATGCAGGTACAGAAGTAAAAATAGAAGGAGAAGAATACCTTATAATGTCAGAAGATGAAATACTTGGTATAATTGAAAAATAAATTTACCTAAATATTTTTATTTAATTTATAAACCTTTGATTTCTCTCATTTTTACTTTTGAAAAATTAAAGAAAGGAGGTGGAAAAACATGGCAGCAAAAGAAATACTTTTTGATATTGATGCAAGAGAAAAAATATTAAGAGGAGTGGATAAAATAGCAAATGCGGTAAAAGTAACATTAGGACCCGGCGGCAGAAATGTTATTCTTGAAAAGACCTTTGGCGCTCCAACCGTCACAAGAGATGGGGTTACAGTAGCAAAAGAAATAGAATTAGAAGATAAATTCGAAAACCTTGGAGCACAACTCATAAGAGAGGTCTGTTCAAAAACTAATGATGTAGTAGGAGACGGAACAACTACTTCCGCTGTTCTTGCTCAGGCGATATTCACCAAAGGATTAAAGCTTATATCCGCAGGAGCAAACCCAGTAAGTATAAGACAAGGGATTGAAAAAGCAGTCCAAAAATGTGTTGAGGAGCTCAAAAAAATGGCAAGAGAAGTTAAAACAAGAGAGGAAATAGAAAGTGTTGCCAGGATAGCATCTAACCAAGATGCAGAAATAGGAAAAATAGTCGCAGACGCAATAGAAAAAGTAGGAAAAGAAGGGGTAATCACAATAGAAGAAGCTAAAGGAACGGAAACAACATGGGAAGCAGTAGAAGGTATGCAGTTTGACAGAGGTTATCTTTCTCCATACTTTATAACAGATCCCGATAGAATGGAGTGTGTTCTTGAAGATCCATACATACTCATATATGAGAAGAAAATATCTTCTGTAAAAGATATAGTTCCACTTTTAGAGCAAATAGTAAGAGAAGGGAAACCGCTTCTTGTAATAGCAGAAGATGTTGAAGGAGAAGCTCTTGCTACATTGGTCGTAAACAAATTAAGAGGAGTTCTCAAATGCTGTGCAGTAAAAGCCCCCGGATTCGGTGAAAGAAGAAAAGCTATGATGGAAGATATAGCAATACTCACTGGTGGAAGGTTCATAGCAGAAGAGCTTGGAATAAAACTTGAAAGTGTCCAACTTTCAGACCTCGGAAGAGCTAAAAAGGTTGTAGTTGATAAAGAACACACAACAATAATAGGCGGAGCAGGTAAGAAATCAGAAATAGAAGCAAGAATAAATCAGATAAGAAAAGCTATACAAGAAACAACATCAGATTATGATAGAGAGAAACTCCAAGAGAGACTTGCAAAGCTTGCAGGCGGAGTTGCTGTGATATATGTCGGAGCTCCAACTGAACCCGATATGAAAGAAAGAAAAATGAGAGTTGAAGATGCCGTAAATGCAACAAGAGCAGCTGTTGAAGAGGGTATTGTCCCAGGAGGAGGTGTTGCATTAATCAAATGCATACCTGCTCTTGAAAAACTTATGGAAGAGGAGAAAAATGATGATGTAAGAATCGGAATAAAGATAGTCAAAGAAGCCCTTGAAGAACCCGCAAAATGGATAGCAAGGAACGCAGGGTATGAAGGTTCTATAGTTGTAGAAAAAATAAAAGAAGCTGTAAGAAATGACCCAAAATCCAACTTTGGATTCGATGCTCTGAGACTTCGCTTCGTTGATGACATGATAAAAGAAGGAATAATAGACCCAGTAAAAGTTACAAGATCTGCACTCCAGAATGCAGCTTCTGTGGCTGCACTCCTTCTCACAACCGAAGCTCTTGTGGCAGAAAAACCAAAGAAAGAGGAAAAATTCCCAACAACGCCACCTCCTGAAATATAATGAATAAAAAACTTCAAGCCGCTTCCCTCCGCCCGAAAATTGTACCTGTAATTCTTGCAGGGGGCGGAGGGAAGCGGCTTTTTCCACTATCTACTAAGCAAAAACCTAAATATCTTCTCAAAATTAATTCACCAAAAACACTCCTTGAAGAAACTATTGAAAGAGCAATCAAAACTCAAGAAAAAATAAATAAAAATTTAAATCATAGGAGTTCCAAAAAATTTCCAATAGTTTTAGTTGCAAACATCAAACAAAAAAAAGCAATATCTTCCATTATAAAAAAATTCAGGAAAGTGAAAATCTTGGAAATATATGAACCTTTGATGAAAAATACTGCTCCCGCAATTTGCTTTGCCGCAAAGAAAATATTGGAAAAATTCGGTGATTGTATAATGTTCGTTATGCCATCAGACCACAAGATTGAAGGTGATGAAAATTTTCTAAAAGCTGCTCAAGCCGCATATGAAGCAGCAAAACAGAATTTTATAGCAACTTTCGGAATAGTTCCTACGCATCCTGAAACAGGATTCGGATACATAAAAGTTTCAAAAGATAATCCACTGATGAGTGTAGATGGTGTCAATATATTCAAAGCAGAAAAATTTACAGAAAAACCTACAAGAGAAAAAGCAGAAGAATATCTAAAATCAGGTGAATATTTTTGGAACAGCGGTATATTTGCATTTAAATCTTCTGTGATTTTGGATGAACTCAGAAAATTCACAAAGATACCTGAAACTTTTGAAAAATACCCAGTAAACAAAGCTTACAACGTAGTTGAAGAAATTTCAATAGACTATGCAGTATGTGAAAAATCAGATAAAATAGTCTGCATACCTGCAAGTTTCAGATGGTCAGACATAGGCTCCTTCAAAGCCATAAAAGAATTTTATAAAACCGATGAAAAAGGAAACGCAGGAAATGCAATTTTTGAAGACTCAGAAAACTCACTTGTGATCAAAGAAGAAGAACAAACAAACAAACAAACAACAAAAACGAAGAAAAAAGGAAAAGAAAAAGAAAAAAAAATAATACTTTTTGGAGTCAAAGATTTAGCAGTAGTTGAAACCGAAAATTTTCTCGTAGTTTTTCCACTAGATAAAAGTCAAGATATTAAAAAATTGGCAGAAAAATACGATAAGTAATAAAAGAAAAAATGCATAGCACAAAAATCTACTTTGTGGTATATACAACTGGATTTTCCGGAAGCTTATTTCTCTCAAAAATATTGAACTCCCACAAAGATGTATTCTGTCTTCACGAGTCAGAAATGTTTGAAGCAATAAGAATAAGAGATGACGGAATAGTTGAAGAAAGATTTTTCTTTGAACTTGAAGAAAAAGAAAAATTTTCACGCCATTTTTTCTTTATGTCTCCATTCCTGCAACACTACTATAATGGATACAAAGCCGTAGGGTCGGTTGAAACAGGAAGATTTAATCCTCAACCTGCAATAAAAATACTAAAAGATTTCGTAGCATATAAGAATGAAACTTTAAAAGATAGTGGGATTCAACTGGATTTCAGGTATGGTTTTCTTTTACGCTCACCAATAAAAGTTGTAAATTCATTTTCAAAAGAATTAGAAAAGATTTTGAATGTAATCCTAAATCAAAACATGAAAGAAAAAATAAAAAAACTTGAAGAATTCTTTGGAAAGGTAGTTGGATACGCAAAAGAACAAGGATATATATCAGAAGACAAATTATCAAATCTGATAGAAAAATTTAAAACCCCTTATCACAGAGTTTTCCTTTTCTTAACAGCATGCGTTATGACATTTTTAAAAGATGTTACAAGAAGTATCTTAAATGAAAAAGAGAATGTGGTTATATTCAGACTTGAAGAAAAAAATAAAAAAGATTTGTTTGAGGGAAAATTAAAAAAACTTACAGCCCAAGAATACAAATTAGATGAGAAAATACTTGAAGAAAAAGTAAATCAAAAACATAAATCAGATGATGAAATAGCAGTTTTGTACGACTGGGGAAAAGAAAAAAGAGAAATATTCTTTGATTTAATGATAAACTGCGAAGAAGAAATAAAAATTTTAGGATATAGCTATATATTTGATCTAATGTCTAATTTGGATCACATATATTATCAGAACATAACTGATATATTTTCCCCTCCTCATAAAATCTCCTTTGCATCTCAATAATTTCCTTTATTCTACGTGGGACTTCGTGAGGCGCTATAAAATCTCCTGAATCTTCCAAAGGCCACCATTTCCTTACAATGGTTGAAACCATATCAGATGGCGGAGGAATATTCTCAGGAGGAGGAATTTTGTTCACTTTCGCATCAACTTGCAAAAACCCTGAACCTTCAAATGGAGCATCTTTGAACTCAATACCAAAAGTATCTTTTACTGGACGATTTATTCCAGGAATTCCAGCAGTTCTGACATATGTTTCTGATGAGAAATTGGCAACTTGCTCATCATAAAGAGCCATCCTATACAAAATCTGCTTTGGAACTATGCCAAATTTTTCACTGCCTTTTATTATATATGGAGCAAAAGTTATAGGGTCAACTATATCAAAAATAATCTGCGCCAAACCTATTATTTTTTTTAGTTCAAGCTCCCAATTACCTTCTTGATATCCGAAAAGAGCTTTGAGCCTATCCCAACTTACATTTCTTTCAAGCATAGATGTCCAAATAGAACCACCAACATCAAGAACACCCCTTTTTACATCATTTGTGAGAGCCATAAATGTACCACCTTGAATAGCTCCATTCGAAATTCCATAATATACAATATCACCTATTTCCGGTAATTCCCCTACTTTATTTTTTACTTCATTCCAAAATTCCTGTTTTTTTGCAAGTAAAGCAAGAGCTAAAAAGTTTGAGTGTCCCTGTTTGAGATTTAAAACTATATAGTAAAGTACATCTATCATATTTTTTTGCTTTGAAGTTGCAAATTGAGATATAGTGCCTAATGCATCTCTATTTATTCCTATCCACTCAGTTGCTATAATAATAACACACATATAATCTGCAACATAAAGCAGGTGATTTGCATCAAGCTCTCTCACAGAACCAAACAATCCATGTCCAAAAATCATAACTTTGATTTTTTCACCTTGATCCTTTTTCTTTTTAGCACATTCCGGAATGTTCATGAGAAATTTCGCTTCAAAGAGTTCAGATGGATTATCATATTTTGGGATATGAAACCTACCTTCAACAGATTTCATTATAAGCTTTCTGTAACTATCTGGTAAATCTTTATATTTTTCTCTATCATCATACGGATAAGTTTCTACCCTATCTACAACGAAAGTTATTCTGTTTGAATTCTCATAAATTGTATCTCTTACCTTCTTCATATGCTCTGCAATTATTTTTTCGTCGGAAGCAGTTGGGAAATCCCAAGCTACAAAAATATCTTCTTTTTTTATGCCGTTCTTTTCAAGAAAACTTACAATATCAGAAAAGTGTTTCAACCAAAATTCAGGGTCTTGATTTGAATTAGCAAAAGCTATCTTTTTACCTTCAACAAAAGCTTTAAAGAAAGCCGGTTGATTCAAATCTTTCCCATCCGAACTCTTTATACCTTTTTTCATAACAACAATATATCTTGAAGAAGGTTTCATTCTTTTCAAGGGTCTTATATAAAGTATTTGGTAAGGTGGATTTGCCCTTGCATCTGGCTCAACAAGAACAGGAATTCTCTCTCCCGTACCCCATTCTATAACCTGAACCAGAGAATCTGAACTTAAAGTTTCAGTAGGTTTTGGTAAGCCCTCTCGTGAGAAACCTTTTGGATGCCAGAAAATTATCTGGTTAGCAGGTGAAAATCCTTCAAAAGAATTCACAAAAGATAAATCAAGTTGAGGATAACCTTCTGGAATCTTGACAAGCTCAGCCGGAACCGAAACTTTGCCTGAGAAAAAAAATTGAGTAAAGGGGAAAGGGAAAAAACATTCATTTTTTACCTCCTCCGGCACATCATCATATTTTGATAATATGTTGCAGTTTTGAGAGGGAAAAGATATAGTAATCGTTTCCTCTTTTTGTGATTGTGAGCAGCTTTGGAGAAAAAAGATAAAATAGAAAAACAAGCTAATAGAGAGAATAAACCTAAACTTCTTCATACACAAAAATTTTAAAAAATTTCCCAAAAATTAATCAAGATTTACAAAAAAAAGCGTAATGACAAGCTTTTTCTAAAAACCCCGACCTCACAGATTCCTGACTTCTCCATCAAAAATGATTATTGGTTTTTTATAGAGAAAGAAAAATAAAACACACATCTTGACTACTGTTAAGTTATGAAGAAGAGGAAAAAACTATTAAATTATTGTCTAATCTGTATAATTTTTATCTTTCTTCATCTACCCATAAGATTAATAAGAGGAGTAGTAATGTGTTATGAGTTTCCATTTCATATTGATAGTAATAAGATTTATTATCCTGATTGGCATAGGAAAATATTGTTCGCTCATTCAAAAGAAAACTGTTCAATTGTCCAGAGGATCTCAGGTATAGAAAGTTTTTTTCGTTTCCTTCTTGGTGACGAAAACTATTTTTTTAATTTTCCCGAAAAAGGATATATGGAAGTTATTGATAAGCAAAAAGGTGAAAAAATTTTTTCACAGAAACTCACCTTACCAATATATATATTTGGACATCATTACCATATATCTCCGGAAAATATTTGGTTGACGGGAGAGTATCTTTCAGGTGATTTTTACCAAGAATCTCTCTTAAGAATAAACAGGAAAAATTTCAAAGTCGATATTTTCCCCATATGTAGGGATTGTGCAGTGCGTATAGTCTCCGAAAAACCGATATATTATCCATTCGAACCTATAGGAGGTTATTCAAATTCAAAAGAGATGGGAAAAGAATTTTTGTTATTAGCTGAGGAACTTTCGTGGATGAAGGAGAAAAAAGGAGAACCAATTAGGATACAGGTTTTTTCTGTAAAAGATGAAAGAGATGAAGAATTATCAATGGAAAAGATAGCCGATTTTCAGGTTCCATCCACTTTAGATCCGTTTGAATTGAAGGGTGTATGGAAAGATAGAGTTTTTATATATTCATATAACCTTACCCCTCCTACTCTTTTTGTTTTTTCATTTGATGGGAATATCTTGGCATCTTTTGAAGTCAAAAAGAAATATCTTTATTTTTTGTACAGGACAATTTTGTTTCCTGAGGATGAAGGAATAAAGATTTTAAAACTAAAGGAAGATGGCGAGTATGAACTTCATTTTATAAGATTAGAAGATGAAAGAGGAAAAGATGTTTGGCTTTTAGGTCAAGATGGGAATACAGTTCTTATTCACTATTATAACTGGGGATATGAAGGAAATTTTTATATTCTTGACCTTGGGTCTTTGGAATTAAGAAAAATCAATTTAGGTATTTCTAAATTATCTTTTCTATCAGTTGCTATTGAAGATGGTAGCATATTTATTTTAGATGTTGAAGGGAGGATATTTAGGAAGGTATCAGTTGATGGAACTATTTTATGTGAGCAAAAGATAGAGGAATTGAGATTATGTCCAGAAGCTGCTTGTGATTTCTATTTTTTCTGTCTTCCTTTATGTCCCATTTTTTCTGTCTTACCTTAGTTATCATCAAAAAATTTTTATGTTTTAGAGGAACTCTTTATGTGTTAGAAATTTGTTTCTATTATCTTTGATAAGCCCTATGATAATATGTATCAAAAAATACTTAAAAAATTTGATGGGAACTAGGGGTTGATTTTTATCTTATATTATATATGGTTAAAATCACAGAACATTATTGATATTTTGGTAGAAGTTTGTATTATTATTCAGTTGTCTTTGGTGTTGTTGGTTCTTTCCTTAATACCTGAAAGAATAATTTCTGAAAATGTGTCTGCTATTTCTTCTGCCGAATATTTTCCATCTTTTGAGAACCAAATATATACCCAGTTTATCATTCCCAAAATTGCAAAACCTATTAATTTGCTATCTAAATCTTTTCTTATTTCTCTTTTTTCTTGACCTTCCCTTATAATTGTTCTCAGAAAGTTTTCATATTCATCTCTGAAAATCATAACTTTTTTCTTCCATTTTTCAGGTAGAGATTTATATTCGCTGAAAAACACGGCTGCCTTATCTAAATTTTTGGTCATTATTTTGATGTGATTTTTGATGAACCTTTTTAGCTTTTCCACTGGATTTATATTTTCTTTCATGAGTTTTCTTATCATATCAAGGAACATCTGACCTTCTGTTTCTATGAGCATATAAAGTATTTCGTCTTTGTTTTTTACCCAGTAGTATATTGCTCCCTTTTCAAGTCCAAGGGCATCGGATATATCTTGAATTGAAGTTGCTTTAAAACCTTTTTCTCTGAAAAGCTTTGCAGCAACTTCTAAAATCTCTTTTGCTCTATTTTTATATCTCCTTACCCCCCTTATTCCAGATACTGCCATCTCTTTTTCCTTTATATTTCTTTCTTTTCCCTTTCCTTTTTCTCTGTAATTAAATCTTTAATTTGAGAAAAAATTTTTTGTTTAATTTAGAATTTTTTGTATAGGATTGGGGTTTTAACAAGTGGTCAAAAAATGGGGGAAGAAAGTAAAAACAAGGAAAAAGAGGAAAAGAAAAAGAAGAGAAAAAAAAAGATTGAGATTAAAGGAAGAAAAAGAAAGTAGCGAAGAAGTAGGGGGAAAGATAGATTTGGAGGGTGAGGAAGATTACCTCTCAAAAGGTATAAACTTATATGCGATTGGTTCAGAAGGTATAGCTTTATATGTGCTCGGCGAATATGATGAAGCATTTTATCTCTTTGATAAAGCAATCAAGTTAAATCCAAATGATTATTATTTTTATTACTGGCGAGGACGAATTTACTTTGAAAAAAGATTATATGATCAAGCTATTCAAGATTTTGATAAAGCAATTAGATTAAAGTCAAACGTCCATTCTTATTACTGGCGGGGACGAGCTTATTTCGAGAAATGTTTATATGACAAAGCCATTGAAGATTTTACGAAATGTATTAAATTGCATCCGAAAAATGGTGAATTTTACTACATGAGGGGTCAAGCTTACTTTAAGAGAAAATTATATAGAGAGGCAGTACGAGACTTTAATAAAGCAATTAAATTAAATCCAAATTATGATGAAGCTTTGAAGGCAAAAAAAGAAGTTGAGAAATTGCTGAAATCTGAAGAAGGAAGTAGGACGAAAGAGGAAAAAAAAGAGATAAAAAAATTAGAGGAAAGGGTAAGTGCGGAGAGTAATCCGAATAATGCTGATTTCTACTACCATCGTGGCAGGGCTTATTTTGAGAAAGGTTTATACAATGAAGCTATTGAATGCTTTACAAAAGCTATTGAACTGAAACCTGATGAGGCTTATTTCTACGGCTGGCG
>Ga0326762_1000098_pt1 | contig 46110 bp, 50 predicted proteins | sample NORPS_S_FD_207669 | JGI IMG/M metagenome (GOLD analysis project Ga0326762, IMG submission 207669) | Hot spring sediment microbial communities from Norris Geyser Basin, Yellowstone National Park, WY, United States - NOR.PS_S | ecosystem: Environmental > Aquatic > Thermal springs > Near-boiling...
TTCATCGGGCTTGATATCCTAGATCAGGCCCCTTCCCTTGGCTTCAAAGCCTCAGGATCCCTTTTCATCGGGATCCATATCAATGGGATCCACCCGCTCAAGGCGACCCAACCCACAGCTCCTCCATCATAGTTTCCTCCGGCTCATTGCTGTGGGGAAACCCAGCCTCCTGGCTCCCCTCTTCTTTCTCCTACCACCCTCTAGATACCTCCTCCTAATGTTTATTGATGCCACCTTATGCCTACTCATTTTTAATCCACATCTTGGGCATTCGAAGACATGCCTCTCCTGGGTCTTCACAACATATCCGCATCTGAGGCATTCTCTAGAGGTGTTCCTCAGATCCACATAAGCCGTTAATGCCGTCTCTGACATCCTCCTATGAATCCTCCTCCACGGTGTTCTAGCATTCCTCTTCCTCCTATTCTTAGCCCTTCCCCTACTAACGAGATCCTTCTTACCAAGATCCTCGAAAACCATGAATAGTAATAGTGTTTGGTAATAGTCTCTAAGACCTGCTGTTAGCTTGTTTACAAAATCCTCTCCCTAGCCACATACCTCTCATAAAGCTCTCTCTTACCCCTACCCTGTGCAATGCCTTCCTCACCTCATACACAATTTTTATGCCATGAAGAGGCCTGAGACCAGCATTTATAAAGTCTATCGATAGCTAGTAGCCATCCAATGACAGCTCATCACTATCCCAGCCAATAACCCTCATAACCTCGATCCTCTTAGAGCTCTTAAACGGTATAATGATTCTGTCATCCTTAGGTATAGCCTCTCCCACATCTCGGTCTCTAACCCGGTTCTCGAATCATGTTGATTTCCAGGATATAACTAGGGTACGCCCTTTGGTCTTAGTGTTATCCTTATTGTTCTAGCCTCTAGTCTATCTTCATGAGTGTGGTCTTGCACCTAGCGAATCTCCTCCTAACCCTTGGCTTGATCTTCCCAGCCTTCCCCCCTCAAATACCTCTTCCTCCAGCCTTTATAATGGAGTACGCTTTCTAATAACAGAGTCTACTCAGTGCGCAGCGTAGGGATTATACTTCAGCTCTCCTCTAAGGCTTTTCTTGAAAGCCCTATCCTTTAGTATTGCTGGGATCCTCACCTTCAAACCCGTATAGTGATCAGATTTCCACCCCTTCTAACGAGCTCTGGAAAGCGTTATCCCACTCTATACTATTCTAGATCAGATCTATAGCCTTCTGGAGAGCATCAGCATGCCATTTACAAGCTCCGAGACCCTCTATAACCAATAGGCACGCTATATGCCCCCACAAGTTCAAGGATCTTAGATGAATCTCCTTGTACTCTAAACCTCCTTCACATACTTATGGACCCTTATAAACTCATATGAAACCCAAAATAGTTCATGAAGACCTCAGCTGGTTTATCTATATGCTGGATAAGATCTTCTCTATGGTTTTCCAGTGCTTACCTTTCCAATATACCTTTCCACATGAACTGCATATCCAGAACACTCTATATGAAAGCTCTATAGGTTTTTCGACTTTGCTACTAACTTCTATTAGTGAGGTAGTTCTTCTCAATATGTTGTTACACTTTGGGCATCTTGTATCGTTTTCATCGAACTCCCTTCTCAGATTATACCTGGTTATAAGTGTCCTCAGCATCTCCTCTATCTTTAGGGTATCTATTAACACAGCTTCTAAGCCTCTCTTAATCGCTCTCCTATATAGCCCAACGTCTCTGGTTATGAGTATCCTCTTATCCCTCTCAGCTATTTTTAGTATAGCCCAGTCCTCCATCTCAGGACTGTATATTGTATCATAGCCTAAGATCCTGAGCCACCTAGCGAGATTACCAAGCATGGTATCGACTATAAATCTAGGATCTGATGGCAACATGCTATACCTCTACACAATACTTCCATAACTCCTCATAAATGCTCATTACTAAACCGATATATATCTCTCTGCTCCATCTATGATCGCATAGCTATTGGAATACAACACTCTTGATCATTATAGCTATATAAAGAGCCGTATTCAGAGTTAATCTATAGCGAAAACGTGGGATAGAATTAAAAACGTTAAAAGCTGGGTTATAGTGATCTACTATAGATGCTGAAAGTTGAAAGTCGGAATAGCCTATAGTTTGAGAGATCCTGCTGGGAGGGGTATGGCAGAGAGAATTATAGAGAGGCGTGGGCTCATATGCACCAGATCATCTGATCCCAGGGCTAGCCATGTATGCGAGGATAAGCATGTAAGACTAGCAGGCTTCATAGACGATGTCATCCACCTAGAATATCTAGACGAGTTCTTCCATTCCTTCAACGCTGTGATCATATTATCGAGACATAGGGCCTCGTCAGGTATTCTGAGCCTAACCGTGCACTATACAGGTAATCCTAGCGGTGAAGCTCTGTATGGAGGCAGACCTAGGAAGCTTGCTATGAGCATTCCAAGCCTGGGTTCCTCTCTTCTCTATGGAATATATGATGTTGCGAGATCCTCTAGTATAGGATCAATGTTCAATGTTACATATGAAGCAACGCATCATGGACCAACTGAGAACAGCGTCCCTGTGGTTTTTGCTGAGATAGGTTCTTCTGAAAAGGAGTGGATCCTCGGTGAGGCTCACGATGCTTGGGCTATCACTATAGATAGGGTTATAGCTAATAGAATAGAGTGCTCATCTATAGGGATTGGGATCGGTGGTAATCACTATCCAAGTAGATTCACGGAGCTAACCATAGAGAAGAGAGTATGTATGGGGCATATGATACCTAGATACATTTTGAAAGGGTTAAGCCGCGACGAGTCAGTAGACTTAGTTAAGCAGGCCCTCAGAGCTTCTAGTGAGAGGATCGAGATAATATATATCGAGGAGAAAGCTGCCCAGGCGGAGAAGCTAAGGGCTATCGAGAAGGTTGCTTCAGAGTTTTCCCTTAAAGTAGAATATCTATAGATGGATGCTCGTCATGATAAAGATAGGCTTTCTGGGGACAGGTGCTGGTGCGCCGACGCTGAATAGGTGGGCCTCCTCAATATTGATTAGCATCGGCTCCTCCAATTATATTCTAGACTGCGGTGAAGGGTGCCAGCTAAGGCTCTCAATGCTGGGTGTATCCCCACTCAAAATAACGGCTATGTTCATCACACACGAGCATGGGGATCATGTTCTCGGGATCTCGCCGCTGATTGAGAGCATGTCTCATTATGGCAGAAAATCTTCACTAAGTATTGTGGCCCCCACCAGTGTAGCTAATATAATAAGGGAGGTTATTATGATGACAAGTAGAGGCACAGGCTTTGAGATAGATTATAAAACCCCTGAGAAGGGGTATGAAGACAGCTATGTTTCAGTAACTGGTTACAGAACATGCCATTCTGATGAGAGCTGGGGATATAGGTTGAATATTAGAAGAAAAGGACTATCGATATGCTATACAGGCGATACAGGCCCGTGCGAAACAATTGCTGAGAAGTGCCGCGGCGCAGACATACTGATCCACGAGGCGACATTCACCCAGGAAAATGTTGAGGAGGCAAAGGTTTCTATGCACTCAACGGCTTATGATGCAGCAAGGCTTGCCCAAGCTATTGGTGCTAAGTATCTATACTTAACCCATATAAGCTCTAGATATAGGGATCAGAACCTCATTTTAAGAGAGGCTCAAAGTATTTTTAGAAATACTAGAATAGCTGAGGATCTCATGGTCACATATATAATATAAAATGTTCATTATATACAGAAAGCTTACTTTATATAATCTAAACCAATATTAATAGTAGGGCTTATATATCCCCGAAAGGTATAGAATAGGGTGACTCTATTGGAGGCTCTTGAAAAGATCAGGATCACTGTGAGGGTGAATGGCAAGCCATATACCCATGAAATAGAGCCGAGGCTCCTATTAGTTCACTATATTAGGGACTATCTAGGACTCACAGGAACTCATGTCGGGTGTGACACCTCTAACTGTGGAGCATGCACCGTAATACTTAATGGAAAAGCTGTTAAATCATGCACACTATATGCATTCATGGCCGATGGTGCAGAGATCCTAACTATAGAGGGGCTTGAGAAGGACGGTAAACTTCACCCGATCCAAGAGGCTTTCTGGGAGAATCACGCTCTACAATGCGGGTACTGCACACCAGGCATGATCATGACCCTCTATGACTTCTTAGGTAGAAATCCAAAGCCTACTGAGGAAGAGGTTAGAAGGGCTATTGAGGGTAATCTATGTAGATGCACAGGATACCAAAACATAGTAAAAGCAGCCCTCTGGGCTGCTGAGAGAATGCGGGGTGGAGGGGGTGGGAGTTAATGAGTATAATATATAAAGCTAGGGCTACGCAGCATCTCGGCAGATCTGTGAGGAGGAAGGAAGATCTCAGGCTTATCACTGGTAAAGGTCTCTACGTGGATGATATAAAACTCCCCGGAATGCTATATGCAGCGTTCCTTAGATCTCCATATGCACATGCAAGAGTAAAAAGCATAGATGTCTCTAAAGCTCTGAGAATCCCTGGCGTGGTTTCAGTATCTACAGGGAAGGATTTCAGGGGGAGGATAGGGCCGATCCCTGTTGGTTGGATGTTAACAGGGGCCGATCTAAAGGTGCCTGAGTACCCCGCTGTGGCTTATGACAGGGTTAGGTTTGTAGGGGAGATCGTGGCAGTAGTAGTTGCACAGGATCCGTACAGGGCTAGGGACGCACTAGAGGCGATAGATGTGGATTATGAACCGCTACCAGCTGTCCTAGACATGGAGGAGGCTATAAAGCCAGGGGCTCCTCAACTACACGAGGGTATTCCAAATAACATAGCGTTTAGATGGAGACTTAAAGGTGGGGAGGACTTTGATGAGGTAAGTAAGAAGGCTGATAAGGTGATCAGTCAACGCATGGTTAATCAGAGATTGATACCATCTGCCATGGAGCCTAGGGGAGCGGTAGCCGAGTATAATAGATACACTGGGGAGCTGACCCTCTGGGTCACGTCACAGAATCCCCATATACATAGGCTCCTGCTTTCAGGTATTTTAGGGATACCTGAGAACAAGCTGAGGATCATTGCACCGGATGTCGGTGGGGGCTTTGGAAGCAAGATCCCGGTCTATCCTTTGGAGGCGATTGTGGCAAGACTCGCACTGGATCTCGGGAGACCGGTTAAGTATGTTGAGACTAGAAGGGAGAATTTCATGGGAACTATCCATGGTAGGGATCATATAGAGTATGTGGAGGCAGCAATTAAGAATGACGGCACGGTCCTGGGGGTGAGGGTTAGAACACTGGCTAATATGGGCGCCTATCTGAGCACAGCAGCTCCGGGTGTGCCAACAATACTCTTTGGGACCATGCTCTCAGGGCCATATAAAATAAGATCTGTAGATGTAGAGGTTACCGGGGTATTTACAAATACTACGCCTGTTGATGCGTATAGAGGTGCTGGGAGACCGGAAGCCACGTATATACTTGAGAGGGTCATGGATCTAGTTGCTAGAGAGCTTAACAAGGATCCGACAGATGTTAGGAGGAGAAACCTGATCCCAGAAGGCCCCTACACCACAGTCACAGGTCTCACATATGATAGCGGTAAGTATCTAGAGGTCTTCGAGAGAGCCCTCAAGATAGCGGACTACGAGGGGTGGAGAAAGAGGCAGGGCGAGGCGAGGAAAGAGGGTAGGTTAATAGGGATTGGGATTTCAAGTTATATAGAGATGTGTGGGCTAGCCCCATCCAGAATAGCCAGGGCAACGGGGTTTGGACTAGGTCTGTGGGAGAGCGCCATAGTTAGGGTTCATCCAAGCGGTAAGGTAACCATATACACAGGATCTAGCCCCCATGGACAGGGAGAAGATACGGCATTCGCACAAATAGTTGCTGAGGAGCTAGGCGTCTCTGTAGAGGATGTTGAGGTGATTCATGGGGACACGGCTCTAGTGCAATTCGGCATGGGGACCTATGGAAGTAGGACAACTCCCGTTGGCGGTGGGGCTATAGCTCTCGCAGCAAGAAGGGTTAGGGAGAAGGCTAGGAAGATAGCTGCGGCGTTGCTAGAGGCTAGGGAGGAGGATTTGGTTTTCGAGTCCGGTAAATTCTATGTAAAGGGTATACCACAAAAAGCAGTTTCAATCCAGGATGTGGCTCTAGCATCATATACAGCTGAGAAGCTCCCACCAGGAGTTGAGCCAGGTCTAGAGGCGACCGTGTTCTATGATCCTGAGAACTTCACTTTCCCATACGGAACCCATGTATGTGTCGTCGAGATCGAGAGGGAGACTGGGGGCATAAGGATTCTTAGATATGTTGCTGTGGACGATGCAGGTGTTATAGTTAACCCGATGCTTGCCGAAGGGCAGGTTATCGGAGGAGCTCTACAGGGGATTGCCCAGGCCCTATATGAGGAGGCTGTGTACGATAGCAGTGGCAACCTCCTAACAGCGGGTTTCAACGACTATATGATACCTACTGCTAGAGAGGCTCCTAAGATCGAGTCGTACTTCTATGAAACACCATCACCCCACAACCCGATAGGGGTTAAGGGGATAGGTGAGACTAGCACAATAGCGTCGACACCAGCTGTTGTTAACGCTGTACTAGATGCGCTTGCCCATCTAGGTGTTAAGCATATAGATATGCCTCTACTACCAAGTAAAATATATAGGGTGCTGAGGGAGAAGGAGGTAGGGTAACTATGTACCCTCCCAGGTTCTCGCTAATAATTCCCTCAACGCTTGAAGAGGCTCTTGAGGCTTTAAGTAGATATGGCGAGGAGGCCAGGGTTTTAGCAGGGGGCCATAGCTTAATACCTATCATGAAGCTCAGGCTTGCATCGCCAAGATATCTAATCTATATAGGTAAGATACCAGGGCTATCCTATATTATGGAGGAAGCTGGGAAGATCCGTGTTGGTTGTATGACTACCCATGCTACGATAGAGAATTCAGATCTTCTGAAAAAGAAGAATCCTCTATTGCCTGAAACAGCTTCTAAAATAGGGGATCTACAGGTTAGGAATATGGGCACAATAGGAGGCAGTCTTGCCCATGCTGATCCTGCTGCGGACTATCCAGCCGCTATCACAGCACTCGAAGCCGAGATGGTGGCTAGAAGTATAAAGGGTGAGAGGGTGATCACAGCACAGGACTTCTTTAGAGGACCGTTTAGCACAGCACTCAGAAGCGACGAGCTATTAGTAGAAATACGTATCCCCACAATGGAGGGCTACTATGGCACTGCATATGAAAAGCTGGTGTTTAGGGCAACAGATTTCGCTATAGTTGGTGTCGCAGCTGTCTTGGAACTTGATAGAGGAGGCGTAGTGCAGAGGGCTAGGGTAGCACTAACAGGTGTTGGGGGCACACCTATTAGGGCTAAAGCTGTTGAGGAGGAGCTTATAGGTAGGCAGGCTACTAGAGAGCTTATAGCAAAGGCCTCTGCTAGAGCATCTGAAGGGCTTAACCCACCCAGCGATATAAGAGCTTCTTCTGAGTATAGAAAGGCAATGGCTTCTGTCATGACTAGAAGGGCCCTTTTAAGAGCTCTCGAAAGGGCTCAAGAGAAAATGGGATCTAAGATATAGTTTATATATGTCCAACAGATTTTTCATTTAGGATGAAGGATGTGGATATAGATCTTAATAAACTCTCGATCGAAGATATAATTAGGCTCTTGGAAAGCGTTGGATATATAGCTGATAGGAGGATCGCGACAGCAGTATATCTTGCGATAAGACTTGAAAAGCCCCTACTTGTAGAGGGCGAGCCCGGATGTGGTAAAACAGAGCTTGCTAAGGCAATTGCTAAGGCCTTTGGAACGGAGCTTATAAGGCTTCAATGCTATGAAGGGCTGGATGCCTCTAAGGCTATATATGAGTGGGATTATCCGAGGCAACTCATAGCTATAAGACTTCTAGAGGGATCCTCAACGCCTGAAGAGATAGAGAGGGAGATATATAGTGAGAAATACCTACTTAAAAGACCTCTTCTAAGAGCTACTATGAGCAATTCTTCTAAGCCCTCTGTACTCCTTATAGATGAGGTTGATAGAGCTGATGAGGAGTTCGAGGCGCTCTTACTAGAATTCCTTTCAGAATTCCAGATAACGATTCCGGAAATAGGTAGTATAAAGGCTTCTAAGAAACCTATAGTGATCCTTACATCTAATAGGACTAGGGAGGTTGGTGATGGGCTTAGAAGAAGATGCCTCTATCTATACCTATCCTATCCTGAGAAAGATAGGGAGCTGGAAATAGTTAGGAAGAAGGTCCCTGATATCTCTGAGAAGCTTGCTAATCAGGTTGTTAATGCGATCAGGGCTATAAGATCTATCAATGATATTGTGAAGAAGCCCGGGATCTCTGAAACTATTGAGTGGGCTAAGGCGATTAAGGAACTGGGCTATGAGGAATTGGATGAGGAGGCTATAAGGAATACTATATCTGTGGTTCTAAAGCTTCCAGAGGATATAGAGAAAGTAGATCCGAGCTATATAGTGTCAAAGGTCAGGGGTTCCCCTAGTGAGAGAAGTAACACTGGAAAACTTAATTAGCTTCATAGGGCTTCTAAGGAAAAAGGGGTTTAGAATAGGTCTTTCGGAGGATATAGACGCATACATGGCTATAAATATCTTAAAAACTTCCAAGGATGTTAATACCATGTATCAAGATATGGAAAACTTTAAGGAAGCTCTTAGGATCACTCTGGTCAAAGATCCGGGCCTATATGAGATCTTTGACAAACTCTTCGACATGTACTGGTTAATGGATCTAGATATAGATCGCTTAGCTGAAAAGAATGTTGAGGTAAGAGCCGCGATAGAAGGCGAAGCCCCAGACCCTATAAAGAGATTCCTTTCAGTATATAGCCCCCTAGATATTAGGGGGAAGAGCCCCAAGGATCTGGGATTCGATCCAAGTGCTAGGAATTCTATTAAGAGGATTCTCAGGATGATCGGGAAGAAGATTCCTACAAAACCCGGCACTAGAAGGATCATATCCTCCAGAGGGGAAATTAATTTCCCCCTAAGCTATAAAGAAGCTCTATCCACACTTGGGGATCTTGTGAAACTAAGAAGGACAAGAAGGAAAATGAGTAAAAGTCGCTATGTGTTTCTAATAGACATCAGCGGATCTATGGAGGATACGTGGGATACTATTTCACGGATTTTAAGAGCTATAAGGGGCCTGCCCCTCAAAAGCTATGAAGCATTCATATTCAGCACAGACTTGGTAAGAGCTACAGAGGCCATAAATTCAGGGGAAAAGGCCCTGAGAGATCTTCTCATGGAGAGTGGAATATGGGGGAGTGGTACTAGAATAGGGGAATCTTTATATAAATTAATAACCTCTTATAAGGGGTTTCTGAGAAGACAGAGCATCGTGATGTTAATAAGCGATGGATGGGATCTAGGAGATCTAGATCTTCTGGAAAGAAGCTTGAGAGAGCTTACAAGAATAGTTAGTAAAATATTGTGGCTCTCACCACATGCTGGGAAAAGGGGGTTTGCTCCAGAAACTGCGTGTTTAAGAATAGCTTCAAAGTATGTTGATGCTATACTACCAATAGAAATTCTACATGACACGCTGGTTTTTAGAAAGTATCTGAAGAAGCTCTCTACAATATAGCAACAGTTAAACCTCGTTCTTCATAGCGATGAGGATCTTCATCCCCTTTCTAGATGGTTAGCTTCAGCTAAATGATCTAGATCTTTATTCTCCCAGAGCATGTGTCTCTTAATATTGCTAGCTAGATTAAGGGTGATAGGTAAGTTTCTTAACAATGTGTACACCATAAGAGATTGATCCAAGAGCTTGAGGCTATTTGTTATCTTATCTTACAGGCATTAATTCCCATGTTTCCATATCTAAGCTCATCTTATTAAGGAGCTTTTCTTAAAAATCCCCCATGCTATTTCATCTTATAGTTATTAGACGCTGCCTACTCTTATTAACCTTTATAATCATATTAATATTGGGTGTTACTGGGTGGAAACGTCTATTAGAAAGGTGATAAAGATAGGTGAAAAGAGCTATGGGCTAACGCTACCAAAAGAGTGGCTAGATAAGCTCGGTATAAAGATAGGATCGTCTGTTGAAACTGTTATAGCAGGAGACCATATAACGATACGCCCAATATCAGGTGAGATCTTTGATAGGACTATTTCCCTTGAGGAGAAAGATGAGAGTATGCTTTCGAAGCTTATTATAGCGTCCTATATAGAAGGGAAAGATCTGATAGTACTAAAGGGGGATAAGAATATCATTAGAAGAGCTTTTAATCATGTAAAGGGCAAGCTGCCAGGCATGATATTTGTAGAGAAGGGCGATTCGTCAGAGATCAGGGTTACCGCTGATGAGAGAACTATAAACATTCAGGAGGTGATAAGGACTATGAAGGGCACAGCGCAGACGATGTTTGAGCTAATGGCTAGATACCTAGAAGATGGTGATCAAGAGTATCTGAAAGAGATCCTCGTTATGGATGATGAACTAGACTCTCTACACTTCATAGGACTTAGGAGTATAAAGAGGCTGTCTGCTAGGATGCCTGAAGAGGCTATCGATCTAGCGATCTCTATAAAGGCTCTAGAACACATAGGAGACGCTCTTGATAGGGCCTCCACATATCTTCTAAGAACTAGGCTTTCAGAAAGATGCAATACAATACTAAAGGAGGCATTGAGAATAGCGTATAGATATTTCCAAACCTCTTTCGACGCCCTGATATCAAATAACTATAAATCCTCTCTAGAATCCCTCAATGAGAGACAGAATAACATAGAGACAGTGCTAGACATATCTAGGAAGGGGGCGTGTTTCGAAGAACTCTCTGCTGTGGTACATGAGATTCTCGTAATAATAGCTTCATCTGCAGAAGCCTCCGAAATATCTGTTAGTAAGTATATAAGGAATAAGGGAAAGGCCTAGCTATTCAAGCAGAGGGTTTATATAGCCTATGCTACATAGACTTAGTCGGTGTATAATGGAATGGGCAGAAAGGTAGTTTTAATCTCAAGCTTCACTATAGATAGGATAGAGATCGGCGGTTCGGTATATGAGAAAATTGGTGGACCCGCCTACTACGCTGGCATCACACTAGCTCTGATGGGAATGGAGCCTATATTGATTACATCGACCCGACCTGATATGCTGGAAAGGGTTAAGGAGATCTTTAAGGATTTCCCCAGACTTAGACTGATAAATACGAAACCATCGTGCAGTTCTATATATGTGTTTCGACATATCTACGATAGTTATGGAAGAAGATACTCGGAGATACTCGATGTAGGATGCCCTATAGAGCTAGAAAGTATAGATGGTTCGGGTCTGGAATTTCTATTAAGCAGCTCGTGGATCCTTATATCACCCGTATATAGGGAGATCGAGCCAGAGGATGTGGAGAGATTAACTAGTCTAGGAAGAGTTGCTATAGATCTTCAGGGGTTCTCAAGAGAAATTGATAACCGAAAGGTGATTAGTAGCCTAAAAAACATACTTAAAAGCTTACAAAGAATCCCTAGGGTCTCACTTATCCATCTAAGTAGTGACGATATACGAGATATAGCAAGTGAGAGTATAGATGATCTACGTAAGATCCGTTCTATTATAGAGAAAGCCTTAGCCACAGCATATACAATAGGGTCAAGAGGAGGATATATTCATATAGGTGACAGGCCATATGAGGAAATAAAAGTAGAAATGAAGAAGGATAGTGAGCCTGTATGGTACTATATCCCATCCTATATAGAAATGGATACAGGAGATCCTACAGGTTGTGGCGACATATTTATATCATCTCTGGTGGGCTCTATTGCCATGGGATATAATATTCTAGATGCAGCTATAAGAGCCTCAGCAATATCTGGTATAAGGGTTTCTAGAGGCTTTCCAGTAGAAATCAATTTTGGAGAAATTGAAAATATATCAAAAAACCTAGAGAAGAAAGTACAAAGAATCCAAATCTTATAATAAATATTTTATTAGAATTTATATTTTTAGACCTTTTATAACTTAGAATCGCTGCCAGACAGAGAAATCATAGATATTAAGAGATGAAGGATAGAGAAGCGATATGGAGCGATACTCACAGAGATGATCCAAGATAGAATCGGGGAAGAACTAACTGCTAGATCTCTAGATCCGGTGAAAAAGATGATCTATTATGGAGTTGAAAGCTTCTTAGACAAAGCCGCAGCCAATTTTCTGAGAAGCTCCGACTTAGATCCATTATATGTTATGGAAACACCTTTATGGCCTAGATACCATGTTCTAGGATATACTTTATCTTCTAGAACCTCGCACTCAAGACCGAGCTCTTCACATGCTCTTAATATATCTTCAAAAGTGACTTTACTTGGGAGAAGGTTTCTCGGAACTCTTCTCCCGAGCCTCCTAGTAAGGGAGGGATCTAGATATGAGAGCCATATAATAATCTTCTTGGCCATTTTCTCTCAGATCATTGCTTGATTAACACAGCATTTATAACACCTTCTTGTCCGGGTCTCGATGTCACGACAGCCTTTCCGGCTTCAGTTTCTATTATAGCTCCCTTGACAATAATGCCCCTTCTAACATAGTCTGGGTTCATCGGCGTCTCAAGGATCCTTAGGATCTTTACCTTCTTACTTGTCCCATCAGGGCTCTGTAGGTTGGCATATAGAGCCTTTCTAACCCTCACCTTCTTATTGCCACCATAGGTTCTGGATACTATCCTCTCCTCTTCGCTACTGAGGGCGGTATTAGTTGGGAAGCTACCTATCTCTCTCTTTCTCGGTTTCCTTCTAGCTCTTTTCTTCCCACCTGTGACCTTTCTCAGATCATTCCCCTGATACAGAGGCATTATATATAACCAATAAATGCTACGCAATAAATCTTTTAAGCATTCACGCAGTGTCAATATATGAGAATATCTATTAAAAGGCGACCATAAATGGAGACCAAGAAAGATGCTGAGTCGTCTGGCGAGAGAAGCGATAGGGAGAAACTATATGATGAGTTAACCAATATAGTTAGAAGGTTTCTTGAAATAATAGGGGAAGATCCTGAGAGGGATGGGTTGAAGAATACCCCGGCAAGGGTCGCTAGAATGTGGCTTGATGAGCTGGCTAGAGGATACTCAATAAGTCCGGAGGAGTATGTAAGAACATTTAATTATGAGGGAGATAATGGGGATGATTCCCTAGAAATATGGAATAATATAGTTATAGTATACGATATTCCTGTGAGAAGCATGTGCGAGCATCACTTACTACCGATAATAGGTACGGCATCGATAGCATATATACCTGGGAACAAGATCCTCGGATTCTCTAAATTCGCTAGGATAGTTGATGCATTTTCTAGAAGGCTACAGGTTCAGGAGAGGCTAACTAACCAAATAGCCGACTTTATATCAAACTATCTAGACACTACAGGAGTAATGGTCATAATAGAGGCCCTCCATCTCTGTGCCCTGCATAGAGGGGTTAGAGAGCCTCTGAAAATGATTACAAGGGCAGCTAGGGGAATTTTTGGAAAAGATCCCGATCTTAGAAGAGAGGTTATAGAGATAATCAGCTCTAGGATCTCTGCTATAAGCATTCTTGAAAAGAATAGACTACTATAGGATCAATAGATATCTCAACCTCCATATCCTCTCTCATTAGACTGTGGTTAATAGTTTTATTATTTTTATTGATTTCAAGCCCCTTATGATCTACCATCGACGATCTCTACAGATCCCTTATGCAGCACTCTCAACCTGTCGCTAAGGGCTGTATCCTTCTTATGTTAATAGGAAGTTTTTATATTTGTTTGTTATCTTGGCTTAAGCTTATAAGCATCTAATCCCTAACCATATTTGATGATGAGGCGATACCCTATGTGTTGGGCATATAGATACCCTCGGGAAGCGATGATGATCAGAGCTCCCGAGATCGAAGCCCTGTATGAGGGCAATGCCCAGAAGGGCTTCGGGGCTCCAATCCTAGATAGAAGCATGGTGCCGCTGGGCTTGACAGCCTTCCCGAGAAGCCTCTTAGGGCATATAGCCCGGGAGGTAGGGTGAGGATGCCCTTGAGATGATCTACTATAGAATTGAAAATAGAATTGAAAGAGGGGCAAGCAGGACATGGTGGAAAGACAGGATGTTGATGATCTGATCAATACTTTGTATAGAAGGCTATTTTATTTGCCCAGGACAGCTCTACTTAGCTTTGTATATGTCATAGAGGGTCTTGTGATTTCGTTGTTAAATATGGGGTCCTTGAAGGGCTTGCCTTTTGCAGCGATACCTACACTCGCTGGGCTCGTGATATATTTTGCACTAATCTACGTAACCTTTGTAACTGGTGCTGCTGTTGATACAATAAAAAAAGCTCTTGGGATAGCTGTCTTTTCTATAGCCCCCTATATATTTGTAGATCTGGTGGGTTCTCACAGAGAGAGGCATTTCTTGTCATTCGCTTCTAGCTCTGGGATGGTATTTTTAATATATTACATATTTAAGGGAAACATGACCAGATCGTTAGCATTTGCCTTGACGTGCAGTATAGTCCCTACAATAGCTTCATTACTGAGCTATAGAGTGCTTTCTAATGGCAGCAACGGCGTAATTAATGCTGAGGATACGTTATTAATTCCTCTAATATCGATCGCTTCTATAGCCCCATTCATGATCTTCATAGCAATACTAGAGCTTGGAGGAAGAGCTAGTGGTATGAAAACATTTGAAGTTGCCAGAGGATTTCTCAGGGCGTGGCTCTTTGGCGAGACAGAGGTTCTTGAGGACGTGTTTCATAGAAATTCTGTTAGAAATAGCCTTAGGATAAGGGTTATGAGCATATATAGAGATGGGGGGAAACCGCTACATATAGTATACCCGGGGCTTCACTATGGACCATTTAAGAGGGTTGGTTCGTCAGATGCTATACATATATTTGATAAATACATAGAATCGTTAGGACATGGATGCCTCGTACTGCATACTATAGGAAGCCATGAGAGAAATATTGTTAGGAGAAGCTATGTTGAGTATATAGCCAAGGAGCTTTCAAGGAACCTCATAAGGGGGGAGAGCAGGGGTCGCAGTATAAGGGGTCCTATAAGGGTTACTAGCAGATCTTGGATGGGGATGGCGTTCGGAAGCGATGGCTGCTTAGCTCTCCACATATCGAGTATAAACGGGTCTGACGATCTCTCGGAGTCAATAGAAAAAATATTCTATGGTATTGAAAAGGCTAGGGGTATCATGATTGCTGCAGCAGATTCCCATAATAACTATGGGAAGGAGGAAATAGATGAAGAAGCAATAGCAGAGATTGCTGTTAACTCTATAGATAGGCTAGAGAAAGAGCATAGATCAGGCGAAACTCTAGTGGGCTATGGAGAAGCGTATCTAGAGAAACCCTGTAAGGGCATGTGCATAGGCAGGATAAAAGCCATCGTATTCAGAAACGAGGCTGGGGATTATGCCATAGTCTATCTCTACGGTAATAATATACATAAAATAACTAGAAAGAGCATAGTAGATGCTATAACCAAGATGGGCTTCAAGGATGTTGAGGTCGTAACCCCGGATGATCATAGCTGTGCAGCGGAATCCCTTGGTACCGCGTATATTGCTATCCACATGTGTCAGGGACTTGTAAATGCCATAGCCTCTGCCCTTAAGAAGGCTCTAGAGGATCTCAAACCAGCCAAGGTAACCTGTAAGGAGTATGTGTGGAACGACGCACCGTTCATGGGCAAAGTTGTGTGGAACTATCTAAGAGCTCTCGAAGTTCTTGGCCCCCTTACATCGAAGTTATGGGTTATAACCCTCATATCCTCAATAGCTATTACATCGACCCTCACGATTCTATTTGCATAGATATAGAAAGGGTTTAAACCCTTTCTATATCTATACGATGTTTTTCCAGGCTTTTTAAAATACTATCTATCAACATTAATATCTCGTCCATTGTTGATCTACATGTGAGTATTCTGCTCACACTACATTCTATAGAAATAATGATCCTATCCCCGGAATATTTAAGATCTAGGATCACGTCCTTCGGTATGTCAATGTTATCTGGTTCTAAAGAATTCTTTATTAGAGAAGGATCTATTCCTTGCGTGGTTACCTCGGCATATATCTTAACGATCATGGGCCGATCACGCTCACAATCTCTGGCATTTCCTCGATATCATTCACAAGCAATAATCCTGACGATGACAAATTCAAGCCCTTTAGATTCTGGGGTTCATATATAGCTTCGATGGGGAAGGCGTATCTCCCACCAACTTCATAGACAGCATACCCTTGATAGTGGGATAAGGAGGTGAGTATCTTATGTATAGGCCAGACTATGTTGGATGATATATCAGGGTATGCGGTAAATATTTTCCCCTTTACCGAGTATGTTGACACCCTTTTGTTCTTACTGAAGATCTCATAGAGGTATTCGAGGATAGCTTTTCTTAGGGAGAGGCATCTATAGGAGATTGTTGAAATGCCTGGTAGGCCTGTAGATATGATTGCAGCAACCTCTGAAGATCCTTTATAGAGAGTCCCTAAGAGGCATATATACATCTCATACGGATCTGAGAAAGGATATTCTTCCCTATATATAGGTTTAAGCCCAACAGATACCAAGGGAATCCCGATAGCATCGTTCAAAGCCTTAGAAATTTTCTTCAAAGTTTCCTTACCATCCTGAGAGGTTATCTGAGAAGCTATCTCAGAGGATTTCTTAAAATTTCCACTAATGCCTGGGAGATACGGATCCAAAGTATTTTCTAGTACATAGGCCAGGTTCTCCTCGACGCCGTATCCCATAATCTTTAGACCTTCCTTTATTGAGATAGCGTCAGATCCGAATGTCTCTCCAAGACCTGCTATGAATTTATCGTCAACCTGCGATAATATACTCTTTGTAAATGCGCTCATATGTCCAGCTACTGATGCGCTTCTAAGTTCTCTTGGTAATTGATATATCTGAGATAGCGCTATTGCAACCTCATATGATATCGATGACTGCGCCTGAGTGATGAACCAGTCACCGATCTTAGTGATACCTTCTTTCTTTCTCACAATAGCTACGCCTTCCCCAACCCTGGGAGGTTTTGAACCTATGATTAGAGAGGGTTCGCTTGGAGCTGTATCTTGTACTAGGATCGCTGGGTATATACCGGGTTCTATGTTATGTGCACTAAGCATCCTAATGATCATAGACGCTGCAGTGATAGAATCTATGTCATGGTATACATATATCTCGCAATAACCTTCCTCTAGAATCCTTTTAAAGAAATTCTGGAGAATATCTCTAGCCACGGTATCAGTACTAGCTGACAAGATAGCTAGCTCCCAACCTGCCCTGCTACCTGCTGCGCAACTAAGAGTCTAGCCCTCTCTCTATTATACTCCCAATCCGGTGGAAGCTTTCCAACCCTCTTGTAGTACTTCACTAGTCTCCTTATCTTAGACTCGATCTCTATCAATCCCCTCTTAGAGTGTAGATCCTTTGGATGTTCTTCCAAATGCCTTAGGAGATTCACAGCCCTTCTCATCAGATTAAAAAGATCCTCGGGGATCTCAGGTGCAAGGCCGTGTTTCTCGAGGATCTTAGTTAGCTTAACGCCTATCACAGATCTCACTAGAGGAACTCCATATTGATCTCTAAGTATTAATCCGATCATCGACGGCATATATCCCATCTTACGGAGCTCAATAATAACAGTTTCTATTTCTTCGGGTCTCATCCTGACCCATTTCGGGGGTCCGGCCCTCACCGGTCTCGTAGAATGAGACTGCCCCTTATCCCTCTTTCTATTCAAATAAACACCACTATTAAAAATGCGCGAGGAAATAAAAATTTATAAAAGGTATGGCTAAAAGAAATCTGAAGATCCTCTATTAGATCCTCTATTACTGAGCCTTGGTCTCTGCCTTACTCTCAACTGTGGATACTGACGGCAGTTCTGGGAAGCTCTCCTTCATCCTCTGCTCGGCAACTATCCTCGCCTCCTCCAAGATCTTCCTGGCTTCTGGTGAAGAGTACGTAGCCTCTGTGAAGCCAACACCTAGGCCCTCACCAGTCTCTGTCACTACCTCCCTCAGGCTCTCCTCAAGCTCTATCATCTCATATGAGAACTCCGGCATTATACCTCTAACGAGTCCTCTGAGCTCCTTGACCACACCAACTATTGGTGCGAGCTGCACGAAAGCCTCGCCCATGAGAACAACTGTCTCGATCCTCATAGAGATCTGCTCTAACGCTATCTGCACTATAGTTAGCTGTTTAACAGCCTTCCTTATCTCTGCTATCTCATTAGCAAGCATCGTGGCCCTTGTGGTGTCTTTAGATATCAGGGCATCAACAACTCTTTCGAAGAGGACCCTGTCCCTCTCCTTCATCCTCTCCAGCTGGACGCCTATCTTGCTAGCAAGGTTCTTTATCTTATAGTTTGTCATTAACAGCCTATACTTAATAGGCTCCCTCTTAGCGAAGGTCTTTCTCAGCTTCTCCCCGACGCTCTCTCCTCCCTCCCATCTCTTGGCTATGTCAGCTATACCAGCCATCTGACCCACACGCCTCAAATTATATGCTATATCTCGATATGGTATATAAGCTAGAGCCTCAAACAGGCTTTAGATCCTTGTATATAGTAGTAATAATCCCGAGCGTTATTGCTCCCATATCCTAGAGACCTCCAGAGATCTCTATCACGGAGCCCGTAATATAGGGGGTCTTAGTATTAATAATAGCTCTTATAACCTCCGCGATCTCGCCGGGATCTGCGGGTCTTTTAAGGGGCACTGTATCCTTAATTGCTTTTAATAGCGTTTCACCAATTCCGTGCTTATATACCCATGAAGGGGCGATCGTAATAACCCTTATCCCCCTAGGTGCTAGTATCTCGGCTAGTTGTTTAGTTAGATATGTTATTGCGACTTTTGATGATAGATATGCTGGAGAAGGTCTCAACCCCTTATAGATCCTATGGTTTCTGGTTGCGGTCAAACAACCCATATTTATTATTGTACCCCCTTTCTCCATGTATTTGGAAGCTTCTAGGGATAACATGTATGGTGCTATGGTATTCACCACAAATATCTCTAGCCATTTATCCAGAGTTATTTTCCAGGGGTCTGTGTCATCCCAAACACCTGCACTATTTATGAGAACGTCTAGACCGCCTAGGCATGAAGAGCTACTTGCTACTGCTGCTTTTGATGACTCTAGATCCCTCAGATCAGCGGTATATATACACTTAATTCTTTCAGCACTAGATCCCACGGATCTCACTAGCTCGCGAAGCCTTGAATCGCTTCTGCCTATGATAGCCAGGCTGTGCCCCTCTTCCACAAGGGTCTCGGCGATCTTTCTTCCTATGGTTCCTGTAGATCCTAGTAATATGATCTTACGTGCCAACTATCCATACCCATCTAGACTTATATTCTTCCTATCTATAAGATAAATCTGGGGATCTTGTCCCGAATAGGTGCTCCTAAGTGACTAGGTTAGCAGTGATAGACTATGAGTCTTGCCACCCGGATAAATGCGGTGGCATGCCCTGTGTAAGATTCTGTCCAGTTAATAGAGGAGGAGTCATCGCGATCGAGCCTAGCGATGCTAGGAAGGGAAAGCCTATTATATATGAAGCTACATGTATAGCGTGTGGCATTTGCGTTAAGAAATGCCCCTTTGACTCGATCTATATAGTGAATCTTCCTGATGATCTTGAGAAGAAAGTTATGCATAGATATGGGGAGAATCTCTTCAAGCTATACGGGATCCCAACACCTGTTCAGGGTAAAATAATAGGGATCTTGGGGAGGAATGGTACTGGAAAATCAACAGCTCTCAAGATCCTTTCGGGAGAGATAGTTCCAAATCTTGGGAACTATAGGGATCCCCCTAGCTGGGATGATATATTGAAGAGGCTCAGAGGCTCAGAGGCCTATAACTATTTCAGAAAGCTGGTCAATAAGAAGCTAAGGGTTATACACAAGATCCAGAGTATAGAGGCAATACCGAAATATGTTAAGGGGGAGGTTAGGCAGATAATATCGAGGATAGATGAACGCGGAATAGGGAAAGATGTTGTAGAATACTTCAACATGCATGGCATGATCGAGAAGAACGTGAGAGAACTTAGCGGGGGAGAGCTTCAGAAGCTAGCTATAGCTGCAGCCCTGCTTAGAGAAGGGAACGTATATCTATTCGACGAGCCATCCTCATACTTAGATGTGAGGGAGAGGCTGAGGCTTTCCCTAGCTATAAGGGATCTAGTGCCTGGAAACGCTTATACCCTAGTAGTAGAGCACGATCTAGCAGTGCTTGACTATGTGTCTGACTATATAGTAATTACATTCGGAGAGCCAGGGGCATATGGATATTTCTCTAAGCTCTATGGGACAGGGGCTGGGATCGGGCATTTCCTCAGGGGCTATTTACCATCTGAGAATATGAGGATAAGAGAAACCGAGATCATATTCACCAGCAGATCTAGAGGGGAGGCTTATACACAGCAGAAATCTGATACTCTTCTAGCAGAGTGGAGCAACCTGGTAAAGAGGCTTGGAGACTTCCAGCTGAAGATGCAAGAGGGTAGAATATATATAGGGGAGGTAATAGGGATAGTTGGCCCCAATGCTATTGGAAAAACAACATTTGCGAGGATCCTTGCTGGAGAGTTGGAGCCTGATGAAGGCTATGTAAGCACAGTTGCCCTGAGAATCAGCTATAAGCCTCAGTTCCTCTCACCAATGATCTTCGAGGATGGCTCCCTCTCGGTTGAAGAGCTTCTTAGAAAGACCTCTCCAGAAGCTCTTAACCAGGATTCATGGATATATAACGATGTGGTTAGAAAGCTCGGGATAATCAGGCTATTATCCAGAGAGATCTCTGGGCTAAGTGGTGGTGAACTTCAGAAGGTCGCAATAGCTGTAGCCCTTTCGAAGGATGCGGATCTATATCTACTGGATGAGCCCTCCGCCCATATAGATGTTGAGGATAGGATAACAGTTGCTCGAGCTATTAGACGTGTTATAGAGAATAAGAGAAGGGCTGCCATAGTCATCGAGCACGACGTATCTATTATAGATTTCATAGCAGATAGGCTCCTCGTATTCAAAGGCGACCCTGGGAGGGAGGGATATGCAGAGTCTCCTGCAAGCATTAGAAAGGGTATGAATAGCCTGCTATCCTGCCTGGGTGTGACTTTTAGAAGAGATCCTAGGACTAAAAGGCCAAGGATAAATAAGCCCGGTAGCTACCTAGATAGGTATCAAAAAAGCGTAGGTGAGTATTACTATGAACCTCCTGAAGAGATGAGCGAAGCTATTGAAGAAACACGAGGCTAATATAACTATTGATCTGCTAAACTCTTCCCAATAAATATTTTGAAATTAAAAATTTTGCATTAATATCTATCGTCTCCGCATTATCTCTTGGGAACTATTTTTCTCTCTTCCTCAGCCCTAACCTTCACTATGCCCATAAACACTGCACAGCTGACACAGTAACACTTAGTAACGGGATACCTAGCTATTAACGCGCCTTTCTTCTCTAACTCCTGAGCTAGCTGAGGATCTACTGGGGCATATGTTCTTGTAATGCATATAGCCTTATCCTCTGGAACAAGCCTACCACATTGATCGCATTGTATCCTCTCTACATATCCCTTAGATCCTTTTCTCCTACCCCTACTCTCTCTCTTCTTAGGCATAGACTGCCACCTATTACCTCGACTTTCCGACCAGAGATACTAACGCGTAGGAGTATAAATACATGCATATATAACCTCCTCGCATGTCTCGAGTCGTCATTGCCCCTCATTCCTTGGCTAGGCTAATAATCAATGTCTATACAGGTTTATGCGTTACCCTGCTAACGGTACTCGATGGTGTCTCCAAATGCTTGAATTTCTATTAGAGGGACTGCACTTCGGTGTGAGATCACTAGTTTCACTCACACTACACGGGCCCTGACCGAGCCCAACGCCACGGGCCTTCTATCTGAGGATAGGTATTTAAGCTATTGTTTATAGCAGCTACCACTACATATCTCCCTCAACAACCACCTTCTTACCAAGAATCCTAAATCTCAACTCACTACCCAGCCACCATAGAGGTACCTATATAGCTGTTTATGGTTTCTATATTGAAGCTTAACCCAGCCTCTATGGGTTCTCAACTTACCATCCCAAGCCCTAATCTTGGTTATCAGAGTAGATTATCTCGACCCTGTTAACCTTCTGCTTGTCTGTATATGTTCTACCTTTTTTCCTGCGCTCTCTAAAAGCCTTGGCCCTTCTAACAGCATCTCTATAGGATCCCTTAATAACCCTTGTTGGCATCCAAGGATACTGATCCCTATACCTCTTGTAGAAAACCCTATGCAATGCCTTCTGGAAAGCATTATGTTTAACTGCTTACTAGATCATCCCAATATACACATTCTCAATTTCCCTGAGAGCTCTCCTAGCAAACCTGTTGGCGTGGTACTCAAGAACCTCGGTTTTAGTCAGAGCCTTTAATAGCTCCTCTAACACACCTCACTACCTCTCTGTACTTCTTAGACCTCCTGCCATAGATTCTTGAGGCAAGAGATTCTACTATCTCTACAAAGTCCTCTACAAGCTCCTGAAGATATTCTTTAGGCTCTTCCTGAAACGCTACATACAAGTCTATTCCGAAAACGCTGAACAGCGTCTTTAGGTACTCAAAGCCGAATCTCGTTAACCTATCTCTATATGCAACTACAACTGCCTGTATCTCCCTCCTCCTAGCCATCTCAACAAGATTCTTCAAACCATCCCTATCTTCCCTCAAACCACTCGCAATGTCCGTGACAACAACGTGCTCGGCATTTGGAAAGTTCTTAAAAACCCAGAGCTTTAATGCCTCAACCTGTCTCTCAAGATCCTCCTTCCGAGCATTTGGAGAGACCCTAGCATATATTGCCATACGCCTAACCCTCTCAACACCACCAAGAACCCTCCCAACTTCACTATAAGGAATCCTCCACCTACCATTAACATTGTAAGCCACAATCCTACCACTCTTAATCCACTTAATCACAGCGATCCTCGAAACGCCCAAAAGCTTTGCAAACTCCCTAGTACTAAGATAGCGTTCCTCCATACCAAGCCCTCCAGTAATTATAAGTATCCATTTATATTTAAATTTATCGTCGGTTTAGTAACAGTTTTTGAAACATGCTCGGTACTTAAAAGATAATGAACGCAGCCCGCAATAAAGGAGGCGAGATTATTAGTTGTAGCTAGGCTAGTAAGTCTTCGCAATCCTTGCTATTGTTCTAGCTTTGCCACCGCATATTGGGCATCTCGCTTCCCCGAGATTGGGGATCTCTAGAGGTGTGCCGAGCATCTTGCTAGCCCCGGTCTTTTCTACAAGTTCTATAGCACACCCTTCTCTCCCACACCAGGGTATCTCAACTATACCGGCTTTCGAGGCTATGATATTTGTAGCTTCCTCTAAGGTATTCACGAACCTTACCTGTGATTTGAAGTCTCTCCAAGCTTTTTCCTTGATGCTCCTCTCAATATTTTCTAGCGTCTCTTTTACTTTCTCTACTAATTCATTTTTAGACACTACAGATCTTTTGAAGCTATCCCTCCTAAATATAGTAGCACTGTTACTCCTAAACTCTCTAGCCCCCACTTCAACCCTTAATGGGACGCCTTTTATTTCATAATAATAGTATTTCTCGACAGGCTTCTTCTCTGTGTCTAGATCTACTATAGAGGAGATCCCAGCTTCTCTAAGCATTCTTTCTATATCCTCTGCATACTTCCAAATTTTCTCGGTCTCCTCATCACTCTGGGATGGGATCGGTATAACCGCTACCTGGATCGGTGCTATGCTTGGAAGAATAATAGCCCCCCTATCATCTCCATGTATAGATATTAAGGAAGCCACGACCCTATCAGAGATCCCATAGCTAGTTTGCCATCCATAGTCCTGAGAGCCGTCTCTCTTATGTATTATAGTCTCAAATACTCTTGTAAAAGTCTGGCCCAGATGATGTACAGTACCTATTTGGAGAGCCCTTCCATCAGGCATAAGCGTGTCAAATGCTATCGTGTATACAGCTCCAGGGAATTTATCCCATTCAGGTCTCTTGGATATTATATATGGTATTCCAAGTCTGTCGAAGAACTTAGCATAGATCTCCATAGCCTCTCTAACCTGTTTATCTGCATCTTCGAAGCTGTCATGGAGCGTGTGGGCCTCCTTAAAAGTTGTGACCTCCCTCAGCCTTAGCATGGGTCTCGTAGCCTTGGTCTCGTATCTAAATATACTCACAACCTGGTAGAGCTTCTTAGGTAGTTGCCTATAGCTCTTATACCAAAGAGTCTCCATATACGTTATAGCAACCTCGCTCGTGGGCCTCAATGCCAGTTTAACGTCGAGAGGATCTAGACCCCCATGGGTTACCCAGTAGACTTCGTCTTCGAATCCCTTAATATGCTCCCCCTCCTTTTTGATCATATCCTCTGGTATTAGGAGAGGAAGCAGTATCTCCTCGTGCCCGGTCGAGTTAAGAAGATCCCTTAGAATGCTGAGAACCTTCTCCCTTATTTTAAATCCATATGGCGTCCACACACCCATACCCTTAACAGGGTATCTGCCGTAGTCATAGATCTCTGCAGCTGATATAACCCAGTCAAACCATCTTCCAAAACTGTCCCCCGTCTTTGTAGGCGGCTTCTCCACAGCATATCCCCTAGATATATGTTCTTCCTGAGGAATTATAGATATTAGATATTCATCAGCGATCTAGCGGATAGAGCTTCTAAGCCCTTATCTATTTCTTTCTCTAAGGAACAGAGCTCTTACATAAAATAATATTAAAATATATAAAAAGTACATACACACACATCTATTATCCATAATTCTATACCTCGGGTAAAGGCTTGGCAAGGCATCGTTAGGAGTTGAGATTATGAAGATTGAATATATTTACCTCCAATTCTTTTCAGATTCAGAGAATTATGGGAGGGTAAGAGGGGTTTGGAAGAGGAGGGAGAAGGCGGACCTAGGATAAGCATCATAGATACTCTGAAGGTAATCCCACCTCCGTCGATGCTTAGGGAGAGTAAGAAGAGGCAGATATTAGAGAAAAGGATCAGGGTGAGGAGAGCTGAAAATGTTGAAGAGGGTAAGGCTAGAATAAGCCCTCTACTAGCAAGGGAGATAGGGGTGAGCGATGATATGGTCGAGATAGTTGTGGCTGGTAGAAAGAGTATACAGCTTTCACCAGTGATCGATGAAAAGGTACCCCAGAACGAGGTCTGGGTAAATGCTGAAATGCTAAAGACACTTGGTATAGCAGATAACACGATAGCTACTATAAAGAGGATTGCTAGAAAATGAGTAGAGATAGTCTTGGTAAAACGCTGCACATTGTTCTAAGCGAGTTGGAAGAAACAATCAACACCCATATAAAAGCGTTAAGGGCTCTTAAGATCGCATGTATAAAGCTGAAAAAAGGTGAGCATGTCGAGAAACACCTCGAGAGCAGGATAAAGGCTATAAAGAGGATTAGAAACGAGATCATGAAGAGTCTAAAGAGTTTTGAGGAAAGTAAGGAGCCGGTTGACGAGGAGCTGGCATCCGAAATAGTTGCAATGGTTGTCTATATAGAGATGAGCGCTATTAAAGACGAGAAGAGATATCTACTAATAGCAAAAAAACTTTTGGAGAAGACAGGCTCTAGGCTAGATATAGAGGAAGATCTTATAGATTTGGAAGAAATATCAAGATCAGCTAAAAAAATCATAGAGAAATATACAAATTTCAATTCCATAGTAGATCATCCCTAACGCCTTGGGGCTCCCATCCAAGGTCTCGGGGCTTCAAAGGTCATAGCATCCCGAGAGTATCCATATATACACCACACTAAGGTATCGCCTTATCATCAAAGTAGTTAAGGGTTAGAGGATTATAAGCTTAAGCCCAACATTTATCCTCATCATACGCATAGATCACCAATAAGTAACCAGAGATATTTGTATTTATCAATAAACTTGTAACAGCTTTGCCCCTGTTCTGAAGGACAGGGTTTGCCCCTTGCCAATGTCAAAGGTTATAAGACCCCTTTTGTTTTCTATATTTGGAGCCGGGTCGTCTAGCGGTCAAGGATGCGGGGCTTTGGACCGCGCCGCCCCCTACCTCCTTATCTCCACTCTTATCATTGGGGGTCTAACAGGTTCATAGGATCTTCCGACTCCTAGGTAGAATTTTCCAAACATTTCATAGAGATGTAGCCTTAGTGTGTGTGCAAATGCTACTATCGATTCTAGGCCTATATCTAGTAGGTTACCTACCGCATAGAGGATCCATGCTGGTAGTGATATGACCCCGCCAGCGTCTATCATACCTTTAACTGGCTGGTAAAAGGCTATTATTATTGCTATGTGGGCTAGAGCTATCCCCATGATCCTTAGATAACTAATAGTATTGCCTATTAATATAATTATATTATCAAAGAACTCCATGAAACCATTAGTGAGCCTCCTAATCCCATGTCCTACACCATGTCTAATCGATTCCATGGCAACCTCGCCTAGAAGAGTCCATATCAACCCTGCGATTAGAATGCCTCTAATTATATCTGGTTCTAGACCCCCAGGCGAAGGTGTTATATTGGCTAGATATCCATATGTCTGCCCTGCTTTCTCGATTTTGTGGTATCTGAAGAGCGGGGCTGCGACTGATAAGAATAACAAGAATCTTGGGAGATCCCTAACTATAATCTTCTCATAATCTCTCTCTAATAAAGAGTTAACAATTCCCAACAATGTTGATAGTACTAGTGTAGCTCCACCTATTCTTAGCGATAGGAATATGAGAGACATTAGCGCCTCAACTATAGCGCCCTCACCTCCTTCCTTACCTATAGGCACCGCTAGAGGAGGTTCTATATGAAATAGATTCTTAAATATATACTCAATATAATTCGAAACCGGGGTCGCTGGCCCGAAGAACTCTCCAGAGAGGATCCCTGCAATGATGGCCGCTATTGATACATATATCACGAGTTCTCCTAACTCCCTATATGATCTATTATCTCTGCCGAGTATCTTGTAAAATATGATCCCGGCTATTAAGAGCACAAGCCCGTGACCCATATCAGGGAACATGAGACCGAATATAAGGGGGAAGGTTATTGCCGTTATATAGATTGGAACTACCTCTCTATAGCTCGGTGGGCCGTAGAGTTCAGAAACCATTTTAAATGTTTGGAGCCTAGTGGGTACAGAATACTTCGATGGAGGCTCCTCATCTAGATCCCTTTCAAGTCTGCTAATTTCTTTAACCTCTATGATGGCTCTATCGCCAAGTCTCTTTCTTATTATCTCGAGGGAGCTCTCTACGGCACTCTTGGGAATATAGCCCTCTAGGAGGACATATCTACCCTTATCCCTAGATCTCGTGAGTATGTAGAGTGCCTCCTTAACTGTATTGAGCCCTGCATAGGTTTCCATGAATTTTCTCGATATCTCTCCATAGATCTTGGCTGCGCTCTCCCTTATCCTGTCTAATTCTAGCTTAGTTTTCTCAAGCTCTTTTCTCAAGCTCTCTGAGAGTATTTTTAGGTTTAGGGGATAGCCCTTCGGGATCTCTATCTCTTTAGCCTTTTCCTGCCTTGCTATCTCCTTAATCTCTTCATCACTTTTCCTGGTAACTATTAATGCTACGCTGTTATTCTCATCAAGGGGACTCACTACCGCTAATTCTAAGCCTGTTTTCTTTTCGACAGATTCTAAGAACCTGTTTATTCTCTCACTCTGTGTCACGAATATATATGCCTTCAAGATCCTACCATTTACCAGCTCTTCTATGTTAGCGTCTATATCGCTAAGAACACTTATCACTTGAGCTATAGGCTCAAGATTGTTGATCTTATCCTGTAGATCCCTAGCCCCTCGATAGAGATCCTCAAATCTCTCGTCAATCTCTTTCATAGTCTGGAAAAGCCTTGAAGAGATCTCAAACCACCCCTCCCCCTCGAGGATAGCTTCTTGATCAATATCGATCTCATTACCTCTAACACCTGCAAGCTCCATATATTGTTCTAGCTTGGATATACCCTCTCCTACGGCAGGCATTATGATCCTCGCCTTCTCAGAGGCCCTCCCCTCCCCTAGTCGTGATACCGGTTGAAATGATCCTGTCTCTATCAGCGAATATACAGCTAGATCCAGATCTCTCCTCGAAACCAGGAGGGAGATTCTGATCATTTTCTCCGGCAGAAGCACTTATTGCACCTCTTAAACTCCACATATATTCTGTATAAACCAAGCTTATTTATTTAGAGAGAAGAAAACAATGGGGAGCTCATGAGGAGGGGAAGGATAGTGGTTCTCGGAGATAGATATGTTACAAATGCCTTTGGCATGCTCGGTGTTGAGGGTTTTGTTGTCGAGAACGCGTCTGATGCAGAAAAGCATCTGAAAGCTCTAGCTAAGTCTGAGGATATAGCTCTAATAATAGTGACTAAGGATGTTGCAGACATGGTGCAGGATGTTATCGACAGAATCTCCACGACACCTAGGGCGCCTGTGATAACAGTTATACCGAGTCTTTCAAGCGATGTAAAGCCTATAGATGCAGCATCTCTTCTGAAGAAAGCTCTGGGCGTTGGGTGAGTGCTATGACGGAGATCTATAGGATCTATGGGGATCCCAAAAAGATCGTTGAGGAAGTGAGCTCTGAGATGCTAGAGAAGCTAGAGAAAATGTTTGGAGAGCTGAAGAGTAGCATAAAAAAGGATCTAGAAGATCTCCTAAACAAGAAAGCTCTGGAGCTAAGATCAAAAATAGATGAGAGTATCAAGAGATATCAAAGTGCCATTGAGAGCAAAAGATCTAAGATAGAGGTTGAGCTGAAGAAGATAGCTGAGCAGAGACGCGAGACGTGGATCAGCAAGGCTGTTGAGGAGATCAAGGAAAGATTTATTAAAGAGCTCCTAAACAACAGAGATCTATATAGGGATTTCCTGAAAAAGTCTATTGAGACGGTTCTAGCCTTAGAGAGCGAGGTGCATATAGAGACTAACCATGTATCGGCAAACCTCGTTAGAGAGATCATCGATGAATTAGGGGTTAGGGATAGGGTTAAATCTATATCAGGTGAGCTAAAGATCAGCGGCGGCTTCATAGCATTTTCAAAGGATAGAAGTGTTAGATATAATTACACGCTAGAACACGTGATAGAAGCCAGTTTATACGAACTTAAAGTCAGGATATCTAGAATATTGTTTGGGTGAGCCTATGGAAGAGAGAAGAGGAAGGATCACTAGGATCAGCGGTAGCCTAGTAGTAGCTGAAGGCATTCCAAAGCCCCAGATGTACGAAGTAGCTGAAGTAGGGGAGCAGAGACTCGTTGGGGAGATTGTAAGAATAGACGGCGATAGATCATATATCCAGGTATATGAATCCACATCAGGCCTAAGACCCGGAGAACCTGTATATGGCACTGGGTCCCCACTATCTGTGGAGCTCGGGCCAGGTCTCGTTGGACAGATTTTTGATGGAATACAGAGGCCTCTTAAAAGAATAGCTGATATAGCTAAAAGCATCTTTGTGGCTAGGGGAATAAGGCTAGAAGCAGTTCCCAGGGATAGGAAATATTTCTTCACACCGTCAAAAGAATTTAGGCCGGGCGACAAGGTCGAGCCAGGGGATGTGATTGGGTATGTCGAGGAGACGCCCCTCATAAGGAATGCCATAATGATACCCCATGGCGTGAGGGGGAGGATCATTGAGATAGCCTCTGAGGGTGAATACACAGTCGAGGATCACATAGCATACGTTGAAGAGAATGGTGAGAAGAGGGCTGTCAAGATGTTAAGTAGATGGCCTGCTAGGAAGCCGAGGCCCTTTAAGGAGAAGCTGGAGCCTGAGCTCCCTATGCTGACAGGGATGAGGATTATAGATACTCTATTTCCAATGGCTAAGGGCGGCACAGGAGCCATACCCGGGGGGTTCGGTACAGGGAAGTGCGTTCCACCTAATACGCCAATACTACTAGCGTCAGGCGAGCTTGTTACAATCAAGGAGTTATACGAAAGAGTGAGAGACAAGGGTGTTATAGTCGAGAGTAGCGAGGAGGAAGAGTTAATAGACATCTCAAGCCTAGGTCTCAGGATATTGACCTTCAACGGTATAAGACTAAGGGAAGCTCCTGTGAACTACATCTACAAAGGTAAATCCAGGTATATGGTCAGGATTAGAACTAGATCTGGTAGAGTGATAGAGGTTACACCACCCCATAGGCTCCTTAGGCTGAGCGAGGAGGGATACATAGTTGAGACACCAGCAGCTGAGCTAAGGAGGGGAGACCAGCTAGTCATACCCAGGTACCTCCCCGTTGATGGTAAGCCACAACTCCTCGATCCCTACGAGCTAGGATTAGACGATGCAACCGTGAGAAACGAGAAGGATTTAAAACGGATACGGGAGCTCATCAGGGTATTAGTGTATAGACTTGGTGGCTATAAGAGAGCATCTGAAACCTTAGGCATCAATGAGAAGATCCTAGAGCAGATAGTCAAGGGCAAGACTAGGCCTAGGTTAGGTCTCGTTAGGAGAGTATATGCGTTGCTAGGAGTAGAACCGCTAAGACCAAGGATTCTCGGACTACCTAGGAGTAGGATCTCGGTAAGGGTGCCCGAGCGTCTAGATGAGGATCTCGCAGAGTTACTAGGGCTAGTAATATCTGATGGTATGGTGACTGACAATACCGTAAGGTTCTTCAGTAACTCGGAGGAGCTGAGAGCTAGATTCAAGGAGCTAGTATACAGGGTCTTCGGAGTCATGGCTAGGGATGAATCGTTTAGAACGGTCAAAGGCGTCATAGTGAACTCTAAGCTAGTAGCTAGGATACTTAGAGCATTGGGAGTACCCTCTAGGAGAAAGTCCCAGGAGGCGGTAGTCCCACACTTAATACTAAGATCCCCTATAAACGTGGTGAAAGCCTTCCTAAGAGGCTACTACTTAGGAGACGGGAGCTTTGCAAGGAACGAGGTCGAGATAACAACAGCATCTAAGTGGGTAGCAGTAGGCCTAGCTTACCTACTAGCTAGGCTAGGCATAATATATACCATAAGGGAGAAGAGGGTATACGGCAGAATCTACTATAGGATTATAATAACGAGTAGAGATGAGATAGAGAAGTTCTTAGAAGCGATATCGGCTGAGTGGACCATGGGCTTAAGTAAGATCCTCAGGATAGCATTGTATATATCAAGTAAGAGGCAGGATAGGAAGGTCAGAGATGCCGTGAGGATAGAGCCACAGGTAATACCAGGGGCTGTACTTGCGGTCTCAAAAAGAATCCTAGAGCAAGCGAGGATTAATACAAAGAACTACGCTATAGTAGGCGAGAGAGTAGGCGCGGCAAAACTAATGCTGCTAGCACAGCTAACCGAGGATAGTGTGCTACGCTCCATAGCTGGGGCGTTAAAGTATGTGGCTTTCGATGAGGTGGAAAGTATAGAGGTCATTGAGGGGGACTTCAACGTATACGACGTCACAGTACCTGGGACTCATAACTTCGTAGGAGGCGAAGTACCAGCTATACTCCATAACACTGTGACACTACACTCGCTAGCTATGTGGAGCGATGCTAGAGTTGTGATATATATTGGATGCGGTGAGAGGGGTAACGAGATGACCGAGGTCCTTGAGAAATTCCCAACATATAAAGATCCTTGGAGTGGGAGACCCTTAATGGAGAGGACTATTTTGATAGCAAATACAAGTAACATGCCGGTATCTGCTAGAGAGGCTAGCATCTATGTAGGGGTCACCATGGCAGAGTACTATCGCGACATGGGCTATGATGTCCTTTTAGTTGCAGATTCAACCAGTAGATGGGCAGAAGCCTTGAGGGAGATAGCTGGCAGGCTCGAGGAGATGCCAGCCGAGGAGGGCTATCCAAGCTATCTTCAGAGCAGACTTGCAGAGTTCTATGAGAGGGCTGGCAGGGTTGTGACTCTTGGTAGGCCTGAGAGGGTTGGGTCTGTCACACTAGTAGGGGCTGTATCTCCCCCAGGGGCCGATTTTACAGAGCCTGTGACAACCCATACTAGGAGGTTTATAAGGGTCTTCTGGGCTCTAGATACTGCTCTAGCCTATTCAAGGCACTATCCCGCTATAAACTGGATCACTAGCTACTCAGCTTATGTAGACACGGTAACAGGTTGGTGGGCTAATAATGTTGCAAAGGATTGGAGAGATCTGAGAGACACTATATATGCCATCCTCCAGAGAGAGAACGAGCTGAGAGAGATCGTAAGACTCATAGGGCCGGAGAACCTGGCGGAGCCCGATAAACTGGTAATGGATATAGCTAGGATAATTAGGGAGGGGTTCCTGAAGCAGAACGCATATGACAGGATCGATGCTTTTGCATCCCCACAGAAGCAGGTTATGCTCATGAGGGCTATCGTGAGCCTCTATAGAAGTGCTAAGAAGCTGGTAGATTCAGGGGTTAGCGTTAAGACTATAAGGGAGAAGACACAGGATCTGGTGACAGAGCTTATAAAGGCTAGATTCACAGTATCTAATGAAGAGCTTAATAAGTTGGAGGAGTTAGAGAAAAGGATCTTGGATAGGCTTGGAAGCATAGCGGGGGGATCTTGATGGGCATGCAGATCTCTCAATATAGAGAATATGAGACTATTAAGGAGATCAGAGGCCCTCTAGTGATAGTTGAGAGAACCAGTGGAGTAGCCTTTGACGAGCTAGTAGAGGTTGAGCTACTAAGTGGAGAGAAGAGGAGTGGGAGGGTTCTCGAGGTTGGCATGGGCTATGCAGTTATACAGGTTTTTGAAGGTACAACAGGGATCAGCACCAGAGGTACTAAGGTCCGCTTCTTAGGAAAAACCATGGAAACCCCTGTTTCAGAAGCGATGCTAGGTAGGGTCTTCGATGGGCTTGGAAGACCCCTAGATGGAGGCCCCCCTATCCTGGCCGAGGATAGGAGAGATGTCAATGGCTCTCCAATAAACCCGGCCTCAAGAGCCTATCCGGAGGACTTTATACAAACAGGAGTTTCAGCTATAGATGGTATGAACACCCTCGTGAGAGGTCAGAAGCTACCAATATTTAGTGGGGGCGGTCTTCCACATAATATGCTTGCAGCCCAGATAGCTAGACAGGCTACTGTTAGGGGTGAGCGGGAGGAGTTCGCTGTTGTATTCGCTGCGATGGGGATTAAATATGATGAGGCCCTCTTCTTTAGAAAGTTCTTCGAAGAGACGGGGGCTATAAAGAGGGTGGCTATGTTTATAAACCTTGCCGACGAGCCTGCCATGGTTAGGCTTATAACCCCGAGGATGGCTCTAACCTTGGCTGAGTATCTAGCCTTTGAGAGGGATATGCATGTCCTCGTGATTCTAACTGATATGACCAGCTACTGCGAGGCTCTCCGAGAGATCAGCTCGGCTAGGGAGGAGGTTCCTGGTAGGCAGGGCTATCCAGGATATATGTACTCGGATCTTGCTTCTATCTATGAGAGAGCTGGTAGGGCTATCGGGAAGAAGGGGTCTATAACCCAGATGCCGATATTAACCATGCCTGCTGATGATATAACACACCCGATCCCAGATCTAACAGGCTATATAACAGAGGGGCAGATAGTCCTCGATAGAGGGCTATATAATAGGGGTATATACCCACCTGTTAATGTGCTTATGAGCCTCTCGAGGCTTATGAAAGAAGGTATAGGGGCGGGCAAAACTAGAGAGGATCACGGTGATGTGAGCAACCAGCTCTATGCATCCTACTCCAGGGGGCAGGAGTTGAGGAGCCTTGCAATAATTGTTGGTGAGGAGAGCCTTTCCGAGACGGATAGGAGATACTTAAGATTTGCAGACGCGTTTGAGAGAAGATTTCTCTCACAAAGCTTCTACGAAAACAGATCTATTGAGGAGACCCTAGATATAGGATGGGAGGTACTCTCAGTACTACCTGAGAGCGAGTTAACAAATATAAAGGATATATATATAGAGAAGTATCACCCGAGGAAGAGGGCTAAGGGTGCTTAAAACGGTATGGCTATAGATCCCAGATCGGTGCTTCCCACAAAGATTAACCTGATAAACCTAAGGCGAAGCTATGCAACAATAAGAAGGATTAGAAGGGTTCTAGAGGATAAGAGGGAGGTGCTTCTCTTAAATATTAGAATAGCTATAGAGGAGTTTACGAGGCTACAGAACTCGGTTAGAGAGAAGCTTAGAAAGGCGTACGAGAAATACTCGATAGCAGTCTCACAGGCAGGATTGATTGGTTTAAGAAGCATTGAGTCCTCAGTTCGGAAGACCGCTTCAGTACTCATAGGCGAAAGAGCGGCCTTCGGCATAAAGATACCTGTTTTAAGCCTTGATAAGGGGAGCGTCCAGAAGCCAGAGTACCCGCCGGCTACGACCCCGTATAGTCTTGACATATCTATAGATCTTCTGCGAGAGGCTTTAGAGGAGATCGTGAAACTCGCAGAAGCGGAGGCGACCCTTAAGAGGCTTATAGAGGAGCTTAAAAGAACCCAGAAGCTTATAAACGCGATAGATCATCTCATACTGCCGAATTATGCAAATGCGATTAAGAGAATTAGAAGTGTATTAGAGGAGAGGATGAGAGAAGAGTTTATAAGGTTAAAGCTTATGAAGAAAAAATTGATGGCGAGGGGGTCTGCGCGTGGCTGAGGATCTATTAAATAGGTTTGACGATATGATTGAGAGCAAGAAAAAAGCCGTTGAGGAGGAGATGGAGAGAATATTGGGGGAAGTACTTGAGAGGAGAAAGAGTGAGGTCATTTATACCAGGGATAAAGCTTTAAAGCAAATTATGCAATTAATTAAAGCGGGAACTTGATGACCAGGGGGTCTTTGAGAAGCACATGGATTATATATAGTACTGGAATCTCCACAGCAGCTGCAATATCTATAGCACTAGTGTTTTTGATCCAGATGGGGGCCTCCCAAACAACCGTGCTTCTACAGCAGCTGGAAATGCAGCAAGTAGCATTCAATGCAAAGGAGTTTGGTGAAAGGATGGGTAGATTCATAGGTGCTGGGCTTGCTCTAGGATTAGCTGGTATAGGTGCTGGAATAGCTGTAGGTCTAGCTGGTGCCGCTGCTATAAGCGCATTTACAGAGAAGCCCGAGGTCTTTGGAAGATCTTTCCTGATAGTGGTACTTGGCGAGGGAATCGCTATATATGGAATAGCTATTGCGATCTTGGTGCTAATACTAGGTGTGCCCTAGCGCTACACTTCTATTTTTATGTATTTATGTAGATTTTTAATTCTTAATATAAAACTTTTGGAGAGTGAGTAGATGTGGTTTTGAGAGCTAAAGAAGCTATGTGAAAAGGTTCTTTAGAGATGCTTGAGCTTATAAGGATGCACCTCTTACTTATAAGCATTCCAATAGTTGCTGGGCTCATAACATGGTATGTAAGGATCCTTCAAAAGGCTATAGACAATTATATGGAGTAATATTAGGTGGGTGCTTAGACTTCCAATACTGGTTAGGGTAGAATTGCTACATATCTAGTCCTCATCGATTACAAGTTATATATACATTCTAATGATTCCAAAGGACAGGGGACAATAAGATGCTTAGACAGGAGCTTATGAAGGATATTCCATATACATCACACACGTCGATGCTGCTATTAGACCTATATTTAATAATAAAGTCCTGAGGAAGACATATCTAAGTGGAGAAAAGGGGTATGATTGATAAAAGGTGAGTTAAGAGGATTAGGGGAAGAGGAACGCTGGAATATCTTAGAGAAGACTCTATATATGAGAATAGCCGAGAAAGCATTGAGTAAGAAAGTAGATCCTAGAATATGAGGAAGAGACGTCCCCCAACGCAGATTCATGGTTGAGACTTAGGGAGCAGGATTTCCAGCGCTTGAGCCTTTCACCAAACAATAACCTTACTTGAAGTCTGAACTCTGTGGAACTATACGCTTTAAACTCAGAACAACTTTTCTTTCGAATTTATTGTCGAAGGTTTTATATTGATATAGATAGGGTCTTTTTAATCGCTTCCACGGATAGCCCAGCTTTTTTTCCATTAATTATGGCTATTATATCTTCAATATCCATAACTCTTATCCTAGTTGCTGCCCACACGGTGCTGGGATCGAATGGGTAGGATGAGAGTGTTGCTTCGAGATATTTTCTAACAGTTTTCCTTACATGGCTAGCTATGTTTATGAGACTCTCTTCAAGACCTTTCTGTACTAGTTGTGCTCCATATATCTTTCTCAGTATATTTAGAGTATTTTCTTCTTCTCTATAGTTATATAGGTCTTCAATCTCTGTTTTGCTTATGTGGCATGCTATTTCGGACAGCTCTGCAGGGCTTATATATTCTCTAGCCTTATTCCTAGAGATTCTCATGGCTGCATGGATCAGTATGGAATCTATCTCTGGGCATATGAGTTTTGATAGTGAGGGATAGATCCTTATGATCTCTGAGAGATCTTTTATAGCGCCTATATCGGACGCTATTGAGACCGCTGATCTAGTTTCTATGTATTTTGATAGTATGTTATAAACATCGATAAAGTTGCTGAATCCTCTCTCTTTAAGATGGTCTAGAGCTTTCATAAACGATCGATCCTCAATCGCTACTTTATAGAACTCTCCAAGCCTGGTGCCTTCGAGGATCTTAAGATCCAGTGATGGTATCTCGCCCACTGCTAGAGAGATTAGTATCGATGATATAATCCTGTTCTCTAGGAAGAGTAGGCTATGCTCAGCTATAGATCTATAGTCCTTATCTATTATGACGAGGAGCGGGGATATAGATCTATATAGGCCTAGATAGAGAGATAGCTCTAAAAGCTCCTGATTTTCAATTGGGACACCCCTTATATACTGGTAATATGGTGTCTCTCTTAGGAAGCTCACAGCATCACTAGCGCTCTCAGCAGCTAGCATATCCTCAACAATATTTCTACTAAGCCTTCCAACATATACTATCCTAGCCCTTACAGAGGCATATATATCCCAAACCATCGCATCTCCTCTATAGATAAAGCAGTAATTCTTAAATATGATTAGAGTGCTGCCTATGATGCTAGCCATAGATCCAGATCAAACCATATTACCATAAATCAGAGAAGCGCTCTCATAGACCGTTAAAGCCGTATCAAGAAAACTGTTACAGGTCTTAAGCAATTTGTAGATTTTTCTGTAAATACTTCTAAATATTCTTATGACTGTGGGTAGATCTCAGCCCCGGAAATATTTAAACTATAGATCCTAATATTGTCGGTGACCATGGATTTCCGAAACCCGCAGAGGCTAGGAACTCTCTGGCAACAAGGGTGAAGCCACTACGGTGAGAGGGCCTAGGGCTGAACCTTTTTCATGGTAGTGGGGATGCTTTTATATTCTTTCATTATTAATTAATGGTTGGAGTGGAGGTTTAGGAACAAAGAGAGATCTAGGGATAATGGCTAAGGGAAAGAGAAAGAGGGATAAGAAGTGGATTTGGGTTGCAAAGCCAGGAGATAGGATCTTTGTTAGTAGAACCGCTGTTCTGCCCTCAAAGAAGTTATCCAGGAGGGAGTTCAGGATCCTCGAAGAGATCGTGAACATATACACTAGGATGCTTGGAGATGTGCTATCCTATGCATCAATATTATTGAGAATTACTATAGGCTTAAGAATGGGAAGTATCGAGAGCTAAGGAATATCTATCCCAATATCCCATCCCACTATATACATGGAGTATGCCAGGATGCTGTTGAAAGGGTATCCTCTCTAAGGAGGAACAAGGCTAGACAATACTCTAGAGAGATCTTCAAAGAGGTCGTTAAGTACTTAAACCTATGGAAAAAGGATCTTAGGGGTAGAAGGCTCTGAGACATCTCTGGAGGAGATCTTGGGAAATAGCTCGGGATCAGGTAGAACTTGAGATGATGGAGGGCATACTAGTGCCTAGGATCAATAGTGTTAGCCTATGGCTAGTTGATGACCACATATGGAAACCGGTAAACCCAACTAAGATCAGGATTAATGGTTTTGAGAATATTTTCTTCACAAGTGTTGCCATCAATACTCATAGGGGCTGGGTGCACATAGATCTAGAGCCCTCTAAGGAGTTCTGCAAGTATTAGCTAGGGGTTTTAAGCCGACATCCCATGCTAAGATCAAGCTTGATAGGAAGAATAGGAGGGTGATATTCCACCTATCCCTAGAGAAGGAGGTCGAGATCTACAGGCCAGAGAGTATTAAGCCTGTTGATGTTAATGAGAACTCTGTAGCAAATCTATACGAGGCATTCGCAGTAATCCTAGAAACAGATCTTGCAAGGACAACACTGGGCTATAGCTATAGGAAGGAGAGTATTCAGAGGAGAAATGGATCCTGTAGCAGGGAGGCTAGGAAGGCTATGAAGAAGCTTAAGGAGGGGAAGAAGAGGGACTATAGGATGAAAACAGCAAACCTGGTAGTGAGAGATGCCATGAGGATGAGAGGAGTAATAGTTATTGAGAGAATATCGGGAGACGATATAAGGGTTATGATCGCTAGGTATAGGAATAAGCAGCTGAGGCACAAGATATATTAGAGCGCATTGAAGGAAGAGCTCAATGCGATAATAGACAAGGCTAGGGAATATGGTGTGCCGGTGCTCATGATTGATCCCAGGAATACATCTAAGATCTGCCCGATACACAAGACTGTAATAGAATATAGGAAGGATAGAATAGGTGTTTGTAGCAAAGGAGGTGAGAGGTAGCATAGAGAGGTAGTTGCCTTGATAAACATCTATCTTAAAGCCCTCGAAGCCCTTTATGAGGGCTCTGCCTAGAAGGGCTTCGGGTTTTCTATCCCAGCCCTAGATGGGAGCCCCTTTCCGCTGGGCTCCACAGCCACCCATGAACCCATAGGGATATCCAAAACCCTGTGGGGGAGGTGGAGGTCCCTCGATGGCCACAGGGATATAATAACATCCCTGTGGATCAAGAGACAAAGCAATCCAAAACAAAAGAATATCAGTGATAATCAATGACCATCGAGGGACAGCGGCTTGCCACCGTCTCTCACTATATCCTGGCTCAACCTATCCGGGTAATTCTAGGCTGCAGATCTCCATCTTGGATCCTTTTCATCGTTGCTGGGAATTCTTAACATTTTAGTGTTTATATTGCTTTTTAAGTATCTATTGATACCCACATAGGAAGAGCTCCTAACTTTCCACAGGATATCATTAATCTTATAAGCGGCGTTAGTTTCATTATATGGGCTTCATATGCAGAGTTCTAAGAGGCTTTCTATAGATGGCGTTATTAGAATCGCGAGGATAGCTGAGGTTAAGCTCTCAGGTTCGGGGGATCTAGCTTATATCGCTCAGGTGGCGGATCTAGATAGGAATAAGTATGTATCGGAGCTAAGGATCATTACGAGATCCGGGGATGAGTACTATTTAATCGGTGAGGGAGATACATGCCCGAGATGGTCGCCATCATCTAATAAAATTGCTTTCATAAGTAGAAGAGGCGCTGGTAAGGATGATAAGGGCTCGGGAATCTTTGTCTGGGGGCTTAGGGGGGATCCTAGGAGGATCGCCTGGTTCAGGGATGGTGTTATAGCTATAGAGTGGCTAGATGAGGAAACACTGGTCGCCCTGGCTAATGTGCCTAGGGAGGGGTTCTATGATCAGGATGGGGATTATGTTTCAAGCGATAGGCTCCCGATCTGGTTTGATGGAAAGGGCTTTATAGCTGGTATATCTCCACAGCTCCACCTGGTTGATGTTGGGTCTGGGATGGTTTCCAGACTTACTGAGGAGCCTAACGACGTGCTCGGATTCACGGTCTGTAGGAGCGAAATTTACTACTATACGAGGGAGGATTGGAGGAAGCCCCTCAGCTACATTATTAAGAAGATAACGCCTGGAGGAGGTTTTTCAGAGATTGTGAGGGGATATACTGTATCCCAGCTTGGGTGTGTTGGTGGAGAGCTATATATGCGGGGGCATAGAATGAGAATAGGGATAGCGAGTCATCATAGGCTATGGAGGGTTAGCTATGGAAGGGTTGAGTGTGTCTCATGTGATATAGATAGAAACATACACTCGATAGCAGGGGAATATGATGGGGGGCCCGCTATACTATATGCTGATGCTGGAAGAGTCGTTCTCGCTGTAGTTAAGGGATCATCGATCAAGGATCTTGTTAGGAGGGATGGGGTTGTATATGCTGCAGACTCCACGAATAATAGGATCGCATATATCTTCGCATCCCCCACCCAGCCTCCTGAGGTATATCTATATGAAGCTGGCTCTGAAAGAAAGGTTACTAGGATCAATGAGTGGCTTGTAAGAGAGAAAAAGCTATATGCACCAATATATGAGCCAATAGAGATTGGAGGCGAGAGGATCGATGGCTGGGTCATGGTCCCTGATGGAGAAGGGAGAAGACCCTTGATCCTCTATATACATGGCGGGCCAAAAGGGATGTATGGATACTACTTCAATCCTGAGATGCAGCTCATGGTATCTGAGGGTTTTATAGTAGCATTCTGCAATCCTAGGGGAAGCGATGGATATTCAGAGAACTTTGCAGATATAAGAGGTGGGTATGGTGAGAAGGATTACGAGCAGATCATGGGTTTCTTAGACCATGTGATCAGTAGATACCCAGTAGACCAGGGAAAGATGGCTGTGACGGGGATAAGCTATGGCGGCTATATGACAAATGTTGTCATAACAAAGAGCGATAGATTCGCGGCTGCTGTGAGCGAGAACGGGATAGCTGATTGGATAGCAGATTACTGGGCTTCTGACATAGGCTATTGGTTCGATCCTGATCAGATAGGCGGGACACCAATCGAGAATCTGGAGGAGTATGTCAGGAGGAGCCCAGTATTCAACGTTCAAAGGGTTAGAACACCCCTGCTACTGATCCACAGTATGGAGGACTACAGATGCTTCATAGACCAGTCACTTGCGATGCATGTGGCCATGGTCTCTGCAGGCAAGGATTCTAGGATAATCGTGTTCACGAAGGGCAGCCATGGACACAGCGTATCAGCAGAACCGAGGCATAGAAAGAAGAGACTCTTACTAAAGATATCTTGGCTAAAAGAGAAGCTAGGCCTGGATAAACCACCCCCTATCGATAATCATTAATCTGATTTATAAGTCTTCTATTTATAGCTACATCCTATGAACAGGCAAAATCCTCGCATCGATCACTCTCAGTGATTCTTAAGATGCCATAATGCTAAGAGCCCTTGAAATCATTAATATATGCAGGGATCCTATCCAGGGGAGAGAAGATGATCCACCATAGGATTGTAAGAGATATTAGAAAGCTTCTAGACCATATAATCCTGATCCTCCCAATCATATTGTTCCCCCTTTCTTTCATCGTTTTTAGGGAGTTCTTTATCGTATCGATGACAGTCTCCACAGTAATTATGGGGACCTCGGCCCTGGTCCTGATGACCAGGAAAGGGGTTTTAAGTAGGATACTCGTTAGAGGCGGGGTCTTTAAGATCCTCTTGCTATCCTTCTCAGCTTCGATAGTGCTTTACACAGTTTTTTTCCTAGGGGGGATCTTTTTCATGTGGATCGGGATGTGGGGATATGTAGCCAATGTATATAGCATGATAAGGACTGTGGATAGAGGGGGGTTTTTACAGATAGCCCTAGCCATTATAGGGTTTATGGAGGAGATCTATTGGAGGGGTTATCTCCAGAACTACTTTTTAGAGAGCCTATATGGAAAGGGACTAAGATCCCTGGTCATTGCATCTATATACTACACAGTCGCACATATACCCACTATGAATATACCCCTGATAGCTGCGGCCCTTGTAGTCGGCATCATACTAGGCTATATAGCCTCTAGATCAGGCATTTCAGGCTCCATAGTCTCTCACATAGCTTGGCTAGAAGCTGTTATAATCTATGCACCAATTGATCATATCCTGGCTTCCTAATAACCTGAAGATCTAGGTTAGTCTTAAGGGTCTGACCTCCTCTCCCGCCCTCAGGTCGTCATTTTGATCATCATCCCTTTCAGGCGGATCATAGGTTCCCCCCATCTACTCTGGACTACATCTGTCATCTGGGGAGGCAGTCGGGGTGGTCAGGCTCCCCAGGGGCCTATCATCTTGGGCCCCAGGCTCTAAAAACACTGTGACTAGAAAGCTAATGAAAACAATCCCCCGTCTTGAAAGGTGAGACTTTCAGGTATAAACTAACGGCATACGATCTTCAATAGAGTCGTGATTCATGAAAACTATAGAAGATCATGTTCCCCCTCTACCTTAATAGCCCTCGCAACTAATTAGTGCTTGGGAACTATGGAGAGGGTTGGGTTCATAGGTCTGGGGATAATGGGTCTCCCAATGGCCACCCACATTGCTAAAGCCGGTTATCCCCTCACGGTTTATAATAGAACCAGGTCTAAGGCTGAACCCTTAAGATCCCTAGGCGTATATATAGCTAATAGTCCTAAGGAGGTCGCTGAGAGATCCGACATAGTTATAGCTATGGTAACCGATGGCCCTGATGTTGAGCAAATACTCTTTCGAGAAGATGGTGTTGTTAAGGGTGCGAGGCCCGGATTGGTTTTCATCGATATGGGGACTAACTCGCCCGAGTATGCTAAGAGCTTTGCTGAGAGGCTCTCCAAATACGGGGTTGAGTTTCTAGATGCACCAGTAACGGGTGGAGAGAAAGGTGCTAGAGAAGGGACTCTCACGATAATGGTAGGTGGTAAGTATGAGGTTTTCAAGAGGGTAGAGCCGATACTAAGGACTATGGGTAAGACCATAGTGTATGTTGGCGATGTGGGGTCTGGGCAGCTAATGAAGCTTCTCAACCAGATCGTGGTTGCTATAAACATGGTGGCACTGGTAGAGGCAATGACGCTTGCGAGAAGAGCCGGGGTTGGTGAGGAAAAACTCTTCCAGATCCTATCAAGCGGTGCTGCAAACTCATTCACAGTCCAATACTACATGCCAAAGATCATGAAAAACGACCTCGAGCCGGGCTTCAGAGCATCTCACCTAAAAAAAGATCTTAGATATGCCTTAGAACAAGCCTCAAGACACTCAGTACCCCTACCGGCAACAGCGCTAACCTTCCAGCTATACAATTCTCTAGAATCTATAGGGCTAGGCGAGAAAGGAACTCACTCCCTTATAAAGCTATACGAGATAATATCCGGTATGGGGCGGTGAATACTATATGAACTTTACATAGATCTAAATCCTAATCAATAGTAGGCTTAATACTGATCTAATATGATGCTAGGATCTATTGCTATATGAATCCTCTTGATTCTTTTGTTTGTTGACATTAAATAGAGGGCAAGCCTCTCCCTTTAAAACAGGGAGAAGGTCATATATTAATATGACCTTTTAATATAAGATCTATCTAGTGGTTTTAAAACCCTAGGTAAATATATTATTACGGTGATGAGGAAGAGCCGTTTGGATCTAATGACATAACCTGTCTCAACTGATTAGCTGTTTGAGCTTATAAGCAATGAATAAATTAATATTTCTAGGTAGGCGTGCTATGTCACTTAGATTAAGAATATTTAAACCAGCTAGAGAGGAGGAATATGATGTTATAGTTGTCGGGGCAGGGCCTGCTGGACTCTCTGCAGCTCTGTACTCAGCTAGGTATAGGCTTAAAACGCTCTTAATAGGGGAGACGATAGGGGGTCAGCTAGCAAGTGCCGGGATCGTTGATGACTATCCTGGCCTGATCGAGGTTGAGGCGTCGGAGCTCATACAGAGATTTGTGAATCATGTCTCGAAACACGGTGTGCCGATAGTGAGGGATAGGGTTGAGGATGTAAAGAAGGAGGGGGATTTCTTCAGAATATATACTAGGAGTGGGACAACATATAGATCTAGGGCTGTTATAATAGCCGTAGGGCTCGAGAGAAAGAAGCTCGGGGTCCCGGGAGAGGCTGAATACTCCGGAAAAGGGGTTAGCTACTGCACAGTTTGTGATGTACCCTTTTTCAAGGGTAAGAGGATAGTGATTGTGGGCGGGGGCAATTCAGGCGTTACAGGTGCCATACATGCTGTGGGATATGCATCGAAGATCTGCCTCGTGACCCGGGGCGAGAGGCTAAGAGCTTTCCCGGTATATGTTGAAACACTAAATAAATATAGTGACAAGGTTGAGATCATATTGAATAGCACGGTAATAGAGATAGGGGGAGATGCTGAAGTGAGGTACGCCGTGATCAAGAACCTGAAGACAGGGGAGACTAGGAAGGTAGATGTGGAGGGGGTATTTATAGAGATAGGTAACCAACCCCCAACAGACTTCTTCAGAAAAATAGGCCTTGAAGTGGATGAAAAGGGATTGATAAATGTGAAGCCAGGCGGATATACAAATATAGAGGGGATATTCGCAGCAGGGGACTGTGCCGGTGGGAAGAACAAATATTACTACCAGCAGGTGATAACCTCAGCAGCAGAGGGAGCAATGACAGCTGACGCAGCATTCAAATGGATTATCCAGAAAGGATACCAAGTACTAGGGTTACAGAAAATAGCGCCAACCCTGAGCTAACCCTAATCTCGCCAACGATGCCAACGAGTGACTCCATCTCCTAGCTTATTTTCTAGAAGAACTATACCCCAATATCTGACCTCCTCTCCCGCCCTCAGGTCGTCATTTTGATCATCATCCCTTTCAGGCGGATCATAGGTTCCCCCCATCTACTCTGGACTACATCTGTCATCTGAGGGGCAGTGAGGGGGGTCAGAGATCCCCCGGAATCTGCTTTGATCCTCAGCATTTTCAAAGCCCTCTTCCTAATGTTTAGTTTCCCAATGACGTCTCTATCTGCTTCGAATCCGCATCTTGGGTATCTAGGCCTTCTATAGCCTGTCTCCTCCAATTCCTTGGAATCGCATTTAGGACACTTAGACGATGTTCCGTTCGGCTTTACAATGGCTAGCAGAACTCCTTGTTTCTTAGCATGCCAATCAATCCACTTCCCAAGCCTTGAGTACCCCATTATGATCAGCTTTGTCCTGTGATCCTTGTTCTTGATCCTTCTCAGGGAGTTTATCAGCCCAGTTAGATCCTCTCTAGCGACCGCATATCTAAGCTTCTTAGCAAGCCTCACTATCTCAAGAGATGTCTTCCTAGCCCAGTCCTCAAGAATGTTCCTAGCCTTCCTATGATAGGATCTTATTCTATTTAGTATAGCTTTTCTCCTCCTCCAAGTAGGGTATCTTGTGAAGGAGTATTTCTTCTGGAGATCCTCGGCAAGCTTCTTCCACCTATGGGCTTTATCAATCTTGGTGTCTCTCTCCCCATTGATCACGTGATCTCCATACACACTCTTCCTCTCATTGATATCAACAGCTATAACATCCCTAGGCTGATAAGGCTCTGACTTAGGGATCTTCTTAGATATCCACAGAATCATCTTATCACCTCTATAGACTAGCCTTGCCTCTCCATTTTCATACTGGTCATACCTCCTGTCCCAGCCAATGATCTTCATCCTGATCCCTTCTATGATCTCCACATAGCCTTCTTTCACCCTATATCCCGATCCTGGGTGTAGGAGCATAGATAGCTTCCTAACCCTTGGTCTCCTCCCTTTCTTAGGATTGTTTCTCCAGGCATTGGCATTTGCAAGGGCATCCCTATAGCAGTCAATAGCAACCCTGGATGGAAGCCCAAACCATTCCCTCAGCTCTCTGTATAGAGCATTATGAACACTCCCAATGCTCCTCAAATTCAGCCTCAGAATCTTGTTTATAGCATAGTTGAGAGCAACATTGTATCTCCTGAGGAGCTCCACAACCTCTGGCTCGGGACTAACCCTCATTCCGATCGAGATGGTTAGCAACCCCCCATCGCCAGAGGCCATAGAGCCCTTCCAAAAACAAAAACCTGGAGAGCTGTTAAAACCATCCCCGCCCTAAAGGGCGAGGCTTTCAGTTGTAACATCGCTAACCACTACCTCATACCGGCTACTGGATCCTCTATATAGGTCGCAGCATGACATGAATCTCCTCACCCAGCCTTAGATACGTATCTCTCTGGATTTCTCTTAAATGCGGCCATGCAGTGTTCACAGCAGAAATAGTATACTTTACCCTTAT
>Ga0326762_1000105_pt1 | contig 44825 bp, 39 predicted proteins | sample NORPS_S_FD_207669 | JGI IMG/M metagenome (GOLD analysis project Ga0326762, IMG submission 207669) | Hot spring sediment microbial communities from Norris Geyser Basin, Yellowstone National Park, WY, United States - NOR.PS_S | ecosystem: Environmental > Aquatic > Thermal springs > Near-boiling...
GGTGACCCGTGTTACTGAGACATTTATCCACCTAGGGAGTAGGTCAAGGATTTGGTTTTTCCCCCCACTCACGCTCAGGCTAACCATAGTTGAGTGCTCGAGCCGCCACGGAGTCGCTAAGTATGTGGACTACGACACCAGGAGGGTTGGTGAGAAGCTGCTTCTCATTCTTGATCGGAAAGGCCGCGTATTAGCGTCCGCGCCTCTGTCGAAGCCCGTAGATGTTCAGATACTTATGCGGCTTAACTAAAAACCACCGGCGAGCAGGGAGGTGGATACTATGGCGGTAGAGTTGAGCCACCCCATTTTTCGATTAGCTGATCCTCAAGTCTGAAAAGCATTGTCCACAGACATAGTGCCCCCTCGCCACCATCTTCACCGCCGAGAACGGGGCCTTACAGACTGGGCACCGCAGCCCCGAGGACGCTTTTTTGAACGGTGTCCCACAACCTCCACATCGATCAGTGCCGACCGGTGCGCTCTCACCGCAGTTGCTGCAAAGCATGCTGTCGCTCCTGCTGATAATCTCTATTCGTATAAGTGGGCCTCTCAGCTTCATGGTTGCTTCTGTTGGAGGGGTCTGGGCCGCGGCTTGGGGCCTTCTTACCGAGGCTTCTGACCTGCGGGGTCTGGGTACTGAGATACCTACGGCCTCTATCCCGCTTCCCAGCTCCTTGGGGGTGGCTCTAAACTCCATGGTCTTTAAAGCCGTAATTATGGCTGAGGCCACAAGCATACCTGTGGCCACGAGTATCAGTGGGCTGGAGATCAGTGGTGCGCCCCCGGCTGGGGCCGAGAGGATGCTGGAGGGCATTATGGCTATGGAGGCGATGATGGCTACGCCTACAAGGCTGACGGGTGAGAGGAAGAGTGGCCTCGCCTTAAACGTCTTTGCAGCCCTGAGGTAGAGGAGAGACTCGGAGACGGAGTAGGCGGTCCAGCAGGCTAAAGCCAAGTAGACGCCGAAGTTGATGATCTCCCCAAGCTGGAGCAGTATCGCAGCATAGGTCGCGCCCCCGAGGACCCAGATGGGAAGGTAAAGCACTCCCCACGTGCCCAGCCTGCCGCGGAGAGATCTCCACCCATAGCCTCTTAGAAGTATTGAGGTGGGGTAGGAGGCGAGGGCCGGGTAGAGGAGGGGGATGGGGAAGGCGAAGACGAGGGCGTTTATCACCGACAGGAAGTAGCCCACGGATAAGGCCCTCAAAGCCGCGCTGGAGGGATTATCGTGGCTTGCAATAAATGCTTTTGTCCTCTTCGACCGGCTATCCGGTGAGCCGCTCTAGTAGCATCCCCTTGAACCACTCCCAGTCGGCGTCGACGCAGACCACGGCGTTTGGAGCCTCAGCTGGCCGGGGCCGCCTTGGCGCGGTCACCCCCCTCGCGACGTCGCCACATGTGAGCACCTCAACCATCATCTCCTTCCACTCGAGCATCGATGAGTCTACGGCTGCGGCCACCGCCACCACATCATGTACCTCCATATGCCCGGCCCTCTCAACGTGGTACTGGACAAGCCTTGCCGCGAGGCGGGCCTTTACGCTTCCCGATCTCGAGAGCTTCTCGACCTCGCTGCTGCCCAGCCAGCCGGCAGGGTTAATCGTTACGTCTAGCCCGACGCAGTGGGGCCTGACCGCCGGGCTAATGACCATCTGGGCTGCCTCTGGGTCATTATAGATGTTGAACTCGGCGATCGGGGTGACGTTGCCTCGTCCATAATGAGTTTGGAAGTAGGCTCCACCCATAATTATCAGCCCACCCAGCAGCCTAGGTATGTCTGGATACCTCGCGAAGAGTAGGGCGAGGTTTGTGAGAGGCCCCGTAGCTATAAGCATGACCTCGCCGGGGTCCTCGTAGACTTTGCCAGCGATGAACTCGACCGCACCCTCCCTCGGAGCCTCTCTCGGCGCTGATAGCTCCACTCCGCCGAGACCGTCGGAGCCGTGGACGTGCTCAGCAGTCACGAGGGTCCTCGCCAGGGGGCCTGAAGCACCTCTATAGACGGGCACCTCGCCCCTCCCCACGTGCTCCAAGACACGCCGAGCGTTAATGCTCGTGTTCTCGAGGGAGGTGTTGCCTGCTACAGTGGTCACGCCAAGCAACTCCAGCTCAGGCGACGAGAGGGCCAATAGAAGGGCCAGCGCATCATCAGTGCCTGGATCCATGTCAAGGATAACCTTACGAGCCACGCCTAATAGGAGGGTGTAGAGCCAGTAGATAATGGTTAAATCCTCGGAGTAATTTGGGGGCTGCCGTCCTCCAGAGTCTTTGGGTTGAGGGACTGACGGATTAGTGGTGCTGTGTAGTGGGGTTTTGTGTGGATGTGGGAGTGCGCGGGGACGGTATTCCCGATGGTGTTCTGCCCAAGTATCAAGGTTTAAATCAAAGTGCTAGGCGCATATTGATTGCATGAGTAGGGGGAGGGGCATAGGTCGTAAGAGCATCCAACTCTTTGGTTGGACCGCGACCTATGCCTATTTCTTTGGTCCCCGAGAGTAGCTCTGGTTCTCCCCCCTCCCCCTGCTCTGCACGTGTGGTGAGTATGTTATGGGTAAGTTAGGTGTAGCTATACTGGGAGCCACGGGCATGGTCGGTCAGATCTATGTGCAGATGCTGAGCAGGCATCCATGGTTTGAGATAAGGGCTGTGACGGGTAACTCATCGGTGGGAAAGACCCTCGCGGAAGCCTATAGAGGTAGGGGGCATGTCCCGGAGAAGTATGCGAGTCTTGAGGTGCTACCCTCAGACCCCTCTAAGATCGATGCAGACCTAGTATTCAGCTGTCTTCCGACCAAGGCAGCGAGAGAGGTGGAGCCGCGATTCGCAGAGGCAGGGTTCCCAGTTGTCAGCGACTCGGCGGCCCACAGATATCAGCCCGATGTACCGCTGATAATCCCGGAGGTTAACCCGGAGCATCTAGGCCTGATAGAGACCCAGCGGAGGCAGAGGAGGTGGGACGGCTTCATAGTTACTACGCCGAACTGCACCACGGTAGGATTCGCACTACCCCTTAAGCCACTGGTGGACCGATACGGCGTGCGATACGTCAACCTGGTGACTATGCAGTCGGTCTCTGGAGCAGGGTTCAACGGCGTCTCGTCCATGGCCATAATGTCTAACATCATACCATACATCGAGGGGGAGGAGGCTAAGGTCGCTGAAGAGCCGCGGAAAATCATGGGCACACTGCAGGACGGCGAGATAAGGCCCCTAGACATAGTTATCGACGCCATATGCACCAGAGTCCCGACGCTGGTAGGCCACCTAGAGGTAGTGCAGGCCGAGCTCGCCAGAGAAGCCACGGTTGAGGAGATCGCCGAGACCCTCGGAGGATTCATTGGCCTCCCCCAGCAGCTGGAGCTTCCTACTGCTCCGCGGAGACCCATCAACGTCGCGCAGGAGGAGGACAGGCCACAACCGAGGATCGACACAGACGCGGGCAGCATCCCCGGGATGACGGTGACTGTTGGGAGGATCAGGCGGGGAAGGCGGCCAAACACGGTTACCTTCGTGTCTCTGAGCAACAACTTGGTGCGAGGAGCCGCTGGGTCGGCGATCCTTACGGGGGAGCTTCTTCATGTTACAGGATGGCTGGGGTGATGGTGGATGGTTTGGGGAAAGCAGGTCAGGATGGGCCGGCTGACGGAGAGGGGAAGGATGCTATGCGTCCCGATGGATCACGGGATAACCGCAGGCCCCATGAAGGGGCTCGACAAAATCTACAGGACGATAAGCGAGGTGGAGCGAGGAGGAGCCACGGCGTTTCTAGTCCACAAGGGCATAGTCAAGCACATGCCGAGCCCGCCCAAGATAGGGTACATTATTCATGTCTCGGGAAGCACCTCACTCGGGCCTGACCCCAACTGGAAGGTGAGGGTGGGGGGTGCCCGCACGGCCATTAGACTCGGCGCGGACGGTCTATCTGTCCACATCAACATTGGGAGCAAGGCGGAGCCAGAAATGTTGAGGAAGCTCGGCGAGATCGCCGACGAGTGCGAGGAGTGGGGGATACCCCTCATAGCTATGATGTATCCACGGGGAGAGAACATTAAGGATCCCAACGACCCTGAGGTCCTGAGGCATGTCGCGCGGGTTGGGGCCGAGCTAGGCGCCGATATCGTCAAGGTGCCATACAGCGGGAGCATTGATACTTTTAGGAGGGTCGTCGAGTCTTGCCCCGCGCCAGTGGTTATGGCGGGGGGCCCTAAGATGGACAACGACCTCGCGGTCCTAAAGATGGCTAGGGAGGCTATGGACGCCGGCGCCATGGGGGTTACAATAGGGCGCAACATCTTCATGCATGAGAGGCCGGCATCAATCGTCAGGGCCCTCCGGAAGATAGTTGTGGATGATGGGTCTGTGGAGGATGCTCTAGCGGTTCTCGAGGGGGGCTAGCTGGTTGCCACAGACTAGAGAGAAGGAGATCATCGTTGAGGCGGAGTCGCCTGAGGAGGCGGAGGAGGCGGTAGCTGCAGGAGCCTCAGCCATCCTCGTCAAAGAAGCTGGAAAGGGGCCTCCGCGCGTCGGGGCAAAGATATACGTCCTGGGCGAGAACGTCGTCCCCGTTAAGGTTTCGCAGCCAACCGATATCGAGGAAGTTTACAGGATAGCTAGCTCGGGGGCCGAGGCCATACTCGTCGAGACGAGTGAAATGCGGATAATCCCTCTCGAGAACATTCTCGCGCGCCTCCAGGGGACCGGAGCGAAGGTCTTCACGAGGATAAGTAGCCTCGACGAGGCCGAAGCCTCCTTCGGGATCTTGGAGAAGGGTGTTGACGGAGTAATCTACCGCCCATCTAGCATTGCCGAGATAGGTGTTCTGGTCGACATGCTTAAGCGGGTTAAGAGCGTGGAGCTTAGGGCCGCGAAGGTTAGGGAAGTCTACGACGTGGGCATGGGGGAGAGGGCGTGCGTCGACACTATAGCGATGCTTAGATATGGCGAGGGGATGCTAGTAGGCAGCATGGCTCGGATGCTCTTCCTAGTTCACAACGAGTCCATAGGCTCAAAGTTCACCCCTCCCAGACCCTTCAGGGTCAACGCAGGAGCCGTCCACCTCTACACACTCTCACCAACCGGCAAGACCCTCTATCTCTCGGAGCTCCGTGCAGGGACAAGGATCCTGACGGTCTCGAAGGATGGATCCACGCGCGTCGTTACGGTGGGGAGGGTTAAGATCGAGCGAAGACCCATGGTTCAAGTAAATGCTGAGGTTGATGGCGTGCTGGGGGCGGCGACACTCCAAAAGGCCGAGACCATCAGGCTCGTCACACCCAAGGGAGAGGTCGTTGACGTCACCTCGCTCAGCCCAGGGGACGAGGTCTTGTGCTGGCTCTCCCCCAAGGCGGCCAGACATATGGGCATGGAGGTAGACGAGTACATAGATGAAGTCTAGCGTGGCGCGGAGGATATGCGTCTCGCTTCTGGCAAGGACCCCTGAGGAGATGCGGAGCTTGGCGGAGGCCGCGGCGGAGCTTGGGGCAAGGATGGTGGAGCTTAGGCTTGACGGACTCGAGCGGGGACGCATCCTAGAGGGGCTGCATCTCACGGGCGACCTCGGCCTCAGCCGCGTGGTGACGATAAGGCCGGAGTGGGAGGGCGGTCTCTACTCTGGGTCTGAGGAGGAGCGGATCAGCCTCTTGGAGAGGGCGGCTGGCTCCGCAGACTTCGTCGACCTAGAGTATGGCGCGGTCGTGGAGAATGGAGGCGTTGTCGAAGAGCTGCGGGAGGGTGGGTGCAAGCTCATTCTGTCGCGTCACTACGTGTCCGACAGCCCTCCCTCCGAGTGGATCCGCTCGGAGGCCGAGAGGATGGCGAGGCTCGCGGATATAGTAAAGATAGTCAACAAGCCCAGCAACGTGGCGGAGGCGGTCCAGCTGCTCTCACTCTACTCAGCCCCCTGGACGCCCGGCAGACTCGTCTGCTTCAGCATAGGCGAGGCCTGGTCCTTGACGAGGATACTGTGTGTCGCGCTAGGCTCACCCTTCACCTACGCCAGCCTTCCAGGCCGAGCCGTGGCTCCGGGCCAGCCTACCTTCACCGAGGCGCTGGATGCTTTGGAGGCCGCGCTGAGGATATGGAGCTCCTCGCCGTGATAGGCTACCCTATATCCCACTCCGCGTCGCCCATCATGTACAACGCGCTCTTCAGGGTTAGGGATCTTCCGCACAGATACATCGCGGTCGAGGTTCCTCCAGAGAATCTCGGCGAAACACTTAGGTCCCTCCACAGGCTGGGCTTCAAGGGTCTCAACATCACGATTCCGCACAAGGAGGTCGCAGCCATCGAGGCCGTAGGGCTGACCGAGGAGGCGGAGGCTGTTGGGGCGGTAAACACTCTTTCGCGCGAGAGGGAGGGCTGGGTGGGACACAACACCGACGTGGCGGGCGTTGTCGGATGCCTTTACAGCCACATCTCAGGCCGGGACTGTAAGGCCCTAGTGCTGGGCGCGGGCGGCAGTGCTGCCGCAGCCCTCTACGCCCTTGGGAAGATGGGGGTAAGGCGGGCCTACATAGCCAACCGGACAATAGGCCGGGCTGAGAGGCTGGCTGAGAGGGCTGGGAGGCTGTTTGGGCTCAGTTGTGAGGTTGTGGAGCTCGGCCGCGCTCCCGAGGCTGCGTCGCGTGTGGAGATAATCGTCAACGCAACCCCGCTAGGCCTCACCTACAGCGAGGCTCCGATTGGGGAGAGGGATTTGACCCCTAGCCACGTAGTCCTAGACATGGTATACTCCCATAGGCCAACACCGATGAGGCTGGCCGCGGAGGCCGCGGGAGCGACCTACGTTGACGGAGTCAGGATGCTTGTAGAGCAGGGCGCAGCCTCGGTGAGGATACTTCTAGGCATCGAGCCGGACAAGAGGGTTATGGAAGGCGCGGTGCGGAGCTGGCTGAGAAGAAGGGGGGAGGCGTGGTCTTGAGGGTCAGAATAACTGGGGCGGAGCTACGCGGAGAAGTGAAGGCGCCTCCGAGCAAGAGCTACACTCACAGGGCGGTCACCGCGGCCCTCCTTTCCGAGGGCTATTCCACAGTGCTTAACCCTCTGCGCTCCCGAGACACGGAGGCGACCATCAACGCCGCGAGGCTGTTCGGGGCCGCAGTCGAGGAGGACGAGGATCGACTCGCCGTCAGGGGTAGGAGCAGGCCACTGACCCCCAGCAACGTGATCGATGCGATGAATTCTGGGACGACCCTGAGGATAATGACGGCTGTGGCGGGCCTCGTGGAGAGGGGATACACGGTGCTCACGGGCGATGAGAGTCTTAGGCGCAGACCGATGCAGCCCCTCCTCGACGCTCTCCGCGACCTTGGGGTTCGAGCGTGGTCCACCAAGATGGACGGCACTGCGCCGATAGTGGTGGAGGCAGGTAAGATGGGTGGAGTGTGCAGGATAAGGGGAGACGTGAGCAGCCAGTTTGTGTCGGCCCTCCTCATGGCTGGGGCGGCAGCCGAGCGAGAGGTAGCCGTGAAAGTTGACGGGGAGCCCGTCTCGAGACCATACATAGACTCTACAATAGCCGTCATGGAGGAGTTTGGAGCACGGGTTTGGAGGGAGGGATACACCTATTTTCAGACCGAGCCGTCCGGCTACAGGCCGTCAAGCTTCACGGTACCTGGCGACTATGGGCTTGCAGGATTCGTCATGGCAGCCCCCCTATTGGCTGGTGGAAAAGTCCGGGTCACGGGCCTCAACCCGCGGTACCCCCAGGCAGACAGCACCATCCTCGAAATCTTAGCCAAGATGGGGGCGAAGGTTCGGGTGATCCCCGACGCGGTTGAGGTTGAGTGGGCGCCCCTGAGGGGGCTGGAGGTCGATTTAAGAGACTCTCCAGACCTACTGCCGATAGTCGCGGTTCTCGGCGCATTGTCCGCGGGAGAGACGCGGATAACCGGCGTCCAACACGCCAGACATAAAGAGAGCGACAGGATACATGTCCTAGCCTCTGAGCTTGCTAAAGTCTCGATAGAGGTGAGGGAGGAGCCCGACGGGCTCAGGATAAAAGGGGGAAAGCCAAGCCAGTCGGTCCTCGACCCCCATGGCGACCACAGACTCTTCATGGCCTTCGCGCTTCTCTCTCTATCAGTCAAAGGGGGGCTGGAGGTCATGGACCCCCAGTCAGCCTCAATCTCCTATCCCGGCTTTCTAGACGACCTGCGCGCGATAGGCTGCGAGGTGAGCTTCGCGTGACGGGGAACATTCTGGGGAAGAGGTTTGTCGTGGTGAGCTTCGGCGAGAGCCACGGGAGATGCGTCGGCGCGGTAGTGGACGGATGTCCAGCCGGACTCCCCCTCTCCGAGCAAGATATCCAACCACTACTAGACCTACGGAGGCCGGGCCAATCCCTCGTAACGACCCAGAGGCGCGAGGAGGATAAGGTCGAGATAATCAGCGGAGTGTTCGAGGGCTATACCACCGGAGCGCCAATCGCTATGCTCACCTGGAACAGGGACGTTGCCTCAAAAGACTATCAGATGGTCTTGGACACGCCTAGGCCCGGTCACGCCGACTACTTCGCCAGGCTGAAGTACGGTGGATTCAACGACTATAGGGGAGGGGGGCGCTTCTCGGGCAGGATTACAGCCGGATACGTTATGGCGGGCGCAGTCGCGCTCAAGCTTCTAAGGGAGACACTTGGCGTAGAAGTCCTAGCCTACACGAAGAGGATAGCGGGCGTGGAGGCCCGTCAGCTAGACATCGAGACAATCAGGAGGGGCAGGTGGCTTAACGTTGTAAGATGCCCGGACCAAGAGGCGGCTAAGGAGATGGAGGAGACGATCCTGAGGGCTAGAAAGAACGGAGACTCCGTCGGTGGTGTCGTCGAGTGTATAGCCCTGAACATCCCCCCAGGCCTCGGCGAGCCTGTCTTCGACGCGCTCGACGCAGACATCGCCAAAGCCCTCTTCACCATCCCGGCGGTTAAGGGAGTCGAGTTCGGCGCGGGGTTCAGAGCCGCAGAGATGAGCGGGTCCCAGCACAACGACCCACTCGGATTAGTAAACGGGAAAATAATGCCCCTGACGAACAACGCCGGTGGCATAGTCGGAGGACTCTCAACGGGGAGAGAAATAGTCGTCAGGGCCGTCTTTAAGCCAGCATCATCGATCAGCAAGCCCCAACTCACTTTAAATGTCGCTAAGAGGGAGATGGAGGAGGTCGTTGTGACAGGGCGGCACGACCCCTCTGTCGTCCCTAGGGCCGTCCCAGTGGTGGAGGCGGTCGTGGGAATAGTGTTGGCAGACCACGCGATAAGAGCAGGGTTAATAGGCCCCGTAATATCTAAGAGAGATAGATCGTAGGGTATCCGTATAGTGTTGTTTGTCCTTTTCTCTTGAATATTACCTCGTTTCCCCATAGGTCTAGCTATATAGGGATATTTCCGTGTTCTATGCCTAAGGGAGACATAAAGGCATTGATGAGTATTGAGGAGAGGTGGTTCAGGAGGGTTACCGAGGATTTCCTAGTTATGCGTAGAATGATATTGGCCTGATAGGTCTCTTCTGAAGACTCATCAACAACTGGCCAATAAAGCCAAATCTTTGTCGGAGAGTGAGAGGATTACACTAAATTGCTGAGGAGGCTGGGAAAAGATATCAGGCCTATAATAGGCTAGTTGGTGAGATGGGTATTTGTGGGAATATTAAGGCTCAGGAGGCTCTGGCCGAGTTGATAGCGTACCTAGATTCATCTAAGGGGTTCAGGAAGACTAGGAATTTACTGGGGCTGTTTAAACCGATTCGCGAAAGTAAGGAAGATCTATAGCGGGCACTTGAGGCGAGCATTGAAGAGGCTGACGGCTTCAACAAACAACATCAGAACGCGTCAAATAACCATGAAGATGGAGAAGGAGGTGCTCGCGAGGATCTGGAGGATGGATAGACAGGAAGTCCTGGGGAGGCCGGTATGACAGGCTTGTTAACGCGCACCCCGCTGTCGGGTGCTGTGATGAGGTATTTAACGTTCGGCCTCCTCTAGGGTTTCCTAGATGTTGCACGGATGGTCAGCCAAGCCCCTCCCCTTTCTTCCCGCCCGCTTGTGTTTTGTTAGTCGGTGTTAAAAAGACGAGGTTGTATAAGATTTGCTTTAATACCTCCAGTGCTCAGGGTGAAAGAGAAGTGACTGCGGAGGAGAATCTTAGGAGGTATAGAGAGGAGATCCGCGTGGTAACTGAGGATATCCTCCGAAAAATAGTCCTGAGGAGGGAGCTTGCGAGGAGGCTAGGAGAGACTAAGCGGGCTCTAGGCCTGAGCCTTGTGGACTACGAGGCGGAGGCTGAGCTGAGGCAACATGTGGCGCGAGTTGCGGCCGATCTAGGCTTAGACCCAGCACATGCACAGAAATTGCTCACACTCCTGATAGATGACGCCGTAAAGATTCAAAGCTCCTCCACAAAGCCGCGGATAACGCACATGGACATATTCAGGAAGGCCAAGCAGATCGAGATGAGTGGCGAGAAGGTTTATCACCTCGAGGTCGGGGAGCCTGACTTCGGAGCCCCATCTCCGGTCGCGGAGGAATTGACGAGGGCGGCGCTTAACGGATACGCAGCTTACGGCGAGGCGAAGGGTAGGCCCGAGCTCCGTAAAGCGATAAGAGACTCGCTGCGGGAGAGGTTTAGAGTCGATGTCCACGAGGAGCAGATTGTGGTAACACCCGGTGGAAGGTTCGCGGTCTACACAGCAGCCGCCTCGGTATTAAGCCCCGGGGATCAGGCAGTCGTGATCGATCCCTCCTGGCCACTCTACAAGCAGGTTGTCGAAATGATGCATGCTAGGCCCCTAGTTGTCAGGACCAGCCTGGAGGGTGGCTGGATACCCAGCATCGAGGAGCTTGAGAAAAAACTCGGCCAAGGGTGCCGCGCCCTCTTCATCAACTACCCAAACAATCCCACAGGTATAGTCTTAAGCAGGAAAGACCTCACCGCGGTGATAGAGGCTGCCCAGCAGGTCAACTGCTACCTGATCAGCGACGAGGTATACATGGACTACTGCTTCGCCCACTACGCATCCGCCCTCGAATCAGGCTACGAGAACGTGATAGTAGTGAACTCTTTCTCAAAGAGCTGGGGTATGACCGGCTACCGGATAGGGTATTTGGTGGCCAAGCGGGAGGTGGCTGACAGGGCCGCCAGAATAGTCTCCCAGCTCATTACCTGTGTACCAGAGTTCGTACAGATGGCTGCACTAAAGGCTCTCCTCGACGGTGAGACGCCGCGGAGATACAGCCAAGTGATTAGAGAGAGGATAGAGCTCATCTGCAGGGAGCTAGACCGGATTGGCGCAAGATACGTGAAACCCCTCGGGGCGATGTATGTATTTCCCCGCATAGGTGGAGACGGCTTCGACTCAGCCGAGATGGCCCTTAGGCTACTCGAGAAGAGGAGGGTTGCCGTGGCGCCGGGTACGGCGTTCGGAGACTACCCGGAGTTCATCAGGCTTTCCGCCGGCACATCGAAGGAGGAGCTGTTAACCGGTCTTAGGCTGCTAGAAGAGGAGCTCAAGAGCATGGATAGGACGAAGTAGCTATACTATCAGCTCCTCGGTCCCAGCGTCGAATATGTGTAGCTTACCAGTTTCGAACGCGACCCAGACCTTATCTCCGATGGAGAGCGGCATGGGCTGTGAGACAGCCTTTATGATTTCCGAGTCTATCTTAAGGTCGACCACCATGTTCGCGCCCTGATGCTCCAACACATAGACCTCTGACATGAAGACAGAGTTTGGCTGCTTCTCGGCCGAGATCCTGAGATCCTCCGGCCTGACGCCTAGGTATACCTCGGAGGAGCGGAGCTTAGCCGCCACCATCTCTGAATAGTCCGCGGGCAGTGTATAGCGGAACGACCCAGCGTCAAGCTGGACCAGCGCGCCCTCCCTCATAACCGACGCCTTAATCATGTTCATCGGCGGGCTGCCTATGAAGGTCGCCACGAACGTGTTTGAGGGCTTGTTATAAATGTTTGAGGGCTCGTCATACTGCAGGACTTTCCCCTTGTTCATTACCGCTATTTTGTCCGCCATAGCCATAGCCTCGGCCTGGTCGTGGGTAACATAGACCGTCGTGGTCTTGAGCTCCTTCTGAAGCCTCTTGAGCTCAGCTCTCATGAAGAGTCTCAGCTTAGCGTCCAAGTTGCTCAGAGGCTCGTCCATGAGGTATACCCTAGGCTGCCTGACTATCGCCCTACCGAGCGCCACTCTCTGCTGCTCACCACCGCTAAGCTGCCTTGGTTTCCTGTCAAGGAGGTGCTTTATCCCGAGAAGCTCAGCGGTCTCCTTCACTCTACGGTCGATCTCGTCTTTGGGAATCTTCCTCATCCTTAACGGGAACGCTATATTGTCATAGACCTTCATGTGTGGGTATAGGGCATAATTCTGGAACACCATGGCCACATCCCTGTCCTTAGGCGGCAGATCATTCACCACGCTATCTCCTATCCACACCTCTCCCGAGTCGGGAACCTCCAGGCCGGCTATGCAGCGCAGAGTCGTCGTCTTGCCGCACCCCGATGGGCCCAGCAGAACCACGAATGAGCCGTCGGCTATCTCAAGGGACACACCGTCAACGGCTACCACCTTGTCGAATCTCTTGTAAAGGTTGACTAGCCTGACGGTAGCCATCTTCGGAAACTGTACGTGGGTTAAAAGATATAAAAGTTTTCCTAAACAACAAATAGGATCGAGCCTCAAATTTTTTATCCATTTAAGAGTTTTAGATGACTCTTTGATTAGGGCGCCCCCGCTTCGCTTTTTGCGAGGTTGTTAACTAGAGTTAAGGCTTCGCGCGGCGTCAGCTCGTAGACCCGCTTGTTGGCTAGGTGTGGCGGATTCGGAGTGTAGCCGAGCTTGCCTAGTATCTTTCCAAGTTTGTGTCTTCTGTCGGTGAAGATCTGCTTGAGTATTTTGAAGTAGCAGGGCTCGGGTGGTGGTACATTGTTCCGGCTCATAGTCGCTATGCAGGACACTACCTTGGGGGGTGGTCTGAATGAGGCTGGGCTGACCCTCTCGTGTAGCTCCACATCGTAGAGCATCTGGGATACGAGGCTGATGAAGAGGTAATTGCTACTCCCGGGCGGGGCCACCAGCTTCTCGGCGAACTCCTTCTGCAGAACTAGCACGATCTTCCTAGGCATCGCCTCGGTTATGAGCCACTCTATCAGCCTCCTCGAGAGATAGTAGGGTGGGCTTCCTACACTCATGGTGAATCCACGTGGCTTGATCTTGAGGAGGTCTCCCCGAATAATTGTGACGTTTTTCCACCCGCTAAGCCTTCTGGAGGCCTCCTCAAATAATGTCGGATCTATCTCGACGCTGATAACCCTGCAGCCCTTCCGTACGAGGAGCTCTGTGAGGCGACCGTCCCCGCAGCCTGGCTCCAATACTACGTCGTCGGAGGTTGGTGCTGCCAGCTCAACTAGCCTATTCAAGACCCGCGAGTCAACCGTTATGTGCTGTCCCAGCCTAGCCATAGCTAGTAGGATGAGGGGGCCGAGTGAAGAGCCAATACTTTGCATTAGGGTCTGATAATTCCTCGATTATCCTCTTGATGATCATCTTGTCGAAGTTCTGGATCCCGGCCCGCTCCTCAATGTCCTTGAAGCTGGTGAAGGGTGCCTTGCTTCTCTCCTCGATCAGCCTCATAGAAATTTTTTTCCCAACGCCTGGGAGTGCTTCTAACGCGTGTAGCCTAGGTGTTAAGGGGCCGCAGGTGTTGATGAACTCTACCAGCTCCGCTTCACGCTCCTTAACTATTTCCTCCACCACCTTCTCTAACGTGAACTTCGCGTTTTCTGTGAGCTCCTGATAACTAATTCTCCTCAAAATTCTGACTAGCTGCCGCGGGACATCCTTGCCTATGTACAGCCTCAATCCCGGTTTTGGGTTTAGGCTCTGATTTATGGCTGCCTCTAGCAAAGTAAAGTACTCCCAGCCGACCATCTGGGCCACAACCATGCCCCTCTCGACATGCTGACCTCTTTCGAGCTTCGCAGATGGGACAATGTCTAGGATAGTTGCCTCATCCTCGTATATCTTTTGAGGCGCCCGCTTCATGTCCTTCACGTTAATCGCTTATCCTCTCAGCCTCCTCACCGACGTAAGACTCGATCGTCTGGACAATCTCAGATAGCTTTTGGTCAGAAAAAAGGATGCTGGAGATTAGCCTCTTATACCCCGCGATGACTGCTCTGAGCTCGTTGATGTCGCGCGGGCATATGTTAACTATCTGGCACGCCTCCTCACGTTCTAATCCGAATCTCTGCTGAAGCTCCTCCACAAGCATTTGCGCCTTATCGGCGGGTAGCTTCCGGAATGTGTTCGCATACTCGTAGACCCTCTGCTGGAGTGGTGTTAAGTTGGGATAACGCTGTTTGAGGAGATCAGCCGCCTCCGAGATAGTTATAGGCTTTAGTGAGACCACTTTCCGCGGCATGGCTCTAGATCACCGGTGATTCGGCCGGCCTGAGGTGTTCGGGGAGAACAGAGAGTTTCCTCAGCTTCGAGCCTATTTGAACAGCCACGACGTAGCCCCGGCCCCTCTTCTCGACGATACGCCCTACTCTTCCATGGTACCGGCGGTGTGGCATCCCCTTATGTGATGCGGGATCTACAAGGATCACGACCTTGGCGCCGGGTTCGAGCTCTGAGAGATATACCTCTGGTCGGGGGCCGCTCCTCGACCCTAAATCTTTTCGAAGAAGCCGCCTCGTCCTTTTCCTACTACCACTATGCCTCGTCATGGGTCTAGACCGCCTGCATTATTTGGGATTTGCCATGTATAAAAAGGTGTTTTGAGGCGGCTCGACATCAGGAATAAGGACCAAGACTATGGGGAGGGGATGGAGCCTTCCCCGAAAGGGGTTTTGCCTTCGGCCTTCCCTTGGCCCGGCGTAGGCCGGTGAATAGTCTTTCCATAGAGGCGTAGGGGACGAGAGAGGGGTTGCAGGGGCCACCCGATTCCTGCTCTAAACGCCTCTCTTCGCGCCTCAACCCGGAGCACCCTGGCCATGGGGAAGGTCGAGCCGGCCATAGACACAGAAGTATTGAAATAGAGGTGTGGAGCTTTCCTCCTCACACTCGCGGGCACTTGTTCGGCCCTAGGATCAGCCGGTCGCATGCAGGATGAGGGGGAGCGGTGGGGGCCGTCCTGTCCAAGATCTAGGCCAGGTTTATGCCTACCAACCCCACCAGCTACATCTCTCTAGAGGGCATTCGCTTTGAGACGCCTAAGAACTCGAGTCTTATCTCTAAGGGCTTATTCGCCAGTATCTCGGCGAAGCTCGGCTTTGTCCTGCCGCCATCGCCATGGATCAGCTCCTTCACGTAAAGGCCCCCATCAGCCACTATGAGAAATTCTACTAGATGGGGATCCTTGAGGCTCGCAGTGACGCTGTACACCCTTTTCTTTCTAAGCCTGTCGGCCCTTCTCCTGAGGACCCTTGTAGGGGTCATCTGGTCGATTATGGCGCCCCTGAGGATGGACTCCAACCTCTCTAGGTCGTCCTGCACTATAGGTGACTCGAACCTTACGATGGCTCGGTACCTCTTACTTCCGCCCTCAACCTCTGATTTCAACAACTTCAAATCCTTGGAATCCGCGAAGGAGAGATTCTCGACACTTACGTTCCCCTTAGAGTATTCCGTTATCTGTTGCTTAAGGAGCGAGAGATCGATCCTTCTGCGGGAGGGCTGAATCAGCTCGAGGATGAAGGGCCTACCTTCTCCACCCACTTGGACGTCAACGTCCTCCCGGCCCGCCGCGTGGAACTTATATCCGATCGCGCCGGCAAGCTTCACAGCAGGCCCAGCTATGTACTCCGCAACCGAGTCGGGGTAAATGCGTCCAGTGAATCCGCACAGCTTGCAGCCGGCACCCCAGCACTTTGAGCAAAACCACGGCGTCTGGGGCATGTGGGGCTGGTGCTTAAAGTACTGCCCCCTGATGTAGAGTGGGGAGGCATTAACCTCGACTTCTCTCATGAAGATGTCTACCTTGAAGATTATGTCAGGGCTTGTGAAGCTGACGGTCTTTCCGGTCAGTTCCTCCAGCCTGCGGCCCAGCTCGCTTGATATATCCTTACGGAGAGTCCTAGACTCTGTTAGCGCAATCTCAGAGAAGATCCTCTCCTCTATTGAAGCGATGTGACTGGGCACGTGGGCTCCTACTAAAAAGCTGTAGAACTCGTATCCCAACGACTTTTGGACAGCCTTATGAGCAAGCTCCTCTATTACGGCCTCGTTGAACCGCCCTAGACAGACGACGCATGGTATCCTGATTTCTGGCCGCGCGCCGATTTGTTCGGCCAGTTGTATGGCTTCTCGATGCCCAGTGGAGGAGAGGTTCTTCAGGATTTGGTAGGCCTCCTCTATGCGGTGTTCCTCTAACATTAGCTTTGCCTCTCTTAGAAGCTGGGACTTGATCTCGGCACCGCGTTCACTGCTGTTCCCCCAGGCGCCTGCACCGCCGATGAGCCTTCCTAGGCAGTTATCGCAGAGCGGATACTTCTCTAAGAGTCTCCTAGCCCTCGAGAGGACCTCTTGGTCATGCGGAGGATGATTCTGGCCCACAGGTCTCTATTGAGGACGCATCAACAACTACTAAATAAATACAGGGCTTTGTCGGATGTTGAGAGGGAGGTTCTGAAGCCAGCTATCTCCTCCATGGAGAAGCAGACGGTGGAGATGGCGAAAAAGATAACTGAGGAGGCTGGTAAGAGGCACCCCCACTTCCTCAGCAAGCCTGAGAATCCTCCTTCCGCCTACTCATAGTCCCTTTTTAAGTCTTTATCTACTCCCCTACCCTCCACCCAATATTTAGGTCTTAACTATCTTGGATGTCCATATAGCGTTAGTTGTCCTTTTCCCCTGAATATTACCTCGTTTCCCCACAGGTCTAGCTGTATGGGGATGTTTCCTTGTTCTATGCCTAGCATGTGTCTTAGCTTAGATTTCTCCTTCTTTACTACTCCTATCTCCTTCTCTAAGCCCTTAATGTTTGTAGTGCATTGTATATTTCTCTTGGTAGTGTTAGTCCCTTTGAGGTTTTTATGTATCCTGGTAGTAGTTTCTTGGCGCTCTCTGTGAGGTATAGTAGGATGTTTCGAGCCATCTCCAAATCATCCTCCTCAATATGGGGTTTGGGGTGATTCTTATGGATGGTTTGTCAGGATCGTAGCGCGCCCAGCTCAGGAATTTTTCCTACTGTTAGAGCCGCTTCTCCCTAACTTTTTCTAGTAGCTTGCTTACTGTCTGTTGCGACTGGGGTAGGCCAAGCCTTTAGACATAAGTTTCTTCCTAGCTAGTGGTCTAACCGGCCTATTGGGGCCACCACTCTTTAATGGAGAGGGAGAAGGTGGTGGGAGGGGGTGGAGCTGGTGGTGACTGATTCGGGGATCGAGGCGGCTACTGAGAGGGCTATGAATTATCTGAGGACGAGGCTTAGTGGCGAGGAGCTAAGGAGGTACGAGGGCTACTACATGGTCTTCAGGGACTATGGGTAGACGAGGGTGTGCGGCACTACAAGTCTTTCCTAATCATGCAGAGATTCGTCGCCGAGGCGTGGCGGGAGCTATCCGAGAGGTTCCTAGAGGTCTTTAGATACCCTGTGGATAGGGTTCTGAACATCACTCCGACTCCAGACGGAATAATTATTGTTCAGAACGAGTGTGATGATAGGCTGAGGACTTGGATGATACCCTCCATCGAGACGCTTAGATGGCTAATATACGAGGCGACGGTTGGAGAGACACCGCCGAGAATCTACCACCTACCACCACTCAACTCGATAGTCCTAGAGAGGTGCAGGTAGAGAGGTTCCACATAGTTGCGAGGCCATATGAAGTAAAGACCATAGAACGGGGGTGGTCTGAATGAGTAGGGTCTTCGTTGACTTCGGACGCAACAGGGTCTATGCTCTTCCGGAGGGTGGCGGTGAGGTGGTGGTCTTCAATGACTTCCTAGAGATGTTTGATGGGCTGAGGCCGACGATGGTGGTTGCTGATAGTTATCCGAGGAAGCTTCAACCCACTATAACGCGGCTTGGCGGGGCTACGTTCCTGAGGCTTAGGGATCTTAAAAAGCTCTCCGAGGAGCGAAATAACAATGGTCATATAAAGACGGATGAGAATGATGTTAAGGCTCTGAGGCAGATATTCTATGAAGCTCCTGACTTATTCCAGCCGCTCTATGCTTCTCCGTTGGAGCTTGAGGTTAGGGCTCTGACGGAGCTTTGGGTGGAGCTTGTTGGGATAAAGAGGGCGGCGAAATATGCGCGGACCACAACAGACGATCCATTAGCTGCCGAGACTCACAGGATGCTTCAGCGCTACGCCGATAGGCTGGCGACTAGGATCCATGAAAAGGCTATGGAGCTACCGCTCTACAGTATGGCCGTCGAGAGGCTTGGTCTTAAGGGTCCTTCACTGGCCTACATCGTCTCCCACGATTCCATCGTCCTCAAGACATTGTCTAGGACTGGGTTGGAGAGGCGCTATGAGCTGTTTAGGCGTCCTTGGAGAGGTAGAGGATTACGAAGCCAACTACTGATACTTCTGGCCAATATAATGGTTTTGAACAAGCATCGTAGATATCTAGCAGTATATGAGAGCTATCGTCGGAGGGGTAAGAAGCGTTGGCAGGCAATCCTAAGGGTGGCTCAGAGAATTCTCAGAGACATCAGGAGACTAGCGGTGGAAGCCCAGGAGGCCGGACAGGCTCCAGCCCTCTGGGTCTTTTCTCCGTCAGGCTGGAGCGGCCGAATCGGTGGTCCCACTATCCCATAGGTGTGAAAAATTCTATGGGGTAGTGTGGCCGAGAGAGATCTCCATCCAGGCCTTCTGGGTTTCTCTAATGTCTGGCTGGAGAAAAACCAACCCCTCCCCTTTATCTCTCCTCTTCTACACATATTAAATGGCTTCTATAACTTCAGATCTTCGGCTTTCTCCTGTACGCCGGGGGTCTGGAAGCCGACTAAGACGGACCGCCGATTCCACGCCGCATCAAGCCCTCTAATAGACCCTTCGGTATCCTCCCAGCATCCCGCTTCAGCCTCTTCATGAGTCTTCTCATCTCACTATACTGCTTTATGAGGCGCTTTACATCCTTCTCGCTCACACCGGCTCCCCTCGCGATTCTCCTAGCTCTCGATGAATCGATGATTGTGGGGTCCCTCCTCTCCTCGGGTGTCATGGAGTTCACTATTGCCTCCCACCTCCTAACTTGAGCCTCAAGGTTGTCAAGTTGCTGTGTCTTAGCCCCTGGGATGGGTAGTGCGGAGATAATTTTCTCTAGGGGGCCCATCTTTGTCAGCTCCCTAGCTTGACGCACCATCTCTTCGATCGTGAACCTGCCGCTAAGCATTCTCTCCGCACTACTCTCGCTAAATGAGACCTCAGCCAACTTCACCCTCTCGACCAGCGATACTAGGTCAGGCATGCCCAGAAGCCGGGTGAGATAACGGTCTGCAGAAAAAGTCTCAATATCCTCAAGCCTCTCTCCTGTACCTATGAAACGTACTGGAGCGCCTGTGGCGGCCACCGCGGATAGGGCTCCGCCTGCTCTCGCGGAGGTGTCCATCTTGGTGAGCATGACCCATCCTACCCCTGCCACCTTGTGAAAAGCCTCCGCCTGGGACCTAGCCCGCTGTCCGATCGTCGAGTCGAGCACCAGGACGACCTCGTCGGGCTGAATAAGTTTTTGTATCTCCTTGAGCTCGCTCATCAGCGATTCCTGATCCTTGTGCCTACCCGCGGTGTCCACTATTATTATTTCCGCGCCCTGCTGCTTGAGTATCTCGACCCCCTTCTTGGCGATGCCAACCGCGTCGTCGCTCTCGGTCTCCCCTAAGACTGGTATGTTTTTCTCCGCGAGGAGTTGCTGGAGCTGTTGATATGCCGCGGGCCTGTAGGTGTCGGCGCAGACAACTCCTACTCGGTAGCCGTTTCTGGAGAAGTAGTGGGCTAGCTTCGCAACGCTCGTAGTTTTTCCAGACCCCTGTATCCCCACAACCATCAGAACCGTCGGCTTCTTCAGCGGCTTATACGGTCCATGAGCACCGCCCAGCAGCTGGACAAGCTCGTCGAACACTATCTTAAAGACCATTTCCCTCCTCGAGACGCCGGGGGGTGGCGTCACCCCCGCGGCCTTCCGCCTGATTTTGTCCGAAATCTCCATGACAAGCTCGACATGAACGTCTGCGGAGAGGAGGGCCCTCTGGATGTCCCTAATCAGCTCCTCCAGGACCTCCTTATCGTATCGGCCCCTACTCATGAAGCGGGTTATAGCGCCTTTAAGCGCCTCTCCAAGACCCAAGGCCTGAACCTATCTCTCAATCCTCGCTTAAAAACGGTGTCCTCGGCGACGCATCCATGAGTACACAGCGTTTATCTCGAGGCCTTTCAGATGGTTGGTTTGGGCGATGATGTAGGACTCTTAAATGACGTAATGTATGAATTGCCTTGGGGTATCTGAGCCCGGGACTCGGTGCATCGTCGATCAGGCTGTGGCGACGGCGCGTAATCTCTGTATAGGTTGTCTGAAGGTTAGCTGGGAGACTGCTATGCCCACGATTGCAAGGGCGAGCACAGATGTGAAGACAGGATAGTAGCTGCGCGTGGTTAGCCACAGGAGGGAGGCGAGGGATGGCCCTATCAGCGCGGAAACTCCGTAGGCCAAGAACACGACACCGTAGTTGACTGAGAGGTTTTTCAGGCCAAAGTATGTTGAGGTGGCCTTCGGGGCGATAGCTAGCCAACCACCAAACACCATCCAGAGCATCGAGTAGGAGAGGAGGTATAGTGGAAGAGAGTCCGCATAGAGCGCCACGAGGGAGCCGACGGATGCTAGGACGAACGAGATTAGGGCCGCCGCGCGGACATGCACCCTGTCTGCCAAGTATCCGAAAAGAGGCCTCCCAGCGCCATTGAAGACCGAGAAGGTGGCTGTGGCCGCTGCAGCCATCTCAGGGCTCAACCTAACCACTTCTTGACCATACTTCGCCGAGAGGCTGATGGCTATGAAGCCTCCCAGCGTGCCCAACACATAAGCAGACCAGAGCCCAATGAAGGTGCGTGTCCTGACCATCTCTCTCACGCCAAGCTCTATGCGGTCTGTGGCTGGGAGTGTGGCAGCGCTTCTCACAGCGGGTGGTTTTGCGCCGGATGAAGGAAGACGCAGAGGGATGGAGAGGAGAGCGAGCACTAGTCCATAAGCCACTCCTAGGGAGGCGAAGGTCCCGCTAACTCCCACCTTATAGATTAGATACGTGGCCAGAGGAGCTGTCACGAGTGGAGAGATTCCAAATCCTAGCACCGTCAAGCCGACGGCAAGGCCCCTCCGCTCCTCGAACCAGTGGCTAGAGGCCGTGATGGTGGAGTTATAGATCATAGCTACGCCGGTTCCGGCTAGCACGCCATACGAGACGATCATCATGATTAGAGGGCTGGGCTGGTTAACGGCGAGACCGGTAAGCAGCCAGCCTAAACCAACCAACGCCGCGCCTATGAGAGAGACGAGGTTCAGTTTTAGTCGTCTGAGCAGGATCCCACTGACTGGCATGTTAACAGCGAAGAATAGGAGAAATATTGAGAAGGGCAGTCCTGACTCGAGGCTCGACCAACCCAATAGGTCCTCGAGAGGCTTTCTGAATACGCTCCAGCTGTATATCGTGCCTAGTAGGACATTCGCTATAGAGCCCAACAAGACGTATAGCCATCTCGACAATTCCGGGTCGATAATTCGTGGACTGAGCCTCGATTTTTGTTATCATAGACAAATCTATGCTGTTGAGCTGAAATGCGTGATAGGTTATGCATAGCAATACGAGGAGTGGGCCAGCTTTTTTTACCCTCAAGGATATTGGCATCCTAGTAGTGACCACTAATCAGGGAGTGACGTCGCACAAGGAAGCCTCAGCCAAGGGCCTCGGGGGGAAGCTCCTTGGATACGTCTACTAGAGGGGCTGAGGAGTCGATGAGTCAGGCCCCGAGACATGATAAAGCTACTCGCGGGCCGCGATTTTTATTGTGATTACCGGTTTTTAAAATTGTATATGTTAGTTTATGTCTCGTATCTTGGATATCCGTATAGTGTTGTTTGTCCTTTTCTCTTGAATATTACCTCATTGTCCCATAGGTATAGCTGTATTGGTATGTTTCCGTGTTCTATGCCTAGTATGTCTCTTGGTTTAGATTTCTCCTTCTCTAAGCCCTTAATGTTTGTTGGTGTGTGGTGGATTTCTCTTGGCAGTATTAGTCCCTTTGAGGTCTTTATTTATCTTGGCAGTAGTTCTCTTGAGCATAGTGAGTCTAGGTTAGAGGTGGCCCGGCTGTTGGGGCCACTACTCTTTATATGCGGGGTCGGTGGGTTGGAGTGGGATGGTGGAGAGTTTCAACATTGTTGCGGGGACATACGAGATAAAGACACTGAACGAGGAGGTACCTACCACGAGAGCTTCGGATCAGGCTGTACGGTGGTGTCGTTGCTCTTCGTAGAGGCGGGCTGACGTATAGAGGGATTATCGGGGAGGTCTGGCGAAGATACGGAGTCAGGATATCCGAGTCGTCGATAAGCGAGTGGCTACGCGGGGTACATAGCCCATACAACGGAAGAAGGATACCCTCGCTAGAACTGTTGAAGCCCTCTGAGGAGTTGGCGTACGTGATAGGTGTGAAGGTTGGCGATGGATATGTTGGGAAGAAAAGCCGCGTCCGCAAAGGCTACAACGACGTCATGATAGGCCTTGAGGCTAAAGATAGGGAGTTCGTCGAGGAGTTCGCTAGGTGTCTTGCAAAGGTTCTGGGAAGGAAACAAATAGGGCCGAGATTTAGGGACGGTGTGGGGAAATATGTCGTCGAAGTTGGGTCGAAGACGCTCTACGAGCTTCTCAGAAAGCCAGTTGACCTTGATAGACTGAAGAAATATATTGAGCATTGTGAGAGGTGTGTGGCGGCTTTCATCAGGGGCTTCGCGGACTCTGAAGGAAGTGTTGACAAGAATGGAAGAATAATTATCTCTACAACACAAACATCGAGTTACTCATATACGTCATAGGGCTTCTTAAAAGACTTGACGTAGAGTCGACTGGGCCAAAACTCAATACTCGACGAGGAACTATATTCTATGATCCTAGGACGGGGAAGAAATACGTAGCCAACAAGGATTGCTATCGCATATATATACAATCCAGAAGAAGTGTCAGCTTCTACAAACACGTAGGCTTCACTATTAGGAGGAAGCAGATACGGCTAGAGAACTACGTCGAGAGAACCACTAGGATGCCTACCCCTCCACCCAACCATTTCCCAGCAAACACCCCCACACTTATCTTATCAATTAACTAAAATTGGGCCCGGTGGGATTCGAACCCACGACCTTCCGGTTATCAGCCGGACGCTCCAGCCAGGCTGAGCTACGGGCCCCTAACCTGCAGCAAACAAACCAAAGATCTCTCGCTGGATCGTTGGGGAGTCAGCATCGGCTTCGTTCATCGGCTAGTTTTGCTGCGCGGATATTTAAGTCTAAATCAAGAGGATCTAGCTTCGATAGTTATAGCAGAGGCTTGGTCGGGAATCGTTGAGCCGGACTTCTGTTCGTGGGGTTGCCTATGCTTGTTCCTGGGGCGCGGCTGGCACATGCTTAAGATTGGCGATACTACAACATTATTGATGTGTGGCATGGAGTCAGAGGAGCTGATCGAGGGTGACTATGTGTATGTATTGGGGCTCGGAGTCCTTGCGGTGAAGGGTGTCGCCCACCCTCCGGGAACGGTTGTAGCTTTTCCCAAAATTGGGTCCGGCATGGACCTGGAGGAGGCTTACTGCTACCTACAGGATCAGTTCCCTGGGTTTTTATTGTTCGACGACCATTCGGGGCAGGTTCTGCCACAGATACCGCGGAAATCCATCAAGATGGTCTACTCAGCCCGCGAGGGGCTGAGGCAGCTTAGACCCCGTGACGAGTTGACGGAGCGGGCGCTTGAGCTTGCAGTACTCTTCGCAGATGCTGCGGGTATTGCGACGACGCAGGTGGGTGTTTCGGGCTCGATACTCCTCAACAATTATCGCCCCGACTCCGATATCGATTTAGTCATCGTCGATCCGGATGGCCGAGAAGTTGCTGGTGCGTTGAGAGAGCTGAGGGAGAGGGGTGTGACTAGGCCTGTAACGGAGGAGTTCTCTAGAGACCTTGCGTCTAAGCGGCGGGGGTCCGTCATGAGTCTGAGGGCTTGGATCAGGCACGAGGCGCGGAAGGTGCTTTACGGGGTCTACCGTGGGGTGGTTTACTCGGCCAAGCTCGTACCCTCGCCCAAGATATACTGGGAGCCATACGGTTCTGCCCGGTGGAGGGAGCTAGGCCACGCACTTGTTAGAGGAGTCGTCACCGACTCTAAAAGAGGCACCTACACGCCCATGAGTATAGGCATCTCCGTAGAGCAGGTCGTTGAGGGGCCAGAGGCCGCCTGGCGGGCCGGCGAGGCAGTATCATTCAGGTCGAGGTTCTCGGAGCAGGTGACTGAAGGGGAGGAATTCGAGGCCTGTGGCAGGGTCGAGCTCGACCTATTTAGCAGAAGGGTCAGACTGTTCGTCGGAAATACATCTAGAGACTACATAGCCTCGGCGTCCATAGGGCTGGAATAACATCTATTACAGCCCACGCGGCTCCACCTACTCGGAACAGGATGGGGGAGGAGGCGCGAGAATACCCGACGCTCAGGGACCACGACTACTTTGAGACAGAGGAGGGATGGATCTTCTTTGTTCTGGGGGATGTTCACCCGCCGGGGAGGGTCTGGAGCTGCCTCAAGTATGTCCCCGGCGAGGGGGTGTGGGGGAACGGCGAGAACAGGTATAGGCGCGTCTTGAAGAACTACACGGTCGAGGAGCTCCTCAGCAGCATTCAGTTCCTCGAACACAACGCTCCTGACTACGTCTTCTTCGACTACACGGTGGGCGCGAGGGTAATAGCTCCTCCGCTCTCCAAGATAAGGCGGGTTTACAGGGCTAGGGAGAGGCTGGCTGAGCTAATGGGTGGAGAGGCTCTACATCCTCTTGAGGAGAGGCTTCTGAAGCTGGTCGGGATGTTATCAGACTACTCGGGTGTCAGGCTGGAGGATTTCGGCGTGACAGGCTCACTTCTGCTTGGGATACAGCACAACAACTCGGACATCGACCTCCTCGTGTACGGCCAGCAGAATCTATGGAGGGTTCTGGAGGCTCTGGAGGCCCTAGATGGCCGGGAAGGCATAACTCTCCAGAAAAGCAGGGCGCGCGAAGGCTGGGTTGCCAGGGCCTCTGCTAGGTATCCCCTTCCCCGGAGCGAGCTGGAGATACTCGCAAGCAGGGTCATGAACAAGGGATGGGTGGGAGAGGCGGTGTTCTCGGTCCATGGAGTTAGGGATAAGCCGCCGCACAGGTATGGCGAGGTGCTGTACAGGTCCCTAGGGCTGGCAAGGAGAGTGGTGGAGGTCGTGGATGTTAGGGGCTCGCTCTTTACTCCCGCGGTATATATCGCGGAGGATGGGGAGGCGGGCCCCATGAGGATAGTCTGCTACGACATGATGCTGGCGGGAGTGCTGAGGAGTGGTGATGTGGTTGAGGTTCAGGGTAAGCTCGAAGTAGCTGAGGCCAAGGGAGGCGAGAGATGGCTTCAGATACTTGTAGGATCCTACGAGGGTGTTGGCAAGGAATACGTGAGGATCGTAGGTTAAGGCCCACCCGACCTACCGCCTGTTTAGTTCGGCACTTATACTCTTGAACATGCTTACCTGTGTCCATATGGGGGTCCAGGGAAGCATAGTGAACTGGAACGCGCTGTTCAAGGCCTTCTCCACCACATCCCTCCTACCGATCTCGAGGTATCCCCGTGTGATGAGGGAAGCATATTTCTCTGCATCCTCTCCACTCAGATAGTGCCCCATATAGAGAACCAGCTCTGAGAGGTCCCAAGACTGGCTGCCCCTCAGGGATGCCTGCTCCAAATCGACCACCCAATACTCGCCTGTTTCGGGCCTTAAGAGGAAATTATCTGGCTTACAATCGCCTAGAACTATCCCGGCCCCGTGTATCTCTGCTAGGAGCCTTCCGATCTCGGTGGTAGCCCTCTCAAGCACATCGTCTCCTAGAGATGCGCGCATCTTTGTCCAGGCCTCTGTCAGAGTTATGGCCTCGATGGCGCCCTCAACTAGGGCCTTCTCTTTCCACGAGACATAAACTATCGCGGGGACCCTGAAGCCACGCTCCCTCAGATAGCTGAGGAAGAAGAGCTCATTACTCATCCGCGTCCCAGGCATGAGGTAGAAGTTCCTGAGGGGAAGGGCCCAGAGCTTTGCGGCGATCCACTTAATATCAGACCAAGAGAGGTATTTCTTGACGAAGAGATGCTCGTGTGGGGAGCCTTCGACATAGATCCTCAGAAGGAAGGTGGAGTTGAGTAGCGAGCCACGCCTCTCAATCCTGAACTCCGTGTTTGCCTTTTCTAGTGAGAGGTGGGTTCTAAGAGCCTCCAGAAGCGGCTCGTCATGTGAGACGGGCTGTAGTCCCCTCGCCGTCGGCACGTATAGCAGGTTCTCCGGGTCAAGCTCGCTAAGCCCAGAGATCTCGATCTGCTGCATCTCCGAAAGCACGAGCCTCAACACATCCAGAGATAGCCTCGGGTTCCTCGTGATATCTGTCAGCGGGGGCCGAAGCGAGCCCTTAATCTTCAACCTCTTGCGGATCTGCACACTCTTTAGACTAATATCCGGGTTCAGAGAGTAGAAACCATCCGCCTTCACGAGCATCCCAACGCGGCAGGCCCCGTCAAGCTCCTCGACCAATGCGTCAAGAACCGCGCGCATATAGTCTTCATGCCCTTGACCAGCAGTGTCAAGCCACCAGAAGAGTCTAGATAGGTGGGGGAGGATGGCTATCTTGGACTTAACCCACTTGACTAGGAAGTAGCTTGGCTGTATGCGGAGGTTGATGGCGGCTAGTTCGTAGGTCCCCACGACGTCGTCGATGATGCGGCTTATCAATCTTTTCACGTACTGGGACCTGAGTCCCTTGATCTTACTCTCTCCGAAAAGCACTTTGAGTGGCGTGAGTAGCCTCAGCGCGAGGTTCTCGGCTATAACCGAGCTAGACAGGTCCTTCAGGAGGAGGTTATAGGTGGTGATGATTGTCCTTACGTTGTCTCTCTGCTGTATTCTGATGTAGTCTCGCTCAGAATCATGTAAAACGAGCCGTTCATATATTATGTTGCCCCAAGCTCTGACCGGGTACTCGAAGGCCGCGACCTCCCGCCCTAAAGCAGCATCACCCAGCCCCAGCGCCGCGCCGGAACGAGCCAATCCACTCTCCGCACCTGTTCTAAGTTAGGTCTCAGTCTTTTATAACACTACGCGCGAAGGGGATTAATAGAGAGAGATTTTGGTCGTTTGTTAGTCTGGCCTCGGGTATCCGTATAGTGTTGTCTGTCCTTTTCCCATGAATATTACCTCGTTTCCCCACAAGTCCAACTGTATTGGGAGGAGGATCTATAGCGGGCATTTGAGGCGAGCATTGCAGAGACTGACGGCTTCAGCAAATATCATCACGACACACCAACTTACCACGAAAAAGGAGAAGGAAACCCTCTCAAGAGTCTGGAGGATGTATAGACAGGAAGCCCTTGGGAGGCTGGCCATACCGGCGCAGGGATAAAGCCCGGAGGCCGGTATGACCTAGGATTTAACGCGCACCCACTATCAGGTGTTGTGATGGAGCTTTTAACGTCCGGCCTCCTCTAGGGTTTCCCAGATGCTGCACGGATGGTCAGCCAAACCCCTCCCCCCTTCTTTCCCCTTTACACTAAATTAATACTTAGCTTGTTTAATGTAGTGTTATGGTGGTTATGGTTGATGAAAACTTAGCGAGGCCGTGCTGAATAAGTAATGGTGGCAACGAGTCCTCGGAGAATCTGCCACATCTATTAATCCTGGTGCGATACAGGTTAATCACTGGATTGGCGGGGTCAAGAGAGATCGTAAGGAGTGCGTTGAGGTATGCGCGGAGCGTTAAGGCGACTGATGGGGCTGTGGAGCTGGATGACTCTGCATCTTACATGATACGCTTCTCTAACAACGAGATAACGGTCTCTAAGGTATTCCGCGAAACCACCACCTCGGTCTACTTAGCATTCGGCGAGAGGAGGGGCGTTGGATCCATATCGGTCCCAAGCGTGGGGGAGGTGGGGAAGCTGATCAAGGGCCTTGCCTCGACCATCAAGCTAGCTGCCCCCAGCGACATATACGCCCCACTACCGAGAGGACCATTTAAGTATGAGGCCAAACTCCTCAGGAGGGGTGGTAGGACTCCACCCGAGGCCCTGGTTGAGTGGGTGAGTGAGGCCATCTCCGGGGCTCAGAGCGCGGGCGCGAAGAGGGTTGCCGGATCCTTGATACTTAGGAGGGGCCGGCGGATACTCTACACCACGGGTGGTGTAAGAGCAGAGGCCACCAGCGAGAGGATTGAGCTCTCCGTAAGGGCTTTTCTCGACGGCGAGTCGAGCGGACAGTTCTCCACCGCCACGGCTAGTAGGGAGGAGTTTGCTCCCCGTAAGGTGGGGGAGACAGCGGGCGAGATAGCGAGCATGGCCAGAAACCCGGTTAGTGGTGAGGCGGGAGTCTACGACGCGATACTCGGCCCCATGGTCTTCGCCAACATTCTGGAGGAGGTTGGGGAGGCTGCCTCCGCCTACTCGGTCCTGACTGGGCTATCTTTCCTCACCGACAAGCTGAACGAGCAAGTCTCATCACGTATCCTTACACTAATCGATGACCCAACAATAGAAACCGCTTACGGCTCAGAACCCTTCGACGATGAGGGACTCCCAACCAGGCGTAAAGCAATTATAGAGTCGGGCATCCTCAAGACCTATCTTCACAACAGCGCCACAGCCAAAAAGTTTAACGTCGAGAGCACTGCGAACGCCGGGTGGATAAACCCCGCACCGTTCAACCTAGTCGTCGAGGGCGGGTCTGCAACGCTGAACAGCCTACTCTCGAGGGTTGATAGGGGGATCCTCGTCACGAACGACTGGTATCTGAGGTACAGAAACATCAGGACGGGCGACTTCTCCACGCTGCCGCGTGACGGCCTCTTCCTCGTGAAGAACGGCAGCATCGAGGCGGCCCTCAAAGACCTGAGAATCAGCGACAACATATTGAGGATGCTGGCGAACCTGGAGGACATGACGGCGGATAAATACTGGATAAAGTGGTGGGAGGTAGAGACCCCGGTTAAGGCCCCCTACGCCCTCATCAGGAGCGTGAACTTCACCAAGTCAACGTTTTAGAGCTTGTAGCCGATCCTCCGCAGGAAATCCCGCCTCTCCCTTATGTTCTGCTCCGTCTCTATGCCCCTCGGCTTGTAGCCGTCTATGACCGCAACTATTCCGCGCCCCTGGTCTGTCTCGGCGACAACGACTTGGAGCGGGTTCGCGGTGGCGCAGAGTATCGTGCAGACCTCGGGGACCTCCTTCAGCCTCCCCAGTACGTTAATCGGGTAGAGGTTGCGTAAAAATAGTAAGAAGGTGTGGCCGCACCCTATCTTCAGGAGGGTTTCGGCCGCAAGCTTCCTCAGTTCCTCGTCCGTGCCCTCGTGTCTTATCAGGCAGGGCCCGCTCGCCTCGCTGAAGGCCAAGCCAAACTTGGCCCCCGGCGCAGAGTTTACCACCGCCTCATATATGTCCTCCACACTCTTGATAAAATGTGTGATCCCTAAAACCGCGTTACAGCCCTCAGGTATCTCTATCCTCACTACCTCGAGTTTAACGCTCATGACCCACCCTCCTACTCCACCGGTACCCCGTAGGCGGGGTCAACCTTGACCCTGTTAAACTCTTCTATGATCCGCCTAGTTATTGGGCCCGGCACCTTCTCCCCCATCTTGACCCCGCTTATGGATGCTATGGGCACTATTTCGGCGCCAGTTCCCGTGAGGAAGGCTTCCTCGCACGTTAGGAGCTCGACAGGTGTGATGTCTCTCTCCTTGACAGGTATCTGGAGGCGTTGGGCTATCTCTATGACCGTGCTTCTGGTGATGCCGGGTAGGATGCCGGCTGTAATTGGGGGGGTGGCCAGCTCTCCCGACTTAGCGATGAAGATGTTCGCGGCTGTGGCCTCAGAGACGAATCCCCGCGAGTCCAGCATTACCGCGTCGTCAGCGCCAGCAGCGATGGCCTCCAGCTTAGCCATGATGCTGTTGAGGTAGTTGAGGCTTTTCACCTCATGGGAGGTGGCATAGACGGGGTCGCGCCTAGTAGAGCTTATGATGAGCTTGACCCCCTGCTCCAGACTCTTAGAGCCTAGGATGGGCTCAAGCTGCTCCGCTATCACGATGATAGAGGGTCTACTGCATCTTCGGGGATCGAGGCCTAAGTCCCCAACCCCTCTAGTAACCACAAGCCTTACGTAGGCGTCCTTGAAGCCATTCACCTTAATAGTCTTCACAACTATGTCCATCATCTCGCCCATACTCACCGGTATCTCCAGCCTTATCGCCTTGGCAGACCTGTAGAGCCTCTCCACATGCTCCCTCAGCTTGAAGACAACCCCGTTATAGCACCTGATGCCCTCAAAGACGCCATCACCATACAGGAATCCGTGATCCAGCACCGAAACCTTAGCAGAGGACTTAGAGTAGAATTCTCCATCGATGTAGACTAGCGGTTCGGGCATAACGAAAAAAAGGGATTGCAGTGATATATGTCTTTGAAGCCGGGGCTGAGCCTAGCGATGTATGGCTTCCGGGAGGACGTTGCCCTTACTCCGGCGCTCCTCCACCAGCCGCCTCCGAGCCATCAAGAAGTAGCGCGACTCTCTTCTGACAAGCCTCTCATAGAACGTCGTCAACGACTTTACGCCATCCCAGTCAAGGGATGTGAGGATCGGAATGATCTTAACATAGGTTCTGGACCTGAAGACGCGCTCGGTCTCTAGGCGCCTCTTACACCCCTCTAGCTCATTCATAAGCTCAGCTCTAAGGCCAGACAAATCGGTGGGGGCTATTGGCGCAGCTACCTGCCGCTCGGCCTTCCGGAAAAAGAATACGAGGTCAAAGGGGAGGGAGTCGACCTGTAAGGCGTGGAACGTCGTGGTATATGCTCTGAGGTATGGTTGGAGCGAGGTGCCGAGGTATGTGAAGCCGGCGGATGTTACGGCGCTTAGGAAGGCTCCCACGACCCTCATGTCCTTGCTATTGAACGTCGAGATGAGCAGCCCATCCGGCTTCAGGACGCGATAACACTCCCTGAAAACCTCCTCGAGGCCCCTCTTATAATCGTCCAGCGTCACACCCCTCGTATTGTTTATGACGATCTCCGAATTTTTGGGCGCGAGCTCTCCGAAAAGCCAGAGAAAGTAGTCCGCCAGCTCGGCGTAGTTTACGTTAGCACCGTATGGCGGGTCAGTAATAACGTGGTCTACGCACGACTCGGGAAGCGGGAGATGCCGCGAGTCGGCCTGAAGTAGTAGGTAGCTTCCCCTACCCGCGAGGAAGTCTTCGACCGATTCAGCCCTGACCGCGTAAAGACCTATGTGTTTGTTTGACCACTCTTTGCCCCGGGCCACCGACTCAACCCTTCTTAGGAATTGTCTCCAAACATTGACCTCGAGGGGGTGGGGATATATCCAGTAGGCATGCATGGCCCATCCCTCCAACACTTCGCCCCGTCTATGACTCATCAGGCTGGCCCACTTTAGGGTGCTGCTGAGGGTGAGGAGCAGGAAGGATCTTATCTCCTCAGGCTCCTCGAGAGTTTCTATGGCCCGCTTAAGCGCGAGTATCAGGTAGAGGTTCCTGCCCGTGAAGAGCTCGTCGAAGTATTTTATCCCGCGTCTCAGTAGGGGGGCTGTCTTCTCTCCATACGGAATCTCGACCCTCCTTAAGCCCATCTCCATCAAATCTTGGAGAGTCATCTCCGGAAGCTTCTCCTCGAGCCTCTCCACCCTCCTGCGATTGCATTTACTGCAGTGATGCGAGGCGAGGGGCTTATCCCATCCATGCTCTATCCAGTCCGCCACCGACGTGGCCCCACAGCCGCACCGCACGAGGAAGAGCTGCCTCTCAAGAGGCTCGATCAGGGCCTTAAGCCTCTCAACAGCCCTCCTGAGCCGATTGATGTCGACTGGCAGAACCTCGTGAAGCATTATCTTCACAGCTAGCGGGTTCAGATCGACCGCGATCACTCTCCTCCTAGCTACAAGGCCCTCGACAAGGACTACACCACCACCCGCGAAGGGGTCGAGTATTGTCTCGCCCGGCTTGGTGAAGCTCTCAATAAGCCTCCTGAAGACCGGCCACGGCCTCCTTGCCCAGTACTTATGCATAGTGTAGACAGGCGTGTGGACTGAGGACTCCACTATTCCAAGGGCCTTAATTCTCTCCAAAATTTGGTCCTGAGCCGTCATCCCCCAGCTACGAAGCATGCACTAACACGTGCGGAGGGCGTGAGCTGTAGAGGCAGTTAACGGCCCCACGCCTGCACTATCACTCCCGTAACAGGCTGAGTCACGACTCCTGCAGCCACTATGAGGGTTGCCAGCACGGCCATGGGGAGAGCCATAGAGATGGGTGCCTCGTGGATGTCTTGTCTCGGCTCGCCCCTTGCGAAGACGTACATGAATGCTTTAAGGTAGTATCCAAGGGTTAGGGCGGTGCCTAGTGTGGCTATGATCGTTTGAAGAATTAGGCCTGACTGGTAGCCTCCCGAGAAGATGAGCCACTCGCTGAAGAACCCCGCCAAGGGTGGTGTACCCGCTATCGAGAGACCCCCGATTAGGAAGACCGAGGCCGTGAACCACATAGGCCGCATAAGCCCGCCAAGCTTGTTGATATCCCTCTCACCGGTCGAGTGCATGATGGCGCCCGCCGCCATGAAGAGGAGAGACTTCGCCAAGCCGTGGGTGAAGACATGCAGCATCCCCCCGATAAAGCCGAGGTTTGAGAATGCCGTAAGTCCAAAGACCATGTATCCCACTTGGCTAACGGAGCTGTAGGCTAGGATCCTCTTGATGTCGTTCTGTACTAGAGCCATCAACCCGCCCCAAAAAATCGTCGCAAGCGAGAGCGGTATAACGATCGACGAGGCCTGCTGGAACGCGGAGGGCATCATTAGCCAGATTATCCTGGCATACGCGTAGACGCCGGTCTTTATCATGACGCCGCTTAGAAGGACGCTGATGGGTGTTGGAGCCTCCGCGTGAGCGTCTGGAAGCCACGTGTGTAGTGGGAAGAGGGCCATCTTGACCGCCGCTCCTATGAAGATCAGCGTTGCGAGTGGGAGAAGTGTCGGTGAGCCTCCCCCCAGAAGTGTCTGTAGAGCGTCAAGCTCGACACTCCCATAGAGGGCGTTAAGCCAGACAATACCTGCCAGCAACGAGATAGCTCCAACATGTGTCATCGCGAAATACTTGAATCCTATGACTCGGGCGTTACCGGTTCCCCAGTAGGCTATGAGGAAGTAGCTTGGTATAAGCATCAGTTCCCAGAATATGTAGAATAGGAAGAGGTTTGTCGAGAGTACAACACCTATCATCCCGGCCACAAATAGCATGGTTAGGGCGTAATACGAGCCTAACCCCCTCTCACCCTCCATGTACCTCCATGAGTAGACACAGGCTAGGAAGCCTACCACGCTTATGAGCAGGTAAAACGGGTAACTCAGCTGGTCAAGCCTCAGGACAAAGCTCAGGCCAAGCTCCGGTATCCAGCTGAACCTCTCTTCGACTACTCCCCCACCTTGGATCGGCTGGAATAGAAGTATGCTGAAGATCGTGGGGAAGAATAGCGTGGTGGTCGCGAAGAGCCCTGCGGCCTTAGGGTGGAGCACCCTGCCGAAGATCCCCGCGAGGGGGGAGAAGGCGAGGGGAAGGGCGACAGAGAGCAGGAGAGGGTTCAGCGCCTCTATCAGCATACTCACCCAGCCCTTCGGACCCGGCACAATTTTAGTTTTGAACCCGTCTGGGCGTGTCCAACTCTTATTTGCTATTTATAAGCTTTAAAGCTACATTTATAAGTAGTCTTAGGAAGGGTTTACGAATTGTTGGACACGCCCACGAGAAGTTAAGTTAAATAAACAAGCTTTTAGCATAGAATTCGCCTTCAAGCTCATGCTTCTGGCCTCGGGTATCCATGTAGTGTTGTCTGTCCTTTTCCCATGAATATTGCCTCGTTTCTCCATAAGTCTAGCTGTATGGGGGATGTTGCCGTGTTTTATGTAGATGCTTTAGTTTAGGCCTCTCCTTCATTACTACTTCCTATCTCCTTTTCTAAGCCTCTAAGCCCTTTAGTGCTTGATAGTGTGTTGTGTAGTATATTTTTTCTTGGTAGTATTTAGTCCCTTGAAGAGTTATGTCCTTGGATGGCGGGACATTATTTTCAGTCTGGTGTCTGAATGTTTATGTAACGTCTCTAGTGTCGTTCTGTATGGTGGTTGGGTGAAGACGGGACCGACACGCCCGGGCACAAGGGCCGTGCCGGGTGGGCTTCCCGTCCGATGCTGGACGGTCCCCGAGGGGAGCAGGGATGCTTCCTGCGCCTGCTGGCGCCGCCGGGGAGTGTCCTCCCCGCCCATATCCCCCTGAGAGAATTGCTCCCGGGTCGGGGCTGGGAGCTTTTGGGGGTAGATGGGGGAGGAGGGGTGGCCGACGGGCCAAGGCCGCTCCTGCCCTAGAAGCACCAGACTATAGACTGTTGTGACGAGGCCCCTAGGCGGCCTTGTGGAGATGGGGAGGATGATTCTGGCCTATAGGACTATGATGAGAACGCACCAATAACTGCTGAACAAGTATAGGGCTTTGTCTGAGGCTGAGAGGGAGGTTCTGAGGCTAGTAATAAAGTCCTTGGAGGTGCAGATGGAGGAGGTGGCTAGGATGATTGCTGAGGAGGCTGGTAAGAGGTATCAGGCCTACAATAGGCTAGTTGGTGAGATGGGTATTCGTGGGTACGTTGGTGCTATGGAGGCTTTGGCCGAGCTGATAGCGCACCTAGATCCATCCAGGGGGTTTCAGGAAGACTAGGAATTTACTGGGGCTGTTTAAACCGATCCGTGGTAGAAGGAGGATCTATAGTGGGAATTTTAGGCGTGCTTTGCAGAGGCTGACGGCTTCAGCAAACAACATCGCATTATTTCAACTGACCGCGAGGATGGAGAAGGGGGTGTTATCGAGAGTCTGGAAGATGTATAGGCAGGAAGCCCTTGGGAGGCTGGCCATGCCGGCGCAGGGATAAAACCCGGAGGCCGGTATGATGGCACAATTAACGCGCACCCGCTGTCGGGCTGCGATAAGATATTTAACGTCCGGCCTCCTATAGGGTTTCCTAGATGCTATACGGATGGCCAGCTAAACCCCTCCCCCCTTCTATCCTTTCTTAATCTGTGCAATTTATACGCTACTAGTTTGGCTACATAGCAGAGATGTCTAGACGGGTGCTCGCCCTTCTCTCGGCTGTCCTCCACTTTAGGGTCATGAAGGACCTCAAGATCCTCTAACGCGGCGTCCCGAGCTTGGACTGGTTATATCTTGAGAACGCGTAGGCCTTCTGGCTACACTATTTCGGGGAAAACCTCGCTGACTAACCGTTGATAGGCCTCGTCCAGGCTTCCCACCCTCAAGATGAAGCGGTTAAACCTCAGCAGGCGGTTCCAGGGCTGGTCTCGCAGGAGGACGTACCGCGCGGTCTCGGCGATGCTGAGCGCCTCTACCGGAGAGTCGTCTATGAATACGTCGTGGTTCAGACTACTCTTACGCGATACACCAAGGATGAGGGAAGAGTATCGGATTTTGTGACGCTTCAGCCAGCTCTTAACGTATGGGAGGTGCCTCGGGGTCCTGCCACTAACTATGTCTACACGGCCCAGAGCGGAGAGCCTAGCCACCTTCCCGCCAATATCGTCCTCAAGGGGAGCGAGATCCCTCCACCCGCGCCAGACCTCGTCGAACACTGCGTTAAACTCTTCGCGGCTTATCCCCAAGCCTTTCCAGAAGTCCCACTCATGGATATCCTCAACCGTGATCTGCCTGTAAGGGTGCCTAGTGTTCCAGATCCTGACCCAACTACCCATAGAGTCTGATAACACTCCGTCGAGATCCATAGCTATCTTTATGCCCATTCAGCCCGCTCTCTGATCCGCGAATTCCTACCCCACAGATATAAAGGTGAGGGGGCCGGTGCCGACCGCCCAGCGGCTCAAAGACGCGCCTCTCTAGAATCCCGGCGATGAATACATACCCATATATTTCGGATCCGCCTGCGTAGCCCGTTGGGTGCGGATAGGCTTTACCCATGTCGAGGGGTGTTGTTCGTGAGGAGAACTGGCACGCTAAGAGCGTTTCTGAGACTTTAGCACTTCTCTCCTCCGACCCTGCGAGGGGTCTGCCGAGTGAGGAGGCGCGCCGGCGCAGAGAGATTTTTGGGCCGAACAGAGTGCTCATTGAGCGGGGCGTCTCTCCCCTCAAGATATTTGCTCGACAGTTCCGTAACCTCATGATAATCATTCTTCTGATAGCGACGGCTATCTCCGCGGCTCTAGGGGAGATAATCGACGCAATAGTGATCTTCGTTATCGTGCTTATGGCCTCTGCCCTGGGTTTCTGGCAGGAGTTTCGCTCCGAGAGGATTGTGGAGGCACTGAAGAAGTTCATGACGCCTAGTTGCAGCGTGTTGAGGGATGGGGTTGTCGTTAGGATTAGCTCGGAGGAGGTTGTGCCAGGAGATGTTCTGGTTCTCGAGGCCGGCGACAAGGTCGTAGCAGACGCTCGTGTCATAGAGTCCTTCGGCCTCCAGACATACGAGGCGGCCCTAACGGGAGAGTCGACCCCCATAGCCAAGACGGTCAACCCGCTTCCACCCAGCACTGACCTAGCCGACAGGACCAACATGGTCTACTCTGGGACAGTAGTTTCTAGCGGGAAGGGGAAGGCGGTGGTTGTGGCGACGGGCATGTCCACAGTGTTTGGGGGTATTGCGAGGGAGGTGGCTGAGATCAGGGAGGAGAGGGCGCCCCTTGTCGAGAGAATGGATGAGGTGGCCAAGACACTTGGCAAAGTGATCCTGCTGATCATAGCGGTCGTAACGGTTGTGGAGGTGTTGGAGACGGTGGCTCTCGGGAGCCCGCTCGCCCAAGAGACTCTGATCAGGATCTTCATGTTCGCACTGGCCCTTGCCGTGGCGGCTGTCCCCGAGGCCCTGCCAGCGATCGTGACAAGCACCCTCGCGGTCGGTATGTTGATAATTGCGAGGCGGAACGCTGTTGTGAGAAGGATGGCCGCTGTCGAGACGCTCGGCTCGACCCAGGTCATTTGTACAGATAAGACTGGTACTGTAACGCGTGGTGAGATGGTGGTGAGGAGTATGTATGTTGCTGGGGTGTATTGCGATGTCTCTGATGATGGGTCGATTAGGCCTCTCCAGAGAGAAGAGCTAGGGACGCTAAAGGGTGCATGGGTCCAAGACGCTATAAGGGTGCTTCTAAGGTCGGCGATCCTCTGCTCCGACGCAAGCGTGAGGCTGGAGGACGGAAAATACGTGATCTACGGAGACCCAACGGAGGGCGCCATCATGGTTCTTGCAGAGCAGAACGGCTTAAGGACCGATGAGGTTCGAGGTTCTACGAGAAGGATAGGGGAGATACCTTTCAGCTCGGAGCGAAAGCGCATGACTACAATAGTGGAGGCCGGGAGGGGTTTAGAGGCCCACATGAAGGGCGCCCCAGAGATCGTAATACCGCTCTGCGAAAGCATGCTCTATGGAGGCGATCTCGTAGAGTTAAGCGAGGAGAGAAGAACTATGATTCTGAGACTGGGCGAGGAGATGGCCTCCCAGGGCCTTAGAGTGCTCGCCGTCGCAACCCGCCGGCTTGACGCCACGCTAGGAGCATACTCCGAGGAGGGTGTGGAGAAGGGGTTTACGCTCCTCGGGCTCGTAGGTATGGTAGACCCGCCAAGGCCCGAGATCGCCGGCTCTGTTAGCCTGTGCAGGGCGGCAGGCATCAGGCCAGTGATGGTTACTGGAGACCACGCATCCACGGCGGTGGCCGTGGCCCGAGAAGTCGGGATATACTCGGAGGGAGACATAGTGATGCGTGGTTCAGAGCTTGACCACATCAGCGACGACGAGCTAGCGGAGAAGGTAGAAAAGATATCAGTCTACGCCCGCGTCGCCCCTAGTCATAAACTTCGGATAATAGAGGCCTGGAAGAGGAGGGGGAAGGTCGTCGCGATGACCGGCGATGGTGTGAACGATGCCCCCGCGCTGAAGAAGGCCGACATAGGGATAGCGATGGGGATAAAGGGGACAGAGGTGGCTAAGGAGGCATCCGACATCATACTGCTAGACGACAACTTCGCGACCATCGTGAGGGCGGTCGAGCTTGGGAGATGGATCTACGACAATATCAAGAAGTACCTATCATACTTACTCCAGGCAAACCTCGTCGAGATAGCGGTCACAGCAATAAGCTCTCTCATGATTCTCCCCCTCCTAGGATTTAGGGGTGAAGAGCTCCTGCCCCTTCTCCCCGTACAGATACTCTACATTAATCTCGCGACAGACGGTCTTCCGGCGATCGCTCTCGGCCTGAGTCCACCTGACCCGGACCTCATGAGGAGGCCCCCGAGGCCGCGCAGGGAGACAGTTTTTACGCGCGAGGTGAAGGAGTTCATAGTTAGGGCGCTCATAGTCGAGACCCCGGTCCTTCTCGCGGGATTCTTAGACGCCCTGCCTCTAGGGATCGAGGTTGCTAGGAGTAGACTCCTCCTCATGTTTATCGTTATAGAGCTTGTGATAGCTCTTAACTGCAGGTCCCTGATTCACTCAATCTTTAAGACGCGGCCCCACAGACTCCTCGTGCTGACGATTATCTGGGAGATATTCCTGATATCACTGCTAGCTTCAATACCCATTACCAAGGAGGCTCTCCACATAGTTCCGCCGTCTCAGTCAGACCTAGCGTGGATTATAGGGGGAGGCCTCGTAACCTTTACAAGCATCGAGCTCCTGAAGAGGATCGAGATAGCCAGGATCTTTAAAAAAATGTACTCAGAAAAAGGCGCGCAACGCTAACCACCACCCACTCCCGGAATTGGATTCTATGTTTCTGGTCTTGGGTATCCGTATAGTGTTGTTTGTCCTTTTCCCATGAATATTACCTCGTTTCCCCATAGGTCTAGCTGTATTGGTACGTTGCCGTGTGTTGGGGCCACTACTCCTTATATGTGGGGCCGGTGGGGTTGGTGGTGACTGATTCGGGGATCGAGGTGGGGAGGGTTCTGAACATTACTCTGACCCCAGACGGAGTCGTGATTGTGCAGAACGTGTAGGATGGCATGCTGAGGACATGGATGATACCCTCCATCGCGACGCTTAGGTGTCTGATATACGAGGCGACGGTTGGAGAAACGCCGCCGAGAATCTACCACCCACCACTTAACTCGATAGTCCTAGAGAGGGAGCAGGTGGAGAGGTTCCACATAGTTGCGAGGCCATACGAGATAAAGACTGAGAATAAGGAGGTGTAGGGATATTGAAGTTCTATGCTGATGTTCATAGGAGTAAGAGGAACGGCGAGGGCTTCAGGATAACATACTCTACTGACGGAATAACTTTCAGGCATGTAGACAGCTTCAGCGAGGTCCCTGCTGGGCCCGGAGACAAGCTATTCATGGATACACTACCACCCCAACACACGGACGGCTCGATAGAACTTCTGAGAAAGGGAGTGGAGGTCAATTATCTTAGGAGGCTTACGTTGATTGAGAAGATGCGCAGGGAGCATAAGCTGCCGAAGACAGCTAGGGGAGACATAAAGGCATTGATGAGCATAGAGGAGAGGTGGTTCAGGAGGGTTACTTAGGACTTCCTAGTCGTGCGTAGGATGATATTGGCCTATTAGGTCTCTTCTGAAGACTCATCAACAACTCGTCAATAAGGCTAAATCTTTGTCGGAGAGTGGGAGGATTACACTAAAACCAGTCATCTCCTCTATCGAAAAACAGTTGGGGGAGATGGCTGGGATGATTGCTGAGGAGGCTGGTAAAAGTTATCCGGCCTATAATAGGCTAGTTGATGGGCTGGGTATTCGTGGGAATATTAAGGCTCAGGAGGCTCTGGCCGAGCTGATTACATACTTAGATCCATTTAAGGGGTTCAGGAAGACGAGCAACATACTAGGGCTGTTTAAACCGATCCGTAGTGGAAGGAAGGTCTATAGCGGGCACTTGAGGCGTGCTTTGCAGAGGCTGACGGCTTCAACAAACAACATATCACCACTCCAACTGACCGCGAGGGTGGAGAAGGGAGGTGTTATCGAGAGTCTGGAGGATGTATAGGCAGGAAGCCCTTGGGAGGCTGGCCATACCGGCGCAGGGATAAAACCCGAGAGGCCGGTATGATGGTTCGATTAACGCGCACCCCGGTGTCGGGTGCTGCGATAGGATATTTAACGTCCGGCCTCCTGTAGGGTTTCCCAGATGCTGCACGGATGGCCAGCCAAACCCCTCCCCTTCTCTCCTTTCTTAATCTTAGCAATTTATTCTGGGTCGTCTAGCTAAGATCCATTAATATCCTGCTTGGGCCGGATTCTTTGGGAGCTAGGTCGGCGCTTGGGCGGACCTTCGGGTAGGGCGGTGATCGGGAGAGGGACTTGGCTTGACAGGGTGGCATATAGGCTTATCGAGAGGGAGAGGAAGCTTGGGAGAAGCCTAGACCTATTGCGGGTTGAGAGCGGCATCGCAGCGAGCGGCATCCCCCATATAGGAAACCTCTCAGACCCGGCGAGGGCCTACGGTGTCGCACTTGCGTTAAGGGGGCTCGGCCACAACTCCGAGATGATACTTTTCTCGGACGACATGGACGGGCTGCGTAGCATCCCTGCGGGCCTACCCCAAACACTTAAGGATTATCTCTTGATGCCCGTCTCTCGCATACCGGACCCGTTTGGATGCCATGAGAGCTATGCAGACCACATGTTGAGTAAGATGACTGATGTCCTGGATCTGATGGGTATAGAATATAAGCTCTATAGAGCGCGCGATGTATATGGCTCGGGCCTGCTATCTGACACGATAAACGAGGTCCTGCGCAACTCGCAGAGGATAGGCGAGATGATAAAGTCTATGACCGGTCAGGAGAAATTCTTATCCGAACTACTCTACTACCCCGTATGTAAGGGATGTGGGAGAATCTACACGGCACGTGCCGTTGAGTATGATGAGGGGCGCCGCGCGGTACGCTACGTCTGCAAGGGCATAGAGGTGAAGAAGATTATGCATGAAGGCTGCGGCTACGAGGGCTGGTCCTACGTGGGGGATGGAGACGGGAAGCTCCCCTGGAAAGTCGAGTTCGCAGCCAGGTGGAGGCTCCTAGACATAAGGTTCGAGGCGTTCGGGAAGGACCTGATCGATAGCGTCAGGGTTAACGACTGGGTCTCGAGAAATATCCTAGGGTATGAGCCGCCCATGCACGTAAAGTATGAGCACTTTATCGATGTAGGTGGAAAGAAGTTCTCCAAATCCGCGGGCAACGTCTTCAGCCCCCAAGAGTGGCTTAGATACGCTCCGCCTCAGACGCTCCTACTCCTGATCTTCAAAAGGAGTGTCGGGGCGAGAGTCGTCTCCCCCAGACTCATACCCAGACTATACGACGAGCTCGAGCGTCTCGAGGACGTATACTTCGGGCGAGTGAGGGTCGGGGACGAGAGACTAAGAGCGAAGCTGAGGGGCCTGTACGAGTATATTCACCTGCTGCGACCCCCCCAGAAGCCGAGGGCCCACGCCCCCTTCAGGCTACTAGCCGATATCGTGTCAATCGCACCGCAGGATCAGCTCAAGGAATTCACGATTAGGAGGCTTCAAAAGTATGGAATCCCCTATGACGAATATCTCCTCGACAAGGCTGAGAGGGTTCGGAGATATCTTGAAGATTTCGGGGAGCTCTCGCCGGTCGCCGTGGCCGTCGAGCTGTCGGAGGCTGAGAGGCAGGCCATCGAGGAGATCGTAGGGGTCGCCGAGAGTGCCAGAGACGGTGAGGAGGTCCAGTCAGCAATATTTGATGCAGCGCGGAGGAGGGGCATAGACCCCCCAGATCTTTTCAAGAAGATCTACCTTCTACTCCTAGACAGGCCTCATGGACCGAGGCTGGGCCCCTACCTCTTCGATGTTGGACCCCAGAGGCTCAGGGAGGCGCTCCTACGCCTCTCGTCCCGCAGCCACACCCAGAACTAGCCACGCCGTGCGCCTAGAGGTCAGGCGGATAGAACGGTCCTACCGAGCCTGATGTTTCTGAGCCTGGCCGCTGGCCCCCCGAACCAGACGGGTAGCGCCTGCATCGGGTCTCCTTTTCCGCAGTAGCCGGCGTAGAACTCTAGCTCCTTCCCCAGAGCATCGATCGATGAGAATAGCCCCCTCGTCGTCAGATCAATGACGGGCTGGAAGACCATCTTCCCGGGCCTGCCATTCTCGATCAGATACGCCTCGACGCCGACATAGCGCTGGTTCCATCTCTTGTCGTCGATGTTCCACTCCATGTAGCTCTTGATGTAGACGCCGCGCTTAACGTCCTCTATCAGCTCTTCGAGGCTATGGTCGCCGGGCCTCATATACGTGTTAGCCATCCTGACTATCGGCTCCCTGTTGTAGTTGCTCGCCCTCGAGGCGCCGTTGCTACCAACCCCGAACTCGGCCCCCGTCTCTCTGTTGTGCAGAAGCTCCTTGATTACCCCGTTCTCGATGAGGACCCGCTCTCTAGCCGCTACCCCCTCATCGTCATATAGATAGTAGCCGAAGGAGCCAGGTATGGTGGGGTCGTCGACGATCGTAACGGCCTCGGACCCGATTCTTGTATTGAGGTGCTCTCTCGTGATGTAGGTCTCGCCGGCCTGCGCCGCTTCACGGCCCAGCATTCTGTCAGCCTCGCCTGGATGCCCCGCCGACTCGTGGCAGACGAGCCCAATTATCTCCGGGCCTAATACGACGTCCATGCTCCCCTCGGGGGGCTCCACGGCTTTCTTCACCGCAGCCGAGACAGCCTCGGTCTCCTCCGTCACGAAGTCGTCTAGCCTCCATCTCTCTACCGCCTCCCACCCCCTCGACTCGCCGAGGTGGAGGTGTCGCTGCAGCGACCTGCCGTTCCCACGTATGTTAAAGATGCACAGTAGCGTCGTGAGGGGTTTATGGAGATAGACATCGGCGCCGTCTGTGTTGACCACGTGCTTCTCGAGGTATGTCAAGTCTAGCTGGAAGAACCTTGCAACTGGCTTCACACCCCTCCTCTCCGCCGCCTCGACGATGGATTTATCGGCCTCTTGGAGGAGCCCGACCTTGTCTCCGGTCTCGACCCACTCGTGCTTGACCCTCGGACGGCAGATAACTCTATCCCTACCCATCTTCTCCTCCGACATCTCCACACCCTTCGAAAGTATCCGTGAAGAGGCCTTAGCGAACTCAATGGCCCGCTTCGCCGCCTCCTCAACCCCCCTCCTCGTCAACGTGCTCGTCGAGCCGAAGCCAAGCGCCTTGTTATACAGCACCCTTACCCCCACTCCGCGCGAGACAGAGTGTGCGGATGCGTCAAGGACTCCGTTCCTCACAACATAGAGTTCTCCCCGATGCTCCTCAAAGCGGGCCTCTGCATATTTGGCGCCGAGTCTAGAGGCTACTTTGATGGCATGGCCTAGTAGGTCCTCCACCTGCGCCATTTCCTATCTCTATAGATCTCGCCCTCGCTGCTAATATTTTTAAATTATGTTAAGGATTGTAGAGATTAAGTTGCCTGTTAGTTAATCTGGTCTTGGGTATCCGTATAGTGTTGTTTGTCCTTTTCCCCTGAATATTGCTTCGTTTCCCCAGACGGATAGCTGAGGAGGCCGGAAAAAGATATCCGGCCTATAACATACTTCTTGAGGTGCTGGGGATTAATAGTGATCCGTCGGCATTGGAGTCTCTCGCCGAGATCCTGATCATAACAGAATGGGCTTCGTGGCGGAAGATCAAGAACTACTATGGTATGTGGAAAAGGGACTAGGAGGACATACTTCCATAGATCGAGGACGGCTAGACAGGCCCTTGAAAGGCTTACGATACGTCTAAAGGGGCATAAAATAAGAGGCAACGACCTCAAAGAAGTCTTGAAGACCATCTGGTTAACACTAAAGACCCAGAAGGCTGAGCAGACCACTCCAGCCCGTTGGGTCTTTTCTCCGTCAGGCTGGAGCAGAATCAACCCTTCCCCTTTCTTCCCCCTTTCTCATGTTTATATTAGAATTTATCACAAAACTTCTTATCTCAATCCAAAGTGTATTACTATACATTATAAATTTATGATGGTATGTATGTTGCTTCCAACTTCATAGTCTAACTAATTATTGCCTTGTGGCTTAATTCCTGGGCTCTTTCGTCTCTCTTCGCTACCTTTTGGCTATTCCTGTGACGTTTTCGGCTCTCATCTCAGATTCCCTATATCCTTTCGCCTCAAGGCCTATTGCCATGCCTCCACTCCTCTCCCATGATGAGCTACTGGAAGAGGGTCGATGAGAGGCTAATTAAGCGTGGCATGCTTATTATGGATCTAGATTTCGTGAGGGGTTACCGGGATGAGCTCGTCAGAATGAATAGGAGGAAGAGGGGGAGGCCTTACAGGATAGCTGAGAGCTATGTCAGGTTCCTCGCCGTTATCAGATATCTCTTCTCCCTAGGTTACAGGCAGCTTGAGGGTCTCACCAGATCCCTCGGGAGGATCTTCCCGATTCTTCCCGTGATAGACTACTCATGGATAAGGAGGAGGATCGTCTTGCTGGGAGAAGATTTGGTGAGTTACAATATGAGGA
>Ga0326762_1000106_pt1 | contig 44808 bp, 55 predicted proteins | sample NORPS_S_FD_207669 | JGI IMG/M metagenome (GOLD analysis project Ga0326762, IMG submission 207669) | Hot spring sediment microbial communities from Norris Geyser Basin, Yellowstone National Park, WY, United States - NOR.PS_S | ecosystem: Environmental > Aquatic > Thermal springs > Near-boiling...
CAAGAACAACGACAGATATAACGGGAAGATTCTCGATAGAGACAGGTCCAGGGAACTTCACCATAGAAATAAGCAAGGGCGGATATACCAGGGTCAGAGTAAACGTAACAGTAGCAGTTGGAGAAACGAAGGACCTTGGGGTGATAAGGCTAACATCCCTAGAATACATAGTATCGCTATTACAACAGCAGGTAGCGAATCTATCAGCACAGAACGCTGCTCTATCAGCACAGGTAGCAGCCCTACAGGCACAGATAGCTGCCCTCACAGCACAGCTAAACGCCACAGTCGCCCAGATTGCTAACCTGAGCATGGGACTAGAAGCCCTAACAGCAGAGTTCAGAGCTGCACAGGCAGCCCTCACAGCAGCTCTGGGCAATATATCCTCGAAGCTGGACTCGATATCAAGCGACCTGAGAACCGGGATCTCGGGGCTCAACACCACGCTAGCAGGGTTATCAACAGCCGTAGCAGATATAAGGGCTAGAATAGCAGTTCTAGACGATCTGAGGGCAGCTGTCTCAGGACTGAGAACAGATATAACAGGCCTTAGAACAGATATCGGGACCCTATTAACAGGGCAGAGAGATCTGTCAGGAAAGATAGATACACTATCAGGCAGACTAGATACCGTAGCGGGCGATCTCAGGGGCAGGATAGATGCTGCGGCAGGAACACTATCAGGGACGATAAGAGAGGTAAGTACAAAGATAGATAGTGTGGCCGCAGATCTCAGGGGCAGGATAGATGCGACATCCGCTAGTGTGAGCTCACTAAACATACCGATAATAGTGGCTGTCATAATGGCTCTACTAGCATTTGTATTCGCACTACTAACATTCCTCCAAGTTAGGAGGGCAATGGCAGCAAAATAAAACATTTTTAACCCAAATCTTTTTTCCATACTAGAATAACTTAATTAATAATTATAAGCTAAAACCTACCTATTATACCATACCATTTTCCCCATAGGCGGCTTAGTCCTCTACATAGCCTAGATAGTAGAGGGGTTTAGATGTTAATAAAGTATAGACCCATCTTCTAAAACCCTTTCTATCCTTCCAAGCCCTCACTATCTCCTCTATATCTCTTGTAATCGCTTTGATATCCCTGATATCCCTGGGTCTCGCCTCCTTTGATAAAGTATTTTCCACTACCCTCTCAATATCGATATATCCTCTCCTCCTCACACCTTCCAGCCTCCCATCATCCCCTATCCAGAATCCCCATCCACTCCTTAGCTGCTTTTCTATGAAGTCCAGGGAGTTGCCTACCCATGCCGGGGGCCCCCTGGCCTGGATGGGCTCTGAGATGTTGCATGAGACTAGCTCGAGGGCTATTACGGCCTCATCGCTCTCCTCATCCCAGTACTCAGTTCTTCTCAGCACCGGGTATCTCTCTGATTTAAGCCTATTATATATTCTCTTTGAGAGGCTCTTAACCTCCCCCCATATGTTGTCTGGAGCGCTCTTACCCAGCTTCAGTATTATGGCTACTATACATGTGCCTCTCCCCCTATACTCCTCAAGGGCTCTTGACAGTGCTTTATCATCTACCTCGGGGGGTTCGAAGAAGCTTCTTGATGGTTTTGAGAGGTATAGCTTAGAGGCTACTATAAACTCTGAGAGGGTTCTAAGGGTTACTGCTGCACCGGCATTTCTCCTTGGGTCTACCGGGTCTGGTATTATGAGGGGGGATCCTCTGAAGAGTCTTCTGGCCTCATCCTCGCCTATATCGCTGCCAGGCGGTATTATGACCACAGGAGGCTTCCATCTAGAGGAGTTTTCGATAACCCCTATGAATCCTCCGAGGGATATTACTAGGAGCTCTGCTACATAGCCTGAGAAGCCCCCTACCCTTATCTCGGCCCCATATACTCCGATGCCCTTCATGAACTTCTTCAACAGCCTCACATGGTCTCTTCCATCGCTGCTCAGCATCCTCCTAACATATTCCGTGTGGAAAGGTGTTCTGTCAGCAGCCGTGATTGCCTCCGAGGCCCTCGAGATCCTTATAGCCGGGACTATGTCGGCCTCTATAGAATCGATCCTGGCCCTTAGATATGGGTGCTCAGCATACCTCTCCTCAAGAGGTATATCTCTGAGAGCTTCCCTTGCCTTCTCAACGAAGCTCCTCTTTATCCAATCCCTACCATATTCCCTTGGGACTAGGACGAATATATCTAGATCCAGATCCCCGGAGATAGCTGTCCCCTTAGCTATAGATCCGTAGAGCTCTATCGAGAATAGATCGCCTGGAAAGGCTCTCCCAAGCCTCTCCCTCAAGAGCCCATAGACCCTGAAGGCCTCCCTAATCTCCTCCTCCCTGGGCCTGAGCCTCTCTAGAAACCCCTCCGCCACCCTCCAAGCCTCTCCCAATCGATCCAAGGAGGACCCTCCTAACATCACTATATATAGGCCCTCTAGGCGTGAGAACACTCCTCTTAAGAACAACCCTAGTCACACTCGAGAACCCAAGATCCATCTCAGAGTTCTCCTCAACATACCTAGCAAGCCTATCCAAACCAGACCTCCCCCTCACCCTGGCAATAGTTATGTGCGGGGTAAAACCATGCTCATCCTCAAACACCCTGAGACCCCTCAAACCCCTATCAATAACACCCCTCATAGACCTCAGAACCTCGGAACCCTCCCCAACACCTACCCACACAACCCTAGGACTCCTAAGATCCGGAAAGACTCCGAGACCCCTAACCCTCATCCTAAAAGGCTGGAAACCCGAGAGAGGCTCCAAAACCCTCTCAATACTCGGTACCATGGAATCCTCAACATCCCCGAGAAACCTAAGGGTTAGATGTATATTTTCATCCTCAACAGGCTTGAGATCAGCACCGAGACCAAGAATCCTATCCCTAACCCCTATAATTCTTGACAAAACATCCCTATCCTCGATCTCAACAGCTATGAAGAGCCTAACCAAGGGCTAGCCCTCCCCAGCTCCCGGAACAGACCTCTCCTCAAGATCGATCATCCTGATAAGATAATAAGTATTCACACCCCAAACACCCAGCATAGCCACAAGAATCAAAACAACATAAACTATATTTATCTCCCTAATAAAGACAAAGATAACACCAAAAAGCCCAGACATAACAAGAGTAGTTAGAATAAGCCCCATCACATAGACCCTGATCCTCCTCACATCCATAGCACAGCCCATAAAAACTACACATAGAGACCTAATAGCCTTTTCCACTCATCCCTCAAGAGTCATTGATCGATGCTAATAATCTTTTGTTATGGCGTTGCTGTGCTTCTTGATCCACAGGATACAAAACCCTGCGCTCATCCGGGGGCTTCCCCTACTCCACATCCCAGGCTATGTGCCCTGGAAGGCTTCTTCGAAGGGCTGTCGAGCCCAGCGGCACTGTGCTCATATTTACCCTCGGATCCCGAGGCTTTACTGGGATACAGGCCTCATATAGGGCTTCGAGGGCCTTAAGATAAATGTTGATCAATGCCAACCTCTTTATGCTATCTCTCGTCTCCCTTGCTATGGATCCCTATCTTATCCTCTCCATACTCTATTGCTGCCCTGTGTATTGGACATGTCTTCGAGGTGTTCTTTGGATCTACCATCAATACCGGCACTCTCTACTTCTTTGCCTTATCTATTATCGCATCCAGCTCTCCCTTCAATGCACTCTGATATATCCTGCGCCTTAGTTGTTGATTCTTATACCTAGCGATCATGACCTTTATATTATCTCGTGAGATATTCTCTCAATAACTATTGCTCCTCTCATCCTCATGGCTTCCCTTACTATCAGGTTTTCTGTCTTCATCCTATAGTCCCTCTTCTTTTTTCTCTCCTTAAGCTTTTCCATAGCCTTCCTAGTCTCTCTCTATCGGATCCATTTCTCCTCTGGATACTCTCCTTCCTATAGCTATAGCCCAGTGTCGTCTCTGCAAGATCTGTTTCTGGATTATTGAGAATGCCTCGTATAGAGTTGCTACAGAGTTCTCATTAACATCGACAGGCTTAATATTCTCTGGCTTGTAGATCTCGACCTCCTTCTCAAGGGATAGGTAGAATATCGCCCTTCTATTCCTTCTATCAAGCTCGATCTTTGCATGGGATGTTGGCTTAAAACCTCTAGCCAATAGCTTGTAGAACTCCTTAGAAGGCTCTAGATCGAGGTGTACCCAGCCCCTATGGGTATTGATAGCGATGCTTGTGAAGATAGTGTTCTCAACATCGTTGATCCTGATCCTAGTGGTATCTACCGAACCCCATACGTGTCATCAACTAGCCATATGCTAACTCTGTTGATCCTTGGTATAAGTATTCCTTGTCATCATCTCAAGATCGACGTGATCCCAGTTATCTCCCAAGATCTCTTCCAGAGATATCTCACGGGCCACCTACCCCTAAGATCCTTGGCCTAGATACTTAACAAGCTTTTTGAAGATCTCTCCAGAGTATTTCCCAGTCTTATTCTTCCAGAGAGAGGGATACCCTTGTGGTTGCGTCCTGACAAACTCCATGTATGTAGTGGGATGGGATTTTAGGATAGAATAGATCTTCCTTAGCTCTTGATACTACTCATTCTTAAGCCTATAGTGATTCTCATAGTATTTCTAGAAGCGTGGAGAGCATGTCTCCAACTACCTTGCTATATATTCATGATCTTTTTAATACTCTGAACCCCTCCTAGACAACAGCTTTGATAACAAAACACCGTTCTACTGACAATAATCCTATCTCCTGGCTTGACAACCCATCTATACTCCTCATTGCTCTTCTTTCTCCTAGCCATTACCCTAGACCCTGTTTGTCCCTACACTTTTATTCCAATCGTTTATTGATAACAAACTAATATACAAGCATGCCTATTAATGTAATAAAGGACATAACCCGACCTTCTTGCATGCCTTCGGATCATTGTTGCTCTTAATCCCTTCTAGACCTCTAGGCTTCTCATATTCTCTATCTCTTCGGGGCTATACCTGACCTCAGAAGAGGGAGCCGGGTTTTAGAGATCCCTCCCAAAGCCCTATGAATAAGAGAAAAATATATTATTATAGGGATAGATATGATAATTTATGGGGGGACAAGCGGGTTGCCAGAGCAGCTAATAGACATAACTATTCTGATCTCAAATTTGATTTCCCAGATCCCCCTAGTTGTTCTAGTGCTTCTTATACTCTACTATAGGCTTAAAGAGGATATTCGCAATCTTAAATGGAGTATAGATGCCCTGGTTAATTTTAGTGAAAGTCTCCTCTACACCCTTTACTCGAAGGGCATTATGAGCGATTCAGAGTATAAGAGTCTCCAGACCCTTGTGGATCTATCGAGACCTCCTGTAAAATCTAAGTACTATACTAAGGAGGTCTATGAAAGGCTTGGAGAGCTTCTTAAGATGGATCCTGATCAGTATACATGGGATCATGTCTTCGAACTTGAGAGGATAGCTGAGCTAATAATGAAAGAGGCTGTGAAGAGCAATAGAAGAGATCTTGCAGCCTATGTGGGCAGATTAAGGGCATTCATAGTCCTAACACAGGCAAGGCTGATAAAGAAAGGCATATTGCCTCCTAGGAAGGAGGAAAAGAGCTAGGGGTTCAGGTTTCATCAGGCTTCTTCCTATCCTGCTTTCAATTCTATAGTAGATCATCTTTTCTATGCTGGGGTCTCGGGTGTTAGCCCCCTGGCGGGGGTTATTGTTTTTACCTCCATGATCATCGGGTTGGGGGTACGGTTCGAGGTCTTCCCCTAGGGACATCGGGGCAAACTGAGGGGGTGCCTATCCGAGGCATCAATCCCTAGGCCCTCAAAAACCATAGACCTCATCACTCAATAGATACTTACCTTAAAGGCTTGAAAGTCCAATTCTCCGAAGCCCCACCCCGCCTTAAAGGCGATGTTTGTCCTGTTATCATGTTATAAATTGATATCTTATCCATCGATTCTAGTTGTGTATCTAGCTTCTTCCCTATCTGCAATATATTAGGTTATAAGTTGAGAGAATATATAGGTGGATTAGTATGGGTAGAGAAGTATCCCCTATAATGCTCTTTATGGTGTTCTTCTTAGTAGGTATTCCTATCCTTGCCTGGGTTTTGATGGTCCTTGGAATTGATAGGGGCTACATCTCCGATTTTATAAGTTACTGCGCCTCTTATCTGGGTATAGCTAGGTCTGGGGGTGCTACACTGGCTTCTGAGCTCTTGCTCATAATAGCATTTATAGGGGGCGTGGCTACAGCGGTACTATATATATACGAGAGGATCTTTTCTGAGGAGTAGAATATGTAGATCTATGTTCTGTTATGCAGGTGCATATATCTAGCTACTCAGCTTTTTAAGATGAGATAGTATCGATAGATCCGGGTGTCCATGTGAAAAGAACGTATATGCTGCTATCTATAGCCATTGCCATAGGGATAGTGGCTGGAGCCACAATACTCTGGAGCTATTTCCAAACACCATCTATAGAGATCCACAACCCAAGATTTGTGATCACGCCAAAGGCTATAGCTATATACATGATGATCCATAACCATGGATTCGGCGCAGACTGCCTGGTAGGTGTAGATATAGTGAAGCCTTTCACAGCGAAGACAGAGATCCACAAGACAGAGATAGAGGGGGGTGTAGCGAGGATGCACCCAGTTGATATGATCTGTGTGGCAGGAAGATCAGAGGTCGAGCTAGGACCAGGGGGGTACCATATAATGGTAATGGGCAACTTCTCAAGCGATATAAAGGAGCTAGCAGCAGTGCTCCATTTCCAGAGAAGCGGTGATATCAATATAATTGTGCCCATTGAAGCTTCGCAGCGAGAGACCCACTCTCATTAGAAGCCTTTTACATCTGAAAGCCTCGTCTTTTAGGGCTGGGATGAGTAAGAAAGCTTATTAGCTTTTGTATTCTGGTCTTTTTGTAGGGGCTCTATAGCTTCTGGCGTTGAGGGTTTGCTAACCATCTCGATAGGTGTGATGGTTAGTCCCGAGCCAGGGGGCTATAGAGCTCCTCAGAATATACAATACAGCCCTGAACTACGCCATAAACAAAAATCCTGAAACTGGATCTGAGAAACATCAGGAAGGTTCACAACGCTCTATACAGAGAGCTCAAAGAATGGTTTGGACTTCCACCTAGGACAGCTATTGACTGCTATAGGGATGCACTTGCTAATGCTAAGGCTTGGAGGAATAATCCTAAGAGGGCTGAACCCTTATTTCATGATAGTAGAAATCTTTTTATATTCTTTCATTATCAATTAATGGTTGGAGTGGAGGTTTAGGAACAAAGAGAGATCTAGGGATAATGGCTAAGAGGAAGAAAAAGAGCGGTAAGAAGTGGATGTGGGTTGCAAAGCCGGGCGACAGGGTCTTTGTTAGTAGAACCGCTGTTCTGCCCTCAAAGAAGTTATCTAGGAAGGAGTTCAGGGTATTAGAAGAGGTCGTGAATATATAGCAAGATGCTTGAGAACGTATTACCCCACGCATCTAGGAATATTATCAAGAATCATCGTATCTCGAGGAATGGGAAGTATCGAGAGCTAAGGAATATCTATCCCAACATCCCGTCCCACTATGTTCACGGAGTTTGTCAGGATGCTGTTGAAAGGGTTTCCTCTCTAAGGAGGAACAGGGCTAGACAATATGCTGAAGAGATCTTCGATGAGTTGGTTAAACATCTAGGTCTAGGGAAAAGGGATCTTAGGAGTAGGAGGATCGGGAGATATCTCTGGAGGAGATCTTGGGAGATCGCTTGGCATCAAGTTGATCTAGAGATGAGTAATGGAATAGTAGTGCCTAGGATCAATAGTGTTAGCCTATGGCTGGTCGATGACCACATATGGAAACCAATAAACCCAACAAAGATCAATATCAACGGTGTTGAGAATGTTTTCTTTACAAGTGTTGCTATTAATACTCATAGGAGTTGGGTGCAACTCGATCTTGAGCCTTCTAAGGGTTCTACGAGCTCTTGGCTAGGGGTTTTAAGCCGATATCCCACACAAAGATTAAGCTTGATAGGAAGAATAGGAGGGGATATTCCACCTATCCCTTGGGAAGGAGATTGAGATCTATAGGCCAGAGGATATTGTTAAGCCTGTAGATGTTAATGAGAACTCTGTAGCAACTCTCTACGAGGCATTAGCAATAATCCTAGAAACAGATCTTGCAGAGACAACCCTGGGCTATAGCTATAGGAAGAAAAGCATCCAGAGGAGAAATGGATCCGATAGAGAGAGACTAGGAAGGCTATGAAAAAGCTTAAGGAGAGAAAAAAGAAGAGGGACTATAGGATGAAGACAGAAAACCTGATAGTAAGGGACGCCCTGAGGACTAGGGGCGTTATAGATAGTTATTGAGAGAATCTCGGGGGAAGATATAAGGGTTATGATCGCTAGGTATAGGAATAAGCAATTAAGGCATAGAATATATCAGAGTGCATTGAAGGGAGAGCTGTACGCGATAATAGATAAGGCAAGGGAATATGGTGTGCCAGTATTGATGGTTGATCCTAGGAATACATCTAAGATCTGCCCGATACACAAGACTGTAATAGAATCTGGGAAGGATAGGATAGGTGTTTGTAGCAAAGGAGGCGAGAGGTGGCATAGGGAGGTAGTTGCCTTGATAAATATCTATCTTAAAGCCCTCGAAGCCCTTTATGAGGGCATTGCCCAGAAGGGCTTCGGGTTCCCACGAACTCATAGAGATCACTAGGTCTCTTTGGGGGGTGGAAGTCCCCCGATGCCACAGGGCTAAAAACCCTGTGGATCAAGAAAAACAGCAACACCAAACAAATGAAAATCAATAACTATCAATGACCATCGAGGGACAAGCGGTTCTTAAAGATAACACATCTTAAAGATAGGGGAAACTTTTCTTGTAGAGATTAATAGAACCTAGATCTTATCCAGTTGAGTCTCTACATTCAATTCAACTTATTTCTCTATGAGCTATATTATAATTAGGGAACCCCTCTGGAAAAAGGTGGTAGTATTGCTGATATCATTAGTGGAGATGCTGTCTATAGGGTACTTAGAGAGAGGCTTGATATCGATTGGAGGGAATATGTAGCCCTCGTAGCCAGGGTTCAGGGTTCAGGGCCTTTCTCTGTACTGGCCGGCGTGATCCTGAGCCAAAACACCAATGATAGGAATTCGATAGAGGCTTTCATGACTCTTAAGGAGAGGGTTGGAACGGGCTTGGGAGAGATACTGAGATCAGATGTTAGGGAGATAGAGGAAGCTATTAAAAGGGCTGGTTTGTGGAGGCAGAAGGCGAGAACAATTAAAAGGGCTGCTGAGCTTATCGCTAGAATGGGTGGTGAGGGCTATCTATTGACTGAGGATCTTCAGAGGCTTAGGGATTTTCTTCTATCGATAGAAGGTATAGGGTATAAAACGGCAGACGTATTTCTCTCGGTAGTGAGGAAGGCCCCTTACTTTGCTGTGGACACACATGCCATGAGAATAGCCATTAGATGGGGGCTGATCTCGAGAAGATCCTATGAAGAGGCTTCTAAAGCCCTCCTAGGATTCTTTGGAGGAGATAAAGCTGAGGAGGCCCACAGACTACTAATAGCGCTTGGGAGGAGATATTGTAGACCCAGGAACCCCAGATGCGGGGAGTGCCCAGTAAATGCCTATTGCCCGAGTTCAGGGAGGATACAGCGATCCTCCTCCACCTCGAGAAGGTGAGCTAACTATTCTCTCAGCTCTCTATATAGAGTGTTATGAACCTCTCCAATGCTCCTCAGATCCAGTCTCAGGATCCTGCTTATAGCATTGTTAAGGGCTGTATTGTATCTCTTGGGGAGCTCTATGGCCCAGGCTCGGGACTAACCATCACCCCTATCGAGATGGTTAGCAACCCCTCACTGCCAGAGGCTGTAGAGCCCCTCCAAAATAACCAAGTCCTTAGAATTCTAATAAACTTTCCTCATCCTCGCCTTAAAAGGGCGGGGCTTTCAGTTGTAGAATCCATATGATAGCGCTTTTATTTCTTCTGGTTAATAAGAAGTGGTGAAGTTAGATGGTGAGTGTTGGTAGGTCTATTGGTTCCATAGCTCTAGCCATTGTAGTGGTTCTATCAATCGCAACGATCTATACTTCTATTCCAGCTAGGTCCGCTATTACCTATGTGGTCTTGGTGGATCTTGCTCATGGAGAGTCTGCAAAGGGTCTAGACGTGTTTGCAAAAACCCTCTATGATGCAGAGATCTATGTCCTCCTATCATCAGAGAGAGATCTGGCAAAGCTGGATCCCATCTCCAGGAACCTCATATCAGGCTACCTAATAGGGAGTCTAGATAAGATGGCAACACCCGATGGAAGAACAGTCACCCTAACATCCCTTTTAACAGATCTCTTGATAATACCTCAGCCAACGACTGAATTTACAGAGGCTGAGATCCAGGCTATCAAGAGCTACCTAGGCACTAGGGGTAAAGCTATATGGCTAGCGGGGGATAGCGACTACCCACCCGGTGAGACAACTATATCTATTATAAACAAGATCTTGGAGGCTCTCGGCAGCAATCTCGCCCTCGACTATATATCGATAGAAGACCCTGTTTCGAATGCAGGAGCTCCATATAGAGTAGTTGCCATGATAAAGCCCTCTGAGAAGCTATCATTCCTAGGGTTCGGGGCTGAGAGGATATTGATGCATGGGCCAGGAGCCATAGCCTATAGAGATCTTGCCACTGGCTCTTGGAGAGCCATAAAGCCTGGGGATGTCCCGAGCGGCATTGAAGTAATAGCCTGGTCCACACCCAATGGGAGAGTTGTTGAGAACACAGCTCCCCCTAGAGGCCTCTTGGGCCAGGCATATAGTGCGGGGGACACTGGATCATACCCAATGGTTGCTACCCAGATCCTAACAAGACTAAATAACTCAATAGTTATTCTATCCTCAGAGACACCTTTAGGTGGGTATCAGCCCATGATAACAGCCGAATACTATGGCGTCATGCTGGATGGGCCTAGATTCGTTAGGAATATGGTGCTCTGGGCTACAGGGTATATGGGTGAGTTAAAATACGTTGTCTCTACTGAAAAGAGGCTAAGGGATATCGAGGCTAATTTATCCATGGCTCAGAGTACTATAAGGGATCTGTCCTCCAGGATTAACGATCTAAGTAATCGGATTTCCCAGGTCGGATCAGCGCTCAACGATCAAGTATCTAGGATATCCAATACAATATCGGGCATAGATAGGAGGATCAGCGATCTAAATAGCTCTATAGGTAATCTAGACTCGAGACTCTCAGGGGCTTCAAACCTAGTATATATAGCGCTAGGACTAGCCGTAGTTGGTATAGCAGCAGGCATAGCATCGCTACTTAGAAGAAGCTAGAGACCACCATCACGATACAGAGTCCCTTCTAAGCCAAGAAGAGATCTAGGATCAAGCTTTTTACCCCTATATCTATGTAATAATTTAGGAAGATCTCGTGTCACCAGCTAGGAGAATCCTTGGATCTCCAATTAGACTCCTAACAAAGAGAGAGATCTTTGAGAGCGTAGCGATCTCAAACACAGTCTTTGAGGTGCTCGACGCAAGGGTTCCTGAGTACCTGAGGAATAGCTTCCTTGAGAACACAGCCCTTAAAAACGGTAAAAGACTCGTGATAGTCCTTAACAAATCGGATCTCGTGCCTAGGCATGTGATCTCAGAGTGGATCTCCTATTACAGAGATAGGGGATTTGAATGCATAGAGACCAGTGTTGTTAGAGGAGATATAGGGATGCTCAAGAAGATCTTGAAAGAGTCTGATAAGGGATCCATAGCATCCTTCTTTGGAGCCCCCAAGGTAGGTAAATCAAGCCTCATAAACATGATCAAGGGTAGAAGCTCCGCAACCACAAGTAGATATCCAGGAACCCCCGGATATACTAGAGGTGTTCAGCTCCACAGAGTATATGACATATATATCCTAGACACTCCGGGAGCCCTGCCGATAGACGCGGATCCTATCGAGATGGTGATAAGGCTTAGCCCTCCCGAGAAGATCGAGAATCCTGTGAAAGTAGCTATAGATCTGATCGAGAGACTTGAGAACAAGAATCCGGGCTTGTTGAATGAGGCATACGGAGTCTCAGGAGATCCTATGGCAATTCTTAAAAGCCTAGCCATTAAAAGGGGGTGGTTCTTAAAAAGCTTAAGGGAACCCAACATTGAGGAGGCTGCTAGAGAAATTATAAGGGGATATCTAGATGGTAGGATAAGGTTTTATATAAGACCCCGTGACAACAGGGCAAGCCTCGCCCCTTAGGGCGAGGTTTTTAAGGCTTCCACCATATATTGGGAGTCGGTCTTAGCGGGCAAGAGTGCTGGTAGAATGTCCGGCGGGGGAATCCCGGGGCGTGCCCGCCAGAGACTCCGACCCCCTCCAAGCATTTAGAGAGCTAATAGAGAGGAGGAAGAGGGGTAGGCGGAGGACTAATAGAGTAGCTCTATTCCCGAATAGATATGAGGAAGAAACGCTATTCGACATAGGCTTGGCATGTGCTAGGCTGTGGAACGAGCTTAACTATGAGAAGAGGCAGGCATTCTTCAATGGAGAGCTATCGCCTGGGAAGAGGGATGAGATTAACAGGAGATATTATCATAAGTATAAGGGGGTTCTCGGTGTTAATGCTGGTCAGGTTGTTAATAAGAATGACTAGGCTTGGAACGCATTCTTCGAGCTACTAGATCTAAGGAAACTCTAAGGAAACAAGGTAAACTACCACCATTCATGAAGAAACTATCTCCACCAGGATATTGGAAGGATAGGGAGACTGGTGAGAAGAAGATACATATATTGATTAGAAACGATAGGTATCATGTTGAGCCTATCAGTGAGAACGAGGGATACATAGTCCTTGAAGACTTTGATCTCAGGAAATGTATGTTGGTAGGATTAGGTGGGAGGGTAAGCAAGGAAGACTTGAAATAGTATATGAGGCTGGTAAGTGGCAAGCATACATATAGAGGTTGGTGTTGAGCCAGCTAAATCGAATCCAAAGGGCTATGTAAAGCCCATATACGATGATGAGGAGGAGAGGAAAAAGAAAAAGAGGAGGATCATAAATCCTAGGAGTATTAGGCAGAGGGATCCCATAGGGGATAAGGAGGTATTCATTGATATGGGGCTTAACAATCTATTCGCTGTAGTGATCTCGGATGGATCAGCAATGCTCATCAAAGGCAGAGCGATCAAATCCGAGTACTACTGGTGGAAGAGGGAGATAGCTACATACTAGTCCATTAGGGATACGCTGAGAAGGCTTTGCATATCGACATGGATCTACCATCACGAGAAGTATCTAGAGGCTATGTATAAGAGGAGTGGGAGGCTCAGGCATCTATATATAATATCGATCAGGTTCCTAGCTGATGATCTATATAGCAGGGGTGTTAAGAAGCTATATATTGGATATCCATATATGTTCTCACAGGATAATGACAATATGCTAATATATGGTTGTTTAGGAAGATAGTTCTTTGGATAGTGGATATATTCATGGAGTACGGCATATAAGTCGAGATAGTTCCTGAGGACTATACTAGCCAGAGGTGCTCAATATGTGGAGTAAAACACAAGAAGGGGAGGGTATACAGAGGACTGTACATATGTAGAAAGACTGGGAAGAAGATCAATACAGATATTAATGCGGTACTGAACATAGCAAGAAGGCTGGGACACAGGATAAGGATAGCTAGGAAGATTGAGAGCTACTTGGTAACACATGATGGTGTTAAGCCATTAATCCCTCACCTGGGGACTAACACCCGAGACCCCAGCATAGAAACCCCGCCTCTTTAGGGCGGTGAGGGTGTCATATCTTTTAACAAATCTTCGTTGGATCTCTTAGATCTAGAGCGATAACTTCCATCTTTTTTCTGTCGCATCGAAGATCAGTATTGCAGATTCTTTTAGCTTCTCGAAGAGCTCTTGCTCCTTTCTATCCGTTAGGATAGATTTTATAGCTTCCTCACTGTCTTCCCTTATTCTTGCTAGCTTCGTGTTGAAGGATTCCCAGAATTCCTTATCCACAGCGATTCTTTCCTTATCTGTGTTGATGATCACTGCACCCTCCTTCTCAAGTTTTTGAAAGAACTTGTCTCTGTTTCTTATTTTGCCATATATAGATGATTCATAGAATACCTTCTGCTGCTTTAGAATCTCTATAGCAGTTGCTTTTTTCGCCTGAGGGCGTTCCTCTCTCTTGGATGATTCTCTCTCTGCTATCCTCTCCCTTTCACGCTCCCTCTCTTCAATACCCTGGATCCTTGCCTTAAGATCTTCGATCTCTTCGTGAAGCGACGCCACCTTAGATCCTAGCTCCTCGATCTTAGAGGTATATGCGTTGAGGATATCTGAGAGCTTTCTCTCGGATCTCGATGCGTATTTGGCCACTATGCTCTCTATGTACTTGCTGAGATCCGGTTCCCTCGATGATATGACTGCTATAACGAGTTGCAACAAATACTCAGAGAGATCTTTATAACCCTCTTTAGAGGCTCTATCTACGATAGCTCTGTATATGTCGTCGGGGATATTGAGTATTACCTGGGGCAATGGTCTTCTCCTTATGAAAGATTCGTTAGAAAATATATATTTCTTTATGATCTACTATAGAGTTGAGTGGCGAGGATATGTTGAGCAATGTCTATAGAGACTTTGAGCGTCTCTGGATCTGGGAGCGTCTCGGGGATAGACTAGGCTGGTATCTAGGGGTTTCTATCAATAGATATCCCGCTAAATATAACATAGCCAATAGAGTTGCTATACCAGCTACTAGTTTCAAGGATATAGCCTCTGTCGAGGAAGCCCTCTCGATATATGAGAAAGCTACGCAGGAGTTCCTCTCACTCTGGAGGGATGTGAGGAATGGTGCTGAGGATATAACTAGGCTTGAAAGGCCTGGATACAGCCTCCTAGATCTCGCTAGAGACCTCATAAGGGCTATAGTGAGGAGATGTGTCCTCTGTAGGTGGAGATGCGGAGTAGATAGGGCTAGGGGCGAGAAGCTGGGGGCCTGCATGCTGACAACCGAGAGTAGGATCGGTTCCTACTTCCACCACTTCGGAGAGGAGTTAGTTTTCAGAGGGACACACGGATCTGGAACGATATTCTTCACTTCATGCAACATGAGATGCCTCTTCTGCCAGAACAGCGATATCTCTAGGGATAGGTTCAACGGGATTCCATATACTCCTAGAGAAATTGCCCAGATAGCATTTCTCCTAAGGATTGAGGGCTGTCACAATATAAATTGGGTGGGGGGAGAGCCGACGGTACATATACACTCCATAGTCGAGGCTATATGGCACTTAGCTAACGAGGGCTTTAGGCTCATGCCAAGGGATGGGGAGATCGATAAGCTCCTCCTAACCAAGGCAGATAGCTATATACCCTATCACATGGACAAGAGATTCGGATCATATAGTGGTCTCTTCAACGCACCAATGCTTTTTAACACAAATATGTTCCTCTCAAAAGAATCTATGCTGATTCTCAGACCCCTAATAGATATATGGCTACCAGACTTCAAGTTCGGCCCAGGAAGATGCGCAATAAGATTATCGAGAACACCCTGGTACTTCGAGACCGTTGCTGAGAATCTGAAAAAACTCTATGAGTGGGGAGAGGAGATGGTTATAAGACACCTAGTAATGCCAAGTCACATAGAGTGCTGCACAAAACCCGTGCTAGAGTGGATAGCAAGGAATATCCCGGGGACACCTGTCAACGTAATGGATCAATATAGGCCAGAGGCATACGCAGACCCACACTCACCAAGCTTCAGCCCAGATGCATATGATATAGCAAGGAGACCAACTAGAGAAGAGATTATAAGAGCGTGGAAATACGCAGAAGACCTGGGCCTAAACTATAGAGAAGTAACCCTGGAAAAGAAGTTATCAATAAGATCTTTAGAGGGATTAAAAGCTATTATAGAAAACTAAGAAGAGGGAAGACCATAACCTCTTAGTAAAATAACAACTTTCTTGCAATTGAAAGCCTCACCCCTTTAGGAAAAGAATAGTGTTTATTTGTTTTCCAAGCCCTGGGCACGCTTCGGAGAGACTCTATTCCAGGCGCAATGAGAGTGCTAACTCTTCCAAGTAGGCATAATAGTAAGCCCTTGGGCCGATCAGCATGGAACTCCTCAGAAGATTAATTTAGCACTGAACTATACTAAAACAGGATCCTGAGCCTGGGAACTTTGACAAACACTTAACGTGCGCTTTATAGAGAACTTGTACAGTGGTTTAAACCGCAATCTAGGATGGCTGTTGACTACTACTAGGATGCCCTCGCAAATGCAATGACTTAGAGGAATAATCCTAAAGGCCAGGATAGGAAGTTATCAACGTACTATAGAACCAGGATATTGAGCGAAAGACTGCTTCGTAGAGACTGTAGATAGGATATGGCAGAAGATTATTGGATGACACACCAATTATTATAGCTAAGAGAATGGGGCCTGTATATAGAAGGAGCAATATGATCCTGTAGACCTCTAAGGAGATACCAGGCCAGAGAAACATGGCAACAGGGCAATCCTCGCTCTTCAGGGCAGAAGTAGTATTTGTGTTTTTAAGCTTTCTAGGTGGATATTTATAGCAGTGATGAGGTGTATGGTTTTGGGGGCTGAGAAAAGCCCGATGACTGTGAAGATAGACCTATAACCCGCTTACCCCCCACCGGAGAAGTAACGCCCGAGATCCCAGCATAGAAAAGAAGATCTTCTATGGAATTGAAAGGGAATCATATCTTCTATTGCCAGGTCTTAGGTTCTAACCCTCTGACCAGGACTATTGATTCTATCTCTATAATCATCGGGCTTATCGACCCTAAAGCCCTAAAACAACCACCAATACCCATCACAGCCACATCTATATGCTTATTGGCATATATAAACCCCCCTAAGGGACAAGGCCTGTTTAGCTTAAATATTAAGGGATTTACAATGAGCATAGGAGAGCCGGTCATAGAGCTGAGATAGCAAGAGGAAATATGATTGGTGGATATAAATCCGCTTCATTGCATTTTATATATTTCCTACGTACCTACCATAAGGGTGATATTCTATGGTTAAGAGACTCTCCATAAAATCTGGATCGAGATGTGTAGATGAGCCAGATATATGTCATAATAGGTGGCATCCAGATATAAAGCCGTCTATAGAGGTAGAGCCAGGAGATATAGTTGAGATAGAGACTAGAGATGCTCTAGACGGTCAGATAAGCAATAGATCGGGGATTGAAGATGTTTCAAACGCTGATCTAAACCTAGTGCATCCTCTTACAGGACCTATCTACGTGAAGGGAGCGAAGCCGGGGGATCTATTAGTCGTTGAAATTCTTGACATAGTGTCTGATAGCTTTGGCTTTTCTGTTGTCATCCCTGGATTCGGCTTCTTAAGAGATCTATTCCCAAAACCCTATAAGGCTAGATGGATTATTGATGGGGGCTACGCTGTATCGCCGGAAATACCTAATGTCAGGATCCCTGGGGACCCATTCTTTGGGGTTATGGGAGTGGCGCCTTCTAAGGCTCTTCTGGAATCTATACGAAGGAGGGAGGAAGATCTAAGAGCTAGAGGCGGGATCGTCTTACCTCCCGACCCCAGAGGAGCTGTTCCACAGAGAGAGCCAATAGCGTCTGAGGGTCTGAGAACAATACCGCCTAGAGAGAATGGAGGTAATCTAGATGTAAGGCATTTTAGCCCTGGATCTAGGGTATACTTTCCCGTATTTGTTGAGGGAGCCTTATTCTCTATAGGAGATGCGCACTTCACTCAAGGAGATGGGGAGGTATGCGGCACCGCGGTGGAGATGAGGGCTAGGGCTAGGCTGAGATTCTATATAGTTAGGGAAGGGTCGAAGAAGTATAACATAAGATCTCCGGTGTTTAGGCCTTCAGAGAACTCTCTTAGAAGATTCACGTGGTCTAAGACCGTGGCAATAACAGGTTTCGGCGTTATTGATGATAAAAATGAGTCTGAGAACACGACTCTCTCTGCCAGGCATGCCCTTCTCAATGCAATAGATCTGTTAGAGAGGGTTGGATATACTAGGGAGCAGGCATATGTGATAGCGAGTGTAGCAATAGATCTGAGGATAAGCCAGCTCGTAGACGTACCCAACTTCACGGTAACAGCTTTCCTGCCTCTCGATATATTCTTAGAACCGCCTAGAGAGCTTCTCGAAATAGCCCTATAACTTACATTCCTAGTATTTAGGTTAGGATATATGATCAGTTGATCTGCTATTTCTAGGTTGTATAAGCAGATGCCTGGGTCAAGCGGCATGCAGAGCGAATACGCATGGTGTGAGGATCCATAGCGATGAGCACCACTCTATTTCTATGGCTGATGTAATTCCTAAAACTTGGTCTCACCAGCATCGAGGGCTCGTTGCTTTAGCTCCTCTGAAGAGGTTATTAGCAGAGCTTGTGTTGCATTAATAAGACGTCTATATACTCTATTTATTAGGAAGGTGCCTGTATCGGGATGAGCGAGAAGGAGGAGATCGAAGAAGTTGGTGAAGAAGTTGAAGCTGAAGAGGTAGTCGGTGAAGCACCTGCTGAGGAGACCGAAGCCGAGGTCTCGGATCTTCTTCTGAATCTAGATGAGATTAACACTATGATCCAGGTTACAGAGCTCTGGGACTCGATCGTTTCAGGAGAGATAGATATAAATGAGGCGAAAAAACTACTAGATAGATTATCAGGCTATGTTAGGAGGCAAGAGGTAGAGATCGAGGAGGAAGAAGAGGAGAGTAAGCCGAAAAAACTCAGATCTTCTAGGCGGAGTAGTAAAAAGAAATCCATCGAGTAGCCATGCCGTTTCAAAACCAGTAGCCTAATTTATAGATTTTCTTTTAATTTGCCAGTGTTTGTGTAGGGGTTCAGGTTTCATTGGGCTCGACATCTTTGATCAAGCCCTCTTCCCTTACTTTCATTAACCTTGGATCCTTTTTCATCGGGATCAATATCGCTGGGCTCTATCCATTTTGGGCGAACCGGGCCACAGCTTCTCTTTCATCGCTTCCCCAGGATCATTGTTGTGGGGAAATCCCTTCACCCTGGTTCTCCTATACTTCTTGGTATTTACATGAGCCTTACTTGGGTCTCTACTCCCATTCGTATTGTGGGACTTTACAGAGTGATTTCCACCAAACCTTGTAACTCATATGAAACTCAAAACAGCTTCAAAAACAGCTATCCTAGGTTTTTATATCTATCCCTCTATAGTGGACAATGATTGGGGAAATGGGAGTAGATCCTCAATCCTTATAAATCTCTAATCCATAGCTATGTTAGATGATAAGGTGAGGCTGTTACAGAGCTGACGGGTAAGTTTAAATATGTAAATACTTGGAGTTGGTATAGAGAGCGTTATCTTAGTACTGGGGGTTTGCTAGGGTTCTCGGTGTTTCAAGGAGTGGAGGAGGGTTGAGGAAGCTTATTGGGATTACTAGGAGAGGGGGTACCAGTATTACTAAACAGATTACTAGGTTTTAATATTCTGGATGCTTGTATATTTGGTCTATGTATGAGGGATCGGTGTCTTGGAGAAGCTTTTCAAGGTTCTTCGTAGAGCTATTGTGCTTGATTGCTATGCTAACAAGCCAGCTAGAGAAGCTCTAGGGGATATAGTGGGGCATCTTAAAAAATGATTGGGAAGATGGTTGGGTATGCATTAGAGCATAAATCCTCCCAGAAAACACTACATAGGGTCTTCTACGAGAGGTACAGAGAGCAATACCCATGGACGCCTCCTAGGGTTGTTAAGGGTGCCTATAGAGGATGCTGTTAGGAGGGCTAAAGCTTTTAGAGAGCTTTTGAAGAAGGGTAGAGCTTACACAGGGAAGCCAGAGGTTAGGATGGTCAAGATAACCTACTCAGATAACCAGGATTGGGGTCTCGAGAATGGTGGTATAATGCTTAGAACCCATAGAGGCTGGATAGAGCTGAGGTATAGGAATAATAAGCAGTTGTATAGATACCTCTACAGCGGCTGGAGACTATCGAGCGAGCTAAAGCTAGAATCTAATGGGAGGAGGGTGATTGCCTACTTAGCATTCTCAAGATCCTTCGAGATCACCTATGATCCTAGTAATGTTGTTTCTCTCGATGTTAATGAGAATAATGTTACAATATTAGTATTCAGGGACGGTTTTCTAGCCGGGATTATAAGGGTTGAGACTAGCCTTGGAAAAATTGTCATAGCTTATTCAGTTGAGAGGGAGAGGATCTCGAGGAGAAGATCTACTGTGGGGAGGGATGTTAGGAGGAAATTGAGGAAGCTTAGGGAGAGGGATAGGAAGCGGGATATACTCTATAAGGTTGCTAGCATCATAGAGGATCTTGCTAGGGAGAACAAAACTGTAGTAGTTATAGGAGATATCGATGGTGATGATAAGGAGAGGATGGAGAGGAATAGGGGTAGGAGGCTTATGCACAGGATCCATCGGTGGAGTGTATCTAAGCCGAGAAAGCTTCTCGAGGATAGGCCTATACATGTTGTAAGGGTATCTGAGAAGGGGGTCCCCAAGCGTGGATCCATTCTCGATGAAGAGGATTGATGGATACAGCCCCCGTGATCCGCGCTGTGGTGAGGAGGGCTAACGGTAGATACAAAGCGATAAAGATAGTATTGAGGATAGCATATGTCGATGGCAGGGTTGTTGAGAGAGACGTTGTGGGGGCTATAAAAATCGGCTTGAAATATATCCTCAGATGGGAGGCCTGTGGCGTTGGGCTCGACTGGGGCCCATGTGGTGTGTGTGAAGCTGGTGGACCCACACCTAGGCTCAATCCGCTCGGAAACACCATCAAATACCGTTAGCGGGGAAACGCTTTGATGCACTGGAGATGTGAATACTCTCGAGAGACGATGATCAGAGCTATTGGGGCCTTAAATAAGATGATCTACTGTAGAGTTAAAAATAGAGTTGAGAGAGGGATAAGTGGTTAGTATGAGTGGCAATGTAGAAGACGATGTATTCTCACTTTTACATCCGAGGCTGCAGCAAGTAATTAAAAAGCTTGGATATATAAGGCCTACAAGAATCCAGAGGATCTCAATACCGGTTTTACTAAGGATAGAGAGGCATGCCCTTATAATAGCCCCGACGGGGAGTGGTAAGACGGAAGCGGCTCTCTTTCCAATACTCTCCAGGATCCTTGAGAATGTGGGCGAAGATCCCAGGATCCTTTATATAACACCTCTTAGAGCCCTTAACAGGGATCTTATGACCAGATTGGAAAAACTTTTCAGCGAGATAGGGTTGGGGGTTGGTGTGTGGCATGGGGACACCCCTAGAAGTGCTAGAAAGAGGATGAGTTGGAAGCCTCCTACAATGGTTATAACTACTCCTGAGTCTCTGCAATATTTGATCATTAATAAGGATCTCGTTCCGAAGTTCTCGAATATAGATTACGTGATCGTAGATGAGATCCATGAGCTAATCTCCAGCGAAAGAGGTTCAGAGCTTGTGGCTGCTCTCGAGAGACTTAAGAGATATGCCGGCCCCTTCATAAGGATCGGGATCTCTGGAAGCATTGGAAACCCTTTCGAGACTGCCCAGTTCCTCGCCGGGCCAAGCGTTAATGTAGAAATAATAGTAGATAGATCTGGAAAGCCTTGCATTACCTCAGTTTATAGTCCAATACCGGTTAATGTCTCAGCTAGAGACGAAGATCTAGATCATTTCTTCTCAGCCAGGGTCTCTAAGATAGAGGAGATCCTGAGTAGATCCAGGGGTTCGGCTATAGTATTTACCAACACCAGGGATCAGGCAGAAAGGCTGGGAGCCGAGCTCAGGCGGAGAGGTCTTTCTGTGGGGGTCCACCACGGATCCCTATCAAGGGATGCTAGGGAGGCTGTTGAGAGCGATCTTCGAGAGGGGAGGATCTCAGCCGTTGTTGCCACATCGAGCCTCGAGCTGGGAATAGATGTAGGGAGTGTGGAGATTGTTATCCAGTATATGTCGCCTAGACAGGCTATGAAGATGCTGCAGAGAATTGGTAGGAGCGGGCATAGGGAGGAGGCCCTATCTACAGGCTATATAATAGCTAGCGAGAATATATATGATATAGCTGAGAGCGCTGTCATAGCTAGAAGAGCTTGCTCGAGCAATCCCTATAAAGAGATCGAGAGGATATCCCCTAGAGAGCTCCCCCTCGATGTGCTTGCGCACCAGATAGCCGGTTTAGTGCTTGAAGAGGATTCTATATCCATAGACGAGGTTATTAGAATACTGTCTAAGGCATATCCCTTTAGAAACCTCACGCAACAGATCGTTGAGAAGGTAGCTGAATTCCTATCTAGCATAGGGATCCTCAGGATCTCGGACGAGAGCGGTTATAAGAAGCTCTCTAGGGGTAGAAGGGCTAAGCAGTACTACTATAGAGCCACGATGATAATAGATACCAAGAGCTATAGGGTTGTTAACGTGATTTCAAACAGATCTATAGGTGAGCTGGATGAGAGATTCGTTGCTAAAGAGGTATCTCCGGGCGTCGTCATAGTACTTGGGGGATCTCTTTGGAGGGTTGTTGAATCTGAGGGAGACACTATCTATGTTGAGCCTGTGGAGGATGCCGAGGGATCTATTCCCAGGTGGATTGGACAACAGATCCCAGTTGACAGGAGAGTTGCTAGGGAGGTCTGCATGATGCTCAGAGAATCTTTGAACAGATCTACAGCGGTTCTAGAGAGATATCCCGTCGATAGAAGCGCTATGGAGAGAGTTATAAATATCGTTAGAGAGCATGTATACAACGGCTACCCAGTCCCAGGCGAAGATCTAGTTCTTATAGAGAGTTGGAGAGATGCGGGGATCAGAGTATCCATTATACATGCTTGCATAGGTTCAAGAGCTAGCGAGGCTCTAGGTTTATATATACTAAGCTTTCTAGGCCCCTCAGTGTCTTATAAAGCAACTCCCTATGGTATCATAGTGGCTCAGCAATTTGGGCTAACGTCTAAAGATCTTGAGAGGATCCTGACATCGTGGAGAGATCCTGAAGAGATATATTCTAGAGTACTGGGGGCTGCGAGATCTAGTGGTTCCTATAGGTGGCACCTGGTAGCGGTTGCGAAGAAGATGGGTGCCGTGGATAGGGACTATCCTTTTGAGGAGGCTCTGAAGCATGCGAAGCACTTTGAAGAAAGTGTAGTTGGTGAGGAGGCTCTGAAGGATATGCTATATGAAGAGCTAGATCTAGAGGGGCTGAGAGATCTCCTTATAAGGATTAGAGAGGGCAGAGCAAGGATCATAGCCCTGGATCTGAGGGGGCCTACCCCACTAGGAGCTGAGATCTATAGATGCATCTCTGGTTTCGAAAGGGTTAGAAGCCAGTCTATTCCAAGGAACTTAGTAGCTGAGCTTGTGAGAAGGAGGCTCGAGGAGAAGGAGGCTGAGCTTATATGTATCATGTGTGGCTATAGCTATATAGCCAGGGTAAAGGATCTACCCCCAAAGATCTCATGTCCTTCATGCGGATCTGTTTTCGTTGGCGTAAACAAATACGGCTTTCAACTATCTAGGGATCTAATTAGGAGAATTGTGAAGAATCCAGAGATTCTCAGGGATCCCAAGGCCTTAGGAGATGAGGAGAAAGATGCGATCACGATGCTCGTGAGAACGGCTAACCTCGTCGCAAGCTATGGAAAGAAAGCTATAGTGGTTCTGATGGGTAGGGGGGTCGGACCCGAGAGTGCCGCTGATATAATAGCTTCATCGAGGGATGATGAGGATCTATATGTGAGGGTGCTTGAGCGGGAGAAGATCTATATGTCTACGAAGAAATACTGGGATTAAAAAAGTGCTAGGTTAATAAGCCATTATAGATATAGATATTATAGATATTCTAACACTATGGCGATATCCATGATAAGTTTTCAAGGAATCTAAGTCTCTTAGGTATAGGTGGGTGTGTCGCTAGAATTTCTTCTAGTGATGAGTACTCGGATCTCATTATCCTCTCGATATCGGCCCTAGTAACTCTGTAGAAGGGCTCTGCAACGGCTTCGGTTAATGCGTATATAAATAGGGCTCTCAGCTTACTCTCCCCAACACTCTGATGGATCTCCGGGTTCCTTCTATAGAAAATATGTATTTTAGCTAGTGCTGCCTGCATAGCACTCCTACCGGCTGCCTTAGCACCCTCAAGATCCGCATAGTATTCCCTGAGCCTGCTAAACGCTAGGATCAGTATCTGGAGCACGAATGATATTATGACAACAGCTATCCCCACCGCAATCAATATAGCAGGGCTGGAGCCGTTCCTCCTGTTATTCCCTCCACCCCATAGCCCAAGATGGACTAGGCTCACTCCTAGGTAGTATATTACTGATGGCAGGATCCCTAGGAAGAGCATTATAGCGTTATCCCTGTGCTTATGATGACCTATCTCATGTCCTATAACGGCTTCTAACTCCCTTTGATCTGCAAGCTCCATCATCCCGTCAGTAACAGCTACATATTTTCCTAGGAATATGTTTCCATATGCAAACGCGTTTGGAGGACCTCTAACCCTCACAGCCTTCGGCGGCTTGACACCTAGTCTCGCGGCTACACTATTAACTATCTCTTGGAGCCTCGGATCTGGGGTTGCTCCGTAAAAGAGATTTATCATTATTGGTGAGAGTATATATGTGAATAGGTTGGCTATTACCACGAACAGCATTATCGGAAGTATGAAGCCGGTTACAATTCCAGGGTCGCTGAGGCTGAGGGGAGCGCCTCTCCAAGTTTGGATAGCATATACTATACCAAAGAGCGTTCCTGTAAATACTAGTATTATGAGAATCAGTGTCAGCGCCATCGAAGTATATAGGGAGAACGCCCCTGAGAGTCTTCCAGCAACCTTAGGAGCTATGGTAGATGCTAGTATAAACATCACTATGTATCCCAGAACCATTAGTGTCAGCGCTATTGGATCGAATAATATGAACACTAGCCCCCACCTAAAAATAATATCCTATTAGAAATTATAAGCTTTTCCATATGTCTTATGTATATTGAGACATTAGATCATGGCGCGAGAGGAGAAGCTGGAAAAGCTAAAAAGCTCCGATGAGTTATATAGAATTGGCCGGGGTAGCTCAGCTGGTAGAGCGCCGGGCTGTTAACCCGGTGGTCGGAGGTTCGAGTCCTCCCCCCGGCGCCATATAATTAGATAGAGAGCCTATGATCTCTGGTAAGATATGATCTTTTGGTTTTGGATATGGCTAGATCAATTCCGCAAGGCTCCTTTTAACCTGTTAGACAAAACTATCTCGAAACTATATGCAGGATGGAGAAGGATCCGCAGAGCTTAAGGCCGAGATTAGGGATATGGTCTGGAGGATCTTAGAGGAGAGAGGCGTTTCAAGACCCCCTAAACCAATTCATGGGAGGATACCCAACTTCGCTGGCTCCGAACTAGCATGTGAGACTGTGTCTGGGCTTCCAGAGTTTAGGCAGGCCAGAGTAGTTAAGATCAATCCAGATTCTCCTCAGACAAGGGCTAGGTATCTCTCCCTCAGAGCTGGTAAACTCGTAATTATGCCCACTCCCAGGCTTAGGGAGGGCTTCCTAATACTTGATCCCAGATCTATACCAGTTAGCAAGATCTCGGAGGCATCGACTATAAGAGGATCCTTTGTATGGGGCTTAAAAGCCTCTATTGATGAGATACCCAAAGTAGATCTAGTGATAGTGGGCTCTGTAGCAGTGAACAAGATGGGCGCTAGACTGGGGAAAGGAGGGGGATACGCGGATCTCGAGTACGGGGTATTGCGGGAACTGGGGCTAGTTACCGAGGACACCCCTGTAATCACCACTGTACATGATCTGCAGATAATAAATCGAGAGATACCCATGGAGAAACACGACCTCCCCGTTGATCTAATTATAACGCCCACGAGGGTTGTAGAAGTGGAGAAGGCGTATAGAAAGCCTATTGGGATATACTGGGACAGAATTGATAGAAACAAGTTTAGAGAGATCCCGCTACTGGCTGAAATACTCAAGAGAAAAGGGAGGAGATAAAGCAGTGAAGATCTTCATCAATGCCCAGAGATAGCTCGATCAGCTTTATTAGGGTCTTCCTTGTAGGATGTTACAGAGTAGATCATTTCATTATTTGGGCCGCAGAAGATCACAGCAGGTTCCGGCTCAATCCTCTCCCCTGTTTCTGGGTCCTTTGTATACGCCTCGAGAAGCTCTTTCGCGGATAGCTGGTAGTATCTTATTCCATTATCCTCGAAATATACTATGTATCCCCTGATCTCCTTTATGGGGAGGCCCGAGGCCTCATCGATCTCCTTCTTAAAGCTTCTGAGAAGTATCGTGATGACTCTACTCTTACTAAGCGAGTCTCTAAACCAGGGATAGAATTCTGGCCAGAGCCCGGGATTAGCTCCATAGACTACGAGGTCTTTCCCTATCCTCGTTGCATCCCAATTTACAATCTCTATCTTCCCAGCTTTTTTAAGACCCATATTAAGGCCCTCAATAACTTCGTCGGGCATGCCCCTCCAGGAGCCGGGTCTAGCTAGCTTATCTCCTGATATAGCGAGTATGGCATTATCATATACATATCTCTCGATCTCCCTCATTAGATCTTCAAATCCTCTAAGCTCTCTAGCAACTCTACTCCTCTCCCTCCTAGCTTTCGAGATAAGTCTAGATATATTCTCAGCCTCTATAGCAACTACTTCCTTAAAAAGCTCTATAAGATCTTCCAGCGTACCCTCAAACTCATCTAGATATCTTCTAGATCCTACTTCAACCTTAAACATATAGTGGCACTCACCATCTCTAAAGCAGAACCTATCATACTTAAGTATCTCGAAGGGCATGTACACACCGAGCTCCTTCACATATCCCTCCACAGCCTTCTCGATCCTCTCTATATCCCTCCAGAGACTTCTCCTCCTAGAAAGCTCTTTCCTAAGAATCTCTCTGAACATCTCGATCTGAGTAGCGGGAGCGCCCCTTATAAACTCTAAGATCTCCTTAGCCCCATAACTCTCACCAGCCAATGTAATAACTTCAGGGAGCACGTGGCTCTCTTCATCAACCATCTTCTCCAGACCCTCCCTAACCTGCTCCACAAGATCCCTGGAATCGTCAAGATCCCCAAGAAGATCCAGCACATATTTAGCATAACCCCTGAGCCTCTCCTTAAGCCTTCTAATCTCCTTCATCATCCTCCTATACCCACTAGAACTATAACCTCTATCCCCCATCACAATAACCAAATAATCTATAGAGCCACATATTAATAAATCTTAACCATCACCCGCAGCGTGCTAGAGAGCTCTCGAGCTCTATATAGAAAACCTTGATCCATGGTAAAGGTTCGAAGGAGATATAGAAGTGATATTTAGGCTGGCAAACATGCCCTTTAAGACGGGGATTTTTAAAGCTTCCATGTTCTATAACATGGGGGCAGGGCTCTACATAGTGGACGCGCTAGTAGAATGATCCAAGGGAGATCCTAATCCGACCCGTGGGACCACGATCTCTTCTAAGCCTTAAGAAAGCTAGTAAAGGATAGTAAAAAGCAGTTTGAAAGCTTTTAGGCTAAGGCTATTTCCAAAATATATAGAAAAATAACCATTTGGTGTTGTTTTAATATGTACTAAGTTATTAATGAGCTCAACTATGAGAAAGAAGTAGACTTTTTCATGAAAGGATCGACGATAAAGAGAAGAAAAGAGATAAATATAGTAAAAATAAATCAATGAAATATATCAATACCATCAAAGGAGACGCTATACATCAATGACCAAGCAGTAATTCAGAAGCATGGAGAGGCTTGGAAATCATTCTTCAAGTGCGTTGACCATTACTATATTTAACTGACCTCCTCCCCGCCCTAGGGGGCGAGGGTTCCCTTAGGGCGGTTCATCGGTCCCCCCATCTATTCGGGGATACACCCGTCATCTGGGGGGCAGACGGGGTGGTCAGAGATCCCCCCAGGAATTACTTTGATCTTTAGCTTTTTCAAAGCCCTCTTCCTTGTATTTAGCTTCCCTATAACGTCTCTGTCTGCTTCGAAACTACATCTGGGGCATCTAAGCCTTCTATAGCCAGTCTCCTCCAGCTTTGAATCGCATTTTGGGCATTCCGATGATGTCCCGCTTGGGTTTACTATTGCTAGTGGAACCCCGTGTTTCTCTGCCTGCCAGTCTATCCACTTCCCAAGCCTTGAATATCCCATTATTATGAGCTTTGTCCTGTGATCCTTGCTCTTGATCTTCCTCAGTGTGTTTATCAGCTCCGTGAGATCCTCTCTAGCGACTGCATATCCAAGCTTCTTAGCCAGCTCCACAATCTCCAAGGCTGTTTTCCAAGCCCAGTCCTCCAATATATTCCTAGACTTCCTATGATAGGATCTTATTCTATTCAGGATCCCTCTTCTCCTTCAGGCTGGGTATCTAGTTGATGAGTATTTCTTCTGGAGATTCTCGGTAAGGAGTTTCCATCTATAGGCTCTATCAATGCCCGTGTCGCTCTTCTTGTTTATCTCGTGGTTTCCATAGACTATCTTCCTCTCATTAATGTTTATGGCTATGACTTCTCTTGGCTGGTAAGGCTCTGGCCTTGGTATCTTCTTTGATATCCACAGAATCATCTTACCCTCTCTATAGACAAGCCTAGCCTCCCTATTCTCATACTGATCATACCTCCTGTCCTAGCCAATTATCCTAAGCCTGATCCCTCCCATGATCTCTACGTAGCCTTCTTTAACCCTGTATCCCGAGCCTTGATGCAGAAGCATAGATAGCTTCCTAACCCTAGGCTTTCTCCCTTTCTTAGGATTGTTCCTCCAGGCATCGGCATTTGCAAGGGCATCCCTATAGCAGTCAACAGCAATCCTAGGTGGGAGACCAAACCATTCTTTGAGCTCTCTATATAGAGCGTTATGAACCCTCCCAATGCTTCTCAGACCCAGGCTCAGAATCCTGTTTATGGCATAGTTGAGAGCGACATTGTATCTCTTGAGGAGCTCTATAGCCCCAGGCTCGGGACTAACCCTCATTCCAATTGAAAGGGTTAGCAAACCTTCACTGCCAGAGGCCATAGAGCCCCTTCAAAAACAAGTACCTGGAAGCTAATAAAACCATCCCGCCTTAAAAGGCGAGGCTTTCAGTTGTAATTAGTATTAAGGTATTTAAGATTTCGACGAACTCTACATGAGGTGAACACTTTATGAAATCTATTGTGACTTCTGTAATGCTCTACCGTAGTTACATTTCTTTCTTACTATTAGTCTTAGGTGGGTTACTTTTTGCTATCGGATCATGGTTTATATATTATGAAGGTGTGCGCATACACTATGATCATACCTTAGTATCCATCCATTCATACGATTTTGTACTTGAGTGGCCTGGTAATTATACTGTTAGTGCGAGTATCCCATTAGAGATGGTGCGTGTAGGGCTTATCTCTAAGCCCATGAGTTATGTTTATAAATGTATCCATACCATGGAGCAGCTGTAATGGTGGAAACCTTATTGGGTTTGGTCTTCAAGCAAATAGATGGCTAAACGTCTCCTGGGACATTCTAATAAACGTCTATGCTTGCGATGAAGAGTGTGAGATGCTCTTTAATGCTACTCTTGGCTTAATAGAAGGAGAAAAAGGCGTGTGGTGCATAGTCTCTAGGGATAGGGGTGTACTTGAATGCAAGGGGGAGTTCACAATCCCTAGAGGTATTCTAAAATATAAATATTTTAATTTCACCCTAATACCAGCATACGGCCTTGTTATTGAAACGTTCTCTACAAATACAATCTTAGATTGTACGTTCAGCTATACCCTAGCACACCCTGAACTGCGGGTGAAAAGCATAGGATACCAACCACTAATTCTACACACACCATATTTAGACGTAACAGGTTTGAAGAAAGGACTCATAAGCTCACTTACAGGATTACTGTTAATATTACTAGGTATTTACATAAGAATACACCTAGTTGACCATAAGGGTATATACACCTAGGGGTTGTGGTTTCATGGGGGCTTGATATCTTTGATCAAGCCCTCTTCCCTCAGCTTCATTGCCCTCAGGAGGCAGAAGGCTCATATATAGTGATTAAAAGCCTATAAACCATTAACTAAGCCAACAGCATTCTCAAAGAAGCCAGCTAAACATAGGTGAGTATAAAAAATTCTACCAACATGAAATAAAGTTTCAGACCACGAAGCTATAGGTAGCTAGTATTCCAAGTTGTTCTACCCTATTGATATACCTATAGGTTTATATATTAGGCTTACTATTTATAGGCATGGATGATGTTGTGAGCGTGTTTAGCATTAAGATTAGGAGGGATTTGAAGGAGAAGATGGAGAGGTACAGAGATAAGGTTAATTGGGCTGAGGAGGTTAGGAGGTTTATTGAGGAGAAGATCAGGCTGCTTGAGGCTGAGGAGAATTTTAAAGCGATCTTAAGCGAGCTTGAAAGGGTCTCGTGGAGTGTGCCAAAGGGCTTCTCTACCAAGTCTGTGAGAGAGGATCGTGATATTAAAGCTTAGCAAACCTCGCCTTTTAAGGCGGGGTTGGGTTTTGGATCGTTATGGTTTTTAACCTTTGTATCGTGTTATATAGGGGTTGGGGTGTCCATCTGTGGGTGAATGTGCTGGAAGGATGACCCAAGGGGGGACGACTCCCCGATCATTACTCACGGATGGGCATCCCGACCCCCTCCAAGCCCTGAGAGAGGAGATCGAGGAGAGGCTTAGCGATAACTGGGGAGATGTTAGGCTAAGACTGCTACCTACAGAAAACGAGCATGAAAGCCTGATGGGTATTGGATTGACGTGTGCTAGGCTATTCAATGAGCTTAACTATGAGAAGAGGCAGGCGTTCTTCAAGGGAGGGCTGACAAAAAGGAGGAACCGTGAGATAAACAGAAAATATTATTATAAGTATAATGAGACATTAGGCGTTAATGCTCAAGCAGTTATTCAAAAGAATGATGAGGCTTGGGATGCTTTCTTCAAGCAACTGGATCTAAGGAAACAGGGTAGGCTACCTCCGAATATCAAGAAGGTTTCACCTCCAGGATATTGGAAGGATAGAGAGACTGGTGAGAAGGAGATACATATATTCGTTAGAAGTGATAGATACTACCTAGAGCCTATAAAAGAGGGTGAAGGCTACCTTGTACTCAAAGACTTTAATCTCAGAATAAGATATGCCGGTAGAATAAGATGGGAAGGAAAACAGGGAAGACTTGAAATAATATATGTTAATGGTAGGTGATTTGCACTAGTGCCAATAGAGGTTGGAAGAGAACCACCAAAATCCAATAAGAAGGGCTATGTAAAGCCTAACTACAAGGATAAAAAGGGTAGGATCGTGAACCCGAGGAGTATCAAGCAGAAGGATCCCATAGGGGATAAGGAGGCTTTCATTGATATGGGGCTTAACAACCTGTTTGCTGTTACAATTTCGGACGGATCAGCAATGCTTATCAAAGGAGGAACGATCAAATCCGAATACTACTGGTGGAAAAGAGAAATCGCTACATATCAGGCTGTTAGATATATGCTGAAGAACGCTGGGATCCCGACATGGAAAGAATACCATGAGAAGTACCTTAAAGCAATGTATAAAAGGGATGAGAGGCTAAGACACCTATACATAACAGCTATAAGATTCCTAGCAGATGAGCTACATAAAAGAGGAGTTAGGAAGCTATACATAGGATATCCAATAATGCTCTCACAGAATAATGGGAACGAGTATAACACTAACATATGGTGGTACAGGAAAATAGTTCTTTGGATTGTGGATATATTCATGGAGTATGGCATAGAAGTTGAGATAGTTCTTGAGGACTACACTAGTAAAGAATGCTCAATATGTAGAATCAGGCATAAAAACGGAAGAAAACATAGAGGATTATATGAATGCAAGAAAACTGGGAAGAAGATCAATTCAGATATTAATGCAGCACTAAACATAGCAAGAAGACTGGGACACAGGATAAGGATAGCGAGGAAGATAGAGAGCTATTTGGTAACGCACAATGGTGTTAAGCCATTAATCCCTCTCCAGAGGGCTAACACCCGAGACCCAGAGATTCGAAACCCCACCCCTTAAGGGCGGGGAGGGGTCATCATATTGCCAAGGAGTTCTACAACACTGTATGGAAAGCTGTCTGTGTGAAGAAGATCCTAAGCCTAGAAGATGCTATAAAGATAATCAATATTTTTAAAAGATATTGTGAGAAAAACATGATTCTAGAGCCAGAGGACAAGTATATCAATGCAGCACTAGACATCGCATTAAAGCACGGCATAACAGTCTATGACTCATTATATATAGCACAGGCTCAGCACAATAACAAACCCCTACTCACACTAGACGCTAAACAGAAAAATGCTGCGAAGAGACTGGGCATTGAAGTAATAGAGCTATAATGCTAGCATACGAAACATAACCTTAACTATAGTGGCCAAATAGATTATTTACGGCTGTTTCCTACATCCTACAGTTGTTCTAGATCACCGTTAGTTTATTCATGGCCCCTCCCTACTCCATAACTTTCAATTCTACAGTAGATCAACTTTGCTCTGTTTATTAGTTTGTTTAGGAGTATTTAGGCGTGGATCTGCTTTCCAATCTATGGCTTTGATGACCGTAATGCTCATTACAACTGAAAGCCCTGTCTCTAGGGGCGGAGAGGGGTCATAGCCAGCAACCTGTATTACGATTTGGCGAGAAAATCCTCTGCTTTCCACTATAATAGCTGCAAAGATCTCTTTATGTTGCTGACGGGCTCCCCATATAGGGGCTGAACCCTTTTTCATGATAGCAGGAATGTTTTTATATTCTTTCATTCAATTAATGGCTGGAGTAGAGGTTTAGGGGCGAACGAGGTCTAGGGATAATGGCTGGGAGGATGAAAAAGAGGGATAAGAAGTGGATGTGGGTTGCAAAGCCGGGCGACAGGGTCTTTGTTAGTAGGACCGCTATCCTGCCTTCAAAGAAGTATCTAGGAGGGATTTCAGAGCCCTAGAAGAGATCGTGAATATATATAGCAGGATGCTTGGAGATGTGCTTCCCCACGCATCTAGGAATATTATCGAGAGCTACTACAGGCTTAAGAATGGGAGGTATCGAGAGCCAAGGAATATCTATCCAGATATCCCATCCCACTACATACATGGCTTATGCCAGGATGCTGTTGAAAGGGTTTCCTCTCTAAGGAGGAACAAGGCTAGACAATATGCTGAAGAGATCTTCGATGAGTTGGTTAAGTATCTAGGTCTAGGGAAAAGGGATCTTAGGGGTAGGAGGATCAGGAGATATCTCTGGAGGAGATCTTGGGAGATAGCTCGACATCAAGTTGATCTAGAGATGAGCGATGGAATACTAGTGCCTAGGATCAATAGTGTTAGCCTATGGCTAGTTGATGACCACGTATGGAAACCGATAGACGCTACTAAGATCAATATAAATGGTTTTGAGAATATTTTCTTCACAAGTGTTGCCATTAATACCCATAGGGGTTGGGTATACCTCGATCTTGAACCTTCTAAGGAGTTCTACAAGCTATTGGCTAGAGGTTTTAAGCTGACATCCCATGCAAAGATCAAGCTTGATAGGAGGGGTAGGAGGGTGATTTTCCACCTATCCCTTGGGAAGGAGGTCGAGATCTACAGGCCAGAGAAGGCTGTTAAGCCTGTCGATGTTAATGAGAACTCCGTAACAACTCTTTATGGGGCATTTTCAGTAATCCTAGAAACAGATCTTGCGAGACAACACTAGGCTATAGCTATAGGAAGAAGAGCATTCAGAGGAGAAATGGATCTGGTAGCAGGAAGGCTATGAAAGAGCTTAAGGAGAGGAAGAAGAGGGACTATAGGATGAAGACAGCAAACCTATTAGCAAGGGAAGCCATGAGGATGAGAGGAGTAATAGTTGTTGAGAGGATCTCGGGGACAATATAAGGGTTATGATCGCTAGGTATAGGAATAAGCAATTAAGGCATAGAATATATCAGAGTGCATTGAAGGGAGAACTCAATACAATAATAGATAAGGCTAGGGAGTATGGAGTACCGGTATTGATGGTGGATCCCAGGAATACCTCGAAGACATGCCCGATACACAATGCCTCAATAGAATATGGGGAGGATAGGATAGGGATATGTAGCAAAGGAGGTGAGAGGTGGCATAGGGAGGTAGTTGCCTTGATAAATATCTATCTTAAAGCCCTCGAAGCCCTGTATGAGGGCTCTGCCCAGAAGGGCTTCGGGGTTTAAGCCTAGATGGGAGCTCCATGCCGCTGGGCTCCACAGCCACCAATGAACCCATAGAGATCCCAAGATCTCTTTGGGGGTTGGAGGTCCCTCGATGACCATAGGGATGTTATAACATCCCTGTGGATCAAGAAGCAAGGCAATCCAAAACAAATGAATATCAGTGATAGTCTATGATCATCGGGGGACAAGCGGTCAGAGGACTACCTTGGTTAGCATTCTTGGCATGTCTGGGTCTAGGAGTCTGGATATCGATACGTAGTATGAGAGGAGCTGGTAGAATGAGGTTGCTATGATGGCTATTGAAGAGGATTTTAGGGGTGTGAGGGTAACTATGTCTAGAGATCTTTTCCCTATGTCTTCTCCGATTTCCTTTGATGTTATGAGATATATTGGTACCCCAGATCCTTCCAGGTCTCTCAGGAGCTTCTCCACATCCTCCAGATCTTCTTCTGCGAAGATATTGCAATATATAGGTGTCTTCTTACCCATAACAGCTTTCGGCCCGTGCCTTGCCTCGCTCGTGTGGATTGCTTCTGAATATATTCCGCTAGCCTCTTTCAGCTTTAGAGCAGCCTCTCTAGATACTGCATGGCCTATTCCCATACCCAGTATAAATATGCTCTGGTATCTATAGATTTCCGAGGCAATCCTCCTTGAGATCGGTTCTAGGTTGGATATAGATGATAGAAGGATCTTGGGTAATGCCCCCAGATCCTCTATACCCTCCCCACCCCCCAATTTCGAGACCTCCGAGGAAACCATTAGTAGCGAGTATAGCTGTGCTGTGAAAGTCTTGGTGGCGGTTACAGCCTCCTCCTTACCAGCCATTATATGTATAATATCATCAGAGATTCTTGCTAATGGGCTCTCAGGATTATTCGTAACACCAACTATATAGGCCCCTGCCCCCCTAGCCCTTTTCACAGCCTCGAGCGTGTCGCTTGTATATCCACTTTGGCTTATAGCTATAGCTACATCGCCTCTAGAGACGATACCGCTATAATGTGGATAGTCTCCAGAGACTATAGGGATAGAGATCCTCCGAGCATGCTGTGCAAGTGCGTAGTGGAATACGAGGCCGGCGTTGTATGAGGATCCGCTTCCTATGACATAGATCTTATCCGATGAGTAGATCCTCTGAGCTATCTGCCGGATCTTATCTCCTAGATTCTCCCAGAGCCTTTTCAGTATAGATGGCTCCTCATGGATCTCCTTGATCATGTAGTGAGGAGAACCCCCCACATCGATCAGAGGCCCCCTAAATAGCTCCATGATAAGCACCATAGCTTATTAATCCTGAGAAAAATATTAATGCTACCTATTTCTTACCCTCGATCTCAGACCTAACCTCTTCCTGTAGCCTCCTTATCTCCTCAAGCTTATCCCTGATCTTCTCAATCCACTCCTTACTACACTCGATACCTTTGCGTGTGAAGAACGCTACCGCTTCGCTTCTGCTCCTGAAGACCCCTCCATCTACTAGGCTATCTATTACCTTTAGATCCTCATCCCTGATCCTCACAGAAAGGACTGTGGTGGATACCTTTTCAACAGCCTGTTCTAGGGCCTCGATACTCTCCCCAAGCACCTTAGTAACCATTCTTCCGATATCTTCGGCCATCTTAACCGGGATCACGCCTATGAAGGCTCCCCCAACTCCGAATCTGGATCTAAGTCTCTCAGTAAGATCTCTAAGCCTGTCCCCGAGACTATAGACCCTCTTCTCTATATACTCTTCAATCTCCTTTATAGACTTCTCGGCATCACTATCACTAGCTTTCTCCCTAGCCTTCTTAAGCTCCTCAGTAAGATTGCTGAGCGTCCATCTAAACTCCCTCAGAAGATCCCTCAGGCTCCTCATGGCCCATCTTACCCCAACATGGCGCTCCCCAGTCTCAACGCTCTTCTCGATTTCCTCAATTCTATCCTCTATCTTCTTGAAGGCTTCATCAACACGCTTCTTAAACCCATCCACATCAAAACTACTCATACAGCCCTACCACATTACATGTATTATGGAGTCTTATAAGTATTAAATACATGTAATAAAAGATACAAAGTGCGAATGAGCTTAATAGTTCTTTAACGAAATAGAGCATAGGTGATCAAGACGATACCCTTCCCACAGCCCGTTGGAGAAATAGAGGTAGTGGAGTTCGAGGCTGACGAATTTCCATGGATAACCATTAAACTTAAAGATGGCTCGGTGCTCAGATTTAAAGTATTCGTTACAGGGGTCTTGAAAATCGGCAATGATCCTAACACAGGGATACCGATCTATTCGATCCAGACGCAGGGAGCGATACAGCTAGTTAAAATTCCCAAAGAGCTTATAAAGAAGCCAAGCCAATCGAGAACACTTAGCCAAACAACCTAGCCACTATAGCTACAGCCACAGTGAAACTGCTTTGAGTTTCATACTATGCTTATTAAGGGTTGTTATATTTCTCTGTGGAGCCCCACAATGCGGGTGGGGATAGAGACCCGAGAGGGGCTCATGTAGATACAGAGAGATAAGGAGAGCCAGGAGGCGAGGGTTCCCCACATCAATGATCCTGAGGCTTCTATGATGGTGGGGCTGTGGATAGGGGTCACCCGAGTGTGCGGAGCCCAGTGATATGGATCCCAGTGAAAAGGGATCCTGAGGGCTGTGAAGCTAGGGGAGGAGTGCTTGATCAAAGATATCAAGCCCCTATGAAACCTGGACCTCGAATTATCTATCCTCTATAGTAGATGAGGAGTAAGCCATCCGCTCTTAAGAGCGAGGCGGCTTATATTGATATGAAATGCTGGTAGCCGATCCTCGGTATTTCGATCCCTCTATATAGGATCCTCGTACCTCTATTCTCTGTAATTACTCCGTAGATAGATGCTTCGAATCCCTTCTCCCTCATGTCTCTCACTATTGATTCCGCGCAGGCCTTATCTACGGATAATACGAGCTCGTATTCCTCGCCTCCATTAAATACTATGTCTATGGGATCTGCCCCGATCTTCTCGGCGATCTTCAGGGCCAATGGATCTGATGGTGATTCATATAAATCTATCTCGTATCCAGAGGCTTCGGATAGCTGGTAAAGAGACTCGGCTAGGCTGTCCGAAACATCTATAGATCCCCTGATACACCCTCTATATCTTCTTAAAATATACTCAATACCGGATTTCGCGGTAGGTCTTGACGTGGCGCTTAGAACCCTTTCCGGAATCTCTTCCAACTTTATCTCGCCCTTCAGGAGCTTCTCATAGTAGATCCTTGCTAGGCCTGAAAAACCAAATCTACCCGTGATCAGGATCCTGTCTCCTGGTAGCCCTCCCCTAGGTATAGGATCTACGCTAGTGGATCCTATACATGCAACATCAACCCAGACATCCTCCCTAGAAGAGTTTGTATCGCCTCCACCGAATAGCCCGCCGTAGAATCTCAGGGCCTCCTCAAACCCCCTCACAAGTTCCATAGCATATTCCAGCGAAAAGTCTGCAGGAGCACCAATTGATATGAGATATATATACGGTGTGCCTCCCTTAGCTATGATATCACTAGCACACGACGTAACAGCTTTCCACCCGAGATCCCCCCAGCTATTCCAAGGATATTTAGAGCTATATGCTGAGAAACCATCGATCTTTATGAGAAGCCATGAGCCCCCCATATAGTATGAGGACGCATCATCGCCTGGGAGAAGAACCCCTGGAACCCACATGCCTGATAAGATCCCGATAGACCTTGATACAAACCCCCTCTCCCCAACATCAGATAGTTTCATAGAAGCCCCACTATAGACGATCGGCTTACAGAATTTATATAGAAATTGGGAACCTCATCCCATTAGAGCGGAGATTGATTACGGATCTCTGCTCTTAAATATTTTTGTGATATGTTTTTGAGTACAGGGTGAGACCACCCCTGAGCGCGTGTGAAGCTTTACCCTCTATCTCTAGCCATGGCTAGGAGCATTATAATATAATCATAGGAGCTATCCTCAGATGAGAACCCCATGGCGTTAGGGCTTGATGGGGATCCATGTGGTGCGGGTGAGACCGATGATCCCACACCTAAGTGCAATCCCGCTAGTTAGTGAGAAAACGCATTGAAGCAGGCAGCTTCAGAGGAGTAATTCGCAGCAGATTAGCATATATTGCTATATATTAGAAAGGGGTTGGAGACTCTATTTGGACGCGCTAGAGATCTTCATTATAATAGCAATTATATTAGGCACCTGGTACCCCATAGGATCCTGGGTTGGTAGGAGGATTATGAAGAGCTATATAGAATCCTGTTTAGGTGAAGGCGGAGTTTTAAAGCTGATAACACCAAGCTCAGCCCTCGCCGAATATAGAGTTGAGAGGTTCAGGTATCTCGGTATATATATTGAGTGGCTCCCATTCGATAACCCCTTTAACCTAGCCGTTAAGCTAGTCTCTCGCAGAAGCCCAATAGCTGTTATTAAGATCGAGCCAGAGAAACCCATACAGGGCGAGGCTAGCATAACGAGATCAGAGCTATATAGAGGCGGTGAAGAGATCAGGGGCTATAGAGTAGTCTATAGAGCCATATCTAGATCCAGGTTAGAGCAAATTGTTGAGAAGGTAGCACTAAAGAATATCGATAAACTTATAATAGGATCAAAACCAAACATAACAATAATAACCAGAGCCAATAACAGGAAATGCGCAGAAATTCTGAGAAAATCAATGGAACTCGTTGAAGAGATCAGAGAGGCTTCAGGCCACTGATCTGTTCATTAGGGTCTAGCAAACCTCGCCTCTCAAGGCAGGGTAGGACTCTCACAGCTTTAGAGCACTAGGCTTTTAAACCTATGCGTCATGTTGTATATCAAGGTGGTCGGGATGCCCTCTGTGGGTAGAGTGGTTGGAAGGATGACCCGAGGGAAGACGATTCTCCGATCTGTACTCACGGATGAGCATCGGACCCCTCCAAGCACTTAGAGAGGAGATTGAGGAGAGGCTTGGCGATAACTGGAGGACTGTTAGGCTAGGCTAGGACTAATGCCATCTGAGAGTATGTATGAGAGCTTAATGGGTATTGGCTTGACATTGTGTTAGGCTATTCAATGAGCTTAATTATAAGGAGAGGCAGGCATCTTTCAATGGTGAGCTATCAAGAAAGAGGAGCTATGAAATTAATAACAAGTATTATTATAAATACAAGAGGTTCTAGGCGTTAATGCTCAAGCTGTTATACAGAAGAATGATGAGGCTTGGAATTAGTTCTACAAGCAACCGGATCTAAGGAAACAGGATAGGTTACCGCCCCACATTAGGAAGGTTTCTCCACCAGGCTATTGGAAGGACAGGCTCACAGGTGAGAAGGAGATACACATAAGAAACAATAGATATCTCTTGGAGCCTGTTGATGAGAATGGAGGTTATCTTGTATTGGTAGATTTTGGTCTGAGGATAGGGCATGTTGGCAGGATCAAGTGGGAGGGTAAGCAGGGAAGGCTTGAGATCATATATAAGGCTGTGAGTTCGCCCTCGTACCAATAGAGGTTGGAAGAGAACCACCTAAGTCTAACAGGAGGGGTTATGTAAAGCCTAGCTACAGGGATAAAAATGGTAGGATTGTTAATCCTAGGTCTATCAAGCAGAGGGATCCTATTGGTGATAAGGAGGCTTCCATGTACATGGGCCTGAACAACCTATTTGCCATAGTAATCTCGGATGGCTCTGCTTTGCTTATTAAGGGAGGATCTATCAAGCCTGAATACCACTGGTGGAAGAGGGAGGCCTCGACATATCAGACTGTAAGGGATATATTAAAGAGAATGGGTATATCAACACGGATATACTATCATGAGAAGTATCTAGACGCCATTTACAAGAGGAGTAAGAAGCTTAGATACCTAAAATATATAAAAGCTACTAGGTTTCTAGCAGATAAGCTGTATAACAGGGGCATTAGGAAGCCATACATAGACTACCCTATGATGCTATCATAGAACAATGGTAATTAGTATAACACCAACAACATATGATGGTTTAGGAGAATAGTGCTCAGGATTGTAGATACATTCAGAGAGTGAGGATTACATTAGCAAGGAGTGCTCTATATGTGGAATCATACGTAAGAACAGGAGGATATATAGAGGACTATATGAATGCAAGAAGATTAAGAAGATAAATGCAGACATAGATGCAGCACTTAATATAGCTATTAGGCTGGGCTATAGAATAAAACTAACGAGAAAGATAGAGAGCTATTTGGCAACGCATAGTAGAGTAAGATCATTAATCCCTCAACAGGGGGTTAACACCCAAGCCCCAGAGATTCGAAACCCTGCCTATTAGGGCGGGCTGTATCCTTTTTCATGGTAGTGGGAATGCTTTTATATTCGTTTGTTATCCAGCTTAAGCTTATAAGCATCTGATCCTTAGTTATTTCAGTTATTTTGATAATGAGGTGATGATCTCTGCTAGATCTGGGCGTGGAGATACCTCGGGAAGCGATGACCTTTGGAGCTCCCGAGACCGAGGCCCTGCACGAGGGCTCTGCCCAGAGGGGCTTCGAGGTTTTAAGTCTAGATGGGAGCGCAGTGCCGCTGAGCTCCACAGTCCTTCCGAGAAGCCTACTAGGACATATCACCCGGAAGGTGGGGGGAACTCTTGAGATGATCTACTATAGAATTGAAAGAGCTTCTGGATTTCTTTATTCCTGATAGCTCTTCTATTAGCTCTAGTGTTGCGAAGTAGTCTAGTTCTCCTTTTCCGCTCTTGTCTAGTGCTTCGAATATCTGTCTGACTAGTGATGTTAGCGGCATGAAGATCCCTAGTTCTCTACCTACTTCTAGAGCATAGTCAAGATCCTTGATCATCTGCTTAACGGTGAATGCTGGTGAGGTGAAGTTCTTTTCCATCAAAGTCTTCAGCTTATACCCGATCTGGGGTGATGCGACCACACTGCTTCCCAGAGACTCTATGAGGGTTTTCCACTCTATACCGGCCTTCTCACCTATTGCGAGGGCCTCTGCCACTATCACTGGTGTTGTCGCTATTATTATGTTTATTAGTAGCTTTAGATATCTAGCCTCCTCGCCCGGCCCCACGTAAGAGATCTTGTTACCCAGAACCTTGAAGACGGGGAGGGCATTTTCATATGCCCCTTTATCCCCCGAGACATATATAGTTAGCTCGCCTCTCTCAGCGAAGAGAGTGCTCCCACTTATCGGTGATCTCAGGTAGTACACACCCCTCTTAGAAGCCTCCTCAGCAACCTTTCTAGAGGCTGCCGGGGTCACGGTGCTCATCTCGATTATCGTTGTACCCGGCTCCATATGCCTCAAGATCCCCCTCTCGCCAAGATATGTCTCCAGAAGCTCCTTATCACCAGGGATCGAGGATATAACGGCATCAACACCCATACCAAGCTCCTCATTAGAGCCCACCACGATAGCCCCTAACCTAGACATCTCCTCAGCCTTAGCCCTCTCACTAGTATACACCTTAAGCCTATAACCCCCAACCTGGATAAGCCTCCTAGCCATAGGCATACCCATTTTCCCAAGACCTCTAAACCCAATCACCCTTATCCCACGAATCATCCAACCACCAATTCTAATATCCAGCCAAGCTATTAAAACATAAAAACCCTAGATCCTATAGCTATGAACCACCCTAACTTTCAATTCTATAGTAGATCATCCGATCCGTGTTGCTTTTTTGCTTGTTCAGCTCTATAGTAGATCATTTGGGGACTTTGTCTTTTTTGCCAGCCCCCGAATAGCATTACGGTTTTCGGTATTTAAGCTTTGATCTTCTCAGGATCCTTGTGGTTGATGGGCGATGTGTTTATATACCTTAAAGTTTTTGATCAGCTTTATCCCCGGATCTTTCAGAATGATTCCCCAGGATCTTCTTCTCCGCTTTATTCCACTTAATTTAGGGAGTCTCGAGGGCGCTGTTTTGAGATCCTTGATATCATGATCCCTTGTTTTGTTGTGCAGATATTATATATTCTTCTTGCTATGACTTTCCGCTTGTCCCCGATGGTTGTTGATTATCGCTGATATTAATTTGTTTTGGATTGCCTTGCTTCTTGATCCAGGGTTTTTAGCCCTGTGGCATCGGGGGACTCCACCTCTCCCACAGGGTTTTGGATACCCCTGTGGTTTCATGGGTGGCTGTGGAGCCCAGCGGAAAGAGGCTCCCATCTAGACTTAAAACCTCGAAGCCCCTCTGGGCAGAGCCCTCGTGCAGGGCCTCGGTCTCGGGAGCTCCAAAGGTCATCGCTTCCCGAGGTATCTCCACGCCCAGATCTAGCAGAGATCATCACCTCATTATCAAAATAACTAAAATAACTAAGGATCAGATGCTTATAAGCTTGAACACGCATTTCCTTTTCAACCGTTAATTGATAATAAACAGATATGAAACGTTCCTGCTATCGTGAAAAAGGATACAGCCCTAAAGCTCGGGTTCTCTACCTCGATGCTTCAGCTTTCCCTGGTCAGAGCCGCGGAGAAGTGCCACCTATTAGCTTTTTAAAGGGCTAGGGATGAATAGCTATAGAGAGTAAAGAGCTTTTTATAATGAAAAGCCGATCTAGGGCTTAGAAGGGTATATCCCTAGAGTTGAGAGATTAGTGGAAAGACTTATAAGTACAGATCCTCATTTATCTGAACCTAGATCTTCGAATAGCATTAACTATATATTATCTAATTTAATCACTAAGTCGTGGTGATTGCTCTGAACCGGCTCGTGGAAAAGGCCCTCAAGGGGGAGACGCTTCTCGGGACGTGGGTGACAATTAATAGCCCGGAAGTGCCTGAGGCCTTGTCTACCCTCCCTATAGACTGGGTTGTCATTGATATGGAGCATGCACCGCTAGATATATATGATGTGGAGCTCCTCCTAATGGGTCTAAAGGGAAGCGGTATGGTTGGGATTGTGAGGGTTCCATGGAACGATCCTGTTCATATAAAAAGGGTTCTCGATGTCGGGGCCCAGGGGATTCTCGCCCCATGGGTTAGCACTTATGAGGAAGCCCTATCCCTTGAGAGGGCTGTGACATACCCTCCTAGAGGGATAAGGGGGGTGGGGCCTAGGAGGGCCACCATGTATGGATCTATTCCAAGTGCTGAGTATTATAGGAGATATCTAGAGGATCTAGTGGTTCTAGCCCAGATAGAAACATCAAGCGCTATAGAGAACCTAGAGAAGATCCTCGAGGTCAAGACGCTTACAGGCATCTTCGTGGGGCCCAGCGATCTCTCAGCATCTCTAGGGGTCTTCGGAGAGAGGGATAGCCCTGCACTTCTCGAGGCTCTTGGAAGGATAGCCGAGACATCGAGGATCAAGCCTATAAGGGGTATAATGGCATACACCCCTGAAGAGGCTGCTAGAGCCATTAAGATGGGGTATAACATGGTATCCCTATCATCAGATATGGCAAATATGTTAAAAGGGCTGAGAATATTTATACAAGAGGTACAGAAGATACTTAAATAGATCCTCTAATCCAATAGAAGATCTGCCCATGCCATGATCTCCAGCATAGCCTCAAGAAACTGTTTTGGGTTTCATGTTGATTTATAAGGGTTGTTGTTATATTTCTCTGTGGAGCCCCGCAATGCGGGTGGGGATAGAGACCCAAGCGAGACTCATGCAGATACCAAGGGATAGAGGAGAGCCAGGATGCGGGGGTTTCCCCACAGCAATGAACCTGAGATCTCTATGATGGTGGAGCTGTGGGTCGGGGTCACCCCGAGCGGGCGGAGCCCAGTGGTATGGATCCCGATGAAAAGGGATCCTGAGGGCTGTGATGTCAAGGGAAGAGGGCTTGGCAAAAACCAAGCCCAATGAAACCCGAACCCCCCTCCGACAGGGTAGCGCTCCACCATAATAATCGCTGGCAGAATTTTTATCCATACATGCTAACCTATCAAAAATAATATCAATAAACGCCAATTACCTTCTCTATATGCTTAGAAACTTATGTTCTCTACCCTAAGGAGGTTTGGAGCCGCACTAATATTATCTATCATATTAGATATTATCGATATTAGTCATGAGCGCAAATATATATGGGAGAATGATGCTTGTCGCTGGAAGATAGGTTTAGAAATGTTATGAGAAGATATCCAACAGGCGTAACTGTGGTTACATCGTATCTAGGGGACAAGCCACATGGTCTTACTGTCAACTCTTTTACATCGATATCCCTCAGACCTCCCCTGGTAGGTGTGTTTATAACTAGGGGGACTACCGGCTATCGTGCTATCAAGGAGACCGGGGCTTATGCTGTAAATATATTGAAGCATGATCAGGATATAATAGCGAGGAGATTCGCTGAGGATCCTCCGGATAAGAGGTTCTCAGATCTTAGGTGGTATAAGACCGCTATTCTAGAGCTGCCCTTCATAGAAGGATCTCTAGCATATGTTGAGGCAAGAATCTCTAGTGAGAGCAATATAGCTGATCACACACTATTCATAGGGGAGGTTGTGAATGCTGAGATAGTAGAGGATGCAGAGCCTCTCATCTACTATATGAGGAGCTATAGAAAGATCCCTAGGTCTTG